>ERZ779850.66-NODE-66-length-120521-cov-11.468962_pt1 | contig 120521 bp, 70 predicted proteins | sample MGYA00511249_ERZ779850 | MGnify/ENA primary metagenome ERZ779850 (study PRJEB29588, sample SAMEA2162475) | human gut metagenome | biome: human gut; feature: human-associated habitat; material: faeces | place: Denmark | collected 2008/2010 ...
TCAAGCTCTTTACTGCAATTGAGATTGCCATTGAGATTGCTTGCGGATTTTAGGTAAAACAGAAAATGCAGAACTACAACGACATAAAACAACTGGCGCTGCTGTACTTCGAAGGGAAAGCCAACTGCGAAGAAGAGGCAAAGGTGTTCGATTTCATAGCTGAATCGGCAGAGCAAAAGCGTATGTTCGTGCAATGGGAGGATGAATGGGAGAGAGAGCACATACCCGACCAACGCACAGAAGATGCGTGGAATGAACTTATAAGGAAAATGAAACTCAAAGAAACTGAACAGAAGGAAAAAGCTGAATAGGATTGATAAGGACCATGAAAAACGACATAATACTCGACACAGTAAGTGTAAAGGATTGACAGGACCGACAAAATCAACATACAAAAGACAAGACACCAATCAGCTGAGACAAACAAAAATCGGCTCGGCGGATACGCTGTGTGGTCCGGAGTAATACATAAACAGACACGGGATGGCGGAAAACGCCATGACCGTGCGGGGCGGTATGTATTGTGACAGCACACGTAGAGCGTAATGATGAATAACCGTCGATGTGATGATGTATTCACGTTGACGAAACGACTGACACGCATTAATGATATAATATATTCACATTAATGCAACAACGTATCTACCCTATCATTACCGGAAAATCCTTACCGTAAGACAGACGCATCATTTCCGCGCTTTTTATCACATCTTATATCAGCGTTTTCGGAGGAAAACCAAACGACTGACTTACAATTTTTCTTGATTTTATTTTGACAAAATATTTTCGCAAAAGAGATGTAAAGGAATGTTAAATCATACACTATAACGCCTATTCCGCTCCATACAGCCCTTTGATATACCCCATATCATAGTCCGGAATAATACACTCTGCTTTCTGATATTGCCCATTTCGCAGTCCGTTTAAGCCCATTTCAGGGTGCGATATGGTGCTTTTCGGCTCCCAATATAGGCCATTTCGCAAGCCGATATGGTGCTTTTTGCAATGCGGGAAAATGTGTCTTAAATGTAAATCATTGACATTCAACATATTATGTAAAGTCCTTATAATTCGCGTATTTGCGTCCGAAGGAAAGCCTGTCAGCAAATACGCGCTTATTTTTCGGGGTAGATCCGGAAACTGAGGCGAGGAAATCAAAATCTGGTTACAATCTGAAAGTAGGCAATATCGCCCTTAATATCAGAATAAGTGAAAAATGTCTATCCGGCATTAAAAACGTGTTTTCCATTAAACCCGATGGGTATCGTATTTCTACAAACAATAAAAATCCCGAACTGTAACGGAGCGCGGGCTGCCATTACGGGTTCGGGAATAAACGGAATGAGTATTATGATTTACTTGCCTGCATAGTGCATCTTCACCAATACAGGATAATGGTCGGACGGTGTGCGGCGGTCGTACTTGTCGAAACTTATCTCCTGCGGAGCATCCTTGCCCTTGACAGACGACTGGCCTGAGGTTTTGGCCGGTGTCCAATATACGTTAGTGAGCACGCCATAGCGATCGACATCGAACGACGGCGACACAAACACGTGGTCTATGCGGCTGTCGGTCTTGAGGTTGGAGTCGAAAGAGTTGAACGTTCCGTTCTCGGCGAAGCGCAGACGGCTGCATACATAAGAATCTTTCAGCACGCCCGACTTGGTGAATATCTCGTATATCTCATTGTTCTGATCGACATTGAAGTCGCCGGTCAGCACGACTGGAGCGCCCTTTGCTATCTCCTTTATCTTCTTCACCACGAGCTTCGCGCCCTCACGACGGGCAACGACACCCACATGATCCATGTGAAGGTTGAAATAATAGAAGCGGAACTTGGTGTCCTTCTGCTCGAACTCGCCCCATGTGCAGATGCGTATGCAGGCAGCGTCCCATCCGAGTTTCGGAGTGTCGGGAGTCTCGTTGAGCCAGAAATTGCCGTTGCGCAGGAGCTTGATGCGGTCTTTCTTGTAGAAGATGGCGGAATACTCGCCGGCTGTCTTGCCGTCGTCGCGGCCTACACCGATGTAAGCATAGCCGTCGAGACCGGCAGTAAGGTCTGCCAACTGCTCGTGCAGCACCTCCTGAGTTCCGAATATGTCTGGGTCCTCGAAGTTCATCTGGTCGCATATCACCTTGCAGCGTGTTGTCCAGACATTGCCTGCAGCGTCGTCGCCGCTGTTATGGTTGCGGATGTTGTAAGTACCTACAAAGAGAGACTGTGCGCATGCGAAGCAGGCCACAGCCAGCAAAAGAAATAGAAAAGAACAACGTTTCATAATGTTTTGTTTATTGTTTATCGTTTGTGTTTCTTCATATCGTTGGTGAAAGAATAAGGGAAATCGGCCTCTGACGTGCCACGGCTGAGGTTAGGCTCGGCAGACATCGTGAAGACCATGTCGCCGCCCTGCATCAGAGTGTCGTGTGTGATATAATTCTTCGAGTACTGACTGCCGTTGAGCGTCATCGCGTTTATATAACGGTTGGCGGCACCGTTGCCTTCGGCAGAGATGGTCATCGTCTTGCCGTTCTCAAGATGGAGCGTCACCTTATCGAAATAAGGAGTGCCGAGAACGTACTGGTTTGAGCCCGGACAAACAGGATAGAAGCCCAGGGCAGAGAACACATACCAGGCCGATGTCTGGCCGTTGTCCTCGTCGCCACAGTAACCGTCGGGGTTGGCATTGTAGAGCTTGTCCATCACCTCGCGTATCCAGTACTGTGTCTTCCACGGCTGTCCCGAATAGGCATATAGATAAATCATGTGTTGTATGGGCTGGTTGCCGTGGGCATACTGGCCCATGTTCATCACCTGCATCTCACGCATCTCGTGTATTATCCTGCGGCTGCTGACGTCGGGATAGACCACGAAGACGGAATCGAGCATGCTGTTGAACACGTCTTTGCCGCCCATCAGATTGATGAGTCCCTGCGGGTCGTGGAAGACACACCAGCTCCAGTGCCAGCTGTCGCCCTCGGTGAAGGTGCGGCTCCATGCCGTCGGATCGAACGGAGTCTCGAAAGTGCCGTCGGCTTTCTTGCCGCGCATGAGGTTGAAAGAGTTATCGAACACGTTCTTATAGTTCATCGCGTTCTCATAATATTGCTTCAGCTCCTTGTCCGGTTTGCCCAAAGCCTTGCCGAAAACATATATGCACCAGTCGTCGTAAGCATACTCGAGAGTGCGGGCAACGCTCTGGCTGTACTTGTCGCACGGCACATAACCAAGCTCGTTGTATTCTTCAAAGCCAAGACGGCCCGTTGACGACACCTTAGGATGGACGGCGTTGGCACCATGCCTCACGGCTTCCCAAAGCGTCTCGGCGTCATATCCGCGCAGGCCTTTCAGATAAGCGTCGGCCACAACGGATGCCGAATTGTTGCCCACCATGCAACCACGATGGCCCGGGCTGGCCCATTCGGGCAGGAATCCGCTCTCCTTATAGGCATTGACAAGGCCTTCCTGCATCTTGACATTCATCGACGGATACATCATATTGAGCAGAGGGAACAGGCTGCGGAAGGTGTCCCAGAAGCCGGTATCGGTGAACATGTAGCCAGGCAACACCTTTCCGTTGTACGGACTGTAGTGCATCACGCGGCCCTCGGAGTCTATCTCGTAGAAGCTGCGCGGGAAAAGCACGGAGCGGTAAAGGCACGAATAGAACGTGCGGAGATGGTCTATGTTGTCGTCGGCCACCTCTACGCGGCCCAGTACCTCGTTCCAACGGGTACGGCCACGGGCAGACACCTCGTCGATATTGTCATCGCCGAGTTCCTTCAGATTGAGAATGGCCTGTTCCGGACTTATGAACGACGACGCCACACGGACGTTCACCTGCTCGCCTCGCTTTGTCTTGAAACCGACAATAGCACCCGAATGGTTGCTCGTAGAGCTGAGAGAGGACGCGTCTATCGTGCCGTCGGCGACAGCGGCAGTGTAAGTGAAGGGTTTGTCGAAGACCAGCACGAAGTAGTTTTTAAAGTTATCGGGCACACCACCACTATTGCGTGTGGTATAGCCAACAATCATATTCTCCGACGGAATGATCTCCGCATGCGACCCTTTATCAAAAGCGTCAAGGATTATATAGGCCTTATCGGTCTCAGGAAAAGTGAAACGCATGGCCACGGCACGCTCAGTGGGCGCAAGCTCGGCGGTCACGTCGTGGTCGGCAAGATACACTTTATAATAGTAAGGACGCGCCACCTCCGCCTTATGCGAGAACCACGAAGCGCGCTTCTCCTCGTCGAACACGGCCTCGCCCGTGACAGGCATCACGGAGAACTGGCCGTAATCGTTTATCCACGGACTGGGCTGGTGGGTCTGCTTGAAGCCGCGTATCTTGTCGGCCCAGTAAACATAGGTCCATCCGTCGCCCATCTTTCCCGTCTGCGGCACCCAGAAATTCATTCCCCACGGCATGGCTATGGCAGGATAAGTGTTTCCGGTGGAAAGCTCATATTTGGACGCCGTGCCGACAAGCGTACTCACATAGTCGACTTCGTCTGCGGCTCCGACTTTCAGCACTGCACATACGCACAACGCCGTCAATAAGAAAAATCTCCTCATTCGTATTCAGGTTTTATGTTATTTGTTTAATAATCAGCCATCAACGGCTGTCCGTCCGCCATTCCACATGCGCCGGACAGCCACCGATGCGCCATAATGATTCACACCGGCAAAGGTAATACAAAAATCCCATAACGCCTAACAAAAGATTTTATTTTAATATGACTTCCGTACGACCCGCGACATATTAAAAAGAGATAATGCCCATGCCGCATTCTGAAATAGCGTGTATCGAGGGCTCATGAAGCCTGTCAAACATCCTAAAACAGCTCTGTCCGAGTCCTTATGAAGTCCTTGCCACAAGCAGGAACGGACATTGCCATAAACGATGTGAAACGCTATCGCGGCAAAACATACCGGCAACGGCATACCGGAATATTAAAAACCACCCGCCAGACCCACGCAGGATGCTGCTCCGTAACGCAGAAACAAGAAAAGGGCCGATGTCTCACGACAACGGCCCAGCACATAACTTATAACTTATAAACATTATTCCTCCACTTCAATAGAAGCATCAGGATAATCAGATTTAAACACATCTTCACTCTTGGTAAGCGTAGCCTCATAGCTGTAACGCACGTCACGGTCGGTGATTGTTATGTCCTTATATTCGTATTTCAGATATAAGGTGGTCATGAGTATGAGTTTACGCGAGTCGGAAGTATTCTCATAGAACTTGAAACTATAAGTTCCGGCAATCTCGTTCAGCTCTATGGCGTCGTTAAGAGCCGAAATGTTTATCGTTCCGTCTTCGTTGAAATGCAGGTTCAGAATGAAGTTGCTGCGTCCCGTAGTGGTACGGTCAACGTTTCCGGCATAGAGATAACATTCATCCTTTGAGATGGCATAAAGCTGTTTTCCGGTAGCCTGCGTCGTGTAGGACGTTCCTATCTGCTGCATGTTTCCCGTTCCGGAATATACGCCTGAATACTCATTCTTCAGATTGAGGAAATAGAGAGCCTTGGTATATTTTGACGGTCCCACCGGCTCGCCTTCCGACGACGCTATCTTTATAGGCAGCACATACTCGGCATATATGTTATGCTCGCGCAGCTTGTTGAGATCTATCTTGCACACACCTCCGGCATTCAGCTGACCTGCCGGAATGGAGTATGAGGCCTTGTCGAACGAATAGCAGTCCTCTGGAAGCAACAGATAATACGACTCCTCGTCATATTTGTTCTTGTCGAAGTTATAATCTGCCAGAGTGTCCTCGTCAACGGCAAGCGTTATGGTTATGTCCTTGTCGTTGCCGGTCGTACCGTTCACGCCGAAATAGACAGGCAAATCCACCGTGTTGTCATCGTTTATCTCCATCTCAATATTCTCCTGCCATCCGTTGTTCATCAGATAAGTATATTTGGTGAACAACTCATAGTCGAGATCATCGCTACATGATGCCATGCCGAGAACGAGGGCGACAGCTGTCAGACCTTTCGTAAACTTATTGATATATGTTCTTTTCATAATTGTCAGTGTGTTAAATTATTACCAGCCTGGGTTTTGTGTCAGGTTTACATTACGTTTCAACTCCTTGTCAGGGAACGGCCACAGATACATGCGCTGGGTGAATACCTTAGGCATGGATGCCACAACCGTAGGACGATAGAACTCCTGGATGCGTGTCTCGTCGTCGCTGATGTTGATGTTGCATCCCATGAGCGGCTGATTCTCCTCGAGCAAAGCGTCCTTCCAACGGCGCAGGTCGTAATATCTGAAACAATTCTCTCCGACAAATTCAATCTGGCGTTCACGCTTGAGAGCGGTTCTGAAGAGCTCCTGGTTCTCATAAACCACGTCGTCGAAATCGGGCACTCCGGCACGCATTCTTATCGGTTTCATGGCCGATCTTATGGCAGCCGCGTCACGAGCTACGGTCATTGTCTCGCCGTTGTATGTCTCTACGGTGTATTCCTGTCCCGGAGTCAGCTCGTTGAGAGCCTCAGCATAGATGAGCAGAACTTCCGCATAGCGGATGGTGTTTTCGGTCTTGTCCATACGATAACCGCCCTGAGTGAAGGCATCCTCATCGTTCACGAACTTCTTGAAACCGATACCTGTCAGCGGACAATCCTCCTTGAAGCCTTGCTTTCCGTCGTTCAGATCGCGATAATAGAATATCTGTTTGTTGCGATACTGCGCCTCGTTGGCACTTGCGCATACCCATATCGATCCGCAATAAGCAATCGACGCATAGAAGCGGGGCTCACGGTGAGCATACTGCCACGACACGTTGGCAGGCAGGAACGGCGCGCCACCGGGGTTGAGCGGATTGTCTGACGTGGTGAAACCGTCTTCCTTATAATATCCCGTAGCCTTTGCCTCCTGCACGGTCTGTCCGTTGTCCATGTAGTAAGCATCTATCTGCTTCTGCGATACACCAATGAGGTTTGATCCGCTCAGTGTGCGCGGCATACAGTTAGACACCCAGTGGTTTATCTGTTCGTTTCCACGGCTCGTGCGTGTGAAAATGAGTTCCGGGTTCTTAGAGCCTATGATGGTTCCGTCGAAAATAGACTTGTACGACAGATAAGGATCTACGTTAGCCCAACCGTCGGGGAAATTCTTGTCAGAATACTTGGCGTTGTAAGGCGGACGCTCATATTCGGGCGTGTCTGGATCAGGTTCTATCGTGTAAAGCTCATACATTCCGAGATCCATCACTTCCTTTGCAGCAGCCGCAGCCTTTGCCCATTTAGACTCATCATATTCCTGAGGAACGAGCTGGTTGCCGTGATTGTCTTTCACATTAAACAGATCCTTGTTGCCGTTCATCAGCGGACTTGCCGCCCAAAGCAGTATTCTTGCACGAAGAGCGAGGGCAGCGCCACGTGTAGGACGTCCCATATTGTTCACCGTACGGGTCATAGGCAGTGAGCGTGCGGCAATCACCAGGTCCTCGTTTATGAAGTCGATGATGTCGTCGAGCGGTGCTCTCGGCAGCGAAAGTTCCTCATACGACAGGCTCACATCAAGTCCGTGCTCCGGAATAAGAGGCACAGGTCCAAAATGGCGTATCAGCGACCAGTAAGCATAAGCACGTATGAAACGCATCTGTCCCTTCATGTCGGCCTTCTCGACCTGAGTGAGTTCACCACAGCGGTCAACATTGTCGATGAATGTTGAAGCCTTGCGCACAGCCTCATAAGCCTTATACAAAAGGTTCTCACTGTCGCCATTGTTGGTTGACGAACTGTAGTTTCCGTTCTGATAGTCTCGGCCTTCATATTTCACTATGTCGTCGCTCATCCATCTGCGCATACCTTCACCTTCAGTTATATACTGTATAGGCTCGAATGCGTTGGACAGCCATCCGTCAACATATTTTCTTTTCGAGAAAGCCGAGTCTATCGACAACTGGTCGTAGAAATATTTGTCCACATCCAGATAGTCAGAACACGACGAGAACATTCCGCCGGCAACGATCGGCAAAAATATATATAATAAAATCTTTTTCATGACTATGATGTTTTTAGAGATTGAAACTTAGATAGAAAGAGAATGTCCGGCTGATAGGATAAGCGTTGCCGCTCTCGTTGTTTCCTTCCGGATCCCACCACTTGAACGGACTCCATGTAAACAGATTCTCGCCAATGAAGCCTAAACGAAGACCTGTAAGACGAATATGCTGTATGATTTCTCTTGGAACGTCATAAGTAATTTCGAGGTTCTTCAGACGCAGATAACTTCCGTCTTTCATCCAGTAGGTAGATGCACGGTTGTTGTTATTATTATTGGTGTAAGTCAGACGCGGCCATGGAGCGTTCGGATTTTCTGTATCCTTTGTTCCGGAAATGTCGCTCGGTATCCATCTGTCTTCTTCAACCATACGCTGCAGAATGTTACCGGTAGCACCATCATGGAAAGCGTGAGGACCACTACCACCCACAAAGAATGTACGCTTACCTGCTCCCTGGAACAGAAGGTTTATACCGAAGTTACGCCATGCTGCACTGAAACCGAAACCGTAGATGAGTCCAGGAACGTTGCGATAGCCGATCGGCACGATATCGTCCTCTGTGATGACACCATCACCGTTCACGTCCTTATACTTGATATCACCAGGCAGGATCGGGAAGTTTGCCAGTGCATCCTGCGACGGACTCTGTCTGATATCCTCCTCGTCCTTGAACAATCCGAGAGCGATAAATCCACGAGTCTGTCCCTGACGGAAGCCACGGCTCATCTTATACCAGAATTCATTTGCAGCCTCATCCTGATCGAGAATCTCAGTATTCTGATATGTCATATTGGCACGAAGTGTAAAGTTAACCTCACCTATCTTGTGATTGAATGCGATATTACCATCGAAACCATAAGAACGCATGCGACCTACATTAGCCATAGGAGTCTGGTCAGCAAGACCTGTTGACAAAGGCATGTTGTTACGACGCATGAAGATATCGTCACGATTGTCTCTAAAGTAATCCACAGTACCTGTGAACATTCCGTTGAAAATAGACCAGTCAACACCTATATCCCACTTTGTGGCCTTCTCCCATGTCAGGTTCGGTGTACCTACTGTTGTCATACGATAACCTGTGATGTAGTTGCTGCCGAACTGTCCGAAAGCATAACTACCGGAAGCATCCATTTCTGAAATAAGAGATATGTACGGGAAACGTGTGTCACCACCAATCTTATCGTTACCTACTTCACCCCAAGATCCTCTTACTTTAAAGAATTCAAGCCAAGGCAATGCCTTTCTTACCCAAGGTTCCTCAGAAATAACCCATCCTGCAGAGAATGCGGGGAAGAAACCAAACTGTTTGCCTTTCTCAAAGTTCTCAGAACCGGTGTAACCAAAGTTGAACTCAAAGAGATAGCGTGATTTGAAAGCATAACGCACCTGTCCTGAATAAGCAAGGTTACGTTTAGGAATTGAAGCAATAATATTACTTCCAAGGTTTGTATCAGAGTTTTCTTCCTGATAAACCATGAGCAAACCGTTCACCTGATGATTTTTGGCAAACAGACGATCATATTCAAGTTTGGCCTGCAGATAATAACGTCTTGTTCCTGATGTAGAAGATTTCTGAGTCATCGGCTGTACATCCTGCTCACGTTTGAGGATGAGCTTGCCGTAACCGTCACGATAGTTCTGAGCGCTCCAGAGTTCAGGAGACTTTGAACGTGTGATAGTATTGTCATTCCATGTATCGAATGCGAATGTACCAGAGAATGTAAGACCCTTTGTAATGAAATCGAGTTTCTGATCGAGGCTTACGTTTGTCTCCATCTTGTTTTGCCATATTGTCCGGTATCCGGTCTGTGTCATAAGGAACTCAGGAGTCTTCCTGCCGTTTACGGTTGGCCACTGTCCGGTAGACCATTTTCTCGGTGTTGTAAGCGGAGTGTACTCAGAGAATGCTGTCCAAATGTCAGTAGAAGTACTACCAGGCTGCGTACGGTTGATAAGGTAACCGCCAATACCTACAGAAAGCACAGTGGTACGTGTGATGTTCATAGTGGTGTTGGCACGATAGTTGTAACGCTCATAAGTAGAGTTTGTGTTGTATTTGTTCTCAGCGCTACGTGTACGATATATACCGTCTTCATTGAAGTAAGCACCAGAAACATAATATGTAGCATTGTCACCACCACCGGTAAAACTCAACTGTGCGCGATACTGTGATGCACCGTCCTTAAGCATAAGATCCTGCCAGTCTACGTTTGGATAAAGGTCCGGATCAAGATTATTCTGTATGATGTAAAGTTCCTCGTCTGAATAAAGAGGTGACTGGTAGCGTGCCAGACGTGCCTCATTGGCCAAACGTGCATAGTCTATGGCGCTTGCATATTCAGGCAACCTACCTGTCTGGTTATAACCATACTGCAACTTACCGCTGATTCGTATCTTTCCTTTTTCACCCTTCTTGGTTGTGATAAGAACCACACCGTTGGCACCACGGTTACCGTATACGGCTGTGGCAGATGCGTCCTTCAACACTGAGAATGACTCAATATCCTCGACAGGAATTTCATTAAGACTACGCTCAATACCGTCGACAAGCACAAGTGCACTCGCATTGGCACCGAAGGTAGAGATACCACGGATCCAGAAGTCTGACTGGTTCTCACCCGGTTCACCGGAGAGCTGCTGTGTGATGATACCCGGAACGACACCACCGAGAGAGTTGGACAGGTTTCCTGAAGGAGCATTGAGCTGCTTCACGTCAACCGTAGTGAACGCACCTGTCACAGTTTTCTTCTTCTGTGTACCGCTGGCAGTAACAACGACCTCGTCCACTTTCTGACTTTGTTCTTCAAGCACAATCACAACATTCTCAGGATCCTTTATGCTTACTACAGGGACATCCTTCTTTTCAAATCCCAAGTAGCTCACTTCCAAAACCTCGAATTTTCCGGTCGTAATCTTGAATCGACCATTTATATCTGTTGACGAACCCAAACCAGGCTGGTTCTTCACGATAACAACCGCACCCATTATTGCTTCGCCTTTATTATCCTGTACGACACCTTTCACGGTGACAGAATTGTCTTGGGCATAAACCGCCGCTTGCACAAGACACAGGAGCATCAGTAACAATAATTTCTTCATGATACTTCTATTTTTTGTGTTTATATGTTATGTAATTACTCCACGACTACTTTACGTATAACGTGGTTCTCTCTGTCGGCAACGATAATCGACTGGTCCGACAAAATGGTAAGTCCCTCAGGGCAATTGAACATTGCCACATCAGGCAGACCGTCCTTATATCCGCTCGTACGCGGCATTCCGGCATAGAGTGTCACCTCACCCTCGGGTGTGATTTTTCTTATGCAATGGTTGTATTTGTCTGCTATGTAAAGATTTCCGTCCTCATCGAACTCACCGGCACTCGGAGTATCGAACAGAGCCGAGGAGCCTATACCGTTCTGATAGCCTGACGTATCCCACTGTCCTGCCCACAGCACGGCCTCGCCAAGCGTACGGGTAGCGGGATCGTAAGGCATACGGAATATGCAGTGACGGTTTTTAACGATGGCATAAAGATATTTTCCGTCGTTGCTGAACACAAGTTTCAGCTCGGTGTTTGTGGCGTTGTTCACCTGACACAGGCGCTCATACGCCTCGTCGATGTTGTTGTTTGGCACGTAACGGTAAAGATAGCCGTCGCTCTGATTGTTGAATATGATGTCGTCGTTGATAGGATTCACGGCTATACCCGTACACTTAGGGTCGGCCATACGCACGAGAGCCTTCACGTCGACAAATCCGCTTGCACGCGAGATGGCTATCAGTCCGACCTTCGAGGTGCAGTTGTCGGGATTGTAGAGATGCACCATGTAGATGGTGTCCTGAGCCACATTGAACGCGGCGGCAGTGGGCGACTGGAACGGACCCGAGCTGCACTGTATGAGCGTCTCTACCAGTCCTTCATACAATTTGCGCAGGGCACCGTCCTTGTTTGTGCCTCGGCCCTCGTCAATCTCATAAATCACGTCGTCATTGTCGTGGAACAATGCCCACGGACGGCGGAACGTCGCGATGTCATACTCACCGTCGTCGCGGCTGGCATTGCCGTTCTGTCCGGCAATGGTAGATACGTTGCGTTTGAATTTATAACGAAACTCTTTGTCGGATGTAAATTCCTTCACGTTGTCGCCTTTGCCCACATACAGTTTCACCAGGCCGGTATCGGCACGCGCAGGAACGACCGCATAGATGTAGTCGTTTCTCACTCCGATGATGGCGGCCTTCTTGTCGTTCACCGTCACCCGCAGATAACTCGTATCCGTACCGAGATTTTCGCCTTTGATTATCAACTGTGTGCCTACTCCTCCACTGTCAGGAGAAAACGACACAAACTTTGATTCCTTGTTTGCATCAGGCGGATAAACAACGTGTCTCTCCTACGCAATGTCATTATCGGCGCAAGCCAAGAAGATTGCGGCGACAAAAGCAAACATAAACGAGAATTTAAACAATCCGTTCATAAAGTTTAAGTTAATAAAAGATTTTAATAGTTAGGGTTTATTTATTTTGGTTATTTAAAGGATATAACAATTAAAAATAAAAAAATTAAAACGCACTGTAATTTTTTTTAAAACTCGTTTTCATTTTAACACAATTGCAACGTCCGGACAAATTTCTTATAATGCCAGTATATTATAAGGACTGAACATATATACGATAAGTATGTCCGGGCTTGGTCATAAACTCCATAACGCCGTCCTCTACGGCCTTACATTTCATCCTGCGTCCGTATTTTCCCGTCACTTTACGCACTTTCACGCCCGGCAGATACAACCGGCATACACCTCCGGCCTCCGACTTCACGCTTGCTTCCGTGAGACGTCCGTCGTCCCATTCCGCACCGAATGTGAAACCACCGTGCGCACGCAGTCCCTCGAAACTGCCGTCGTTCCATGCTTCGGGCAGCGCAGGCAGCAGCCAAATACCCCTCACCGTGTTCTGCAACAGCATCTCGGCAATGGCTGCTGCAGTACCAAAGTTGCCGTCTATCTGGAATGAAGGATGCGCACAGAAAAGATTTCCGTACATGCCTCCGGCGTTGTCGTCCATGCTCACCACAGTTACATCGGTTATGTTCTGCGCTTTTTTCAGTAGGTTGTATGCGCGTTCGCCGTCGTTCAGCCGTGCCCAGCAGGCTACCTTCCATGCACGGCTCCAACCCGTGGCGCCGTCGCCGCGCCAGTTGAGCGACACCCTTGCGGCATCGGCCAGCCTACGGTCGGTCAGTGTGGAAATGCCGCTGCACGGATAGAGCGCCATGAGATGCGACAGATGACGGTGATGATCGTCGGGTGTGTCGTCGGTCTTCAGCCATTCCCTCAACTGTCCGCGCGAGCCTATGTGCATACCATTGTCGAGCAAAGCATACTTCTTCCGCAACTCTGCTACGAAGCTGTCGTCATAGCCCAGCGCACCGGCGGCCTCCAGAGTGTTGGCGAACAACTCGTGTATGAGCTGCTGGGCATAGGCCGGGCCGTCCTCCCACGGTCCGTGCTCCGGCGACCACTCGTCGGGCGCTATCAGTCGTCCGTCCTGCATCTTCAGGCGGTCGAACCAGTAAAGACACGTCTCCTTCATCACCGGCCACGCCACACTGCGCAGATATACGCGGTCAAGACCGTAGGCATAATGCTGCCACAGATGAGTGCAATACCATGCATTGGCCGGACGATTGATGAGCCAGTCGGTATAACCGAACAGATTGTTCTGCGTATGCACGGCCCAACCGCGGCACCCGTCCTTGCGAGCCACGCGCTGCCACGGGCCGTCCGGCTTCATGGCTTCGGTGCTGACGTAGTTGATGAACGGCATGTGACATTCGGCGAGGTTGGTTACCTCAGCCGGCCAGTAGTTCATCTGTATGTTTATGTTGCTGTGATAATCACATTCCCATGGCGGATTGTTCACGTTGTTCCACAGTCCCTGCAGATTGGATGGCACCGCGCCGCCGCGCGACGAGCTTATCATCAGATAGCGGCCATACTGGAAACAGAGCATGTCGAGATAGTTATTGTATTTGTGATTGCGCAGCAGTTCGTCGGTGGTCATCGCGGGAACGGTGTCGGCAAGCTCAAGCTCCACACGTCCGAACAGGCGGCTGTAGTCCTCCACATGGCGCGCACGCAGCCTCTTATATGCCAAGGCGCTTGCCCGCTCCACACGGGCCGACACACGGGCATGCAATCCGCGTTCGTCGCCACAGGTATATGTGGGCGACGAGAGGTCGAAATCAGTAGCGGCTGCAAGCACCACCGTCACGGCGTCGGCACCGCTTACAATCAATCGTCCGTCCTCCGTGCGCACCGTTCCACCCTCAACCTTCACCACCGCCTGCGCCTCATAATGCAACAGATCGAGCTGTCCGCTGACAAGAAACATGTTGCCACCGGTCATGGCCTGCCGACCCTCGCCGTCAACCATGCGCAACGCGAGGTTGAGACGTCCGCGGCTGCCCGGCGTGCTGAGCCTCATCACGACTACGCTGTCGGCGTGGCTGGCGAAATATTCGCGCTCATACCGTGTCGTGCCTATGACATAGCTCACCCGCCCCACTGCCTCGTCGAGTGACAGTTCGCGACGATATCCGGAGCAGGTGTCGGGCGTAAGGAAGTCCATATGGATATTGCCGAAGTTGCGATATGAGCCGCGCTTGTCGGGCGAGCCCGACCAAAGGGTTTTCTCGTTGAACTGCACCTGCTCGTGCGCCACGCCACCGAAAAACATCGCTCCCAGGTCACCGTTGCCCACAGGCAATGCCGACGTCATCCACTCCGCGGCAGGCTCGTCATACCACAGTCTGAGAGGCAGACCGCCACTGACACGCGACGGGCCGGCAAACCATGCGGCAATGAGCAACAGCAGAATGTGAAACGCGAAGGGGCGACGGGAGTTTGTCATGGGCAGGAATGGGTTAATGTTGATCTCGTGACTTCAGAACTTGCGGCGCATACATCTACAAAGTATGCCGGTATGGAGCTGCGCGCAGGCTCTCACATAAGATATAACAACCGAGAAGTAAAAATACAAAATATCATGACGGAATAAATTATGCCGTGACAGATGGTTGGCACGGCGACGAATGACTGTCGGATGCATGGAAGCAGGCACCGCAGGGCTGTCAGCAAAAAGCGAACCGGGGACGGAGGCGTGTGCCAACAAACGTTAATTTTTTAACATTCCGTTTTTCGAAATCTGGAGCGAAGCAAGCCCGAAAAACGGACTTTGCGGCATGAAAAAGGCGTGACGGGAGACCGGATTATCGGCGACTGACTTGCGATATAGGCTCTTTCGTGATGCGAAACGGACTTTATCACAAGGCGAAATGCACCATTTCGAGGCCCGAAATGGGCTTTATCGCAACACGAAAGAGGCCATTTCGCAAAGGGAGGGAAAGCACATCGGAGCATAAATAAAGGCAAGTGACTGACATACAGCACATTAGGCAAAGTGCCCAATAATCACGATTTTCGGGACAAAATATTTTTTCTTCGTAAAAATTCGATTTTCAGACGGTTTCAGACACGTGTTTTTTAACACTCCGAGGCGAATTTCCCGGGGTAAAGATTGAGGGATGAGGCCTGACGGGGCACGGACAATAAGCGGTACATAAGTGGCGGACGATGCACTGCGATATAAGGAAACGGGAAACCGGACCGGATATAACTGGAGGGAACCGCGGCGGAAGAGACAAAAAAAAGAGACCGGCGCAGAACCGCACCGGCCTCATAAAGAAAAGTATTGAGAAAACATTCCGCAAGGTCATTACGACCGATGGCGTTTGTATAAACTCCTTACTTCACGATCTTCTTTCCGCCGACAATATATACGCCCGACGGCAGCGTACCCAGACCTGAGGCGGCATCGTAGGTGCCTACCTTCATTCCGGAGAGATTGTAAACGGGTTGTCCGTCGAGAGCCTCGGCCTCAACAGCCGTGATGGATGTAGGAGTGGCTCCGGCAATGACGAGCTTGGTGGCTGCTGAAGCAGGCTCATTGTTGGCCACCATGCAGGCTGCGAACGGGCTGAGCGCGAGATTGCCGTCGGCCTTGACAAACGCGCTGCCGTCAGAAGCGAGCGCGTAGGCATCGGCAAGAGAGGCTGACGCGGTGGTGCCCACAAACTTGTAGTCGGTGCTGTAGGTGGAGATGAGATCGACAGGTTCGAACACTGCGTCGGTGGCAGCGAACACAACATCCTTTCCGGTGACGTCGTAATGGTTGTCGCCCACGTTGCCCGCAAACGAAACGAGGTATGGCCTGTTGGCCACAATGGCGTCGGCATGGTCGAAGTAGAGCGTCGTGCCCTCGGCTGCCACGAATTCCTTGACGACGAACTGCTTGCCTGCGTCGGCGTCGGAATGGAACCAGTCGGCTGCCTGACCGTCAACAGTGACTGTCTGAGGTTCGAACGGCAGAGCGAGAGTGGTCCACTGTGCGCCGTCCGTGCCGGCTGTTCCGGCAGGCATGGTGAAGCTTACGTTGGCGGCGGTGAATGCCTCAGAAATGTAGAAGTCGCGGTCGGAAGTTAGCACGATGTTATCGGCCGAGCCGGCTACGACGACATTGTTTATGCCTCTGTTCTTCAGAACGTTGAGCAGGCGCGAGTTTACGGCTCCATCATCAGCGAAATAGAGCACGATGTTGGTGTTGGCATTGTCGCCGATGGAGAACGAGACAGGTGATGAGCCCGGGAAATCGACTGCCACCATATCTGGCTCGACAACGAATCCGCCCACGTTTGCCACTCCGTGCTGAACGCCGTCCGTGGTCCAGTATCTTATGCCCTGCTTGAACGTATAGTCACCGAGATTTGAGCTTGCTCCGCCGTTGCTGTCGGCGTGGAAGTTGTAGCGTCCGTTATAGTTGAGGTCGTCGAACACATAGACAAGCGTAGTGTCTTGACCCGGAGCGAGGTCGATGTCCTGACGTGAGGACGAGCGTTTCCAGTAATAACCGCCGTCAACCTCCCATGGCGAAGCCTCGATGTAGCTCTGGTATGGGCGGTCGCCATTGTTGGTAACCTTGACCTGAAGGCGCATGCTGTTGCCGTAGATGACGTCGCCCGATGTCTCTGTGAGCGATTTCATTGATATGCTCAACTGCGGAACGCTGGCTTCGTCGATGGTCTTTGTGACGGTATAGAAGGCGTCGGCAAGGTCTTTCGACGTAGATAGCGCGAAGGTGTGATTGCCGGCAGTGGTCGGAGTATATTTGAAATAATAGTCGTCGGTGGCATTGCCCGGTATCACGATGCAATTGCCCGATACCCACTGACCGTCAACGAGCAGATATGTGTCGCGGTAGTATTCGGTGGCATCGTTGTTGGTAATGTTGGCACGCACCTTGAGCTCGGTGCCTGCGCCGCCTGAACCGATGAGGTCGAGCGAGTTGACGGTGAGGTTCACTGTAGGATAAACCGTAAGCGTGAGTTTGAGTCCGTCGGTGATGACGGCACGTATGAAGTTCTTGTCGAAGTACTGATCCTCAACCCATTCCGTAGTACCGGTCTCACGGCTGCGGCCCTTTATGTAATATGTGCCGTCGGCAAGTCCCGGACCGAAAGTCACTCCGCACGAGCGTGACGGCCACCATGTTCCAGGAGTGATGTTGAAATCTCTCTCTGTGCCTATGGCATCCTTGACTATGTTGCCATCGGCATCGTAGAGTGTGAAGGCCGTATCGAAGTTGTAGCTGTTTGAAAGACTTGTACCGGCACCGTAGCGTATGTTGAAACGGAAATAGCCGTTGGTTGTGGTGCGTTCATATTCTGTGCGGTCGAGACCAAGATTGGATATGCTTATGCGTACCACCTCGTCGGGTTCGACCTGTCCTTCCTGACCCGGCTGAAGTCCGACAACAATGCCCTGGCCCATGGAATAGCCGTCGGAACTGGTGCTGCCGCCTATGCCCTGCTGGTCGGGGAACATGACCGTGAGGAGGAAATAGCCGTCGCACATGCCGCCCCATCCCCAGTTCATGTGGAAGCAGCCGTTACCGTCGTAACCGTCGCACACCCACTCGTGACCTCCGGTGCGGGTTGACGTGTCGCCGTTCATAAGTACCGGACGGCCTGCGGCAAGCTCTGAGTAGATGAGGTCTTCCCAATCCTGATAGGTATATTCGTCATGACTCGTGTAATACATGTTCTTGTCGTAGCCGTAATAGTTCTTGAGAGCTCTAACGGTGTTGCCGGACGCCGCACCCGAAGACGGACCGTAGCCCATCTCTACCGAACGTCCGACGTAGTGCATTAGCTGAGCCACAGCCTGCTTGCTGGCATCCGAGGATGATGCGTCGTAGGTATCGGTCATCGCATCCCAGTCGAACGTGACGGAAGGCAGCTCCGGATATGTGGTGGTAGTGGAATTCCAGTTGGTAGTATAGCCAGGAATGGCGGTTGTAGGACCTTGCGGCCAGCGCCAGAAATACATTATCTGTGCCATGGCTGTGGCTACACATCCGGTGGCACTGAGCGTGGGCTCGCCGTTGTTGTCGTAGGTAGGGCACTGCAGATTGTATGGGTCGCCCTGATTCCAGCGGCTCGGCACGAGCACGGGAATGACATTCTTGGTGATTGTGCGCGACGAGGTGCGTGCCTTGACATTGCGGCGTGCGCTGGAGATGGTGCCCGACTCGATGGAGCTGATTACTCCCGAGAGGCGTGTGAGCCATTCCTTGAGAGGTTCCGGAGCTTCGGAAAGATTGAACGATCCGCTGTCCGAATAGCCGAGAACGGGCTGGGTGAGATCGCTCGCCGACACCATGACGAAGCCTGAGTTGTCGCCTACGTTGAACACGTAGTAGGACTTATCGGAGAGAACTTCGGAAAGACTTGATGTCAATACTTTTGCAGGTGCCTTACGGGCGCCGCTCTGAATGCGCGACTGGACGAAGGATATTGCTTCCTGACGGGCCTTTTCCTTTGTCACAGGGCCTGCCTTGACGAGCAGCGGACAAAGCGCCAGCAATAAAAATAATAGTCTGTATTTCTTCATAAAGATTTATGTTTTAGGTTACATGAAAAGATAATAAGAACTTCGTTATAAATAAAAACGTCGCCAGACTTGGCTTCCGCCATGAATGGCAACGTTTTTCCGCTAAAACTATAATATTATCAGGTAAGAGATGATGTGCGGCGAACGCTTGTACGCCGCACACATTCTGTCTTGATCAGATCATTCAGCTTCGTCTGTTTCCCAACCTGTGTTCTGCACGATGTTGCGGTCGCGGTTGACTTCTTCCTGAGGTATCGGGAGGAAGCTCATACGCTTTGTGAAGACGCGGGTCTGGGTCTCGACGCGCTTGTAGAAGTTCTGGCTTACGTTAGCCTGCTCTTCTTCCGTACCAAGGTTGTTCACGTTGAAGCCGACCATCTGGCCACCTTCACCGCCCTGATGCCATGACGGATATACCCAACCGTCGCCCTGAGCCATGTCGGCAACGCCCCAGCGACGAACGTCGAAGTAATACTTATTTTCGAATGCAAGCTCAATGATACGCTCACGATAGACCACCTTGCGTACAAGATCCTGAGTAAGAGTACCGAGGTCGATACGTTCCTGACCACGTGCGTCGTATTCTGTCATATCTTCAGGATTGAGTCCCTTATATTCCGGAATACCGGCACGGCTGCGGATGAGGTTGACATAGTGGATGGCTGTGCCGAGATCGCCAAGCTCGCAGCAGGCCTCAGCATAGTTGAGGTAAACCTCGCCAAGACGCAGAAGGATGGCGTTGTTGACACCTGTCGTGCTTCCAGGATATACCTTACGACCAATTGTTCCGAAGATAGGATAGTCGTGGGTGTTACCTGTAGGACCTGAGTTGCCGTTGAACGACATCACTGTGTAATACGTACGAGAGTTATCGAAATCCCATCTGCGGTTCTGGAATGTAACATCAAGATAGAAACGAGGCTCACGGTTGTAGAACTGCTTCATGACAGAATAGCCTGATCCAGGAGTGAAGTAGGTGTAACCGGAGAACTTATCCTTGTAAGGTGTTGTTGAGAACATCTGACGGCTCGGGACGCTCAGAGGATTATCTGTATCATATGTGTAATAGTCAGGATCGTCCTCAATGCGCAAGCCCTTGTCTGTGAAGAACATATCAATGAACTGCAATGGTATTGAGTAAGCACCACCACCGGTCTGTGCGTTGTCGATACCTGTGTGACGCGGAGTCATAGGATAAACATCACCGTCGTATGTGGAACGATAAACGATCATCTCACGGTTGTTATCGGTTCCGAGACTTGCGTATCTGCAAGACTGATAAGGACATGATTTAGAAATATCTGTAACCTGCTCACCCGATACATCGCGGAGCTCAAGCTGATACTTGCCACTGTTGATGATGGCAAGAGCAGCGTCGCGGGCATCTTCCCACTTCTTGTTGTCACGTGCCTGCGGGAACAATGCTGTACCGTCATTGTTCTTAAGACTCATGTAATAAGGATCGCCGTTGAACAGATAACTTGCGCGGAAGAGATAAACTTCAGAAAGAATACCTTCTGCTGCCTCAACTGTCATGTTGCCGCGGAACTGTGAGTCGAACTCGCCGGAGCTGTTGAACTGAGAAACGAGGTGGCCACCGTCGATGGCTGAACGTATCTCTGAAATGATGTAGTCGAAGCACTGATCAACCGTACTACGCGAAAGCATCATCTCGCTAAGAGGATCGGATACACCGTAAACCTTATCGCCTACGATTGGCACCGGACCATATTCCTTCATCAGATTGAAGTAGAAATAAGCACGGAGCACACGGCACTCGGCCTTGGTCCATTCTTTTTCCTCATCGGTAAGCATGCTGCACTTGTCTGCATTGGCAAGATAAACGTTTGCATACTGTATTGCACGATAACTCTCAGTCCACAGACTCTGTACGAAACCTGTTGACGGATACATCGTACCAAGGATGATATCGCTCAATGGAACTGTTCCTGTATCCCATGGCAGATAACCTTCATTTGAAGCTGTACGCCAGCAGTAGCTTGTCGCATCGGAGAAACGCATTCTGCGGCTGTCAGGTATATATGAATAAACATTCGTGAGCCAGGACAATGTCTGTCCACGGTTTGAGAAGACGTCTTCCAAAGATGTCGCGTTGTCGGGCACATCATCGAAATAGTCTTCGCACGATGTGAGGGTAAATGCCGCCAAACCACACAGGAATATACTTAAAACTTTTCTTTTCATAGTCATGCTATTTTCTGTTCATTAATTAAAAGTTAAAGTTCACACCAAGAGAGAATGTCCTGACATTTGGATAAGACGTTCCGTTGTCGGTGTTAAGCTCAGGATCCCACAAATCAAACTTGCTGAATGTAAGAACATTCTGTCCCTGGAAGTAGATACGACCGCCCTTGATGATTCCATTGCGTGTCCAAGACTTCGGGAAGTAGTATGATATTGTGATATTCTTCAGACGGAGGAAGCTGACGTCACGCAACCACCATGTACTTGTCTGGAAGTTGTTTATGTTTGACGGATCTGCACTTCCCCATGCCAAACGCGGATAGAATACATCTGTATTGGTAGGATCGTCAGGACTCCAACGGTCGGTGATGTTGGCGAACAATGTACCGCCACCGGATGAGTTGGTGAATGGGCGGATACCACTGCCTTGAAGCTGACGTTCTGCGTCTGCCACACCCTGGAAGAGGAATCCGAGACCGAAGTTCTTCCAACGGAGGTCACCACCGAAACCATAATAATATGCAGGAACATCGCCACGGCTGATGTAACACTGGTCGTATGTATCGATGTGACCATCGCCGTTAAGGTCCTTATACATTATATCACCAGGTTTAACGAGCTCGCCCGGATATGTCTCACCGAACTGAGTGATGTTACGTTCCTTAATCTGCTCTTCGCTTGTATAGAGGCCTTCTGCAATGTAACCGAGGCTTGAGAGTACGTTGTGTCCGCGCTGGTCGAGCCAAGGATAAGCAGGTTCTGCCTGAGCGTTCTCAATAATCTTATCCTTATTCCATGTCATATTTCCGTGCAAAGAAACGAACCAATCCTTACCGAACTGATGGTTGTACTGGAACTGTATTTCATAACCCTTGTTCTCAACAATACCCATATTGGCAGAGATGCTCTGTGCGAAACCTGCAATAAGAGGCACATTGTTACGTGTTACGAAAATGTTTGTACGACGCTCCTTAAAGAGTTCGAATGTGAAAGTAAGATCGTCATTGAGGAAGTTGATATCAAGACCGAGGTCCTGTTTGCGAACTTTAGACCACTGGGCACGATATCCATAGTTAGAATAAGCAAGACCACTGGTACCCCAATATGTGCTGTAGCCACGGCCACCACCAATCTGTGTGAAGTAAGCGAAACGGCTACCGGAGCTATCGTTACCTACAGTACCGTCAGAATAACGTATCTTCAAGAAAGAAATATACTTTGCAAGAGGTTTCCAGAACTTTTCGTTTGAAGGAACCCAACCGATAGCGTATGCAGGGAACCAACCGAAACGCTTGCCCGGCTCGAAGTTCTCTGAACCGGTATAACCGAGGTTACCCTCGATGAAGTAACGGTTGTCATAATCGTATGTTGCACGGAACGAAAGGCTCTGCTGCTTATATGGAAGAGTATCGAACAGACTGCTGTTGTTCGCATCTGTGTAATCGCGGAGGTTGAACAATACAAGTCCGCTCACATTATGCTTCTTGGCGAATGTGCGACGATAGTCGAGAGCTGCCTCAAAGTAGAATGTACGATAGACCCATTTATCAGACTGAACATTCATAGTAGAGTTACCCTTGAACTGCTCGGTAAGTTTCAGATTGCCGTCTGCGTCATACAGATTCTCATCATCGAGCCATATACCTCTTGTAGGATCAAGAATGGCTGTCGGTTTCCATGTACTTTCATCTACAGTATGCTGTATTGACTGTGTTGCCTTAACGTCGAATGCGATGAGCGCATGTGCTTTCAAACCCTTACTCCACTTGAAATAACCGAGGTCCTGAGTAAGTTTCAGGTTAGTATTAATCTGAGTCTGGTGCTGTGTATCGTATCCACGACGTGTAAGAGTAACCCACGGAGAGTCCATATCACGGTTATCAGGAGAATAACCTGGGTTTTCACCGTTAGGATAAACAACCGGGAATATAACCGGATTGGTGGTCATCGCCTTAGTATAGATGGTTCCGAAATCCTGAGCAGGATAGTTTCCTGCAGATATCCAACCGCTCACTCCGACATCAATAGTTGTCATCTTTGTAGGACGAAGATTTACGTTTGTAAGGAAGTTGTAACGGTCATAATCAATCTCCGTGCTGTAATCCTGCGTCGGATCTGTCTTTGTAAGACCCTTTTCCTTATAATATGACAATGATACATAATAGCTGGCATTCGGCGCACCGCCTCGTATGTTGACATTGGCACGGGTGTTCCATCCCATGTTCTTGTACAGTTCGTCAAACCAGTCAACGTTAGGATAGAGATATTTGTTGACAGTCCGGTCTGCAAGAAGCGCGGCACGCTCGTCTGCGGAAATCTCCGGTGTGGGGAGACCGTTGGCTACTTTGGTGCGCAGGATGTACGCGTCAGAATAATAAGATGTGCCTCTCGTGTTGCGGTAAGCCTCGTTTGCCGCCTCCATATAGGTTATACCGTCGGCGAGCTCGGGCAGTTTTGTCAGCTGCGTGATACCAGAATAAACGTCGACAGAGAACTGCGGCTTGCTTACAACACCCGGTTTTGTGGTGATGATGATAACACCATTACCACCTCGTACACCGTAAACGGCTGTTGAAGCAGCATCCTTCAACACAGTGACAGACTCGATGTCCTCAGGGTCGAGATTGTTGAAATCACGCTCGATACCATCGACGAGCACAAGCGGTCCCTCGTTTCTGTTGGTCATTGTGGAGATACCACGAATCCAGATATCCGAGTCGTCCTGTCCTGGAACACCCGTACGCTGTACTGAAACGATACCAGGCACACGTCCTGCGAGCACTGAGCTAAGGTTGCCTACAGGCGCCTTGATGTGCTCCATCTTAAGAGTAGACTGCGCACCGAGCACAGATATCTTCTTCTGTGTGGTGTAACCGGTTACAACGACCTCGTCCACACTGCTCACATGCTCCTGGAGGATAAAGTCGAGCACTGTACCGTGCACTTTCTGTTCGAGCACGTCAAAACCTACGTACTGTGCGACAAGGACAGAATTTTCAGATGCACAGGTTATGGTATAATAACCATTGACATCAGTGACAGCCCTGTTGTCTGTGCCTTTTTCTGTAATTGTGACACCTATAAGCAGTTCACCGTTGGTGTCCTGCACACGTCCCGAGACTTTTATCGGAGCCGCGATAGAAGGAAGAGACACGAATAATGCCATTATAAGCATCAATCCCTTCAACGATTTCCGTATTTTTAATTTTATCATAATTATTAATTTATGTCATAATACATACCGGAAAAAGATTCCGGAATAATTAATTCGATCAAAAGTTGTAGGAATGTCCGCCACCCTGAAATGCGACGGACATTCCTAATGAGTTTACATTTATATTAAATTGTTTCTGTTCTCACTTAAAATGAATTCCTTGTTCAGGATATCACTTATTCACAACCTTCATAGCCGTTGCGTTTCCGTTCTCGGCTATCTTGACGATGTAAACACCCTTACCAGGCAGACTTACTGTAGCAGAAGCAGCCTTTGTGCTGAACGAAGCTACGTTCTGTCCTGCCAATGTAGCCACTGTCACGTGAGCCTGTCCGCCGAGTCCGGCCACATTCAGCACGTTTCCGGCAGCGTGCACTGCGTAAGCACCGGCAGCGTTCTCACCTGTGTTTACATCTTCGATGCCTGTGATGATTGCTCCGAACTGTTTCAGAACAGGATAAGAGTAACCGCTTTCCTTGTCGAACATCCAAACGTTGGCGAAGTCCCATCCGATACCTGTGTATGTTGACTCCTGCTGGAGAGCAGCGACTGTCATCGGAGTTGCCGGCTCAACAGAACCGCCTTCGGCTGTCTCGTTCTTTGTAGGCCACTCTGTTGTAGCGTCCATCACAGCCTCATTATTATATAGGTTGCCAGAGAAGTTGATCACAGCGTTAGGTGTGTCGCCTGCGTTGTTGCCGGCGATGAACGGAGCTGTAACCAGCGGAGAACCGGAACCTGTAGTAGAGCAGTTACCTATTGAAACACAGTTGTGGATATCCACCTGGCTTTCGGCCTTGTCGATAAGTCCGATGAATCCGCCTGTCCATCCACGGAACGTAGCTGTTGCCTGTCCGTTGAAGTAGCTGTTGGATATGTTGGCACCGCTTTCGAGCGTACATCCGAAGAATCCGCCTACCTGGCTGCGTCCTGTTACAGTACCGTCAACATAGCAGTTTGTAACTGTAGAACCGTTGCCGTCGCCGGCGAACAGAGCCACGTGGTCGTCACCGGTTACAGTACCTACGGCTGCCACCTGATCGAATGTAGTTACAGAAGCTGAACCTACAAGACCTACATGGTTACATGCAGAAGCAGATACAACGTAATCAACGAATGCGATATTCTTGATTGTAGCGCCGTTGGTCTTACCGAACACACCTACATCGCTTCCGCTTGAGAAGCTTACACGTGCGCCGATCACCTTGTGGCCGTTACCGTTGATAGAACCGGTAAACGATTCGCCGCTGACACCGATGCCCGGGAAGTCGACACCCGTGAGGTCGATGTCCTGCGTGAGCTCATAGTCACCGGCAAGGTTCCTGTTGATGTCGATAAACTCCTGAGCGGTGGATATCGGAGTGAGGTCGCCCTCCATGCCGATGTAAACTGAGAAAGATTCGTCGCCGGACATATTGAACTTGTCCGCAATGTCTGCTGTAGGAGTGACGCTTAAAACAACGTCGCCACGGCCTACGAACTGTGCGTTCTCATCACCTGCATAGAGATCGCCCTCGTATATGCAGGCAATGTCAGAGCCCTCAACAATATTTATGTCGAGTGTCTGTCCCAAAGAGCCGTGTATGCAAGCCAGGTCGATGAACTCCATTCCGCTTACATAGAGTATCGACTTGTTCTGAGGCATGTCGTAGATGACAGAAGGAAGCGGAGCGTTCATCCACTTCAGGACAGGATACATCTTGCCTTCGGCGCCCTCGAGGAACTTCCATGTGTTCTGGAAATCCCATCCCAGAGTGTTCTCATAGAAGTTCTGCGTTCTCGCATCGGCGTCAGCCACGTTGGCTCCGTGTATGCTTGTAGCGTCGTTCTCGTTCTCCATCGGGCCTGCATTGGCTGCCGAAGAGCCGCAGAACGAACTTTCGAGAGCGTAGTTGTTTTCCAGATTAGCCGTACGTCCGGCAGTTGCCACAACACGCGACACAGTACCGTAGAGATGTGACGGGGCTATCATATTGTTGCGTATGTATGACGGCAGAGCATCGTCATCGATGAGCGATACCATACCTGTAGCATTTCCGGCGCAGTCCACCGTTCCTGAGAAGAGACATTTCTCCACTGTTCCGGTGACGATTGTGCCCACCATACCTCCTGCCTGATAGCTGCGCGAGCTTATGCGGGAGTCAGACAGACAGTTGCGTACTATGGCTCCCTCGTCGGCATCGTTCTTGTTCACGTCGCCCGCGATGCTTGCCACGTGGTCGCGTCCCTCTATATAAGAGCCCAGAACGGCACAGTTCTCAATCACACCACCGTAAGCGCGTCCCACGATAGCCGCTACATTGGCGTTGCCCACGAAGTTGGCGTTCATCACTCCGAGGTTTCTTATCTGTGCGTTTCTTGTTGTCGAGAATATTGCAACCTCACCCTGGTCGGCGTTGTTGAACGATATGTTCTTCACGAAATGACCCTTTCCGTCGAACGTTCCGGTGAACTCGCCAACCGGTTTCCAGTCGTAGCCGCTCATGTCGATGTCGTTCTCGAGCGTGAAGTCGCCCGCGAGGTTGTAGCTCATGTTCATGAGATCCTCCGGAGTGGTGAGGGCGTAGTTGATGTCGGTCACGGTGATGTCAAGCGTGATGGTGGCTCCGTTGCAGAAGCTGTCGCCTGTTGTAGAGAGCGTAACCGTTGAGTTACCAGTTGTCAGGAACTTCAGCACGGTGCCTTCCACCTGAACCACCGACGGGTTAGAGCTCGTTATGGTCACCGTACGTCCCAGTGCAGAGAGAGCACCTGTCTCAAACTGCTGTGCCAGGACACACTTGTCAGGAAGCTCGTTCACGCGGATTGCGTCACCGTCGATAGGCAGCGTCATGCCCTGGAGCACAGGATAAGTGCCTGTGGTCAGGTTCCACACCGAGCCGTCGAAGCCGATGTTCTGATAGGTCTCGGCCTTCATCAGGTCGGCATCGCTCACGACAGTACCCTGCACACCCTCGTTGTTGGCGTCGTCAGCCAGCTGGTCTGCAGTAACCACTGCGCCGCCTACGGTGTAAATGGTCTTGTCAGAAGCGAGGTTGTCCGTAACGTCTCCATACACACATCCACTTCCGTTCTTCCATGCATTGATGGCGTGTGTGCGGTTGTTAGCACCCGTAAGGAATGCGACAGCCGACACGTTCGATACGTAGCTTGCAATACCGTCGTTGTCGAGCATACCTGTAATCGCTCCGGCTCCACCTGAAGGTGCCGTTGCAGCACCATAAGCGATGTTGTTGGTAAAAACACCTGCGTTTGTCCATCCGGCAATGGTTCCAGCCTGATAAGTGGTACCAAACGCGCCTGCCGTTGACATACAGTTTGTGATATAGGTCATCTGGTCTGAGTTTGCATCACCGCGTGCGTCGCCGACGATACCACCCACATGGTCATAACCGGTAAGATATCCGGCCGTAAACACTGTCTCGATGTTGCTGCTTATGGCCTGACCGGCTAAGATTCCCACCTGTTTGTTTCCCAGCACTTTCGCACCAGTGAAACGAACGTTCTTCACTGTGGCACCTTCGGTGAATCCGAAGAAACCCACATTGTCCGCACCCGACGTTATGCTGAGCCCCTTGATGGTGTGGCCCGCGCCATCGAGCGTTCCGGTGAAAGGTTCGTCCTCCGTACCCAATGGCGTCCACTCGCCGCTAAGGCTGATGTCGTTTGCCAGGACATACTTTCCGGATAGGTCATTAGCTATTGCCTTCAACCCTGCCTCGTCGGTAATTGTGGTTTGCGCAAACCCCGACACAGAAACCGCCAGCATCAGCCCTATGGCCGAACACTTTCGTAGAATGTCTGAATTTTTCATAAATTATAAGTTTTGAGTTAAGTTAAAAAGTATTCTGTGATTTTTTATTCTCTTATATTTATATGTGATTATATTTACCTGCACTCAATCATCTGAAGACTGTGTATCGACAGCCTTCAAAAACAATAATAAATCGTTGATATAATACATGTATTCCATCGAAGCACAAACACGATCCTTTTTATAAGAAATAACAACTGAACTTCAATTTAATTAAAATAAAATATTGTTTTTTTATAAAATTTTTTTCGGTTTTTTAATTTCCCATCCGACGCTTATTATAGAAGTTGTATATTTATACAAGCCACATATAGAAAAATGAATAAATATACATCGTCAACTCGTCATAGCGCCCGTAAAACCGAGCAGGCGGACTTTCGGCCGCAAATACGTGAGTTTTGGAGACTTTGCGCAAGTGTCTGTCGGTCAGAGGTTTACACTCAACCACCATGCGAAAGACATTTTCAAGCGTTGCGAAAGAGCCTTTTTCATGCTCCGAAAGAGCCCATATCAGGGTGTGATAAAGCCTTTTTCGATGCGTGATATGGGCTTTTCCGCAGTCCGATTAAGGCTATTTCGCAACAGACGTCTGATTTTCCGGCCACACGACGACATTTTTCCGCTCCTGCCGTCAGCCGATAAAGCCTCTTTCAGAACGGACGTTTTTCTATTTTGAAAAAATATTTTGTCAAAACTTTTTACTTTTGTTCTTGCATGAATATACGTTTTCCTGCCACAGGCAACATCCGTGCCACAGCGCTGGAAACGTCACAAATACGCCACCGGCACCGTCTTATGAAGCACAAATATGATAATTAGCCCGATTTATTTCGCATTTTGCAAACTAATTAATAAATTTGCATTCTGCAAGCACATATATATTTATGTGTACATATAATTGCACTGGATGGACATATCCGACGGCACACCGCAAACGGAGCGTGCACACATTGACGCCCGCATGTGAGCGGCTCACCACGCCGGAACATCACAACAAACCAACAACGTGACACGTCACACACATTCTTAACCACATGGTTCTCAACTACATCTGGATAGCTTTCTTCGCAATAGCCTTCGTCATAGCAGTGGTGCGCCTGGTATTCATGGGCGACACCGAGGTTTTTCCCGCAATAATGAATTCTACATTCGAGACGTCGAAAACGGCGTTCGAGATATCGCTTGGACTCACAGGAGTGCTCTCGCTGTGGCTCGGCATAATGAAGATAGGTGAGCGCGGAGGAGTGGTAAACGCTCTGGCGCGCGTGCTCTCGCCGGTGTTCACACGCCTGTTTCCCGACATCCCCAAGGGTCATCCAGCGACAGGATCTATCTTCATGAACATTGCCGCCAACATGCTGGGCCTCGACAACGCAGCCACACCGCTCGGACTAAAAGCCATGGAGCAGCTCCAGACGCTCAACAAGCGCAAGGACACCGCCACCAACCCTATGATTATGTTCCTCGTGCTCAACACGTCGGGACTGACCATAATTCCCGTGTCCATCATGGTTTACCGCGCACAGATGGGCGCCGCGCAGCCCACCGACGTGTTCGTGCCGCTGTTGCTCGCCACCTTCTGCTCCACCATGGCCGGCATCATAGCCACATCGCTCTATCAGCGCATCAATCTGCTCAACCGCACCATGATACTGACGCTCGGCGGCATGTGCGTCGCCGTGGCGGCGATAATATGGGGTTTCGGCAGCATGGACAAGGAAACGATGGGCACTGTGAGCACATCGGTGGCAAACATCCTGCTGTTTCTCATCATCATCGTGTTCATCCTGGCGGGCGTCAGGAAGAAAGTGAACGTATACGACGCCTTCATCGAGGGCGCGAAGGAAGGTTTCTCCACCGCCGTGCGCATCATTCCATACCTCATCGCCATGCTCGTGGCCATCGGAGTGTTCCGTGCCTCGGGAGCAATGGACGTGCTCATAAACGGCATACGCTGGATTGTGGAGGCGTGCGGAGGCAACTCCGACTTCGTAGGCGCGCTGCCAACCGCCATCATGAAACCTCTCTCGGGTAGTGGAGCACGCGGAATGATGGTCGATGCCATGTCCACCTACGGCGCCGACTCGTTCGTAGGTCGTCTGAGCTGTGTGTTCCAAGGCTCCACAGACACTACGTTCTACATCCTCGCCGTCTATTTCGGTAGCGTGGGAATACGCTACACCCGACACGCCGTAGCCTGCGGACTGCTTGCCGACCTTGCAGGAATCATAGCGGCGATAGCTGTGTGCTACATGTTCTTTTAAAGGTAAAAAGGTAAAAATTAAAAAGGTAAAAAAGGTAAATTAGGAGCAGGAAGAAGAACATATTAAAAGAGGAAGAATAAAAAAGCACGGGGAAGCAGAAGAAATTTAAACGGGAAAGGATGGAAGATGGACGGGGAGAAGGAAGAGATTGAAACGGGAAAGAAGGGAATAGAAAGAGGGAAAAAAGAGAGATTGAAATAAAAAAAGGGAGAGAATAAAACGATAAAGAAATAAAAAGAGAGGCGGAAGGGCTTATGGCTGGCGATAAAGAGAACACGATATATAAGTTATGCAAGAAATTCGCACTGAGGATTATACGCCTTTGTGTGTTCTTGCGCGACAGCCAACACGAGCAGATCATGTCTCGACAGATATACCGGAGCGGAACAAGCATCGGCGCAAATGTGGCCGAAAGTGTGTTTGCGCAAAGTGAGGCTGACTATATAAACAAACTGAAAATAGCATTGAAAGAGGCCGGCGAGACACGCTAATGGCTTGAGCTTCTACACGAGGCCGGTTTCATCACCGCCAAGGCTTACGAATCATTGCTGAATGATGTGAACATAATAATAGGAACATTAATAAACATAATTAATAAATTAAAGGATAAATGCGATAAAAAGTAATTCATAAAGACATATAAGTGTTTTCTGAGAGACATATATAAATAAATGTCATAAAGGAAATAAATATCACACATCCACATAAGTATTCCCATACAGATACACGTATTGTCTCCCATGCTTTACCTTTTTACCCTTTTACCTTTTTACATTTAAGACTATGGCTGGATTATCTTCTCTTGCAAAGGATACTGCTATCTACGGACTGAGCAGCATCGTAGGACGTTTTCTCAACTATCTGCTCGTGCCGCTCTATACGGCCAAGCTGTCGGCGGCAAGCGGCGGCTACGGAGTAATAACCAACGTATATGCCTACACGGCGCTGCTGCTCGTCATCCTGACCTACGGCATGGAGACCACTTTCTTCCGCTTCGCCAACAAGGAGGGCGAGGATCCTAAGAAGGTATATTCCACCACCCTGACGGCCGTGGGCTTCACATCGCTGTTGTTCGTCGTGATTGTCCTGACGTTCATAGGCCCCATATCCGGTGCCATGGGCTATGCCGCCCATCCGTCGTATGTATGGGTCATGGCCATCGCCGTGGCTCTCGACGCCTTCCAGTGCATACCCTTCGCCTACCTGCGCTACAAGAAGCGTCCGGTGAAGTTCGCGGCACTGAAGCTGTTCAACATCGTGCTCACCATAGCACTCAACCTCGTGTTCTTCCTCCTTCTGCCCGCTCTATATGAGAACGGCGGCGCCGACTCACTCGTGGGAAAGATCTACAGTCCTGAGGTTGGCGTGGGCTACGTGTTCTACATCAATCTGTTCTGCTCCGCGTCGCTCATGTTCTGCCTGGTGAAAGAGCTCACCGGCTTCCGCTATGTGCTCGACCGCGCACTGCTGCGACGCATGCTTTCGTACAGCTGGCCTATCCTTGTGCTCGGCATCGCGGGCATTCTGAACCAGACAGCCGACAAGATTCTTTTCCCATACATATACAAGAACGCTGACGCCCACGCCCAGCTCGGCATCTACGGTGCGGCGAGCAAGATAGCCATGATAATGGCAATGATAACCCAGGCGTTCCGCTATGCCTACGAGCCGTTCGTCTTCGGCAAGTCGAAAGACAAGGACAACCGCGAGACCTACGCCAAAGCCATGAAATATTTTGTCATCTTCACGCTGCTGGCATTCCTCGTCGTGATTGGCTACATGGACATCCTGCGCCACCTCATCGGCCGCGACTACTGGAGCGGACTCAAGGTAGTGCCTATCGTCATGGCTGCAGAGATAATGATGGGCGTTTACTTCAACCTGTCGTTCTGGTACAAGCTCATCGACAAGACCATCTGGGGCGCGTGGTTCTCGGGCGTTGGTTGCCTGGTGCTGATACTCGTAAACGTAATCTTCGTGCCGCGCTACGGCTACATGGCATGCGCCTGGGGAGGATTCGCCGGCTACGGCACGGCAATGCTTCTTTCCTACTTCGTCGGACAGAAACACTATCCCATCAATTATCCGGTGAAGGAAATGATGCTCTATGTCGGCGTAACGCTGGTCATGTTCGCGGCAATGCGGTTCGCCAACGCCGACCTTCCCGTATGGGCAGCCCTGTCTGTCAACACCCTGCTCATACTGCTGTTCATGGCGATGATAGTGAAACGCGACTTCCCGCTCTCAAGCCTTCCGGTGGTAGGTAAGTACTTCAGAAAGAAATAAACGGCCGGGCCGTCATCCCGCGCAGATGCGGTCCACCACACAAAAAAGACAAACAACAATCATAATAAACATCTACATTTATGAAAATCAAGACTTTATTATTATCGGCTCTCCTCGCTACAGGAACAGCCGCACACGCCGACGAAGGCATGTGGACACTTTTCGACTTGCCACAGCCTGTATTCCAACAGATGCAGAGCTACGGTTTCGCCCTGCCGTATGAGGGTCTCTACTCGGCGGACGACGCCATAAAGAACGCCGTGGTGAACTTCTCCGGCTACTGCTCAGGCGTGGTTGTATCGCCCGACGGACTGGTATTCACCAACCACCACTGCGGATTCGAGGCAATACGCAGCCACTCAACGGTGGAGCACGACTACATGCTCAACGGCTTCTATGCCAAGAGCTATGAGGAGGAACTGCCAAACGAGGACATGTTCGTGAGCTTCATGGTAGATCAGAAAGACATCACCGACTATGTGAACAGCCTCGGAATACAGGAGATGAGCATCAGCAGCCAGGAGCATCTGCTCGACTCGCTCGAGAACGCAATGTCAAGAGAGGTGAAGGCCAACGACAGTACGCTGCGCGTGGAGCTCAAACCTTTCTACGAGGGAAACAGATATTACGTCACGACATACCGCGACTTCACCGACCTTCGATTGGTGTTCACCATACCGAAGTCTATGGGTAAGTTCGGTGGCGAGACCGACAACTGGATGTGGCCGCGCCAGACCTGCGACTTCTCTGTGTTCCGCATCTACGCCGACCCGAAGACCAACGGTCCGGCTCCTTACTCAAAGGACAACGTGCCTTATCATCCAGAACATTGGGCTCAGGTGTCGCTCGACGGATACAAGGACGGCGACTTCGCCATGACCATGGGCTATCCGGGCTCTACCGAGCGCTATCTCTCATCCTACGGCATACGCGAGATGCGCGACGCCCAGAACACTCCGCGTGTACAGGTGCGCGGCATCAAGCAGGAAATAATGCTCCGCCACATGCGCGCCGACGAGGCCGTACGCATCAAGTATGACTCAAAGTTCGCCCAGAGCTCCAACTACTGGAAGAACTCCATGGGTATGAACAAGTGCATCGACAGCATCGGCATCATACAGCAGAAGGAAGCCTACGAGAAGCGCATACGCCAGTATCAGGACCAGACGGGCCTGCTCAAAGGCAAGCTCGACTTCGACAAGATGGCCGAACTCTACAAAAAGCGCTTCAATCTCGCACGCACGCTCACTCTCTTCAGCGAGACTTTCGGCCGTACAAACGAATTCACCACACGTGCCATCAGACTTTCTTACGGCATGGAAGTGAAAGGTCCGAAGGACAATCCTAAGAAACAATATGTGGAATTCGCCGACAACAGCGACGAATGGGACGAGGCTCTCGACAAGGAAGTGATGGCCGCCCTGCTCAAGAACTACGCCGAGCAGGTGGACGCCTCGCAGCTGCCTGACTTCTACAAGATCATCAACGGCAAGTTCAAAGGCGACTACAAGAAATATGTGGATTATCTCTACGACAAGTCTATGATAATGAAGAAGGGAGAGAAAATCTACTTCAACAAGAAATCCTACAAGAAGGACCTTGGCGTGCAGTATGGCATAGACCTCATCGACCTGCTTCAGAAGCTGGGAGAGATGACAAAACCGCTCGACGACTCCATAGCAATACAGGAGCGTTATCTCTGCGATGCCAAACTGCGCATGGAACAGGACCTGCCCCACTACTCTGACGCCAACTTCACAATGCGTCTCAGCTACGGTCAGGTGGGCGGATATGAGCTCGGAGGCAAGCCTTCAGGATACTACACCACAGCCGAGAGCATCGTGGAGAAGATGAACCGTGCCGACGAGAACATAGAGTACGCTGCCGAGCCTATAATGAAACAGCTGCTCTCAAGCAACGACTTCGGTCCTTACACCGACAAGACCACGGGCAAGATGCAGCTCTGCTTCCTCACCAACAACGACATCACGGGCGGCAACAGCGGCTCGCCTATGTTCAACGGTAAGGGTCAGCTCATCGGACTTGCGTTCGACGGCAACTGGGATTCTCTCTCAAGCGATATCCACTTCGACACACGTCTGGCACGCTGCATAGGCGTTGACATACGCTACGTGCTGTTCATGGTGGACCGCTGGGGACACGCAGACCGACTGCTCAAGGAAATAAACGCTAAATGACATAAGTCGGCGGCCGGCAGTTCATGTGCCGGCCGCCGCTTTTCTTACAACAACCTTTATAATCCGAATGATTTATGAAAAATATAGAATCAGTTATTTTGTCCGCACTCTGCATGCTGTCCGTATCCTCCGCATGTGCTCAAATCAAGATATCATACGGCCCATATCTTCAGAACGTCAAAGCCGACGAGGCCACCATCGTATGGGAATCTGACAAGAACTCCGTTGGATGGGTTGAGCTTGCACCCGACGACGGAACACACTTCTACGGTGTTGAGCGTACTAAATATTTCGACACCACCAACGGTGTGAAGAATTCGTCGCAACTGCATGCCGTGAAGCTGGAAGGACTACAGCCCGCCACCACCTACCGTTACCGCATATATTCCATGGAGGTACTGTCGCATGAAGGCACAAAGGTGAGATATGGCGACGTTGCAGCGACAGATGTATACAACAAAAAACCACTGAAATTCACGACAAGCGATTATTCCCGACAGCATGCCTCGTTTGTCATGCTTAATGATATTCACGGCCGCAGCGACATCATACCGAAACTATTGCGGCTCGCCGACTACCAGGACAAGGACTTCGTGGTGTACAACGGCGACATGGTCTCCATATTTTCAGACAAGCAGTCGGTGTTCGACGGATTCATGAACGAGAGCATCTCGCTCTTCGCTTCCGAGAAGCCCATGTACTACGCACGCGGCAACCATGAGACAAGAGGGAACTTTGCTACTTCGTTCCAGAAATATTTTTCGCCTAAGGAACCACATCTATACTATGTTTTCAGGCAGGGACCGGCATGCTTCATCGTTCTCGACACGGGCGAGGACAAGCCCGACTCAGACATTGAGTACAGCGGCATAACCGACTACGACAATTACCGCACGCAGCAACAGAAATGGCTGGAGAGTCTTGCTGACAACGAACTGGTGACCGGAGCAAAGTTCAGAATCGTCATTGCGCATATGCCTCCGTCGACATCAAAAGACATATGGCACGGACAGAAAGAGGTGCTCGAAAAATTCGTTCCCGCATTGAACAAACTGGGGACAGACCTCATGCTATGTGGCCACCTGCATGTGAATCAATACGAAGAACCTGGCGACACGATAAGATTTCCCGTCATAGTTAATTCCAACGAAAGCGTACTGTCCGCAGAAGTGTCTCAGGACCGTATAGACGTTACGATAACCGACATCAACGGCAAGACCGTAATGAAAAAGACATTCACAAAATAAAGACCCACATTCATTCTACCGCAACAACAGAAACGACATTCCATACAGAAGGACATACAACATCGCGCTGTATGTCCTTCTGCACATATTGTCAATATCGTTCCACCGCGTCCACGACCCGCGTTTTCCACGCCGTTACCCACGTCTGATATCAGCGTCTCTTTGAGAAAGACAGAGCGACTGGTTACGATTTCTCTTGACTTTATTTTGACAAAATATTTTCTCAAAAGAGGTGTAAACGAATGTTAAATTCGATAGAATGAAGGGCATTTTATACAATACCGTCTTTTGACATACCCCATCTCATAGTCCGAAAAAGTTCGTTCCGCTTTCTGATAATACCCATTTCGCAGTCCGATTAAGCCCATATCAGGGTGCGATATGGTGCTTTTCAGCCCCTGAAATGGGCCATTTCGCATGCCGAAATGGTGCTTTTTGCAATGCGGCAAGATGTCCTTTGAATTTAAGTTATTGGTATTCAGTTACTTATGTAAACCTCTTATAATTCGCGTATTTGCGCCCGAAGGAAAGTCCGAAAGCAAATACTCGCTTATTTTTCGGGGTATATCAGGAAACTCGGACCGAAAAATCAGAATCCGGTTACAATCTGTAAGCGACCTTCATCGCACCGCTCACAACAGAAATAAACGACGCTTATTCGTGAGTGATGCCGCAGTTTATGTTGAAACCCGTCCCCACCTGAATTCCGATGAGTCATTTTTTAGATATCGGACACAACAATACATACTGCCAAGATATAAGAATATCGCGCAAATTTATTATTTTTGCATCATATTTCTACAACATCGGTGCATCTACTCTCCACCGACATTGCAATCGACCGAAGCTTGACTTATATCGGCATACAGCGTATAACTGAGAACCATATTTCCCGAATCAGAATAAAAAAATACATACTTATATGGGCATAAAACTCGCAGGACGTGTTGCAGCTATGCTTCTGCTCACGGTGTCCGGACCTTTATCAGCACAACGCAGCGAAACATTAGTCGAGAAAAACTGGAAATTCTCAAAAGGTGATTTCAAGCAGGCGGCAATGCCTGAATTCGACGACAGCCGCTGGCAGACGGTATGCGTGCCGCACGACTGGGCCATATACGGACCGTTCGACATAAAAAACGATTTGCAGGACGTGGCCATCACGCAGAACCTTGAGACGCAGTCGTCGCTCAAGACGAGGCGCACGGGCGGACTGCCATTCACCGGCTGCGGATGGTATCGCACGTTGTTCAGCGCTCCCGAGGGCAAGACGGTAACGCTGCTCTTCGACGGTGCCATGAGCGAGGCGCGGGTATATGTAAACGGCAAGGAGGCGTGCTTCTGGCCGTACGGCTACAACTCGTTCCACTGCGACGTCACTTCCCTACTCCGCCACGACGGAAAGAGGAACACGTTGGCCGTCAGACTGGAGAACAGGCCGCAGTCGTCGCGCTGGTATCCGGGCGCAGGGCTCTACCGCAACGTGCATCTCATCATCACCGAGAAGACCCATGTGCCCGTCTGGGGAACGTATGTCACCACCCCGCATGCCGACAGCACCTATGCCGCCGTGCGTCTCCTGACCGAGATTGCCGGCGCCGCCGACAGGAAGATAAACATCGACACGCGCATCATCTCGCCCGAAGGAAAGGTGGTCGCGCACAAAAACTATGAGACAAGGATAATAGGTGACCGACCAGTGGAGCAGAATTTCATCATCGACAGCCCGTCGTTGTGGTCGCCAGAGACTCCTGCGCTCTACAAGGCCGTGTCCAGAATATATGCCGACGGACAGCTCACCGACTCGTGCACCACGCGCTTCGGCGTCAGAAGCATTGAGTTCGTGGCCGACAAGGGCTTCTTCCTCAACGGCAGGCAACGCAAGTTCCAGGGCGTGTGCAACCATCACGACCTCGGTCCTTTGGGCGCAGCCGTGAACCGCGCGGCACTGAGGCATCAGATCCTTATGCTCAAGGACATGGGCTGCGACGCCATACGCACATCGCACAACATGCCTGCTCCGGAACTCGTGGAGCTGTGCGACGAGCTCGGAATGATGATGATGATCGAGCCGTTCGACGAATGGGACGTGGCGAAATGTGAGAACGGATACCACCGTTTTTTCAATGATTGGGCTGAGAAAGACATGGTAAACATGCTGCGACACTACCGCAACAACCCGTGCGTAGTGATGTGGAGCATCGGCAACGAGGTGCCCACGCAGTGCCGTCCCGACGGTTATCGCGTGGCGGAATTCCTTCAGGACATCTGCCATCGTGAGGATCCTACACGTCCGGTGACCTGTGGCATGGACCAGATAGACTGCGTGCTGTCCAACGGTTTCGCGTCCGTCATCGACATTCCGGGCTTCAACTACCGCACCCATCGCTATGAAGACGGTTACCGCATACTGCCTCAGAACCTGCTGCTCGGCAGCGAGACTGCATCGACGGTGAGCTCGCGGGGCGTTTACAAGTTCCCCGTCGAGGACAAGAACGGCGCGACATACGAGGACCATCAGTCGTCGTCATACGACGTGGAGGCAGGAGGATGGTGCAATCTGCCCGACATCGACTTCGCCCTTGCCGAAGACCATCCCTGGACCCTCGGTCAGTTTGTGTGGACCGGGTTCGACTATCTGGGCGAACCGTTCCCCTACGACACCGACGCATGGCCCAACCACAGTTCCATGTTCGGCATAATAGACCTCGCGAGTCTGCCCAAGGACCGTTTCTATATGTACCGCAGCATATGGAACCGCAACGATGCGACGCTCCACATACTGCCCCACTGGACGTGGCCGGGACGCGAAAGCGAGGTCACACCGGTGTTTGTCTATACGAGCTATCCGGCTGCCGAACTGTTCGTAAACGGCAAGAGCCAGGGCAGACGCGAGAAGAACAGCAGCTCGCTGAAAAGCCGCTACAGACTGATGTGGAACGACGTGAAATACGAACCGGGCGAGATTCGCGTGGTGGCTTACGACAAGGACGGTCGCCCCGCCGCCGAAAAGACTGTCAGGACGGCAGGAAAGCCGTATCGCATTGAGCTTGAATGCCTCCGCACGGAGCTGTCGGCCGACGGCAAGGATCTGGCCTATGTTACGGTGAAAGTGACCGACAAGGACGGCAATCTCTGCCCTACGGACAACAGAACCGTGCGGTTCAGCGTCAGCGGAGCGGGTTCATTCCGCGCCGTAGCCAACGGCGACGCCACTTGTCTCGAACCGTTCCAGCAGCCGCAGATGCACGCTTTCAACGGCATGCTCACGGCGATAGTGCAGTCGGGCGAGCGTTCCGGCCGCCTCACTCTCAAGGCAAAGGCTTCCGGTCTGAAGTCTGCCGAGATAAGTATCGACGTGAAATGACCGGCCACAGACATCATAACGGCCGGCAAATCCGGCCATATCTTTCGGTAAATACTGCAAAACAACAATATCATTCACTAATAAAACCGCTATGAGAAAAATCTTTTCATTCATCATCATTGCTGCTATGACGGCTCTGACGGCAGGCAATGCCTGTGCGCAAAACGCCATAACAGTGAGCGACACGAAGCAATCGGGCAGCTTCCCGATAGTTGGTGACGACGGAACAACCGCCACCATCGTATTCGACAAGAACGACGCTCAGGTCGTTGAGACCGCTGCCACGGCACTCGCAGGCGACATCAAGGCCGTGACAGGCAAGGAAATCAAGGTCGGAACAGAGCTTGCAGCCGGCAGTTCACCAATCATCGCTGGCACGATAGGTTCGTCCGAGCTCATCGACCGCCTCGCTGCCGAAGGCAAGATAGACGTTTCCGACGTCAAGGGTAAATGGGAGGCATACGGCCTTCAGACCGTAGATAATCCCGCAGAAGGCGTTGACCGCGCACTGGTTCTGTTCGGTTCGACACCCCGCGGCACGGCTTACGCCATCTTCGAGGTGTCGCGTCTGATGGGCGTATCGCCTTACATCTGGTGGGCCGACGTCGTCCCGGCGCATAAGGAACAGCTATATGCCTCGGCAGGACGCAGCGTGACGGGTGAGCCTTCGGTGAAATACCGCGGCATATTCATCAACGACGAGGACTGGGGATTCCAGCCGTGGGCTGCCAAGAACATGGATCCCGACCGCAATAATGTTGGTCCCAACAGCTACGCCAAGGTGATGGAGCTGCTCCTTCGTCTGCGTGCCAACACACTGTGGCCTGCCATGCACCTGTGCTCGGAGGCTTTCTGGGCAAACAAGGCCAACCTTCCCGTGGCGAAGAAATACGACATCGTGCTCGGCTCGAGCCACTGCGAGCAGATGCTTCGCGACAATGAATGGGAATGGAGACGCTGGGGTGACGGCACCGGAACATACGAGAACTGGAACTATGTGACCAACAAGGAGAAGATACAACAGTATTGGGAGGAGCGCGTTATAGAAAGCAAGGGCTTCGATGCAATGTATACCACCGGCATGCGCGGCGTACACGACTGGGGCATAAGCGGCTATCCTACAACTCAGGACAAGGTGCGCGGACTCACGGAAATAATAGGTTTCCAGCGCCAACTGCTCGAGAAGCACATCGGCGACCCGACCACCGTACCGCAGATATTCATCCCTTACAAGGAAGTTCTCGAGGCCTATAACGCCGGACTTCAGGTTCCCGAGGACATCACTCTGACATGGGTGGACGACAATCACGGCTACATCAGACAGATGCCTACAAAGAGTGAGCAGGCGCGTTCGGGCGGAAACGGCATTTATTATCACCTTTCCTACTGGGGAACACCGCAAGACTATCTGTGGCTCTGCTCCACATCGCCTTCGCTCATCAGCTATGAGCTGAGCAAAGGATACGACTACGGCATACGCACGCTGTGGATAATCAACGTGGGCGACATCAAACCTGCCGAGGCAGAACTGGAATTCTGCATGGACCTGGCGTGGGATGTTGAACGCTGGAACCCGGAAGAGGCTCACAAGTACAGCCGCTACTGGGCCGCAAAAACCTTCGGTGAGGAATATGCCGACGAGTTGAGCGACATCAAACAGGAATACTATCGTCTTGGCGCTGGCGGCAAACCGGAGCACATATTCGCCGTGAGCTACACCGACGAAGAGAAGGACCGCCGTATCGACGACTACAAAAACATCGTGGACAAGGTGGACAATCTCAAGGCGAGAATACCGTCGGAGCTGCAGGATGCATACTTCCAGATGATAGAATATCCGGTAAAAGGCGCCTACTATATGAACGTAAAGACATTCCGCGCAGCGCAGAGTCTCACGCTGGCAAAGGCCGGACAGCGCGACAAGGCGCTGGAGTATGCAGCCGAGGCACGCAAGGCTTACAGACAGATAGAGCTGCTGACGAACAAATACAACAACGAGATTGCGGGCGGCAAATGGAACGGAATGATGGACTGCAAGCCGCGTCAGCAGTCGCAATTCTACATGCCTGAGACCGCAACTCTGTCAAACATAAGCAGCGTTCAGACGGAAACCGTGAAAGAACAGACCTTCGCCGTGGCTGCCGACAAATACACATCGACCCGAGGCAACGTCGTGACTCTCGAAGGACTGGGCGTTGGCGGCAACAGCGTCACCGTATGGCCGATAGACGAAACGGTGTATTCTGCCGACAAGGCAGGCAGCGCTCCCTACGCCGAATACGACGTAGAGGTGAAGAGCGGCGCCAACATGATTTCGGCACGATGCCTCCCCACATTCCCGATAAACAGCAGTTTCGACCTACGCGTGGGCATATCGGTGGACGGAGGTGAGCCGCAAGTGTGCTCGCTCAAGACCACAGCGACCGAAGGCAAATGGAACACGACAGTGCTACAGGGCTTCAACGACGCCACAGTTACCTACAATGCCGACGAGGACAAGACCGTCAGCGTGCGGGTATATATGCTCGATCCGGGCGTCGTGCTGAGCGAGATATACAACCGTCTGCCCGAATCGGCCGACAATTCGCTCACCGTTAAGCTGATAAAGAACAACGACTTCGAGCTCCGTACCGACGGAACGCCAAACCCGCAGGGCAACACCGACCGCGGCATTCCCTACGGATGGGACCACACAGGCGAGCTGACGCTCGGACAGAACGGACTGCCTTCATACGGAATAAACCAGGATGCAGCCAACCTGCACGGCTCGAACGTGTGCTGGATAAACTCGTTCCCGATGCCGGAATTCTTCGAACTGTCGCAGACAATACCCGCGTCGGAGATAGAACCGGGCACTTATCGCGTGTCGTGCATGCTGTGGATGGAAGAGAACAAGAAGACTTCGGGACGCCTCTTTGCCAACAACAACGTGCAGTATTACGGAAGCGAGAGCGACTACACCAATCTTCTAACGCCGGGCGAGGTGAACACTTACGCCGGATATGCCGGACAGAACGGCGCAGGACCGTTCAATCTGAAGCCCATGGAGGTGTATGTCACCGTAGCCAAGGGCGAAGACCTCAAGCTGGGAATACGCACAGGCAACAGGCGCAACGACGGAACCACGGCCACGGACAACGCCGGATGGTTCAAGGTGGACAACTTCCGCATAGAGAAAGTGAGCGGAATGCCCGAACCTCAGGATGAGGACCTCACGCTGACAAAGCAGCTTATAACCAACTACGACTTCGAACTCTACGACGACAACGGCAAGATAAAGGAGAACACATCGGGCGAAACGCGCCGCGGAACCATCTACGGCATACACGGATGGAAGGTAAACGGCAGTTTCCCGGGCGACTCATACGGCATAAACAAGGACGCGTCCAATCCTCACGGCGCAAATGTCTGCTGGTTCCAGGCAAAGAACGGCAACATGCCCGACGACTTCGCGCTCTATCAGACCATACCCGCCGACAAGCTCACTCCCGGACGTTACATGATATGCTGCCGCCTCTGGGCAGAAGAGGGACAGCTGTCCACGGTGCGCCTGTTCGCCAACGACAACGTGCAATACTACGGAATGGACATGGACTACGACAAGAACCTGACACCGGGCGAGCACAACTCCTTCGCCGGATACATAGGAGGAGCGCCCAACACGTTCATGCTGCAGGACATGTATGTGTATGTTGACATAAAGGATGGTGACGACCTGACCTTCGGCATACGCTCGAGCAACACCAACGCCGACGGCACCAAGGGCACCGACAACAAGAACGGATGGTTCAAGACCGACTTTTTCCGCATATATAAGGTGGATGCCACCGACGGCATAGACGCCACGACGGCAGCCAACGGAAAGACAGCCAAGGGCGTATATAACATAAAAGGCCAGAAGGTGGGCGCAGAACTGAGCGACAACCACAACCTGCCGAGCGGACTGTATGTAGTGAACGGACGCAAGACAGTGGTGAGATGAACACACTATCAAGACATATAAAGACAACGAACGCGGCAAGGCGGCCTCCACGGGAGACCGCCTTTCGTGTTAATTTACGGGCAAACAGTTGCGCATCACGCAACATATAGATAACTTTGCATGCCGAAAACGACAAATCACAATGATACAACTGAAAGAAAACCAGGGCATCCCAAGGCACATACTGCTGATGATGTCCATCATGGCGGGCCTCACGGTGGCCAACCTTTACTACAATCAACCGTTGCTGGAACTGATACGTGCCGACATAGGCACGACCGAGGTGGAGGCCAACCTCATAACCGTAATATCGCAGACGGGATATGCTCTCGGCCTGTGTTTCATCATTCCGATGGGCGATCTCTACTCCCGCCGCCGCATAATAGCCGTCACGCTGACCACGGCGGCCGTGATGAGCCTCATCATAGCCACCTCGGGCAGCCTCAGTCTGATATGGGGCGCGTCGCTGCTCATGGGCATGTGCTCGGTCATTCCGCAGCTGTTCATACCGATAGCCGGCCAATACTCGCGGCCGGAGAACAAGTCGCGCAACATAGGCTACGTGCTCAGCGGACTGCTGACGGGCATTCTCGCCTCGCGGGTGATAAGCGGTTTCATAGGCGAACAGCTGGGCTGGCGCGCCATGTTCTTCATCTCCGCCGCACTGATGGTGGTGTGTCTGGTGGTGTCGGTGAGCATGATGCCGGCCATGAAACCCAACTTCAGTGGCACCTATCCGCAACTCATGCACACCGTGTGGCGCATAGTGTGCACCCGTCCGCGCATCCGCATCAACGCCGTACGCTCCGGACTGGCATTCGGTTCGATGCTCGCCATCTGGTCGTGTCTGGCTTTCCACCTTGCAGGCGAGCCGTTCAACGCCGGCGCCACGATGACCGGCGTGCTCGGACTGTGCGGCATGGCGGGCGCGATAGCGGCAAGCGGAATGGGCCGACTGGTGCCGCGCTACGGCACACACCGCTTCAGCATAGCCGGCGCGGTGCTGCAACTGGCGGCATGGGCCACGGCATTCTTCCTCGGCAACAGCTACGCCGGACTCATAGCAGCCATAATACTTGCCGACATAGGCGTGCAGTGCATACAGCTGAGCAACCAGAGCGACTGCATACAACAGATGCCTGAGGCCGCCAACCGCGTGAACACCATATTCATGACCGTCTATTTCATCGGCGGCTCGCTGGGCACTCTGTGTGCCGGTGTGGGCTGGGACACGTGCGGCTGGGGCGGAGTGTGCCTCACAGGAGCGCTTTTCGCGCTTCTCTCGCTCGCAATAACGCTCGTGGCAGGACCGGCAAGGCAAAAGACCGTAAACGCCTGACAGGCGCGCCAAATGGCCCTACACACATAACGGCATACAGCGAGGCGGCAGACAACATACTGCTTTTCCGCCACGCGGTATTATTTTGCATCATAGCCAAACCGTGTCATAAGAAAGCCATATAAGGAAATGTATATTTATGCAGAAATAAAAACCGCGTCTTGCATAAATATACAACGTAACTCAAAATTAAGCCACTTATTTCGCGTCGCAAAACTTTTGGCCGCAAATACGCGAGTTTTGAGCGGTTTGCGCAAGTGGTTGTCAGTCAGCGGTTTGCATTTTCCGGCAATCCGACGGCCTCCATACTGCGTTGCGAAATAGCCCATTTCGCACTCTGATATGGCCCATTTCGTGCCCCGATATGCCCAATATCGCACCATGATAAAGCCCATTTCGTAATGCAATAAAGCCCATTTCGCAAAACCGACTTATTTTTCATGCCATCCGGAAGGGAAAATACGACGGGTCGGAAAAGAATTTCCCACCCGATAAAGCCCATTTCACCGTACTCCGTTTTCTATTTTGAGAAAAATTTTTGTCAAGATTTTTTACTGCCGGGAATGAATAAATATACAGAAAACGGGGCGAAAGCGGCTTTTTCGTGTCATAAAGACCATGACGCGGAAAGAGGCTTATAAAACAAAAAACCGTGACGGACATGATGCCCGTCACGGCTACTGATTCGGATAAATCAGTCCACTATAATAATAAGAAACTACCGACTAACGATTTTAGAGCTATGGCTCGTACCGTCTGTGTAGGTCACAGTCTTGATGCTTACGCCTCTTCCCGGCTTAGACATCTCGCGTCCGTCGAGTGAATACCACTTGACACTCTTCACAGTCTTCGACGATTCGGTAACTCCACTGATGCCTGATGCAGGATCTTTGTCTATTCTGATGTTATCCAGGTAGATAACGTCCTGACCTCCGCCGGTGTAAGCATAGAACTCGAAGCTGAGATAATTGCAATCCTTGACAGCCGTGAGCGGAACCTCATATTTCTTCCATCCGTCCTCGGTGTCGCCGCCTACGGTGTAAGATGCAGCCTCTATCTGCTCGCCGTCGTCACCACGCAGATAAACGTGGATGGTAGGCAGATTGTTAGGATAAGCCGTTGCTATGTTGTAAACCCAGAACGACAGTATGTTGTCCTGACCGTCGAGAGCAACCTTAGGCGATACAAATCCGGCACCGGCATACTGTTCGTACATGCTGCCGTTGTACATATAGGCGCATCCGCCGTCCTCATCCTGAGCGGCTGCGTTGTTGTATATGCCGTCAGGATTGGTAACACCCCATGAGAATCCTGATACGAAAGTAGAGATGAGCTGCCACGGTGATGTCTCCAACTCAGAATTTGCGAACGATTCTTTGTAAGGCAATGTGTAGAGCGGACCAAGAACCACCGAGCTTGTTGTCGCCGCACCGGTACCCTCGTTGGTTAACGGAGCTACGGCATAGTATAACAGTTTCTGTTCATTGAGGTCGCTGCGGTCAACGGTATATGTGTTGCCCTTCACGTTCTCGGCTATAAGCGAATAGACTTTGTCGTCAGGATTGTAGCTGTAAACATTATACAATACCTCGCCATCCACTACAACGCCGCCGTTCACTCCCGCAGAAGGAGTATCCCATGTAAGTATGGCGTTCATGTTGTCGGCACTTCCCTTGATGCTGAGATTCTCAACAGCTACAGGAGTGTCGCGGCCTACGAAGATGGTGTCGAGCAGCACTTCGCTGCGGCCATAAGTGTTTGAAGCCACCAGCATGTATGTGTTCTGACCGTGGAGCGGCTCTGTGTCGGTCCATGTCATCGCAGCACCCGGAACCACATCGGTGAATGTCTTTACCGGAGTCGGGCTCTGTCCGCGGAACACCTCGATCTTGAGGTTCTCCTTCAAAGCGTCGCCGTGATAGTCAACGGCAGGAGCCTTGAACGACATTTCCATATTCAGACTGCCGTCCTCAGCCGCTTTCGAAGTGTAATCGGTGAATGCGTATGGCGAGAATGCAGACTTCAAGTATGTGAGCTGTACGTCGTCCACCTCGGTGTTGATATAATCGTACTGCTTCTCACCCGTAGAGTTGATACCGAAGCTGTATTTTCCTGCATCCTTGGTGACAACGTTATACGATACAGATTTCATCTGATAAGACGTGTTCTTTGGCAGGTCGCCTACGAAACTTGTCTGTGACTCCGGCTCTGTGGATGTGCCCATATATATCTTGTTTGCCACTGTCTCAGAATAAGCAGATGTGCTCACAGAGAGCGAAAGCTGATAAACGGCGTCAGCATCGAGCTTGATCATCGGTGAGCAGAGCCATGCTGATACCGGATCGTCGGATACGAATGCAGACAAAGACATACGCTGTGTACTGCTGTTATACTTCCATCCGTATCCTGTAGCCTCGGCGTCAAGACCGTAGAGGGCTGTCTTGTACAGGTCGGCTGCGCCTTTGCTGTCGAAGGTCTCAAGATAAGGAGCTGTATATACGCCCACGAAAGCTGAGTCGGCTATTGTTTCGCCGTTGCCATACTCGTTTTCTGAAACGACAGAATATGTGTTCATACCTACCTTCTTGACATTGTTGTCGGTCCATGTGAGGTGTCCGCCGACGGCAGGAGCATCGAACACGTGTACAGGTTCAGCGTCCTTGTTGCGGTAAACGCTTATCTTTGAAAGCGAGCTTATAGTGTTGCCTTCAAGGTCTTTGCTCGGAGCGTCGAAGCTGACAGTGGCTGTCATGGCATCGTTCTCGCCTGCCGTGATGTCAAGATTCTCGACACCTGCCGGAGCTTTGGATGCACCTACTGCGGTCACTGACACTTTCTTCAGCATAATCATAGAAGCTTTCTTGGAGCTGTCACCCGTATATCTTAGAGCAACATAATATTTTCCGGACTCTTCTATGTTGAAGTCTGCGCTGTAATCGCCGAAATCCTCGTACAGCTCGAAGGCGTCTTCCTCTGCCACTTTTCTGAAAGTCGACAAGTCGTTAGGATCTGTTCCGACATAAATCTCGAACGACTCTGGATAGCCGGAAGTGAATGTCTTCATGTTGAGAGTGTAACGATATCTCATACCACCCTCAAGAGAGATTGCCGGAGTGATGAGCCAGTCGTCGCCGTTAGGATAAGAATATGAGTTGATATCGATGCGCACGTCGTTGCTGTATCCCACTCTCCAAGTGTTGCCGTCGTTGTTTGCATCCACCACCGTGAAGTATTCATTGAATACCGATGCGTCGGCAAACGACTGAGAATAAGGAGCCGTGAATGCGTTACCGCATATCAGCTTTTCCGATTCGGCATATTCGCCGGTCTTACCGTTATTGCTTGCATACACACGATACGAATAGTTGTGCATTGCTTCCGGTGTAGGCTCGGTGAAAGTTGTCTGGCTGTAGTTGTCGGCAACGGTAACGCTGTCAGGCATTCTCACTACAGTGTATTTCAGATTGGCCATATCCAGATAGCCGTCGTTTACTCCGGCTGCCGGTGCAGTCCAGCTTACTTTGTTCTGCTTTCCTTCAGCATCATACTCGAAAGTGAGGTCGCCGACCTTCTCAGGAGTGTCATATCCGGCATATTTCTTTACAGATGCCATCGGTGAATAGCCCGCGGCGTTGCTCATGTTCACGGCAACATAGTGGTTGCCTTCGGTCAGTGTCACAGGTATCGATACGTTTTCGCCCGGTGTTGCGCTCACGCCTTTGAGGTTCTCGCCGTCGAGCCATACGTTGAGGATGGCATTGTCGAGAGCGGCTCCGCCGTAAGTGAGGGTCGGAACGCTGAATTCTATCTTACCGGTGAGGCTTCCGTCGGCATCGAACACGAGATTGAGGTTTTCTGCCATTGCCGGAGCATCGTCCTTGGCAGCGTTCTCATCGACCTTCAAGGCAACGATCTGCTCGTTATGATTGAATCGTCCGATGAGCGTAGCCTCGGCTGTTTCCGGATTGACAGCGTAGAGTTCGCTTCCCGTTTCAGTCTGTGCAGCCCAGATGAAAAGTCCGGTACGTGCATCGTAAGCCATAGACTGGACATACATTGTAGGCATTATTCCTGTACCTCCTACAAGTGTCGGACGGGCGGTTTTCTTGTCTATACGGTACAGGTCGCCCAGATAGTTGATGAAATACATGTCGCCACTCGGTACTGAAGCAAGTGTAAGAACATTATACTTGCCGCGGAATGCCGCGATTTTGTCCATTTCATCGTAATTTTCATTGTATATACACCAATCCATTCCGCTCATTTCGTCGTTATACTGCAACGAATATGTCTTGTCGTCGGTAGGATTATAAGCCATAGATGTTGATAGAAGCGAATAGCTCTTCTTTTCTGTTCCGTAAATCACACGCTTGAGTTCCTGCCAGTTGTCGGTGTCTATCGTGATATAACGTGCACCGTTGAGCACACCCATAACACTCATCGGAGCGATGCCAAGGAATGTATTGCGTCCGAAAGCACCGGCAAGGAAGTCGTAGGTGAAGTCTGTCAGGTGCGAAGTCATCGCCATTTCATCGTCTATTGTGAACGAGTATATACCATAAGGTGTGTCTGTGATTGACGCTGAAGACCACTCTGTGCTATTTATCAGAGCGCAATAGAGCTTGCGTCCGCGCAATGCAGAAACATCGGCTACCTTTCTTTTCTCACCCGACTTCAGGACTTTTGTGTATGTGCCACCCTTTACTGTGGCATCAGCAATCGGAGTGACAGCCATCAGACCCGGCTTGCGTCCTGTCGGCTGCGACTGCTCCGCTGTCTGTGCGCCGGCGGTGGCAGCGCTCATTAAGAACACTGCGGCCACGGCTATACCTATAAAACGTTTTCTGTTCATATATCGTTTATATTTTATTCTTACTTATATTGTTATTTCACAATCTTACGTGTGTTGTCTCTCTGCTTGACAATGTACATACCCTTAGGCAGAAGATCGGTGCTCGTCTCAGGTCTGAGACGTCCGTTCAGATCGTATATCATCACTTTTTTGCCCATTTCATCGGCATTTACATTGTCTATTCCGGTTGTTTCAGGAGCAAGAGTGAAGAAGCATGTCGAATACTGTATCGGGTCGATATAGCTGTAAGTAGTTCCGTTGTAGAGCAACAATGCAGCCAGATATCTTGTTCCTGCGACTCCGTTCTCGAACGCTCCGCTGAATGTAACGTCAGCTGTCTCGCCGCTCTTGAGCATCAGATACTGCGGCTCGAGGCATCCGCGGATCACAGCTCCGCTCTCGTTGAATATGTAAAGATAAACATATCCGCCGAACACACCCTGGTTGCACTTCAGGCTGGCAGTTATGTTCATAGACTGAGCATCGACATTCGAGTTATCTGCGAACGACAACTGAGCAGCCGGTGTGATTACTGCTGTCTCTGAAGGAGCGCTCTTAACGCTTATCTCTTTCATAGAGCTTATGATGCGGTTGTCATCGTCTGTCACGGCAAGCAGGTAGTCGCCGGCAGTCAGACTGTAGGTATCGAAGAGATCGACATCCACACTTGCACCCGGAGCAAGGTCGATCTTGTATTTTGAACCCGATGTAACCGGACGTAAAGTATTCTTGTCGTAAATGGTAACCATCACCTCTCCGAGATAATTCACGTCGCCTCCGTTCACCACAGTTGCCTTTGTACATGCAGGCACACCGGAGTAAATTTCAGCAGTAACGTCCATTTCATCGATGTTAAGATCGAAATAATCAGGATAGCTGAACGTCATAACGTCACCGCTGACATTGATGTTCAGATAGTTCGGATAGCCTACATAAGAATCGCGTATGCGGTTCCATGCACCGTCAGAACCATACTGGCGGCAGACAGGATAGAGCTTGTAGTCACCGTCGTTGAGCTTTCCGAACTTCACGTTAACCGTCAGAGGACCATAAAAACCGTATCCTACTTCGAGTTCGTAAACCTTATCCGTGCGATAAACTTCAACAGTGTTGCCCTGTGCATCGGCAAGAAGCATTGCATACTCGAACTTCGACTTCTGCCAACCTGTATTATATATCATTCCGCGGAGCGAAATATCGGTGCTTCCACCGTTGGCAATGGTCTTGTCTGCAGACACGAGTCCCTCGCTTGAAACAAGCTCAACGTCCTCGTAAGTGTCTGTCTTTGGCGGCTGTATGCCTGTTATTATCTGCTGGTCGTAGTTATATCCGCCTTCAGAACCGCCCGTTCCCTGCAACGGAGGATTGAGAGCTGATGTGCGGAAATAACCATTGCTCATACCGCTCCAGCCCCAATTCACGTGTACAAAACCGTTTTCATCGTATCCATCGAACACAAATGCGTGTCCGCCGGCAGACGAACGACCGGTGGCAATAACGGGACGTCCGTTGTCAATCTCGTTCTCGATGATCTGCTGCCACTCCTCACTGCTGTAGTTGTCGCGCTGACGATATGCCACGCCTTTATCATAATCGAAATAGTGATACAGTGCGTAAGGAATGACATCGCTCTCAGCTCCACTCGATGAAGAGTAGCTCATGCTTACCGATATACCGCAATGCAGCATCAGTTCGGCAACTGCGTCGCAGCTGGCATCGCTGCTGTTGCTGTCGTAAACAGGCAGCATATCGTCCCAATCATAATGTGTCGAGCCGAAATCGGCGGTAAGAGTACCACCACCCAATATAGAAGGAGCATAGGTGTAAGAACCTTTTCCAACCTCCGGCCAGCGATGATAATACATCACCTGAGCCATCGCCGTTGCCACACATCCCGTGGCGCATCTCGTACTCAAGTCGTAGTCAGGACACATATTATTATAAGGTGCGCTCTGGTCCCACATTATATTACCGAGCAGCGGAGCCACTTTCTTGCCACTGTTGGCGTAGCTTTGCGGCGCCGCCTCCACGTCATTGTCTCTTATATATGTTATTTCGTCAACATAGCCTTCCATCCAGTTGCGCATCTCCGGCGACATACGGCTGTAGTCGAAACTGCCCGTGTCGCTGTAGCCAAGCACCTCTGCGGCCCTGTCTTCAGCCGATACGAGGATGAATCCACCGTTCTGACCTGCGTTGAAAACATAGACGCAACTGCGTCCCTTAGTATCATCAGCTGTATATACCAGCTTCAGCGCGTCGCTTCCACCTTTCTGTTGTGACTTCATCGCCGTCACATTGCTACGGAGAAACGACTGTGCAATTTTAAGAGCCTGCGGCTGTGTGATGTCTCCGGCAAAAGACAACAGCCCCGGCAACAATAATAAAACAGCAAGAGTAAGTTTTCTCATAATGACATATTTATTTGGTTTTCGCGACTACAAAAATAGGAAAAAGCCTTAAAAACTAACAAAAGGTAAGAAAACAATGTTTTCTAATTCATAAATCAAAAATCAGAACACTCAGTTTCTGAGCATTTTCTGATATAAAGACGGCGTCATTCCAGTGACTTTCTTGAACGCGGCGATGAAGTTTGAAGCCGATTTGTAGCCTACGCTTTCGGCTATTCCCTGCATGCTGTAAGCCCCGTATTGTCCGGTATCCATCATGCGTTTCATCGCAACCTTTATACGACGCTCGTTCACAAACGTCCTGAAATTCTTGTTGTATGTCGTATTTATCACCTGAGACACATAATTGGTGTTCGACCCCGAGAGCCTTGCGAGCACAGCCAGACTGAAGTCCGGACTGCAGAAAGTGTCCTCATCCTCCATCACGGCGTCTATTCTCTTGAGCAGCTGCTCATAATTAGGCACCGCCGCCACGTTCTTGTCCTGCCGCACATCGGGCTCAGCGGTTTCGCTGTCGTCGGTCTTCTGTCGTTCAGCCATTTCACGATAGCGGTTCTCAACATTCAGAAGTTCCCTGTTACGCTCAAACAACGCCACATAAGCCACATGCAGTTTGCGACGCTGACGCCACACCATGACCACCGCGGTGCATGCCACTGCCACTACGAGCAGCAGCAGAACGAGCGCCGCATTCTGATAGAATATCGTCCGTTTCTGATTGTCTATGGTCTGGCGGTCGAGTTTCTTCTCGTGTATCTGATAACGGTTCTTTATCTGTGAGAACTCATTCACGTTGAGCAGAGAGTCGGTATATCTGAAAAATTCGTTCTGATAGTAGAGAGCCTTTTCCTTATTTCCCAGTTTAGTATAGACACGCATCATGCCTTTGTAGCAGTCGGCGTAGAGATAGACTTCATCCTTCAGCCTTGCCAGCGAGTCGTATTTCTGCAACACCTCGAGCGCTTTCTGCAGGTCGCCCTGCTTCTCGTAGCACTGGTAGACCTCCGAATAAGGATATATCTTCATCTCTCCCGGCAGTCCGTATTTGTCAACCACAGCCACCGCCTCGTTCATCCAGCGCGTTTTTTCGCCCATTTCATCGCGAATTCCGGCTATAAATCCCTTGTTGAAATAATAATAAAACAACAGTTGTCCGCGCGAGATGCCCTTCAGCGACTTCACCTTCTCGTTCAGACGTGAGGCATAATCCACATTGCCGATGTTGCATCCGGCGCCTATCATGTTGTTGAGAAACTTGAACTGCATGGCTGCATTGCCCGACTTCAGACCTAGCATATAGCCCTTCTCATAGACATCGAGAGCCTGAGCGAAGTTTGAATAGACCGAATAGACGCCGCCCACGTCGTAGTAAGCGTCCATGAGATGGAGCGTATCAATGTTTTTCGAGCGTTCCTCTTTCTGTATATAAAGGAGCAGTTTGGACAGAGCACTGTTGTAGTCGCTCTTGCGCAGATAGGCCTTTGCCTCCTTCAGCTCACGCGGAACATTCTGTCCGTCCTCCCCGCCATAAGCAGCCGGGAACACGGCAAAATGAAAGATGAGTGTCAGGCACAGGTATAAAAATTTTCTGCTCGTCATATCTCAAAAAGGGAAAAGATTTGGCCGGCAACACAAAAAGATGAAACCAACGTTGCAAAAATAAGAAAAAAAGCTCATAATAAATGCATCACATGCCATTATCCTCTGACATACATGTCTTCGGAATATACACGGAACGCAAAGGACGGACATCTTACTGACGTCCGCCCATACGTTTGTCAATCGATGACACCGGTGTTCACCAGCCCGAAATACACCAGCCCGAAGAGTCCGGCGTTCCAGCCCTGTATGTGAAAGCCGAGATTCTCACCCGTCAAACTGTTGATATGCTCGTTTGGCGACCAGTCACCCGAATCGACAAGATCGGCCCTTCCGACACGTTTCACCAGTTCCACAGCCTCGGCCCTACGGCCCATCCTCACTCTCGCCCAGCAGTCCATGAAGCTCACCCACGGCCACACGGCACCATTGTGATAGGTAGCAGGCGGATAGCCGAAGCTTTCGTCATAATACGGAAAGGTCTCCGCAATACCATACGGAGTGAGGCTCCGCTCGTTCAAAGCCCCGAAAATCTTAGCGGCGCGGTCGTCGGGCACCACACCGAACAGTATGCCTATGGTCTGGTCCTGAAGCAAACGGTCGTTCACACTGCCGTCGCGCCATATCTGACAATAATATTCACCGTTCCACAGTCCGCCGTCCTTCACGTCCATATTCACGCGCCTGAAGGCCCTGTCGTAAGCTCCGGCATATTCATCGGCGGCCGTGCTGTCGCCACACACCTCCGCCATGAGTTCCATTTTCTTCAGCGCAGCCATATAGACAAGACAACTGAAGGGCGAATACTTGCGGCCTTCCACGCCGCCGACGTCCTTCCAGTCGCCCCAGAACGACACCTGCATGGGCAAGCCCACGTGCTCCTTATCGCGCGAAATGAGCCATTCCATCGTCTTTTTCAGTGCCGGCCAGTACTTCTGAAGGTTCTGCCGCTCATGATACATCTGCCAGAAACGCGCCACGCGGAGTATGAAGAAAGCGTTGATGTCGAGGTCGTCGTCGCGTTCTATCAGCGGAAGTATGGTCGTAGGAATCTTGCCCGACGGCTGCTGCCATTCTATGCTTTCCTCAATCATGCGGCGTTCCATGTCCTTGAACATCACGAGATGGAGCCACGAGGTCCAGTAACTGTCGCGCTGGTTCAGCTCACGATAGCCCATTGTGACCACCTCGTTGTTGCGTGTCCACTTGGTGAGCGACACGCCCGACACCATGTACCAGCGCAGGAAACTATCGAGTTCATCGTCGCCGGTGACAGGAATGGCACGGCTGAAGCCCTCGGTCTTGTCCTTCAACACCGGCCATACAGAGCGGCCGTAGGCCGTAAGCATGTCTGGTGAGGAATAGTCCAGCGCGCTCACCCACTCGTCGTCGTGAAACACAAGCAGTATTCTCACCATACGCATCTCCTTCGCTCCGAGACTCAGGTGCATGCGCAGCGCACTGCCATCCCACGAGGTTGGCACATCGGCCGTCATCTCCACACACTTTCCGTCGCCCGCACCCGAATAGCCGTCGCCCTTGACCGCCGACATGCCCTGTGCCATGCCTTCAGCCGGAACGGCAACGATATCGAACGCCTCGGCCGTCCTGCGCGTGTTGGCACACTCCATCTCGACCATCAGCAACGGCAGGGCCGACGTACGCGCATCGTTCACAGCCAGCGGACAGAAGGCCGTCACGGCAAACGAGGTCTTGGTGAGCGGTGACCCGTGATAGGTATTGCTGACGAACGGGAAGGCGCGCTCCACCGTCTTTTTCCAGAATTCCGAGAAACGATGGCGTCGCCCGTCCTTCTCGACAAAGAACTCCACGCCGCCCTTATCCTGCAACCACTCGCCTATGCGACCCGGATTGCGCATTATCTGTCCGAAGAAACCGCCATTCTGAGAGGCGTTCACCGTAAGCGCGAAGTTAGACAACGGATATCCGTCAACCTCCTCCGGCTGCCGTGCCGTCACGTCCGTGCACCACACGAAAAGTACTGCCACGGCAGCAATCATCTTTCTAATGTCCATGTGTTATAATCAAAAGGGTTGTGTTTATCATTAATATATGATTGCAAAAATAAGGAATTATTGCTGAAAACAATACGGTATGGACTAAAATAAGTAATTTTGCAACCTATTTGGAAATATGACAACACAAGGACACGAAATGAAATACAACACACATACAATGGCCGACGGGCTGCGCGTGATACATCTGCCGTCGGCATCGCCGGTGGTTTACTGCGGCTATGCCATCAACGCCGGCACCCGCGACGAGGCGCCGGGAGAGGAAGGCATGGCCCACTTCTGCGAGCACATCACCTTCAAGGGCACCGCACGGCGCCGAGCATGGCACATACTCAACTGTCTGGAGAGCGTGGGCGGCGACCTGAACGCCTTCACAGGCAAGGAAGACACGGTGTATCATGCCGCCGTGCTGCGCGACCACATAGCACGCGCCGTCGATCTGCTCACCGACATAGTGTTCCACAGCACCTATCCACAGAACGAGATAGACAAGGAAGTGGAGGTGATATGCGAGGAGATAGAAAGCTACAACGACTCGCCCGCCGAACTGATATACGATGAGTTCGAGAACATGGTGTTCAGCGGTCATCCGCTCGGTCACAACATTCTGGGACAGGCCGAACGCCTGCGCACCTACACCACGGCCGACGCCCTGCGATTCACCTCGCGCCTCTACCGCCCCGACAACGCCATATTCTTTGCCTACGGCGACATAGACTTCAACCGTCTGATAAAGGCTCTAGCACGCGCAGGACACGACTCTCCCGCCCCGGACTCGCCCCTGCCTGCCACCGACGACATGCGCCGCAGGCCGCTGCCGCCATACGTCCCCACACAGAGGACGATGAACATGGACACGCATCTGGCGCACGTGATGACGGGCAACCGCGCCTACGACATACACGACCGCCGGCGAATGGCCCTCTATCTGCTCAACAACATAATAGGAGGACCGGGAATGACGGCGCGCCTCAACCTGACTCTGCGTGAGCGCCACGCGCTTGTCTACACGGTGGAAAGCTCAATGGCGAGCTACTCCGACACGGGTGTGTGGGCGGCTTACTTCGGTTGCGATCCGCGGCAGGTTGACCGCTGCATGCGACTCATACGGCGCGAGCTCGACCACATGATGCAGACACCACTGAGCGACAAGCAGCTGCGCGCCGCCAAGAAACAGATAAAGGGTCAGATAGGCGTGGCGTGCGACAGCCGTGAGAGCTTCGCCATCGACTTCGCCAAGAGCTTCCTGCACTACGGATGGGAGAAGGACGTGGCACAACTGTTCCGCAACATCGACGAGGTGACGCCGCAGATGATACAGCAGGTGGCGCAGGAGACATTCGACCCCGAACTCATGACGACACTCATCATAAGATGAACAGGACAAGACAGCGCCGCAGCCGCACGTTTCATAATTGCCATATAGCAATCATAAAGTGTGCGGCGTGCTGTCGTTTTAACATTTATGGCATCAAGAACTACAATCTTTCAGAAAATCATCCGATTTTCAAGGCATTTTCCGATAATTTGCAGCACAATTTCATAACCGTCTGACTATCAGCCGGATAAAAGGACAACAGTACCTTGCAAGGTTCATTCCGCGACACGGTCTTCCGGAAGGTCTGTTGCAATATGGCCCATTTCGCATTGCGATATGGGCTCTTTTGCACTCCGATATAGGCTTAATCGGGCGATGAAACAGGCCATATCGCAACACGATAAAGCCCATTTCGCAACGCGGGTACGACGGAAGCGCGACGCAATCTGAAGCGAAGGGCATCGCGAGACAGGGACAACTATATAATTCGCGCGTTCGGTTCATTTTTCAGACACGCCGGGATGGTCGGGAGAAATGTTAAAAACGAGATTGAAACATGTTAAAACCGTTAATGTCATCCGGCCACCCGAATACTCCGTCAGGCAACGAGTGAGAAAGGCGGAATCAAAATTTTCGCATCCGCACGGAATATAACATAACAGTTATTTGCATAACTGTCGTTTTTTATTTTTATCTTTGCACGTAGATATTCCGCGTCAATACGTTTCCGCACGTCATACGCACACTTCAGGACAACGACGGACGCAGAAAGCAAACAAATAGCGACAGATGACAACAAACGACGACAGACGCAGGGTAACGGCAACGGGCGAAATGACGCTCGACATTGTTTTCAAAGACGACACACCCGTCAGCGCGGTGCCGGGAGGCTCGGCACTCAACACCATTGTGTCGCTCGCAAGGGCAGGCATAAGCACGGCTTTCGTGTCGGCTACGGGCGACGACTACGCCGGACGGCGCATGCGGAGCTTTCTCGAGGCCGAGGGTGTGGATGTGACGTCGGTGAAGACCGCCTGCGGAATGAAGTCAACCGTGTCGCTGGCCGTGCTCGATTCCCGAAACAACGCTTCCTACACATTCTACCGCGACAGCCGCCCGCTGCCATACGACGGGCAGCCGCGACCCATGAACGAGGGCGACATACTGATGCTTAGCTCGTTCCACGCGGTGAGTCCCGCCACGCGCCACATGACCGCTCCCCTGCTCGACGAGGCACGGAGGGCCGGGGCGATGGTGGTGTATGACATGAATTTCCGCCCGGCACACAAGGCCGACCTGCCCGACGTGATACAGAACATGACCGAGAATCTGAGCCGCGCCGACATAGTGCGTGCCAGTACGGAGGACCTCATGACGGTGTTCGGGACGTCCGACCCGGCAGAAGCCTACCGCGACCACATAGCCCGCCACTGCCGCATATTGGTTTGTACCGACGGCGACCGCCCCACACACGTGTTCACGGACACCGGAGAACCAATGACGTTCAGCGTGAGACAGGTGGAGGCAGTGAGCACAATAGGAGCCGGCGACAACTACAACGCGGGTATGATATACGCCCTCATACGCCACGGCATAAGCCGCCACGACCTGGCGACCCGTGCCGACGGCATCTGCTGGGAGAGCATTGCGGAATGTGCCGCAGCGTTCGCCGCCGACTGCTGCACTCACACGGGCAACAACATAAGCCGTGAGTTCGGCATGAGCATGAGGCAGTCCGGGGACTGACAACAGACAGACAATAACATCAAAAACAACAATACGCAAATGAAAGCAATTACAAACAACATCTACTATGTTGGCGTAAACGACCGCAACAAGCACCTCTTCGAGGGTCTGTGGCCGCTGCCGGCAGGAGTGTCATACAACTCTTATCTCATCGACGACGAGAAAGTGTGCCTCATAGACACCGTCGAGGTGGGTTTCTTCAGCCAGTTCATCGAGAACATACGCGCCGTGCTGGGCGACCGCCACGTGGACTATCTCGTGGTGAACCACATGGAGCCCGACCACAGCGGCTCAATAGCACTGCTCAGAAAATATTATCCTGAGGTCAAGGTGATAGGCAACAAGAAGACATTCAACCTGTTGAAGGGCTTCTACGGCATCGCCGACAACACGATGGAAATAAAGAACGGCGACACGCTGAGCCTCGGCAGCCACACGCTGAAGTTCGTGCTCACGCCTATGGTTCACTGGCCTGAGACAATGATGACGCTCGACACCACGGCCGGAGTGCTGTTCTCGGGCGACGCATTCGGATGCTTCGGAGCGCTCAACGGCGGCGTGATAGACGCACAGATTAACTGCGACGGCTTCTGGCCGGAGATGGTGCGCTACTACAGCAACATCGTAGGCAAGTACGGCATACCCGTGCAGAACGCCATGAAGAAGCTGTCAGGCGCCGACATCAAGTTCATCTGCGCCACACACGGACCCGTATGGCACGAGCATATCGGCAAGGTTAAGGGCATGTACGACCGCATGAGCAGATACGACACCGACGAGGGCATCGTGCTGTGCTACGGCACAATGTACGGCAACACCGAGCGTGCAGCAGAGGTAATAGCCAGCGCAGCGAGCGAGGCCGGCATAAAGAACATAGTGATGCACAACGTGTCGAAGACCCACCACTCTTATATCATAGCCGACGTGTTCCGCTACCGCGCGCTCATCGTGGGCGCACCGACCTACAACACGGGCCTCTACCACGAGATGGACGTGCTGCTCTCTGAGCTGGCAGGACGCGACATAAAGAATCACTACCTGGGTTGGTTCGGCAATCACGGCTGGGCAAGCAAGGCCGTAACCAAGATAGGCGAATGGAACGAGCACCATCTGCACTTCGAGCCGGTGGGCACTCCGGTGGATATCTGCCAGAGCCTCAACGCCGAGACGACGGCTGCCTGCGAACAGCTGGGACGCGACATGGCCGAGAGACTGAAGGAGGACAGAGCCTGAACACCATGCTGAAGAAAGCGGCGACACATAAACGGCCGGACGACAACCATCCCGCCTGCCGGCCGTAAAGACACAGGCAAGCCCGCATTCGGAACACGGGCTTGCCTGTATTGTTTAATAAAAAACCTTACGCACATGAAAAGAATACGATTCGGGCTGCTGCCCCGCATTATCATAGCCATAGCCCTGGGTGTGGCCCTGGGCAACGTGATGACTGAACCGTGGATAAAACCGTTTGTCACATTCAACGCCATATTCAGCCAGTTCCTGGGTTTTCTCATACCGATAATCATCGTGGGGCTCGTCACGCCGGCAATAGCGGGCATCGGTAAGACGGCGGGCAAGATGCTGCTCGTAACGGTGGCGATAGCCTATGCCGACACCGTGCTGTGCGGAATGCTCGCCTACGGCACGGGCAGCGCGCTGTTTCCTGCAATGACCGAGGGGCTGTCGATGGCTGCGTCGGGCGGCACGGGCAATAGCATCGAACCGTATTTCACCATCAAGATACCGCCCATACTCGACGTGATGAGCGCGCTCGTGCTGTCGTTCATAATGGGTCTGGGCATAGCCTACGGCAACGCAGAGGTGCTGAGAAAGGGAGCCGACGAGATGATGGACATCACCGGCAAGGTGATAAGCAAGGCCATCATACCGCTGTTGCCGCCATACATCTTCGGAATGTTCCTCAACATGACCGCCACCGGCGACGCCTACGCCATAATGAGCGTGTTTGCCAAGATAATAGTAGTGATATTCGTGCTGCACATTGTCATACTGCTCTATCAGTTCATAGTGGCAGGCGCCATTACGCGGCGCAATCCGCTGCGCCTGCTGTGGCGCATGCTGCCGGCATACTTCACGGCACTGGGCACATCGTCGTCGGCTGCAACAATACCGGTGACGCTGCGTCAGACCGAGCTTAACGGCGTGAGCAACGATGTGGCGGGCTTCACCGTGCCGCTCTGTGCAACGATACACATGTCGGGATCGGTGATGAAGATAACGGCCTGTGCGCTGACCATCTGCATAATGAAGGGCATGCCGCACGACGCAATGCTCTTCACGGGATTCGTGATGCTGTTGTCCGTGATGATGGTGGCGGCGCCGGGAGTGCCCGGAGGCTCAATAATGGCGGCGCTGGCACCGCTGGCGTCGGTACTGGGATTCGGCGAGCAGGACCAAGCTCTTATGATTGCGCTTTACATAGCCATGGACAGTTTCGGCACGGCCTGCAACGTGACGGGCGACGGTGCGGTGGCGCTTGTGGTAGATAAGATATTCGGCAGTAAGGCCGCCAAAGCCTGACACTCACGCCGGCAATGACACACGGAAGCATGACGGGCGGCGGTGCCGTCCGTACATTGCCGGAGTTTTTATGAAATAAATGCTTTATTTCGGAGTTTTTATGTCATTCATGCCGCAGGCAGGACGCCGCAACGGCATTGCTTATAGATATTGCGCACAGAGACGGAATAAGCGTTTCTGGGCGCGCAAAAGCATCAGTGCGGGCAATTACAGGCCCGTACGGTGCGAGGCGCTGTGCGCGTCTATATATGGCCCGCAGGCCGTCGTCACGCCTTAGGCAGACCTATAGATTTCACAAAATTCTCGAATTCATCGCGGTTTACGGCAGATCCGTTCTTTATTTTGGCGCGATAGTTATATATTGTGTTTACCGAGAAATGCAGAAACTCGGCTATCTTAGAGCTGTCGTCGATGCCAAGGCGAATCAGGGCTAATATGCGTATTCCCGTTGTCAGCTTCGACTGGTCGGGCAAAGATATGCGGCACTCGGGCCTGAGCAACTGGTTGAACTCATCGACAAAGGTAGGGAAAAGCCGAATGAATGTGGAATCGAATATCTCGAAAAGTTCCTCACGCTCCCTGTCGCGGAAGTTATGGTTTTTCATAAGGTTGTAAAGGTCGGCATAGCGTTTCGACTTGAGCATGGCGAGCATGTCGCGACGCATGGCGTCCATGCGGTCGATGTAAGACGAACACTGGCGCAGGAACAGTCCGATATACTTTTCTTTCACCCTGTTGCTCTCGTCGAGCCCTGCCACAGCCTCGTTGAGATGATTGCCTGTCGCCACAAGCCGGTGGTTGAGCGTGTCGAGGTCGTCGAGCGTATGTTTCATCTCGGCGTTGAGGTCGGTCAGCTGTGCGTTCTTCTCACTGAGCTCTGTCTGAGCCAGGGCGAGCTTGTGCCGCTGGCGGTTGAGATAGAAGAGAAACGCGAGCACTATGACAAGGAAAACCACTGACACCACGATTGCCGTCTTGAGATATGTGTTCTCGCGGCGGTTCTGCATCTGATATATCTTGTCTATGACCTGCATCACAGGCGTAATCTGCTGGTTGCGCAGCCTGGTGCCGAACTTCGTGGCGCAATCTGAAGCGAAATTTATGTAGCGGTAGGAGCGTTCTATCTCGCCGTTGGTGTACATGGTGTTTGCCAGTTCCCACAGCGCGCCCTGGTCAAGCACGGCATTACGCACATCGTTGAGCACCGAGAGGGCGAGCCAGTAGGTCCATTCCTCGGTGTTGCCGAGCATCTTGTAGTCGAGGAAACGATAGAAAGAGACTATCGCCATGCGGTGAGAATTCTTGTCGGTGAGTTGCAGCCGGCGGTCGTTATAGCGCAGGGCAGCGATGTAGTCGCCCCGTCCGTAAGCCCGTGTCTCGAGCAGTTACAGGCGGATGTCGCTGTCGGCATCAGCCGTGGCTATGAGCGAGTCGGCATAAAGAGCCGACAACGAGAGGTATCTTTTCTTGAGAGCGTCAACCTTGCTGTAATAGCCCAACTCGCCGTAGAGATGATTGCAGGCCATGTAGTAATCCACAAGTCCCTGCCTGTCGAACTTCGTCATGTCCACGCCGGCAAGTATATCCACCGCCTCGGTGTACATACCTGTGGAAGAACACTGATAGGCTGCAAGCACACGGCAGCGGTTCTCGCCGGCAGCATCGCCGCTGACACGCGCTATGGTCTCAGCACGGTCGAGCCATGCAAGGGCGGAATCGCTCATGAAAGCCCGGTATTCTCTATAAAGTTCGAGGGCTATGGAATAACGCGCCGACGGATTGGCGGCTGCGGCATACATGTTGCGGATGTGGCGTATGTAACTTTCGCGCTTGGCTATATACTTGCTTGAATTGGCAATGGCCTCATCAATACAATTATAAAGCGAATCGGCGCGTGTGACAGCAGCGGCATGTCTCAACGGAGCCAGTATAAAAATTAGTAGTAATAAAATTCTCATACAATCATCGTTTCCCGAATGAAACATATGATAATGCAATATATTGCAAAGATAAGACAATATTATGAATTTACAAAAACAGATTCCCGTTTTTTAAAAAGGAGACCTTCCGGCTTATTCTAACATCATAACTGTCGTAAGCAGGAAAGTCTCCTTTTTATATTTCGTTGTAGTTCAAATCATTACACAGCGGCATCACTCAGCCGTTATGCTTACGGTCTGGAGCGAACGGCTGTCGTGGCCGAGCATTATATCGAACTTTCCGGGTTCGAACACCTGGCGGCCTTCGGCATTGTAATAAGAGAGTTCTTTCTCGGTGATGTCGAAAGTTACTTCCTTGCTCTCGCCTGCCTTGAGCATGATGCGGTTGAATCCTTTCAGCTCCTTAACCGGACGGGCTATGGAAGCGGCCGGATCGCGCATGTAGAGCTGCACTACTTCGTAAGCGTCACGCGAACCGGTGTTGGTCACTGTGACCGAAGCCTTGAAGTTGCGGCCTGAACCTGTTACAACGGGCTTGCCGTAGCTGAAGGTCGTGTATGTGAGACCGTAACCGAAAGGATAGAGCGGATCGTTCACGTTGTCGAGCCAGTTGGTAGCGAATTTGCGGAATTCCTTTGTACCTTCGGGTACGGGACGACCGGTGTTCATGTGGTTATAGTACATAGGTACTTGACCTGTCGTGCGGGGGAATGTCATTGTGAGTCGGCCGCTCGGAGCAACATCGCCGAACACTACATCGCAAATGGCATCGGCAGCCTCGCTGCCTCCGAACCATACATTGAGTATTGCGTCAACATTGTCCTGCTCCCATGTAAGCACTGTCGGACGTCCGGAGAAGTTGAGCATCACGATCGGCTTGCCCAATTTTACGAGTTCGGCGAGCAATTCGCGCTGTACGTCGGGCAGACGGAGGTCTGAACGGCTGGCGCACTCGCCTGACATATCAGCGCTCTCACCCATTGCACATACAATGACATCGGCCTTGGCGGCAACAGCAAGAGCCTCAGCCTTGAGAGCGGCATCGTCGCCACGTTCTATGGTCTTGCCGGACTCGGCTGCACGCTGGCGCAAAGAGTCGGCCATTAGGTTGCAGCCCTGTGCGTAGAGCAGCTCTGCCTTGCCTTGAAGAGCGCGCTCAAATCCTTCCTTAAGTGTGGAATACTTATCGGGAGTATATGCCACACACCATGTTCCGGCCATGTTGGCGCGGGTGTTTGCCAACGGACCTATAAGAGCAATCTTGCCCTCGCGTTTCAACGGCAGAAGGTTGTTTTGGTTCTTCAGCAGGACAAATGTCTCGGCAGCTATGCGGCGTGCTGCGGCACGGTTGTCGGCTGTGAAGATGTCTTTCTTGCGACGCTTGGTGTCGCAATACTTGTATGGGTCGGCAAAAAGGCCAAGCTTATATTTTGCCTCGAGCACTCTGCGGCATGCCGTGTTGATGGCTTCCTCAGTTATGGTGCCGTCCTTTAATGACTGCTCCAACGTATTCAAGAATCCCGTAGAACACATATCCATGTCGGTGCCGGCATTGAGAGCCAAGACAGAAGCGTTTTTAAGATCACCTCCCACGCCGTGGCTTATCATCTCACCTATTGAACCGTAGTCGGTCACAACGAATCCGTCGAACTTCCAAAGCTTGCGCAGCACGTCGTCGAGCAGCCACTTGTTGGCTGTAGCCGGAATTCCGTCAACAATATTGAACGACGACATGATGCTGCCGGCACCTGCCTCAACGGCTGCCTTATAGGGCGGGAAGTACTGGTTGAACATGCGCAGGCGACTCATATCTACGGTGTTGTAGTCGAGACCTGACTCCACAGCACCATAAAGAGCGAAGTGTTTGAGGCAGGCCATCACGTTGGAATTGCTGCTGAGATCGCCCTGATAACCACGTATCATGGCCTTTGCCATCTGTGAGCCGAGATAAGGATCTTCACCGTTGCCCTCGGCTATACGGCCCCAACGGGCATCGACACAGATGTCAACCATAGGGCTGTAAACCCAGTTTATACCGTCGGCAGAGGCTTCCTTTGCCGCTATGCGGGCAGCTTCCTCGACTGCTGACACATCCCAACTGCACGAGAGGGCAAACGGAATGGGGAATATCGTCTCATAACCATGGATGACATCCATGCCCACGAGCAAAGGAATACCCAGACGACTCTGCTTAACCGCAATCTTCTGGAGTTCCTTTATATTTTCAACTCCCTTAATGTTGAACACTCCACCCATTTTTCCTGACCTTATGAGGCTTGCCACCTGGGTGTCCTGAGCATTTCCGGTGGTGATGTCGCCGGCCACCTGAAGATTTAGCTGACCTATTTTCTCCTGAAGAGTCATGCGCGACATAAGATCGTTGACAAACTTATCCATGTCTGTGTTCTGCGCCGTAGCAGTAAGGGCGAGCACACACGATGCTATTGTCGTCAATGTTTTACGTATTGATATCATAATAATAAAATAATAATGGTAAAAAAATACACAGACCGGACAACTTATGTCCTCCGGCCTGTGACACAAATTATCACATTAAAACAAATTTAACTTTCTGTTTAAGATTATCTGAAGAGTTGCCTATCAAAGCTTCGAAGTCACCCGGTTCAGCTGTCCATTTGTGGGCTTTGTCATCGAAGAAGCTCAAGGCATCAGTGCCTATGGTCAGCTTAACCTGCTTGGTCTCGCCTGGCTGGAGGCTCACTTTCTTGAAGGCTTTAAGTTCCTTGTACGGGCGGACAAGCGAAGATTTGCAGTCGCGTACATAAAGCTGCACGACCTCAGAGCCTGCCTTGCTGCCCGTATTGGTAACGCTGACAGTGAAGCTTATGCTGTCGCCCTGGGCAATCTTGGCCTTGTCGGCAGTTGCCTTGCCTATCTTGAACGTGGTGTAACTCAAGCCGTGACCGAATGCGAACACCGGTTTTATGTTCTCCTTATCAGCCCAACGGTAGCCTACAAAGATTCCTTCCTTATATTCTTCGTCGATGATCTTCTTGCCGTCGCGCCATGTTCCCGGATAAGTATTGAGCTTATGGGCAGCCACATCGTCAAGCTTCTGCCACCATGTGTAAGGCAACTTGCCTGAAGGATTGGCGCGTCCGGTAAGCACATCGGCCAGGCCCTCGCCGGCAGTAGAGCCAAGGAACCAGCCCTGTACGATGGATTTAACCTTGTTACGCCACGGCATTGCAACCGGATTACCTGATATATTGACGAATACTATGTTCTTATTGACCTTTGCAAGAGCCTCAACCACACGGTCCTGACCGTAAGGCAGACCGTACTCCTTGCGGTCATGACCTTCGGCATCCTGGTAATCGCTCTTGTTCAAACCGCCGAAGAACACCACGCAATCGGCATTCTTGGCCTTATCTACAGCCTCGGCAATGAGTTCGTCGGCTGTACGCGGCTCGTAGAGTTTCTGTTTTGCCACGACTCCATTGTACTCACCGATGGTATCACCTACATAACCACGGGCATAATCTATCTTGATCATATTGCCCATATATTTGCGCATGCCCTCGATAGGAAGCGTCTCACGCTGTGCTTTCAGCGACGAGCTGCCTCCTCCAACAGTCATCATCTTGATGGCATTCTCACCGACAACGAGCACGCGGAGCGCTTTCGTGGTGTCGAGAGGCAGCAGATTGCCTTCATTCTTGAGGAGAACGATGCCCTCATCAGCCACACGTCGTGCCGTAGCATAATGAGCCTCAGAATTCATGGAGCCGTTTCCACGGTCTGTACGCATCGTAGTGCGGAAGAAGAGACGCAGTACGCGACGCACCTTATCGTCGAGTTCTTTTGTAGAATATTCGCCCTTCTGTATCAACTCACGGTAAGGACGGGCGAGATAATAGTTGTTGTATGCGTTTGATTCACCGAAAGAAAGGCCGTCGGTCCATGTTCCGAACTCCATGTCGAGTCCGTTCTCAACAGCCTGGCGCGTATCGTGCGCACCGCCCCAATCGGATACCACAACGCCGTCGAAGCCCCACTCGCCTTTCAGGATGTCGCAGAGCAGACGCTTGTTATGGCAGTTGTGCTGATCATTATAAAGGTTGTAGGCACCCATGAGTCCCCATACGTGTCCTTCGGTAACGGCAGCCTTGAATGCCGGAAGATATATTTCGTAAAGAGCACGGTCGTCAACGATGACATTAACCTGATTGCGATATTCCTCGTCATTGTTCAGAGCGAAATGCTTTACGCAGGCTGCAACGCCATTGGACTGCAGTCCCTGAACATAAGGCACCACCATACGTGATGTCAGATAAGGGTCTTCACCCATATACTCGAAGTTACGTCCGCCGAGAGGTGTGCGCAGAATGTTGACGCCAGGACCGAGAATCATGTCCTTGCCACGATAGAGCGCCTCCTCGCCGAGAGCCTTACCGTAAGCCATTGCCATCTGAGGATTCCACGTAGCGGCAAGACATGTGAGCGCAGGAAAAGCCACACACGAGTCGTTTGTCTGTCCGGCCTGCTCCCATTCATCCCAAAGCACATCGGGACGAACGCCATGAGGTCCGTCGTCTGTCCAGAAATCAGGGAAGCCGAGGCGTGCCACGCCCGGCGAGCTGAACTTGCTTTGAGCGTGTATGACAGCTATTTTCTCGTCGAGCGTCATACGCTTCAGCGCATCCTCCACACGCTGTTCGATGGGCTTCGTCGCGTCAAGATAGACCGGAACCGACTGAGCCTTGGCCACATTAGCAGCAAACGCTGCAACAACAGCCATTGTTATAAATTTTTTCATTGTCTTTAGTTTATATAGGATTCTTATTTATCAGATCAAGTTTAGCAGACTTCAACATATGTAATGCAACCTTATGTCATATCGTTTTTAGTTATAAATCATAAATGTTGCATAAATCTTTAAAGTTTAAGGTCGCTGTTTTCTCCTTTTGCAAATTTAAAAACTAAATTCATCGAATACAAGCATATAAAGTCACTTGGTGGTATGATAAAGGTGTATTAAAAGAGTAAAACATTCATTTTCAATATATTGCATTTTTTGTTCCATATATTTTGGTGGTGGATAATAATCGTTTTAAAGTATGTTTCAGACTTTTAAAATATTTAAGACGTCATTGAAATCAGATTTTCAGCTTGCATTTATGACTTTAAATCATTAATTTTCATGATACGACTTTCGACTGTTGTGATCCGCATATCAAGCGGAAAACGGCAAGCCTGTCCGCATATCGCAGTACGACAAAGCCCATTCCGATGTACCATGAGCACCCATCTGAGGGTATGATATGCACCGTCTGGGCATGCGGAAAAGGCTTTATCAGCATGTAAAATGCACCTTTTCATCGCGTGACATACACCTTTTCACCGTATGACATGCACGTTTCCGTAACACGATAGACCTGTTTACGCAGTACATTTAACACAGAAGCCACCCACGGCCGCGCTCCGCGGCGTCAATGGCACACGGCTAACCGGTCGCAAGCAGCTTCAACCTTATTGTCAGCTTCTTTTCTACTTCTGGAATACTCTCACATAATCCACTTCCATGGTTGCAGGAAGACAACTTTCGTCAACTCCCTGTAAGCCGCCCCAAGAGCCGCCCCACGCAAGGTTGAGTATCACATAGAATGGTGAGTCAAAGGGCCAGGCATCCTTTCCTGTGCCGTCGTTGTTGTATGTGAGCAGCTGTTTGCCGTCAACATAGAACACCATTTTGTCTGCCGTCCATTCAAGAGCATACTTGTGGAATTCCGAGTAAGCCGTAGCGACAGAAGTGCGTGCGCTTTCTATTGCCGTGCCTCCGTTATTATACTTGTTGCAATGTATCGTCGAGACAACCACGTTCGGGTCGTATCCCACCGATTCCATTATATCTATTTCTCCATCTCCCGGCCATGAGGTGAAGTTCACCGGCATCATCCAGAAAGCAGGCCATGTGCCCTTACCTTCAGGCAGTTTGATGCTTGCTTCTATGTATCCGTACTTCCATCCCTGGTTACGCTTTGCATAGATGCGTGCCGACTTGATGTCGTTGCCGTCTTTATAGAGATTTATTTTCAATGTTCCATTAGAGACCTCAGCCACGTCGTTGCCCTTGACATAGTTCTGAAGCTCGTTGTTCACGAAGCCCGGTCCAGCCACTTCAAACGTCCAGTCGCTGCTCAGTTCCGTTCCGTCGAACTCGTCGTTCCACACAAGCGAATATCCGTCAGGAGCTGTTATCTCTGTATCAGGTGCCTCAACGCCTGCCTGGCTTACCTTTACGGCACGTCTTGTGCCACCACACCATACTATCACTTCACCCGTACGGCTTTCTGTTTCGGTGTTTGCTTCCACCGTGACAGTAAGAGTCTCGTTTTTCTTTACCGATCCTTCAGGACTCACCGTCATCCAATCAACTGTAGAATATGCTGCAAATTCATGGTCGGTAGTAACATTCACATTGAACGAAGCCGCGTCAGCCGTAAGTTTCTCTTCCGTTACCGACAACGTCACTTGCTGATTGTCAGGTGCATAAACCGTCTCCCGCTCATCGCTGCAAGCCATAAGTCCGGCCACAGCAGCAAAAAACATGCTTAATATCATTCGGGTTTTCATTATCTTATTATTTTTATAACGTTATTGTTTATGTTTTATTTTATCAATCCGCATATTATTATTTAAATCCATTGCCTGCAAGAAATCATCTTTTAAAACCCACATTGATGTTTCCTTGTCTGCAGATGTCTGTTCTTCCAAGTCAACTGACGATTTCCTGCAAAGCAATGGATTCCACAAATTATAAAGCAGATTGTTAAGATATCATTGAGCTGTCTTCTGCAACACAATGTTGTTCACAGTCACCATTGTGTTGTCCTGGCATCCGCCGAAATCAAGCACAAGCATCAGTCCCTGAGAGGCTCCGATAGCCAGTTTGGATGCCGGCACCTTCAACACATACTCCTCATAAGGTGCGAGATCCACACGCTCGGTGAAGAAGAAGTTGTCGGCGTCGTTGGCACCATCGGTGAGTTTCACTGTCGCACCCCTGAGTTCTTTGTTTGACATCAGCGTGCAACTGAAGTCGTAAGCCACATCTGCCTCAGCAGCGATACCTGTCTTTATCTTCACCTGAGCCTGCCACTGTTCCGAAGTAGCCGACGGCAGCGTTATGGTATAGTTGCCTCCATTCTTCGTAAATCTCGGATCAGCAATCTGCGACCATCCCGGAGCGTAATAGAACTCTGTGGTATAAGCGTCCGTGTCGTCCACATTCACTTTCCAGAGATTATTCTCAGAGTCGTAGGTATAGACTGTCTTGTCCTCTTCTTCCGACGGTAACACGGTTCCGTCGTCGTTGGCATGGTCTTTCAGAACTACGTCGCTCAACGTCACCTGAGTATTCTCGGCATTACCACCGAAGTCGAGTACCAATGAGACATTGTCCATATCCAGTCCCGGCATGTCGCTCTTATAGAACACATATTCCTCATAAGCCTTCAGCGCAATGGTCTCTTAGAAATAATAAGTGTCGTCGTCACCGGTCTTTACCAGTTTCACCGTAACATTGTTATGGTTGGTGTTGGACATGAGCTTGCAGCTGAAGTCATAGTTTGAAGCCGCACTTGTGCTCATGTCGGTGAGGAACTTAACCTGAGCCTGCCACTTCTCGCTTGTTGCCACAGGCAGGTCTATGGTGAACGAATTGCCGTTGGCGGTAAGCGTAGGATCGGCTATCTGTGCCCAACCCGGAGCATAGAAGAACTCGTTTGTGTACGTACAGTTCTTGAACATGTTGTACTCGCTGTCCGGATCGAATCCGTCGAAGCTCTGCTCCTCGGCCTTGCTTGTAAGGATATAGTGCCAAGCTATAGTTCCGTCGTCATATACGAGCACGAGCTTCGAGCCTGTTATGCTCTCTATGCGGAACTTAGGCGTATTATACTGATTGTCGCATGAGATGTAAGGGAACTTCGTCTGTGCCGGAAGCACCAGATAAACATCGTTTCCCTCGCCCTTGATCTCGTATTGTGCGGTCTGTTGTTGAGCGGCAGCATCAAAGTCCTCGCCGTTGCCGGGATTCTCCTGGAACACCGTACATCCGGTGTTTACGAACATAAGTCCGTCGGCACCCGGGCTGTATGTATATGTTCCGTCGGCCGTGAATGTTATCTCGTCATCATACAGACCCGTGCCCTGCTTCTCGTTAGGAGCGGCCGAATACCATCCCAGACCGTCGCTGCCCGGCTCGCCGCAGCCCAGATGTCCCTGCTCGTCCTTGGCTATGCGCCATGTCTTTCCGCTGAGCATAGTGGCATACATGTCGTAATCCACGAGTGAGTTGTCAATATGGAACGTGGTGGAACCCATGCCCTGACTGAATCCGTTGCGGTTGCCCACACGATATTTCAGCACATAGTCGCCGGCATTGTTGAATATCTTCTTCAGTCCGTTCTGCGTGGAATAAGGGTTGGTACTTTCCCAATCCATTATCCATATAGGATAAATGCCGTTGCCCTCAAGCTTGAACGTAGCCTGGTTGATTGTCTGGTCCACCTCAACGGTCACCTTGGCGTTCTCTGCGAGCGGCAGTCCGTTCTCGTCAACACCGTCAATGTCGTCGGGAGAGCACGAAGCCAGTGACAATGCCACTGCGGCAAACGCGCCCAATATATAATTAAGCTTTTTCATAATTTGTCACTTATTGTTGTGTTTGATTAATAATTGTTCTGAGTCAGAGTGCCTTGTGCGGCGTCTATCTCAGCCTGCGGTATTGGCAGATATTTCTTAGATTCGCTCCAAGTGTTGGTGCGGTAGCCATAAGTATCGGGCACAAGTGTCGATGCGGCCTTACCCGTACGCATCAGATCCCAGTAGCGTTTGCCTTCGCCTACGAACTCGAGGTGGCGCTCGTTTATGATGTTGTCAATCGTAGCGCTCACACGGTCGGTAAATCCCGAACGGTTGTGCACGAGATTGAGGTAAGTCTCAGCCAGCCCCGTGTCGCCTCCTGTGCGGAGCAGAAGTTCGGCAGCATTGAGTAGAGTCTCAGCATAACGGTATATGCGCAGGTTGTTGTTGAAGTTCAGGTCGCCGTCGGCTGCCTGGTCCTTGTTGTTCTCCGACTTGGCGATATACTTGCCGAGGAAGTAGCCAGTGTCCTGATAACGGTGCTCATAAGTGCCGTGTGCGTTGGCATCGAAGCATGTCACGTCGCGGCGCTCGTCACCATTGGCGAACATCTGGAATGTCTCCGTGCGTACCGGAGCAAATCCCCAGCCGTTTGTCACGCCGCTGTCGTCGCCTGCGTTTGCAGCCCAGGCGCTCGGACTGATGAGACGCGGGAGAACCGTACCGCCCGAAACGAGAGGTCCGTTCCACGAACGCACAGCGTTGTCGTCCTTATAATTCACCTCGAATATGGACTCCGAGCCCCACTCACCGCTCTCTTCGAATATTGCGGCATAGCTCGACATGAGCTCATACTGCTGGCTTCCGATTATGTCGTTCATGTATCCGAGTGCCTTGGAATAGCGGCTCTCGTCGTTCTGATACATCACCATTTCGGCATAAAGCATGTAGGCCATGGCCTGCGACACCTTGCCCACGTTGTCCTCGCTTGCCGTGTCTTCCCATTTCATCGGCAGAACATTCTGTTCTATCACTGCCTCCAGGTCTGTAATCACGTTGTTGTATACATCGTCGGCAGAAAGCTGCTCGGCAAGATAAGGGAACTCAAGGTTCTCAGTATAGAACGGAATGTTGCCCCAGAACTTCCAAAGATTACAGTAGTAGTAAGCTCTCAGCACATGCATCTGGGCTGTCCACAGAGCGCGCTCGTCCTCATCTATGTTGTCGCCTGCCCATCCTATGTATGTCAGCACGTCGTTGCAACGCTTTATGCCGCTATACTCACAAGTCCACAGTCCCGACATACAGTTCTCGGGATTGGCGTTGTAGTTCATCATCAGGTGCCAGTACTGGTTATCCGTACTGCTTGCTCCACCCGGCCATATATCGTCTGCCATGATGTCGCTCATGATGTTCAGCGGGTTATACTGGTCATATCCCCAGTCAGGCCACTGCAGCGGCGCATAGGCGGAGATAAGCGATTCATAGACATGATCGCGCGTTGTGAAATACTCCTCTATCGGATTTGACGTAGGCGGTGTGACCTCCAGGAAGTCGTCACTACAGCCGGTAAGCGTCACCGAGGCGGCCATGATAAGGCCGGCATATATATTTAGCTTTTTCATTGTTGTCTTGTTTTTAATTGTCTTAGGTTTCCGGGCGGTAAGGTCGTCGGCAGAGCCTCAGACCTTATTCCCGTCAACGTCAAAACATTGTTTAGGTTTAGAACTCCAGATTGAAACCTATTCGCCATACACGAGCCTGCGGATATACACCGTAGTCTACGCCGAGCGAAGTTTCACCCGAAGAGATTTCTGGATCAAAGCCATGATATTTAGTAAATGTAAGAAGGTTCTCGGCAGAAACATATACTCTAAGTCTGTTTATGAACACGGTCTTTGTGAGGTTTGCCGGGAGCGTATAGCCCAGCTCGATGTTCTTCAGGCGCAGGTAAGAACCGTCATACACGTAGAGGTCTGAAGACTTCCAGTTGTCTGAAGAGTCGCCTACGATGAAGATAGGATACTTGTCGGAAGTGCCCGGACCGGTCCAGCGGTTGAGCATCCACGACGGCAGGTTGCTTGAGTTGATGTCTATGCGTCGTGTAGCGTCGAACACGTCGTTGCCGGCAGTGCCCTGCCACATCATGTTGAAGTCGAATCCACGCCATGCTGCTGAGAAGTTCACACCGAACGTCCAGTCAGGCATACCCTTGCCGATCTTGGTGCGGTCGTTGTCGTCTATCACACCGTCGTTGTTCAGATCGACGAATCTCACGTAACCCGGCTTTGCATCCGGCTGTATCGGAGTCTTTCCGTCAGGTCCCACATAAGCGTCTATCTCCTCCTGTGTCTGGAATATTCCGGCTGTCTTCAGTCCGTAGAAGTATGGGAACGGCTCGCCGTTCATCGCACGTGTGATGGTGCCCACGCCCTGGAACGAGTCGTATGCAGCCCATCCCGTGTCGTTACCCAGCTCTATGAGTTCGTTATGCAGATAAGAGGCATTGCCGCGGATGCTGAACTGAGCGTCTGCCACGTTGAACTTGTATCCGAGTTCGAACTCAACGCCTGAGTTCTCCAGTGTGAGTGGCCTTGTTGTTTGTGGTGAGATAATACAGTATCGTGTGGCTTTCATTACCCCAGAACGACATGTCTGCGCCGTAGGATATGCGATATTTCAGTCCGTCCCACAGCTGCAGCTCGGCTGCGAAGTTGGTTACGAACTTGTGGCTCCTGTTCTGTGCGCCCGGTAGCGAGAGCGATGCCAGCGGGTTCACCATCTCGTTGTATGTCGTACCGGCGATTGTGTACGGATCGCCGTTGGGCGAGAGTATCGGTCCGGGATAGTCGGGCTGTGTCTGACGGTAGAACTCGTCCTGAGCGTAGGCAGCCGCGCCCGTAAGTGTAGGTGTGAGTATAGGCGAGAGCGAGAGAGCCGAACCCAGCGGAGAACCCCACTGCGAGTTGGCGTCGATGCTCTTCGACTTCACACGTGCGTAAGAGAGGTTAACGGTGATGTCGAGTTTGTTAAGCCAGTTGCGCTCCTTCGACATATCGAACATGTTGTACTTTGTGTTGCTGCGCAGCGAGAGGCGCTGATAGTTGGAGCGGTCGAAATTGCCGCCAATGATACCCTCCTGCTCGTAGTAACCCATTGAGAGATAATAGTTCACCTTGTCCGAAGCACCGCTGATGGTCACGTCGTGATTCATCACAGGCGCGTTGTCGTTGAACAGTTCGTCCTGCCAGTCGGTTCCGGTAGTGATCGGGTTGCCCATGGCGTCGGTCAGATTGTACGGGTCAGAATAGAGCGGCTGCATGCCGGCGTTGATATAACCCTCGTTCATCATCACTGCATACTCAGTGGCGTTGAGCACGTCGCGCTTGCGCCATTTGCTCTGCCATCCGTAAGAGAAGTTGTAGTTAACCTTCACCTTACCCTTCTTTCCCGACTTGGTGGTTACGAGTACTACACCGTTGGCGGCACGCGCACCGTAGATTGCTCCGGACGCCGCGTCCTTGAGCACCTCTATACTCTCGATGTCGCTCGGGTTCACATAGTCGAGTCCGCCCTCGATAGGCATACCGTCGACAATGTACAGCGGGTCAGAGTTGTTTATGGTTCCGATACCGCGTATGCGTATCTGCGCAGCCTCGCCCGGCTGTCCTAACGATGATGTAACGGTGACACCGGCAGCGAGACCCTTCAGGGCGTTGTCCATACGCACCGGCGCTGTGGTGGCGAGGTCGTCGGCTGAGACCTTGGCTATTGACGCCGTGACGACGCTCTTCTTCTGACACCGTAACCCACTACGACAACTTCGCCCAACAGCTCGTTGTCCTCGTGCATGACAATACGCATGCCGGCCGCTGCCTTTGTCTCGATGGTCTTGTATCCGATGTACGAGATTGTGATTGAGCTGCCCTCCGGCACCTGTGCCAACTTAAACTCTCCGTTGATGTCGGAGAACACGCCGTTCTTGCTTCCTGTCTGGAATACCGACGCTCCTATTATCGGTTCGCCTAATTCATCGACGATTGTACCTGAGCAGATGAAATCCTGCGCGTACATGGTCATTGATATAAACGAAACCAATAACGTCAGAATGATAGATTTACATTTTCTCATAAAGTTTATAACATTTGGTTTTTGTTTAGGTAATTTCGCGATTTAACCATCGCAGATTTATTCATTAAAAATGCGCAAAAAAGCGCACAAAAACAGAAAGTGGATTCAAGTGGATGGAAGGAAAATGCAATGTTATTGATAATCAGACGATTACAGAAATTAAGATTCTTTAAAAAAGTGGATGGGTAATAATACAAATTCTGTATTTTATGGTTATAAATATGTAATAAACTGCATCTCCTACAGCCTTGAAAACACAGGAAATGCGTATAAAAGGACACGGCTGCGGAGACCATGCACCACATGGCGACACATGACGTTCGTGCTCACGGCGCAACCGGAACAGAAATGTCGGCGGGAGAAACGATTTTTTCGCAGAACTGTATGGAGAAGTCTGACTGTCGGAAAACGGACTGACGGAAATAGAACGTGATTTGACTTCAATGAAAGACTGCGGGTATAAGCCGGATAAGCGTTGTTTTCTCATACGGAGAGAGAACCGATACGGGCAACATTCAAATTGTAAGCGGATTTCGGTTTTTCCTTCGGAGTTTCCCGATATACCCCGAAAAATAAGCGCGTATTTGCGAACGGACACTTCATCGGGCGCAAATATGCGGAAAATAAGAAGTTTTTATATATTATTGATTATCAGTGATTTATGTTTAAGTGGTATTTCTTCGCATTGCAAAAAGCACCGTTTCGGCTTGCGAAATGGCCTATTTCAGGGTGCGAAATGGTGCTTTTCAGCCCATGAAATGGGCTTTATCGGACCATGAAATGGGCAATATCGGAATGTAAGAATAGGCTTTTCGGACTACATTAAAGGGTATAGGGCTATGCGGTAAATACCGAAACAGGCTTCATAATGACTGATTTAAGATTCCTTTACATCTCTTTCGCGAAAATATTTTGTCAAAATTCAGTCAAGAAAAATCGTAAGCATGTCCCGTCAGTTTCCATTAAAAACGCTGACATGAGGCGACGGAAAAGGCATGAGAATTACGCGCCGCGCTCCTGATGATGATTTATCGTTCATGCCAGTGTAGGTCTGTCATGGCGTAGGTAAATGCTATATCAATGTTTATCGCGTCCGCGTTGTCCGGAACAAAACAAAAGTCCGCCTGCCCCACACGTGGCGGAGCAGACGGACAACAGTATTTTTCATCATGCGACAACGTCATGGCCGGTCGGCCAACTCGTATCTCACAATAACGGTGTATGTCTTTTTTATTGTGCGGTAGGTGTCTGCCGACGATGCGCCCGAAGCCATCACGTTGGCCTGCGCCGCCGGCAACGTTCTCCCGGCAGCGGTGCCCTCAACGATGCGCAGCACACGACCGAGCCCGCATCCCGCGGCCGAAGCCATGTATTCGGCCTTGTTGTGCGCGGCTTCTATGGCCTCGATGCGTCCTTTCTCCTGCCATTCGGCCATGTTCCTGTTCTTCAGCTCACCTATATACATGGCATTGATGCCACGTGTGTCGAGGCCCTTGCGTATGCGTTCGATGGTCTCGAAGTCGCCGAGCGTTATGTCCAGACGCTTCGACACGAGGAAGTCCATGCCTCGCTCGCGCCATGTGTTGCCTATCTCCTCGGTACGCACGGCTTCATTAGGCACTCCGGCGTCTGCTATGACGCGCCTCACCTGTCGCTCGATGACGTCGAGCGGCACCTTGGTTGCGAAATCCTCCGGCTTCGACTTGCCGTCGAATTCCTCCTCGAAATACTCTTTCATCTCGATGATGTAGTGTATCTCGTCCGGCACTATCTCCACTTCGGCCGTACCGCTCACCTCTATGTAGCGGCCCTCGTCGCCGGCAAAGCCCCTTAGCGACAGCAGCATCATGGCTGCGAAGAACAACAGTCGTCTCATATCGGTTTTATATTAATTAATCGTTCACCATCCCGTCGGCCGCACACGTCAGCCCTCGCGCGAGAGCATCTCCACAAGCTCGTCCTGCGTGGAGGCGACGAGCAGCTGGTCGTCGAATCCGCGGCGTATCACTCCTGCCTTCTTCATGCTGTCGAGCATGGTGAGAAGCGGATTCCAGAAGCCTTTCATGTTGTAGAGGATGACGCGCTTGTGATGGTAGCCTATCGACGCGGAGGCCACCACGGTGAATATCTCGTCGAGCGTGCCCACGCCTCCGGGAAGCGCCACGAGCACGTCGCTCTTGGCGAGCATTATGTCCTTGCGGTCGCTCAGATTGTCGCACATTATCTTCACGTCCACATGGTCTGACGTGCGTCCGCCCTTCTCCACTATCGTAGGCACGGCACCTATGCACAATCCTCCTGCCTCGTGCACGGCACGGGCAACACACTCCATCAGTCCGAGATTGCATCCTCCGAACACCAGCATGTGGCCGTTGCGGCCCATCCACTCACCGAACTGACGGGTGAGTTCGAAAAAATCGGGATCGATGTCGGCATTTGCCGAACAGAAAACTCCTATATGCATAATTCTTATTTGTTTTAAATCTATTAAAGCTCCACTACTCCGGGTGGAACACTTCCGCGCAAAGTTATGGAATATGGATGCGACAGCAAATGAAAAAACATCTTTTTTTTGATTTTTGATATCGCCGAACCGCATCCTATCTTTCACAAAGATATTAATTATTTACTGATATACAATAAAATAGGTGATTATATTTTGTATTGTCTGCCTTTTGCTGTAACTTTGCAGCCGGATTCGGGATAAAGACCAAACTCTTGTGTACTACATCATCAGAAATACACCCCATTTATTTCATTCACAAACAACACAGCATTGAAAACATTTGAAGAATTGGGCGTAAGCGAAGAGATTCGCCGCGCCATCACAGAACTCGGATTTGAGCATCCGATGCCTGTTCAGGAAGAAGTGATTCCTTATTTGCTCGGTAATGGTAACGACGTGATAGCCCTGGCACAGACAGGAACGGGCAAGACAGCCGCCTTCGGCATTCCACTGCTGCAACGCGTCGATGCTAACAACCGCACCACTCAGGCTCTCGTACTCAGTCCGACACGTGAGCTGTGCCTTCAGATAGCCGACGACCTGAAGAGTTTCGCCAAATACATCAAGGGCATAAACATCGTGGCTGTATATGGCGGAACGTCCATCATAAACCAGATGCACGCGCTGAAACACGGCGCACAGATCATCGTTGCCACTCCGGGACGTCTCATCGACCTGATGAACCGCGGCGCGGCCAAGCTGGACAACGTGAGCAACGTGGTGCTCGACGAGGCCGACGAGATGCTCAATATGGGATTTTCGGACAGCATAAACGAGATATTCGAGGGCGTGCCGCAGGACCGCAACACTCTGCTCTTCTCGGCAACGATGAGCAAGGAGATAGAGAAGATAGCCCTGAACTACCTGCACGACCACAAGGAAATAGTGGTGGGCTCGCGCAACGAGGGTGCGGAAAACGTGAACCACATATACTATCTGGTGAACGCCAAGGACAAATATCTGGCTCTGAAGCGCATAGTGGATTACTATCCGCGCATATACGCCATCATCTTCTGCCGCACGAAGGTGGAGACTCAGGAGGTGGCAGACAAGCTAATACGCGACGGATACAACGCCGAGTCGCTGCACGGTGACCTCTCGCAGCAGCAGCGCGACCTCACCATGCAGAAGTTCCGCCAGCATCTCACGCAGCTGCTCGTGGCTACCGACGTGGCGGCGCGCGGTCTCGACGTGGACGATCTGACGCACGTCATAAACTACGGACTGCCCGACGACATAGAGAGCTACACCCACCGCAGCGGACGTACGGGACGCGCCGGAAAGAAGGGAACGTCCATCAGCATAATACACACCCGCGAACGCCACAAGGTGAAGGCCATAGAGAAGGTGATAGGCAAGAGTTTCGTGGCCGGAGAGCTGCCTACTCCGAAGGAGATATGCACCAAGCAGCTCTACAAGGCGATAGACGAGATAGAGAAGGTGGACGTGAACGAGGAGGAGATTGCTCCGTTCATGGAGGACATAAACAGGCATTTCGAGTATGTGGACAAGGAGGACATACTGAAGAAAATAGTGAGTCTGGAGTTCGGACGGTTCCTCGCCTACTATGCCAACGCGCCTGAGATAGCCAAGCCTTCGACCGAACGCGCGAAGAAGGGTGAGGCTCGCAAGGACGGCAAGAAGACCAAAACACGCGGACAACGCAAGGCGGAGAACGGCTACCGCCGACTGTTCATCAACCTGGGAAAGGACGACGGATTCTATCCGGGTGAGGTGATGCAGTTCCTTAACAAGAACATGCGCGGCCACCAAGACGTGGGACACATCGACCTGCTGGGCAAGTTCTCGTACATAGAGGTGCCTGAGGAGGATGCGGCTAAGGTGATGCGCGCGCTCGACGGCAAGTCGTACAAGGGCCGCACGGTGAGATGTAACGACGCCGACGACAGCAAACGTGGCGAACGACGTCAGAAGAAGGGCGACAGCCGCGACGATTTCGGCAAATATGAGAAGAAATCGAAGAAGCGCGACCGCGGCGCGGAAGCAAAGCCGTTCAAGGAGAGCGGACGCAAGGATGACTGGCGACAGTTCATCAACAATCCCGACATAAAGCTCGTGGGCGATGAGCCCGACTTCAGCGAGGAGGGATGGGCACGTCGCCGACCGCGTAAGAAGTGACGTGAACGCGTGACAGACGGCAGGCATACACATCACATCGGAAGAGAAGTAAGGCCGTCACAGCGCACAGAATAAAGCGAAAAGGGCATATCGCCGGGCGTAATAACAGACGCCGTGGAGATATGCCCTTTTTATGTATATCAGGCTATGAGCCGATGATATTTATCTCAAAGCCCAGAGATTGGCACCGTTTACCGCCATGCGCGCCTCGAAGAGGCCGGCAGCATCGGGCTTCACGTTTATCTTGCCTCCATCGGGCAGCGATGCCTGTATGGTGCCGTCTTCGTTGAAACGGAATATCTCCGTAGTCTTGCCGTCAACCACCTGCGACCACGAATCGTTCTTGCTGTCGTAGAGGAACTTCAATATCTCGCCGTCGGGTTTCTTTATCTCATACCCGTCCTTGAGGGTCGTTACGGCATAGTAACGGCCGTCCTGGCCCATGATGGTCTGCGTCTTGCCTTCATTCTTAGCGAGAGGATTTGAACCGGACCAGAATTCTATGGTGTTAATAACAAGCGCATCAACGACTCCACACACGGCATAAGCGGGGCTGATGAACAGGAAGATTATTTCATTCAGGAACTTCTCATTGGTGGCTTTTGTGTTCCACAATGCCAGTCTGTGAGTGAGCTGGAATGTTCCTACACACGAGCTTGCCACAAGGCATCCTGCCATCATGACAGCAGATACTTTCAGATAATTGATTTTCATATAGCAATGATTTTTTATTTTCAACTATTTGTAAAGTTATATAATAATCTGAAAGCAAACTGTATTTTACGTATTATTTAACAATTATTGATTATGTGCTGATAAATACGTAAAAAAACAAAACGTCGCGAAAATGTGAGTCAAAGGAGGAAAATGCCTTCCGGACCTTCATTGAACAGAAGGTCTAACACACTGAGATTGGACAGGAAACCGTTTTTCTGGGCATACACCTGATAATAAGGACGCGGCTCGAACGACTCGTCGGGCAGAGGATGCTTGGGACGTATGGCGTCGCGGAAATCGTCGGCGCCGATGGCGTCGGCACGGAGATAATCGTCGGTGAGCTCGATGGTGGGTTGTATGTCGAGAAGCGAGCAGATGGTGTGGGTTATCTCGAGGTTGAAGTCGAACAAGAAATCCCAGCGGCGCTCAAAGAATGGGCGTATGTCGTCGGCATAATAATCGAAAAACGGACTCTCGCCATAGGACGACACGAGAGCGTTCCAGTGTAGATGGCGCCACGAGCCGTGGTCGCTTATGCGGATGTCACGCATAAGGCACTTACGGCCCTCATAGCGTTCTATGGGGACCGTAAGCGTCTGCGGACCGGCTGTGGTGGCTATAACGCACCGGTTGCGGTAGGTCTGCTTCATGTAGTTGTCGTAGCGTTCGATGAAGCAGCGGTCGTAACGGTGCAGCTTCTGATACCACTGCACCGGACCGAAATATGCTGATGAAAGTAAAGCCTGCGTCATTTCAGACATTATCTGTGGGAAGGTCGCAGCCTTACTTTATGTTATCTACAAAACGGAACAGGCGACTCCAACGTATGCCACTGAAGCCGTGACGGTCGGGATCGCTCGACCACCAGATGAATATCGGCTTGCCCACGATGTGATCCTCGGGCACAAAGCCCCAGTAGCGTGAGTCGAGCGAGTTGTGACGGTTGTCACCCATCATCCAGTAATAGTCCATGGCGAAGGTATATGTCTTGGCCAGCTTACCGTCGATGTATATGCTTCCGTTACTTATCTTCAGGTCGTGACCCTCATACACTCTGATAGGACGCTCGTAGATGGCTATGTTGTCGAGCGTGAGTTTGATGGTCGCACCCTTCTTCGGAATCCATATCGGTCCGTAGTTGTCGCGTGTCCATCCCGTAGCACCGTTGAGGGGATAGATATCCTCGGTGGTGGCGTCGGTGTTGAGAGTGATGCTCTCCACAATGTCGCGGCGCGACTTCAGTATGCGTGCGGCACGTGACGTGAGAGGAAGATAACCGCGCTCGTTAAGACTCATGAGATCTTCCATGGATATGCCGAGCTCTTCCATGAGATCCTCAGGCATCGACGCTTTCAGCTTGACGTAGTATGTGTACTGCACATTGTCGGGTTCCTTGTTGGGTTTACCGTCAACATACACTATGCGGTTCTTTATCTGCAAAGTCTGTCCGGGCAGTCCGACACAGCGCTTTACATAGTTCTCGCGGCGATCGACAGGGCGTGAGATGACTTCTCCGTATATCTGCGGATTCTCGGCAATGTATCTGCGGCCGATGGCATATATTCCGTCGAAGAACTTCAGACGGTCGGCGGCGTTGAGTTTTCTGTAATCAACAGGTTCGGGATACTGCTCCTGATATATCTGATGGCCGAATGAATAGACCATCTGATAGAAATCCTGAGTGTTCCACTGGTCGGCGGTGCAGAGCGAGTCGCCTGCCGGATAGTTGAATACTACAATGTCGTTGAGCTTCACCTTGCCGAGACCCGGCGCACGGTCGTAACCCCACTGCGGCCACTCGATGTAAGACTTGCAGTCGAACACGGGAAGTGTGTGCTGTGTGAGAGGCATTGTGAGCGGAGTGTTAGGCTTGCGCGGACCGTAGCTTATCTTGCTTACAAAGAGATAGTCGCCCGTAAGAAGCGATTTTTCGAGCGAGCTTGAGGGGATGACGTAGTTCTGGAAGAAGAACAGATTGATGAAATACACAGCCACAAGAGCAAAGACAAGGGCATCGACCCATGACATGATGAAGCGCACCGGACGATCGGCATCACGCCACCACTGCCAGCGTATCTTTTTGGTTATGTAAACATCGAAGATGAAGGGCAGCACTATCAGTCCCCACCAACTTCTCACCCAATAGAGGAAGAGCAGGTAGAGAACGGCTACGACAGCGAACTTTGCCCACTGTACTTTCATGTTTCTTCTTTCTTTTTCCTTATCAATCATTTTTTCTGATGTATTTTTTGGATATTGATATTATTGCAGCCGGATGATACCGGCGAAGCTGTTTTATCAGAATTTGAACAGGTCGGCGGTGGTGAGCAGACCGGTGTGATCCTTTGTGTATTCGGCTGCGAGGACAGCACCAAGGGCAAATCCCTCACGCGAATGGGCGTCGTGGGTGATTGTGATGCAGTCGGCAGGGCTGTCATATACCACTGAGTGTATGCCCGGAACCTCGTCGCGGCGCAGGCTCTCGATAGCAAGCAGAGAAGAATCTACGTCGTTGGAACCGCTCTCGGTGCCGTCGGCGTGGAGCTGATGGCCCTTTGTCCAGTCCTTCTTGCGGTCGAGATTGTCTATTATATCCTCGGCAAGAGTGATGGCTGTGCCCGACGGTGCGTCGAGTTTGTGTACGTGATGTGTCTCGCTCATGTGGACATCATACTGCGGAAAATTGTTCATTATGCGTGCCAGATATCTGTTCACGGCAGAGAATATGGCTACTCCGACTGAGAAATTGCTTGCCCAGAACAGCGTCTGACCGCCTTCGGTGCACATGCGGCGCACGTCGTCGCCGTGTTCTTTCATCCATCCTGTAGAACCGCTCACCACTTTCACGTTATGCTTGAAAGCCCTGAGATAGTTGCCATAAGCTGCTGTCGGGTTTGTAAACTCTATTGCCACATCAGCCGAAGCGAATGCCTCGCTGTCGAAATCATCGGTGTTGTCTACATCGATAATGCTCACTATACGGTGGCCACGTGCCTTTGCGATGGTCTCAACCATGTGTCCCATCTTGCCGTAGCCTATCAATGCTATGTTCATAATAATAAAAATAATAGTTGCGCAAAGTTATTAATTATTTGTCACATTCGTGACATTTATTAGGATATATAAGCAAAAAGTAGCCATATTTTATAAAAACTTTTGGTCGGAATGAGTTTTTTTCTTACCTTTACACCGTTTTTTTAATTATAATTAATGAGAAGCCCATACATTTTATTGTTTTCTGTCGTATGCTGTGGGATGCTTTCGTCGTGTTTTAAAGACGAGCCACTAAACGCGGAATGCGACATTGAGGAGGCATATATTCATGCAGACAATCCGGAGAAAATGTTTTTCAATGTGTCAGACTCATTGATAAAAGTGCTGTATACTGAGCATAACATTGACTTCAAAGTGAGAAAAGAGACAGATCTGACAGCCATTGCGCCAATATTCAGAATAACAGACGGTGCTACGATTGAACCCGCCAACGGATCTGTGCACGATTTCTCCAACGGCCCAGTGAAATACAAGGTCACATCAGAGGATGGACAATGGAGCCGCGAATACAACGTGTCCGTAACAGTACAGACCCGCACCGTCAGCGACACTATCTATTACGACTTCGAGAGATATGCCCTTAACTCGACAAAGAAATATTATTTTTGGAGCGACCTCAATCCCGACGGAACCGATGCCAACAACTGGGCGACAGGTAATCCTGGATTTGCCATCAGCCGTTCCACTGCAAAGCCGGAGGACTATCCTACCACGCCTTTAGTGAGCGGACTGGATGGCTCGGCTGTAAAACTGACCACATCAGACACAGGTCCGTTCGGTGCGCTGAAAGATATGCGCATAGCTGCCGGCAACCTTTTCATCGGACGATTCAACGCAACAGTTGCCCTTACGCCGGGACAGACAATGAAGGCAACAATGTTCGGACTGAAATACACCACTGCAAAGAAGCCTATCAAGTTCACAGGATATTACAAGTATAAGCCAGGAGAAACTTATCAGGACAAGAAAGGAAAACCGGTCGAAGGCAAGACTGACACAGGCGACATATACGCCGTGCTCTACCGCAACACCGATGACCAGGGAAACGCAGTAGTACTCTATGGAGACAATGTGCTAACAAGCCCGCAGATAGTTGCAATAGCACGCATCGACAAAGTGGAAAATACGGATAATTGGACTGAATTTGATTTGGATTTCAATTATCTTACTGACATAGACCAGACTCTGCTCGACAACTACGGTTACAACATGGCTGTGGTGTTCACATCAAGTATTGGAGGCGCTGACTTCGAAGGAGCAATAGGCAGCACCATGATGATTGACAAAGTGAGAATCATTTGCGAAACAACAGAATGATAAAATAGACGGGATTATGAACAAGAAATACATTCTGAGACAGACTCTTACGATGCTTCTGCTAATGGCAGGTGTCACTTACGGCCACTGTGGAAACATCTTCGATAACCTCATTTATTATGGACGGTTGGGCTATAACCTCGGAGGAACGGCACCGATCGGCATGCCTGCCACTATCAGGAGTCTTTCAAAATTCACCATCAAAGTGAATACCACCATCGGACTTGATGCCTACAAACCACTTGGAAACCGATGGGGAATGATGGGAGGATTCCACATAGAGAATAAAGGTATGAACACCGACGCCCGTGTGAAGAACTACAAGATGGAGATGCGCCAGGGCAGCGAATCGCTGAAAGGTGTGTTCACAGGCCAGGTAGTAACAAGAGTGGAGGAATGGATGGTAACACTTCCTTTGCAGGCAACTTATGATGTCAGCAGCAAAGTAAGACTCAAGCTCGGTCCTTATTTCTCTTATCTTCTGTCAAATAAGTTTGAAGGCTACGCTTACGACGGTTATCTGCGTGTAGGCGACCCCACGGGAGATAAAATAGACTTGGGAACCGACGAAGCATCACGAGGCACATACGATTTCTCTGACAGCATGCGCAAGTGGCAGTTCGGTGTTGACGTTGGTGCCGACTGGTATTTCTCACGCCAGTTCGGAGCTTACATAGACATGTCATGGGGACTGTCCGGACTATTCAAAAAAGATTTCAACACCATAGAACAAACTCTTTATCCAATATACGGAACAATAGGTTTAACATACAAACTACATTAAAACTACATAAAATTTAAAGCACTATTAAAGTTTAAACGATGAAAAAGATTTTTACTTCATTACTGGTTCTGGCTGCTTTTGCCATACCATCAATGGCAACTGACTACAAAGACGTGATGACTGTCAGCATCGACGGAACACAGACAACTCCAACAGAGAACACGATCTCTATCGAAGACAAAGGTGAAAGTGGCTATACCCTAAGCCTGAAAAACTTTGTTTTATCTATGGGAGGCGAATATCTTCCTGTAGGAACCATCGTACTTGAGAATGTCAGTGCAACCGCCAACGGCGAGGTGACAACTCTTAAGACAAATCAGGAAATAAAGATAGCTGAAGGTGACGATCCTAACTTCGCCGGCCAGTGGATGGGACCGATACTCTCCGCAACGGGAGATCTTATACCAGTGAACATGGTTGGTGAAATACGCGGCGATAAGTTCTACACCGTAATCAACATCAACTTTTCAGGAATGGATATCAAAGTTGTATTTGGAAACGGTGGATATCAGATAACAAACTCTGAATTCGAACTCTTCCACAAAGCTACTTCCGGCAAAAACGAAAGCGACGAGCCTAACGCATGGCATTCATTCATGAGCAGCACCGGAACATTTTCATCAATGGTAAGTGGTACTCCTCACACATTCATTTCTGACGATGTACGTCCAGGCTCAACCGGAACAAAGAGTGTAAAGCTCACATCTGGCATTGTAAGCTTTATGGGTATAATAAAAGTACCTGCAAACGGTACAATAACAACCGGTCAGCTCAAAGCCGGTTCGGCAACGGCAACAGATACCGGCAACAACTCATTCCTCGATCTGACCAACGAAGCTGTTGACGGCAACGGCGATCCTTTCTACACACTGCTGAACGGCCAGCCCGACACACTCAAGGTTTGGGTGAAATATCAGCAGGGAGAGGTAAATACAACTTACCCATACGCAACCATCAGCGCAATCATCACCGATGGTACATACTATCAGGACCCTGAGGACAACAAGAACTATACCAACGTAGTTGCAAAGGCAAAGAACGACAAGATTGAGACAAACAACTTCGAGTGGCAGGAAATAACCGTTCCGTTCGATTACGCTTCTTTCGCAGCAAACAACGCTGAGACAAAAGCCATACTTGTTACTCTGTCAACCAACGCACAGCCGGGTGTGGCAAGTTCATCGGCCGACAATCCTGACGTTCTCTTCATCGATGACTTCTCACTTGTTTACAACTCAAAGCTCACTTCGCTGAAAGTAAATGGCGAAAACGTTGAAGGCTTCAACAAAGACGTGTTCAGCTACGACCTCACAGCCGAAGGTGCAATCAGCGTTGACAACATAGAGGCTGTTTCAGACGGTCAGGGAGCTTATGTTACAAAGAGCGTTGAGGATGCAGAAGGCGGCGTTAAGGTTACAATAACAGTAACATCTAACGACCTCCAGACTACAAACGTATATACTCTCAATATCGCAGGTGCTACAACAACAGGCATCAACAAGGTTGTGACAACCACAGGTAAAGGCAATGCTGCCATCTATAACGTAAACGGACAGCGCGTTGACAACATGTCACAGAAAGGTCTTTACATCATCCGTCAGGCCGACGGCAAAACAGTTAAAGTATTGAAGAAATAATCAAAGAACGAATATTCATCAAGAAAAAAATCCCGGACTGTCGATAGTTCGGGATTTTTTGTGTAGCTTTGTATCTATCCTTTTCGTCTTTACATAATATGGAACAACTCCTCCACTACATATGGAAGCACAAGCTTTTTCCGCTTAGAAGGCTCGAGACAACCGACGGCCTCGGCGTGGAAGTAATCGATCCGGGTCTCCACAACAGCGATTCCGGCCCCGACTTCTTCAACGCCAAGGTGAAGATAGGCGGCACCATGTGGGTGGGAAACATTGAGATACACGACAAGTCGTCCGACTGGTACGCTCACGGACACGACCGCGACCCTCGCTACGACAACGTGATACTCCATATAGCAAAGACAATCGACTCTGAAGTAAGGACAAGCCACGGCAACACGCTACCGCAGATGCAGCTCGACGTGCCCGAAAGCATTACGTCAAACTACGAGCGTCTGCTCCACGAGGATAAGTATCCGCCCTGCCACAAGCTCATCCCCACCCTGCCGTCAATCACCGTCCACTCGTGGATGAGCGCGCTCCAGGCCGAGCGTCTCGAACAGAAGACTGAAGCGATAGCCGAGCGTGTGAAACACTGCGACGGTTCGTGGGAAGACGCTTTCTTCGTCACCCTGGCACGCAACTACGGTTTCGGTGTCAACAGCGAAGCCTTCGAGACGTGGGCTCTCAACATGCCGATGATGCACATCGGCCGTCACCGCGACGACATATTCCAGACCGAGGCACTCTTTCTCGGTCAGGCCGGACTGCTTTCTGCCGACGCCATGCCCGAACGCCAGCGCGAGGCGGCACTCGCCGACGACTATTTCGTCCGTCTGAGCCGCGAATATCAGTATCTTGCCCACAAGTTCTCACTCCACCCCATCGACTTCCGTTTGTGGAAGTTCCTGCGCCTCCGCCCGCAGAACTTCCCCCACATACGCATCGCGCAGCTCGCATCGCTCTACCATTCGCGCCGTGCCGGTCTCAGCCTTATAGCCGGATGCGACACCATAGACGACGCGCGCCGCATGCTCACAACATCCGTAACGCCCTACTGGCGCACCCACTACACCTTCGGCCATGCCAGCCGTGAGAGTGCGAAAAGCCTCTCCCGACAGTCCATCGACCTGCTCATCATCAACACCGTAGTGCCGATGCTGTTTGCCTACGGACGTCACAAATCGTCTGAAGAAATGTGTTGGCGCGCCACCGATTTCCTCGAACAGCTCGCGCCCGAACACAACAACATAGTGCGCATGTGGGAGGAATGTGGGCTGAAAGTGCAGAACGCCGGCGACACACAGGCACTCATACAACTGAAGAAGAACTACTGCGACCGCAAGGACTGCCTGCGCTGCCGTTTCGGATACGAATATCTGAAACAACGCAGCACAACGCCCGCCGGTGCGGCAACCGATAAAGAAAACAACGATAAGAATGGAATACATATTTGAAACCGAGATGGAGGTCCGCGACTATGAGTGCGACATCCAGGGCATAGTGAACAACGCGAACTATCTGCACTACACCGAACACACGCGACATCTGTTTCTCGCATCGCTCGGAGTGAGTTTCTCAAAACTCCACGAGAAGGGTGTCGATGCCGTGGTGGCACGAATGAATCTCCAGTACAAGACTCCGTTGCGCTGCGACGACGTGTTCATCTCGCGCCTGGCGATGCACAAGGAGGGTCTGCGCTACATATTCAATCAGGACATATTCCGCAAGAGCGACGAGCGCCTGTGCTTCCGCGCCACTGTCGAACTGGTGTGCCTCATCAACGGCCGCCTTGGCAACAGCGACGACTACGACCGCGCCTTCGCCAAATACATCTAAACAACCGCACGCCGCATATAGCCGGACGTGATGCCGGCAACACAAACCGCAACAGCAATGTGCCGATGGACAACTCACAGGAAATAATCAACACCATAGCGCTCACGCGCATCAACTACTTCAGCCTCGCCGGAATGCTCGAGCTATACCGGCGTCTCGGCTCCGCCACGGCTGTAATGGACCACCGTGACGACATACGCGACGTGCTGCCCGACGCCACACAGCGCCTCATCGACGCGCTGAAAGACGTGAGCGAACCGTTGCGACGCGCCGAAGCAGAACTGGAGTATGACGAGGCACATGGCATCACACCGCTCACGATGAACGACACGCGCTATCCGTCGCGGCTGCGTGAGTGCGACGACGCTCCGCTCATGCTGTTCTACAAAGGCAACGCCGACCTCAACCGCGCACGCGTCTTGAGCATCGTCGGCACGCGCCACTGCACATCCTACGGTCAGGACCTCATACGCCGTTTCTGCGACGACCTGCGGCAGATATGCCCCGACGTGCTCATCATAAGCGGCCTTGCCTACGGCGTTGATATCTGCGCCCACCGCAACGCCCTGCGCTCGGGCTTCGACACTGCCGCCGTCCTTGCCCACGGTCTCGACACAGTCTATCCCTCAAGCCATAGGGACACGGCGGTGGAGATGACAGCGCACGGCGGACTCATCACAGAGTTTCTCACCGGCACCAACGCTGACAAAGTAAACTTCGTACGCCGCAACCGTATAGTGGCCGGCATGGCCGATGCCACACTGCTCGTGGAGAGTGCCTCACGCGGAGGCGGACTCATCACCACAGGCATTGCCCAAAGCTACGGCCGCGACGTGTTCGCCTTTCCTGGAGCAATAGGCATGACATACAGCGAAGGCTGCAACAACCTCATACGCGACAACGGAGCGGCACTCATAACCTGCGCCGCCGACCTTGCCGCCGCCATGACGTGGGACAACGACTCCGCCCTGCGCGACGCCCGCCAGCAAGGCATCGAGCGCCAGCTCTTTCCCGAACTCACCGACGACGAGCAGCTCATCGTCTCGACACTCGCCAAGACCAACGACATGCAGATCAACATGCTCGCCGTGCGCACAGGCATCCCCGTACAGCGCATGTCGGCACTGCTCTTCTCGCTCGAGATGAAAGGCGTGGTCAGGATGTACGCCGGCGGCACTTATCATCTTCTGCAATAAAACAACAGACAATGAAAATAGGAAACATAGAATTCGGAGACAGACCTCTGTTTCTCGCCCCGATGGAAGACGTTACCGACATAGGCTTCCGCAAGCTCTGCAAGCGTTTCGGCGCATCAATGGTATATACCGAGTTTGTGAGTGCCGAGGCTCTCGTGCGCTCCATCAAATCGACAGTAAGCAAGCTCACCATAAGCGACGACGAACGTCCAGTGGGCATACAGATATACGGCCGCGACACCGAAGCCATGGTGGAGGCAGCAAAGATAGTGGAAGAGGCACATCCCGACGTCATCGACCTCAACTTCGGCTGCCCCGTGAAGAAGGTGGCCGGCAAGGGAGCCGGCGCGGGCATGCTGCAAAACATTCCCCTCATGCTCGACATAACGCGCGAAGTGGTGAAGGCAGTGCACACGCCCGTCACCGTAAAGACCCGTCTGGGCTGGGACAGCAGCCACCTCATCATCACCGACCTTGCCGAGCAGCTTCAGGACTGCGGCATACAGGCGCTCACCATCCACGGCCGCACACGTGCACAGATGTACACCGGCAGCGCCGACTGGACACTCATAGGCGAGGTGAAGCGCAATCCGCGCATACACATACCCATCATAGGCAACGGCGATATCACGTCGCCCGAGGAGGCCGAGCGCGCTTTCAACGACTACGGCGTGGATGCCGTCATGGTGGGACGCGCCACCTTCGGCCGCCCATGGATATTCAAGGAGATGCGCGACTATCTCGACGGACGTCCGCAGGACCTCACGCTCGACCTCGACCGCAAGATTGACATACTCGAAGAACAGCTCCGCATCAACGTGGAACGCATCGACGAGTACCGCGGCATACTCCACACGCGCCGCCACCTTGCCGCCACACCCATATTCAAGGGCATTCCCGACTTCCGCCAGACGCGCATAGCAATGCTCCGCGCCACCACCGTCGAGGAGCTGACCGCCATTCTCGAGGACTGCCGCCGCAGGCTCGGCGCACAACAATGATATGAAAATGTAAATATACTTACACCTATAACAAAACAAAAACAAGACAAACATGAGACGTTTGACAATTCTTCTTGCCATGATAGCCATAAGCATGGCATCCATGGCCCAGCAGGCTTTGTGGGACAAGGCCTCGGCTGTATCGCCGGTGGAGAACGCCGACGGTAGCGTAACATTCAACCTCTTCGCGCCCAACGCACAGAAAGTGGAGGTGACGGGTGACTTCAATCAGATAAGCGGCATCACTCTGCCAATGACCAAGAACGACAAAGGCATGTGGTCGGTAACAACCAAGCCCCTCGCGCCTGAGCTCTATTCCTACAGCTTCAAGGTGGATGGCATGCGCATAGTCGATCCGTCCAACGCATACATGAACCGCGACATAACCACCTACTCCAGCCTCTTCATCATATCAAAGGAGAAAGGCGACCGAGGCTCTCTGTACAGTGTGAACAAGGTGCCGCATGGAACAGTGGCAAAGGTGTGGTATGACAGCCCCACACTGGGCCTCAACCGCCGCCTCACTGTCTATACTCCGGCCGGATATGACGGCAAGAAACGCTATCCGGTGCTTTACCTCATGCACGGCATGGGCGGCGACGAGAACGCATGGAGCGAGCTGGGACGCGCCGCACAGATACTCGACAACCTCATCGCTGCGGGCAAGGTTAAACCAATGATTGTAGTCATGCCCAACGGCAACACCAACTGCAGCGCAGCTCCGGGCGAATGGTCGGCAGGCATGTACATACCGGGCCACTTCACCATAAAGACAAAGGCGAAGGCTTCGATGGAGGACAGCTTCATGGACATCGTGAACTTCATCGACAACAACTACCGCACAATAAAGAAGCGTGAGGGCCGCGCCGTATGCGGACTCTCCATGGGTGGCGGCCACACTTTCGGCATATCCATGCTCTATCCCGAGACATTCGACTACTACGGTCTGTTCTCCGCAGCTCCATGGATAAAGGGAAACCGCGACCTCAACAACTTCGCCGAGAAGCTGAGAGCCGACAAGGAGACCTGCGGCCTGTTGCAGAAGCTCTTCGACAGCAAACCGAAACTCTACTGGATTGGCATAGGCAAGGACGACTTCCTGTATGAACCGAACAAGGTGCTGCGCGAATATTTCGACGAGAAGGGATATAAATACGAATACTACGAGAACGACGGCGGACACATCTGGCGCAACTGGCGCATCTATCTCACATTGTTCTCACAAAAGCTGTTCAAGGATTTGAAATAAACAATCAAACCATATAGTCAGGCTACAAGGCCATTACGCCGCGTCTGACAGCACGAATCACCGGTGACGCAATCACACTCCGTCACCGGTGTTTTTCGTTATTACACGCAAGATAAAATGGTTTGGCGATACACTGCGCGCCGCATTTCACGGATTGACAAGCAAAATACGGCTCAACACAAATCCAAAGTTGAACGGTTTTTATTCATAAAATGCCACCTGACATCGGAAAACCTTATAACAACACGTGAATATATAAACCGCGCCGCGCATTTATCTATACGATTTGTTGCACCTGCTCACACAATACAGAGTATTAGCTCATACAGCAGAGTATATTTATTCGCATAATAATAAGTCCGCGCATCCATAACAAATAATTCATCCAAGCAAACGCACAACACACTCCCCGTATTTCTTCTTATGACAGATACCGGCATATACAGAGTAAACTCACGTGACGAACTTACAATTTTTCTTGACTAAATTTTGACAAAATATTTTCGCAAAATAGATGTAAAGGAATGTTAAATCGGACGTTATGAAGCCTGTTTCCGCATTTACCGCATAGCCATATACCCTGTACCATAGTCCGAAAATACTCTTTTTGCTTTCTGATAATGCCCATTTCGCAGTGCGATAAAGCCCATATCAGGGGCTGAAAAGCACCATTTCGCACCCTGAAATAGGCCATTTCGCAAGCCGAAACGGTGCTTTTTGCAAGGCGACAAAATACCCCTTAAACATAAGTTATTGATATTCAACATCTTATAAAAACCTCTTATTTTTCGCGTATTTGCGCCCGAAGATGGCTCTGCTCGCAAATACGCGCTTATTTTTCAGGGTATATCAGAAAACTCGGAGTGAAAAAACAAATCCGGTTATAATTTGAAAACAGTACACATCGTTTTCGTTTCAGCATAAAAAACGACGCTGTTTCAATTCCGGAACAGCGTCGTTACTATTGGAGTTTATACTCTCTTAATTTCTACAAAGCTGCTTCATGCAGCCGTTATTTTCCATTTCTCTATAAATTCTGTCCTTGTTTTTATTCTCTTCATCGCGCAGTCACGCAATTTCAAAGCGCTGGACGCGGTTTCAACGCCCGCTCTCGTGCTCAGCCTCAGCACACTCCGGACACAGGCCTTTGAGCACATAATTGATGCTCGACAGTGTGAATCCCGGCGGCAAATCGACCACCGGCACGGCGATGTGCTTCAGACAGAACGTGCGGTGGCACGAGGTGCAGTAGAAATGTGTGTGCTCATCCTCCACCGAGCAGTCGCAGTCGTCGGAACAAACGGCATATTTCAGCGAGCCGGAGCCGTCGTCTATGACGTGCACAAGGCGGTTGAGCAGAAACAGAGACAGCGTGCGCGATATGGTGGATTTATCGACTGTGGGCAGATAACGCTCCATGTCGGGCAGCGACACCGCCTCATCGCCACGCATCATCTCGCGCAGAATGAGCAGTCGTGTGGCTGTGGGGCGTATGCCTCTGTGCTTCAGTTTGTCAAGATAGAATTGTTCGTCGTACATAATTGGCTGTATGTTCGTTGTCGTGTTTTCAATGTGTCACGCTGCGAAGTTAGCCAAATAAACGCACATTTCAAAATGTTTTCACTCCTTATGACCGCGAGACATCGAAAAAATACGCATCGAGTTGAGAACCGCGAGCAGTGCCACGCCCGTATCGGCAAACACGGCCATCCAGATGTTCGCCACTCCGAAGAGTCCGAGAATCATCACCAGCACCTTGAATCCTATCGCCAGCACGATGTTCTGTTTCACTATGCGGCGCGTACGGCGGCCTGCTTCCACAGCCTCGGCTATCTTCACGAGCTTTCCCGAATGTATCACTGCGTCGGCCGTCTCGACAGCCATGTCGGCGCTGCCTGCTCCGAAGGCTATGCCCACATCGCTCGTGGCAAGCACAGGAGCGTCGTTTATGCCGTCGCCCACGAATGCCACCTTGTGACCGTCGCGCTGCATCGACGCTATGTATTCGGCCTTGTCGCCAGGCAGCAGGTCGCCGTATCCTCTGTCGGCACCTATCTCCTCGGCCACCGCATCGACTATAGGCTGGCGGTCGCCCGACAATATCACGGTGCGCATACCCAACCGGCTGACAGCCTCACGGGCATCCTGACGCACCACGTCGCCCAGTATTATACATCCCTTATACTCTCCTCCGGCAGCCACGGCAACTATTGTGCCCTGCTCGTCGTCGAGAAGTTCGGGCACGCTTATGTTGTGCATCTTCAGCAGACGCGGCGTTCCGGCAAGCCATTCGCCGGCTTCCAGTCCGTAGCCTGCTATTGTCTTCACGTCGGGCATCGTGGCAGGCGCGGCGAAATGGCCTGCATATTCCACGATGGCGCGTGCCACCGGGTGCGACGTAGAGCGTTCCATGGCAGCCACCATGGCGAGGTCTGCGTTTGAGAGTCCCTCAACACGGCGCACCTCGAAGGTTCCCGCGGTGAGAGTACCCGTCTTGTCGAACGCCACGGTATCCACACTTGAGATGGCGTCCAGACTGCCTCCGCCCTTGAACAGTATGCCGAGGCGCGACGCGGCGCCTATACCTGCGAAATAGCCTAACGGCACACTTATCACCAACGCGCAAGGACATGCTATGACAAGGAATATGAGTGCGCGGCCGAACCACTGGCCGAAGTCGTACGAGGATGTCAGTCCTACGGCGCTGAGCAGCCACGGCACGAGCACCACAAGCACTGCCAGGCCGAACACCGCAGGGGTATATACACGTGCGAAACGGCGGATGAACAGCTCGGTAGGAGCCTTGCGGGCCGATGCTTCTTCCACAAGATGCAGTATGCGCGACACTGCCGACTCGCCCGCCGGGCGCAATACACGCAGGCGTACGACGCTGCCGGTGGCTATCATTCCCGCCGACACCTCACTGCCGGTGGCTATCGCGCGGGGCAGCGACTCGCCCGTCAGGGCCGATGTGTCGAATGCCGCGTCGGCAGTGAGCAGCTCGCCGTCGAGAGGCACGCGCTCGCCGGGCTTCACTTCTATTGTCTCGCCCACAGCCACATCCTCCGGAGCACACGTCACTACCTTACCGTTTCTCACCACTGCAGCGTGGTCGGGACGGAACGCAACCATACTGCTTATGTTGCGGCGCACACGTTCCACGGCGCGGTGCTGGAGCATCTCGCCCACCTGATAGAGCAGCATCACTGCCACGGCCTCGGGATACTCGCCTATGATGAAGGCACCTATCGAAGCCAGGGCCATGAGCATGAACTCATTGAACACGTCGCCGTGAGAGGCATGTTCCACCGCCGAGCGCATCACTCCCGCACCCACAGGCAGGAAAGCGACTATATACCACACCAGTGCTACGGCACCCTCAAACCACGGCATATCCATCCAGCCGGCTACAAGTCCGGCGACAAGCATTACGGCCGACACCACGATTGGCCATAAACAGATATGATGATGATGTTCTTTTTCCATATTCTCCTTGTTATTGTTTCTGCCGCAAAGTTATCCCAAAAGTACTGCAACCGGGTTGCAATTATCACCAGAACCAATGGTTTCCGCAACCGCACCTCACCTTTTCCGTCACACAGCGCACGAATGTCTGTAAAAATAGATATGTCCGGCAACATGAAAGAAAGCAAAACACGGATGTCTGCCCGACAGCAGATGAAAGTCTGTATGCCGGAAGTCCACCAAGTTGCAACTATCGCATGCGAATGTCTGCGGTTCGATGGCATGGCTTAACATTGAATCCTGAACTAAAAGGCGATTGCCAAAGACAGTCGCCGACATAACAAAGACATCCATCACAACATTTTCCCAACGATTAAAGCCATTTCACAAAACGTCTTATATACCAGTTCTTCACAATCTGCGTCAGCATGCAGTATGACAGCAGTATGCCGAACAGCCACGGGAAATAGGCCAAAGGCAGGGGCTCCAGTCCAATGGCACCGCCCAACGGCGTGAAAGGGATGAGGATGCCGGCCGTAACCGTGAGCAGAGCCATCATGCTGACCTGCCACGACGCGCGGCTCTGCACGAACGGTATCCTGCGCGTACGTATCATGTGCACAATGAGTGTCTGCGATAGCAGCCCCTCGACAAACCATCCCGACTGGAACAGCGACTGATGGACAGACGAGTCGCAGCCGAACACATGCCACATGACAAGATAAGTGGCGATGTCGAATACGGAACTTATCGGACCTATGAAAATCATGAACCGACTCAGGTCTGAGGCATCCCACTTGCGCGGCCGGCGCAGATAATCAGCGTCCATACGGTCGAACGGAATGGCTGTCTGCGATATGTCGTAAAGCAGATTCTGTATGAGCAGATGTATGGGCAGCATGGGCAAGAACGGCAGGAACGCACTGGCAGCCATCACACTGAACATATTGCCGAAGTTGGAGCTTGCCGTCATCTTGATGTATTTGGTAATATTTCCAAACGTACGTCTTCCTTCCAGCACGCCATCCTCGAGCACCATAAGGTCCTTCTCCAACAGGATGATGTCCGCGCTTTCCTTTGCTATGTCAACGGCAGAATCGACAGATATGCCGATGTCCGACTGACGCAGCGCGGCAGCGTCGTTTATGCCGTCGCCAAGGAAGCCCACGGTGTGGTCCTGTTCCTGAAGCAGGGATATGATAAGGGTCTTCTGGTCGGGTGTAAGCCTGGCGAATACCTTCGTGCGCAGTACTGCCTTGCGCAGCTCTGCGGCGTCCATGCGCTCAAGTTCAGGTCCGCTGACCGCGCAACCCGTGTCTATGCCTACCTGACGGGCTATGGTCTGCACCACGGCATCGTTGTCGCCCGACAATATCTTCACTTCAATGCCATGCTCGTGCAACCGGCGTATGGCGCTTGCTGCCGAGGGCTTTGGCGGATCGAGAAAGGCAAGATAGCCGATAAGCACCATGCCGCTCTCGTCGGCAACGCTGAAGTCACGATCCTTGCTGAGATAACTCTTGTGCGCCACCGCAAGCACACGCATGCCCTGTCTGTTCATACGGACGCTTATCTCCAGTGCTCTCGCCCTCAGTTCCGGAGTGAGCGGATGCACAGCACCCTTATATTCGGCATGCGAGCAGATGGCGAGCATCTCCTCGACGGCTCCCTTTGTTATAATCTGACGCTTGCCGGCCTTATCCTCCACCACCACCGACATCCTGCGCCGGGTGAAGTCGAACGGTATCTCATCCACTTTCCTGTAATCGTCTTTCAGGTATTCCAGCGAAAGATCCCTCACATGCGACAGGATGGCCTTGTCCATAAGATTCTTTAAGCCCGTCTGAAAGAAGCTGTTGAAATAGGCATGCCGCAGTATGCGCTTGTCGGCGTTGATGTATTTCTCAAGCACGATCTGGTCACACGTGAGCGTTCCCGTCTTGTCAGTGCACAATATGTCCATCGCTCCGAAATTCTGTATGGCGTTAAGATCTTTCACAATGGTTTTCTTGCGCGACATGGCCACGGCTCCTTTCGAAAGATTGGCGGTGACTATCATCGGAAGCATTTCCGGGGTGAGGCCCACCGCCACGGAGACGGCAAAGAGGAATGCCTCCAGCCAGTCGCCTTTCGTGAATCCGTTCACGAGAAACACGAAAGGAATCATCACAAGCATGAAGCGTATGAGCAGAAAGCTCACCCTGCTGATGCCCTTATCGAAAGCCGTTGCCGCACGGTGGCCGGTGATGCCTTTGACAATAGAGCCCATATAAGTGTCGTTGCCGGTTGCGAACACTATTCCGGTTGCGGAGCCGCTGACCACATTCGAGCCGAGGAAACAGATGTTGTCGAGTTCGGCCAAGCTCTTATCGGCCGTCATGCCTTTCAGTGCATGCGGATGTTTTTCTATCGGGTCAGATTCTCCCGTGAGCGATGTCTGGCTCACAAACAGGTCTTTTGCCTCAATGATGCGCATATCGGCCGGTATCATGTCGCCTGCCGCAATCATCACGAGGTCGCCCGGCACGAGGTCGGCTATGTCGATCTCCTCATCATGATTACCCACACGCCTGACATAGCAGGTATTGGTTACCATCCTGAGCAGCGACTCGCTCGATGCTCCGGCCTTCCATTCCTGTCTGAACTTGAGAATGGAGCTCGAAACAACCATGACCGAAATGATGATGATTGCTGTCCAGTCCTGCTCACCCGGATCGGCAGTGAGCACATCGAGGATAAACGACACCACCACAAGAACCGTGAGCACGCCGATGAACGGATTGATGAAAGCCTTTATGAAAGTGGAAAAGGGATTCTTCTTCTTTTCGTGCTCCACCTCGTTGCGCCCGAAGACAGCCCGTCTGCGCTCGACCTCTTCGGCACGCAGTCCTATCCTGGACGTCTGAAAAAAACCGTAAACAGAGACAAGCGGCTGCGTCGCTGCCATGAATACCCTCGCGGTATCGTAAGCAAAAACCAAGTTGCCTTTTCTTTTCTTCCACATCGTTCTATACTTTTGTCTGGTTAATACTTTAAATTTCTCAACGGCGCAAAAGTAAGCAGAAACGTTCGGAGTGGCTGTTAGAAATATATTAGAACGCCATTAGAAAATCATTAGAAAAGCCAACCTCTGACCGGAAAGCAAGACAAACGAAGCGGGATGATGGAAGACACGTCAGACATGTGGAAGTTCTATGACAAACGTCGTGCCTTCACCGTGTGTAGAGTAAACATCTATGCGGCCCTGATGCAAGGATATTATCTTGTGCGAAAGAGTCATGCCGATGCCGTGGCCCTCGACATTTGTCTCGTGGTTGCCGCGATAGAAAAGGGTGAACATTTTTTCCTTGTCGGTGTCGGTCATACCGATGCCGTCGTCAGAAAGACGTACGACGGTAAAACGGTCCCAATATGAGATCTGCACGAACGATGTCTTGTCGGCCGAATACTTGCAGTTGTTCTCGATGAGATTTGAGAAGGCGATGCTTAGCAGATACACGTTTCCCATGACGGTGATCATCCGGTCGTCGTCGGCATCCTCCTGTTCGAACAGGATGTTGACTTTGTATTCCGGATGGGCCTTGAGTATGTAGCTGCGCACATCGAGCAAAAGCACGTCGAGCCTTATCTCCTTCATGCGGATCTGTTCTTTCTGATAGTCGGCCTTTGCCAGATTGAGCAGTCCGTCTATGAGCTTTGTCATACGGCGGGCGTCGCTAAGGGCATTCTCTATGGCACGGCGGTAATGCTCGCCACTACGTTCTTTTTGCAGGGAAAGGTCGAGTTCGGCAATAAGCGCGGCCAACGGTGTGCGCAGTTCGTGCGACACGTTGCTGACAAACATCTTCTGCGAATCGAACGATATCTGCAGACGGTCGAGCAATGAATTGAAGGCTATGCTGAGCTCGCCGAGCTCGTCGTGGGCGTTTCTCACCGGCAGACGGCGGTCCATCTGCGAGCTCGTTATGGTTTCGGCTTCCTTAACAATGTCTCTGATAGGCTTGAGTGAGGAACGTGCAAGAAAATAGCACACGACAAACAGCAGCGAAAGTCCGACAAGAAACAAAACCACAAGAGCTTTCTGAAGTTCATAAAGATTGTCGTAGCCATAACCGTCGTAGGCGGCCGCCGTGATGATGTAGTCGCGGCCTTGGAAATGATAGAGCATGCCTATACACTGATACCTGCCGACATAGAAATTTATTTCCTTCTCCCGGATGATGCGGTTCATCATGCTACGGTCTTCCTTTATGATGTCGTTCTGTATGGCGTCATGATAAAGCATGCGGAAATCGGTGGTATAAACGGCGACCTCGACCTCATTGATGAACTTGCGATTGTTGAGATAGATAGACTGCATCGTGCGAGCATCGACCTGATCGCGCAGAAAAAGATGCGCCTTGGTAATTGCCTCACCACTTAAATCATGAAAAAAAGTCTTGCTGCGTGTGTGTTCGCTCACAATATAAATCATTGTGAGGCAGGCCAAGAACACAGCTGCCGTGGCACATGTGTTTTTCAGCGTCAGAGCTGTACGTATCTTCATATCTTGTCTGAAAAGATGAACCCTACTCCGGGTTTCGTGTGAATGAGTTTTCTGTCAAAATCCTTGTCCACCTTCTTGCGGAGATAATTTATATAGACATCTATGAAATTGGTGCCTGTGTCAAAATGGGTGTTCCACACGTTCTCGGCAATCTCCACACGCGTGATGACCTTCTCAGCATTCTCCATCATATAAACCAACAGATTGTATTCTTTGGGAGACAACTTTATGGTGACGCCGGCACGCTGGACCTCGCGCATATCAAGATTTACAGAAATATCGGCATAACTGATGTGTCCGGGAGTAGTGGCCACACGCTCCGCGCTTCTCTTCAGAAGCACACGGACACGCGCATTAAGTTCCCTGAAGTCGAAAGGCTTCACCATATAGTCGTCGGCTCCGGCATCAAAACCTTCAAGCTTGTCGTCGGCAGAACCGAGAGCCGTAAGCATTAGTATGGGCACATGTTCGTTGCACTTGCGTATCTCCTTGCAAAGCTCAAAGCCATCCATCTTGGGAAGGATTATGTCCGAGATGACCAAATGGTATGTGCCGGAACGGAACAGCCGGAGCCCCATCAGGCCGTCATAAGCGACAACAGCCTGATAACCATTTTCCTCCAATCCTATTTTCAACAGATCGGCAACTCTCTTTTCATCTTCTACAATCAGTATTGTTTGCATGACAATCGTTGATATTCTATTGTCCTGAAGACAATGTGAATCCGTATTTCAAAAGAAGGATGTCATCCTGACAGTACCGCTGTGCCGTGCTTATAAGATTGTCCGCCCGGGATGTATATCCGAAAAAGTCCACACGACAGATCTGCAATATTCGGAAAAAATCCTGACACACGCAAACAAATGACATGAAAGTTTAGTGAAAGTATACAAGACACAGATTTCCAGATGTCGCCATTTGTCGCCTTTATAGGATTTGCATGTACTTATTATGCGAAAAAGTTCATATCTTTGTAATCAGTAATATTGACCACTAAAGCTTTTCAGACAAGGCAACGCCCTAATGTCTGCACAAAATCATTTTCATTTCATACACAGACATACAATGACTACTGACGAATTCATAGCCTCTCACCGTAACGACGACGTGCGCCAGCTCGCACTGAAATATCAGGGCACGGAGGGTGTAAATCTCACCTTCGCGCTCGAACAGATAGCCGGATGGCAGACAGCACGGCGCAAACTGCCCTCATGGGCGGCGACAGACGGACTGACCTATCCGCCGCACCTGTCGATGGAACAGTGCTCGTCGGAGCAGACAGCGCGTTATAAGGCGGAGGTGGCACGCCGGATTGTGGAAAGGACGACAGAGACAAAAGACACGGAGACCGTGCTCACCGACCTTACAGGCGGCTTCGGCGTGGACTTCTCATTCATGGCAAAAGAATTCGGCAGAGGTATTTATGTGGAACGCAACGAAAGGTTGTGCGCCATAGCAGAGACAAATTTCATGAAACTTGGCCTCAGCAACGTAAGCACAGTATGCGCCGACTGCACCACCTATCTGCCGGAAGCTGAGCACACAACAATGTTTTTCATAGACCCGGCACGACGCGACGGCAACGGAGCACGCACCTATGCCATAAGTGACTGTACGCCGGATGTCCTGACCATGCTGCCGCTCATGCTCACAAAATCAAAAGCGGTGATGGTGAAACTCACACCTATGCTCGACATATCGCAGACCGTAAGAGAAATCGAAAGCATAGGGATGGCACACGTGAGTGAGATACACATAGTGTCGGCAGGCAACGAGTGCAAGGAACTGCTCGTGGTGATAACAGGCCAGGAAGGCGGAATCAGAACAACTTTCTGCGTGAACGACGACAGCATTTTCGCTTTTGATGACAATGACACAGCCGTCACCGACAGAACAGGAGAGGCTGCGGCATGTGCGGCTCTCATATCTGAAGCGGCAGCCATAGGCAACGTGGCTGCAACTCTGAAAGGTATGTGTCTGCACGTACCGGATGCATCGGTTATGAAAGCCGGATGTTTCGCCTTGCTGTCAGCAAAGAAGGACGTGGCACCACTGGACGCGAACTCCCATCTTTTTGTAGCACGCGGCGCAGCGGAAACATTCCCGGGCAGGACCTTCCAAATAAAAGACGCCACGACAATGAACAAAAAGGAACTGAAACGTGCCCTTGCCAACACCGATAAGGCCAACGTGGCAGTGCGCAACTTTCCGCTTACGGCCGATGCGCTGCGCAAACGTCTGAAACTGAAAGACGGCGGCGACACTTACATCTTCGGCACAACCGTGTCCGGAGAACACTTATTGCTGATATGCGAAAAAATGAAATAACAATTACTACATACCTGCTTTTTACATAAAAACCCAAAAAATACACAACCTGCATGAGAAAACTATTCACCGCAATAACCGCACTGGCGATGGCAGCAATGGCCACCTACACTATGGCACAGGACCTGATGAGCGACACATGGGTGGCTACCGACGCACTTGGACGCATAATGCCGACTGCACAAGAAGCCGGACTTCCAAAGAAGGACAAACAACGCACCGTGGGAATATTCTACGTGACATGGCACGACGAGAGCCTGTACAACACATCGAAAGACTACCGCAACGTGACGGAAACGCTCGAAAGCAATCCTGACGCACGCTTTGACGACACAACGGGACTGTGGGGACCACCAAGCACAGCGGGAAGCTATCACTGGGGAGAACCCGAAAACGGATATTTCCTGAGCTGCGACAGGTATGTTATACGCAAGGACCTGTCGATGCTCACCGACGCCGGTGTTGACGTGCTGATACTCGACGTGACCAACGCCGTATGCTACTGGCAGCAGTGGGACACGCTGTTTGAGGTGATGACGGAGATGATGAAGGAGGGCAACCAAGTGCCGAAAGTGTGCTTCTGGACATACAACGGTGCTGTGATAACGGTGACGCAACAGGTGTATGAGCGCTATTACAAGAAAGGACTATATAAGGATTTCTGGTTCTACTGGGACGGCAAACCGCTGTTGCTGTGCAACATGCGGCCCGAGCTCGACGCGAACGGCGGCGGGGTGAAGAATCCTAATCCCAACTACGACAGCCGGGCTGCGACCGACCCATCCGATCCTCACTACGGCGACGCGGACTACGCGGAACCTTTCTACAAGGACTATACACGTGAAGTGAAGGATTTTTTCACCATGAGAAACATGTGGTGGGGATATTATGACTGGGGCGGCAAACGGTATGTCGGCACTGAGGACAACTGGAGTTTCGGCTACCAGATGGACGACAAACGTGTGGCGGAGCTGTCGCCTCTGCAAAGGGCTGCCACACACAACGGCCGCGTGGAGCAGATGGCGGTGACTCCGGCACAGCATCCGCTGTCGATAACAGGCAAGAGCTGGCGCACCGGCACAGGCGAACCGAAGCTGAACGACCGCGACATGCCTGAAAAGGCATACGTGCCGTGGCTCGGCAAGGAGGTGGAACATCCCGAAGGATACGGCATATACTTCCAGGATAGATGGGACGAGGCGCTGCAGGCCGACCTTGACTTCATATACCTGAACGACTGGAATGAATGGACGGCGGAGAAATACCGCATAGGCAAGGCACCGGGCTCGGAACTGCCGGGACCAACAACATTCCTCGGACGCAAGGACAACACGTTTTATTTCGTCGATCAATACAACGCCGAGTTCAACCGGACCATACAACCCGTGAAGGGACAATACACCGACAACTACTACATGCAGATGGTAGAGAACATCAGAAAATATAAAGGCGTGAGGGAAATACCGCGGAACAGCGGACTGAGAAAGTCGAAGCCGGACGGCATAACGGACGAATGGAAGGACGTGAAGTCGTATTATCTCGACACGAAAGGCGACACATACCACCGCGACCATAACGGATATGCCGGACTGAGATACACCAACGACAGCGGACGCAACGACATTGTGGAGGCGAAGGTGACGACCGACCGGAAATACATGAACTTCTATGTGCGCACCGACAGCACAATGACGCCATACACGGACAAGAACTGGATGTTGCTGCTCATAGATGCCGACCACGACAGCAGCACGGGATGGTATGGATATGACTTCATAGTGAACCTCGAAGTGAAGAGCGACTGCAAGACAACTCTGAAACGATATGACTCCAAGCTCGGGCAATGGACCGATGCTGCGACCATAGACTATGCGGTGAACGGCTGTGAAATGGAGCTGAGAGTGCCGCGGAAGCTCATGGGACTGACGGGCGACGACGTGACGTTCGACTTCAAATGGGCGGACAACCCGCAGAGTCTGGACACACCGATATCGCTCTGCACCGACGGCGACACGGCACCGAACAGGCGGTTCAACTACAGATATATATGGCAAAAATAGGCCTCGCCGCAACACCTGACAGCCATAACCGGAAGAGCGGCATATATGACCGATGTATAAGAAAGCACGGCACAAGGCACACACTTGTTGAAAATAATCATAAATAAACAGCATATTTTTTGCAATTAACATGATTTTCAGTACTTTTGCATTTTCGGTATAACATAAAAAAATAAACAATGTCATCCATAGAAATAAAGAAAGTGGAATCGAGGTATGACCTGAAGAAGTTCATAGAGTTTCACTATGACCTTTACGAAGGAAATCCCTACGATGTACCAAACCTGTACAGCGATGATGTCAACACACTGAGAAAAGACAAGAATGCAGCGTTCGAATTCTGCGAAGCCGAATATTACATGGCGTTCAAAGACGGCAAGATGGTAGGTCGCGTGGCCGCGATCATCAATCACCGCGCCAATGAGAAATGGCAGCAGAAGCGGGTAAGATTCGGATGGATAGATTTCATCGACGACATGGAAGTGTCGGCTGCACTGCTTAAAGCCGTCGAAGATTACGGCCGCAGCAAAGGTATGACCGAAGTGGTTGGACCACTCGGATTCACCGACCTCGACCCGGAAGGCATGCTTACCTGGGGATTCGACCAACTGGGAACAATGCCTACAATATACAACTACGAATATTATCCGAAGCACATGGAGGCACTCGGAGGATTCGAGGTTGACAACAAATACGTGGAATACAAACTTTATGTGCCCGACACCGTACCGGAGAAATACACCAAGATAGCGAAGATGATACAGAAAAGATATAATCTGCACATCAAGAAACTTACACGGACGGATATTTTCAAGAACGGATACGGACAGAAGATATTCAGACTCATAAACGAGACTTACAAGGACCTGTACGGATTCTCGGAGCTGACGGAGAAACAGATAAACCAGTATGTGGAGATGTATCTGCCGTTGGCAGACCTCAGTCTCATAACGCTCGTTGAAGACTGGAATGCCGACAAGAAGCTCGTAGGAGTGGGAATAACCATACCTTCGCTATCGAGAGCACTGCAGAAGTGTAAGCGCGGACGCATGCTGCCCATGGGATGGTGGCATCTGCTCAGGGCCATTAAATATCATAAGACAAACATCGTGGACCTGCTGCTCATGGGCGTACTGCCCGAATACCGCAGCAAAGGCGCAAATGCGCTGATGTTCGCCGACCTCATACCGAGATACCAGGCTTACGGTTTCGAATGGGGAGAGAGCCAGGTGGAAATGGAAACCAACGAAGGCGTGCAAAGCCAGTGGGACGCTCTGAACCCGGTGATGCACAAAAAGAGGAAATGCTACATAAAGAAGATTTCCTGATGAAAGAGAAGGGAACACCCCGTTATTGACTAAAACAGAAACATGCCAGAAACAAACGAAAACGAATTAATACAAACAGTAGAATATACGGATGACAACATCCGGCACCTGTCTGACATGGAACATGTCCGCACCCGACCGGGTATGTACATCGGCCGGTTGGGAGACGGCTCACTTCCTGAAGACGGTATTTACGTATTGCTCAAGGAAGTGATAGACAACTCGATCGATGAATTCAAGATGAACGCAGGAAAACGCATCGAGGTGGACATCATCGACAATCTGAGAGTAAGCGTACGCGACTACGGCCGTGGCATTCCGCAAGGAAAGCTGGTGGAGGCCGTGAGCGTGCTCAACACTGGAGGTAAATACGACTCCAAGGCATTCAAGAAGAGTGTGGGACTGAACGGTGTGGGCGTGAAGGCGGTGAATGCGCTCAGTTCGAGATTTGAGGTGCACTCATACCGCGACGGGAAAGTCAGAAAGCTGACATTCCAGAGAGGTAACCTCATTGACGACGTGACCGAAGACACCGACGACGAACACGGAACATACATCTTCTTCGAACCTGACAACACGCTGTTTCTCAACTATTCTTTCCACGACGATTATGTGGAAACAATGCTGAGAAACTATACCTACCTTAACACCGGCCTGACCATAATGCACAACGGCCACAGGATATTGAGCCGTAACGGTCTGGCGGATCTTCTGAACGACACAATGACAAACGACGGTCTCTACCCTATCATACACATGAAGGGTGAGGACATCGAGATAGCATTCACACACACGAATCAGTATGGTGAGGAATATCACTCGTTCGTAAACGGACAGCACACCACACAGGGAGGTACTCACCAGACCGCATTCAAGGAACACATAGCCAAGACAATAAAGGAATTCTTCGGCAAAAACTATGAATACGCCGACATCCGCAACGGACTGGTGGCCGCAATAGCCATCAACGTGGAGGAGCCGATGTTTGAAAGTCAGACAAAAATAAAGCTCGGCTCGCTGACAATGTCGCCGGGAGGAGGCGTAAGCATAAACAAGTACGTCGGTGACTTCATAAAAACTGAGGTGGACAACTACTTGCACATACACACCGACGTCGCGGAAGTGATGCAGCAGAAGATTCAGGAAAGCGAGAAGGAACGCAAGGCGATGGCCGGCGTAACGAAGCTGGCGCGTGAGAGAGCCAAGAAAGCCAACCTGCACAACAGGAAGCTGCGCGACTGCCGCATACACTATTCTGACGCTAAGAACGACCGCAAGGAGGAAAGCTCAATATTCATAACCGAGGGTGACTCGGCAAGCGGAAGCATAACGAAAAGCCGCGACGTGAACACGCAGGCGGTATTCTCACTGCGTGGAAAGCCGCTGAACTCGTTCGGACTGACAAAGAAAGTGGTTTACGAGAACGAGGAGTTCAACCTGTTGCAGGCCGCGCTCGACATAGAGGACGGACTCGACACGCTGAGATACAACAAGGTGATCGTGGCAACTGATGCCGATGTGGACGGTATGCACATACGTCTGCTGATAATTACTTTCTTCCTCCAGTTCTTCCCGGATCTGATAAAGAAAGGACACGTGTATGTGTTGCAGACTCCTCTTTTCAGAGTGAGAAACAAGCGTTCGAAGATAAAAGACAAGGCTGTTATTGCAGAAGCGGACAGCAAACTGACAAAATCGGAAAAGAAAAAAGACTTCGTCGTGCGCTATTGTTACAGCGACGAGGAGAAGCAGAAGGCAATACACGACCTCGGACCTGACCCGGAGATAACACGATTCAAAGGACTCGGAGAAATATCACCCGAGGAATTCGCGCACTTCATCGGTCCGGAGATGCGACTCGAACAGGTCACGCTGCATAAGACCGACCAGGTGCAGAAGCTTCTGGAATACTATATGGGAAAGAACACCATGGAACGCCAGAACTTCATCATAGACAATCTTGTGGTGGAAGAAGACTTGCCGGAGGATATGCAGTAAGCCAAAGACACACTTAAAGAGAACACGGCAGGGCATTGACACCACCGATGAAATAAAAAAGACATAACTGACACTATGAACATTATATCAAAAGCTGCAACCATCGCGGCATTCTTATGCCTGTGGACCGCGGCAAACGCAAATGCACAGATAAGGCTCAACTTCGGAGACAACAGTCCGATGCGCAAGCTACAGATAGCCGAGATGGCGATATCAAACCTGTATGTGGACAGCGTGAACGAACAGAAGCTTGTGGAAGACGGCATAAGAGGCATGCTGAAGGAGCTCGACCCGCACTCGTCATATACCACGGCAAAAGAAACAAAATCGATGCAGGAGTCGCTGCAGGGCTCGTTTGAAGGCATCGGAGTGCAGTTCAACATCGTTGAAGACACACTGCTGATAATACAGCCGGTAACAAACGGACCGTCGGAAAAAGTAGGAATACTCGCCGGCGACCGCATTGTGAGCGTAAACGACACCACGATTGCCGGAGTGAAGATGGACCGCGACGAGATAATGAAACGTCTGAGGGGCAAACGCGGCACAGACGTCAAGCTCGGAATAGTGAGACGGGGAATAAAGGATGTGCTCACATTCATGGTAACACGCAACAAGATTCCGGTAAAGACAATCGACGCATCATACATGATAACTCCCGAGACGGGATACGTGCGCATAGCAAGTTTCGGAGCGACGACCCACAAGGAGTTCATGGAATGTGTTGATTCTCTGAAGAGCCACGGTATGAAAAACATAATAATCGACCTACAGGATAACGGCGGAGGATATCTACAGGCGGCCGTGCTCATGGCAAACGAATTCCTCAGAAAGAACGACCTGATAGTATATACCGAGGGAAGAATGGCCAAACGTGAGGAATACAAAGCAAGAGGCAACGGCAAACTGTTGGACGGAAAGGTGGTTGTGCTCGTGAATGAATACACAGCATCGGCAGCCGAAATTCTGAGCGGAGCAATACAAGACCAGGACCGCGGCGAGATAGTAGGACGTCGTTCATTCGGCAAGGGATTGGTGCAGCGTCCGATAGAATTCCCTGACGGTTCGATGATGCGACTCACAATAGCACACTACTATACTCCGGCAGGACGATGCATACAGAAGCCTTACCAGAAAGGTGACAACGAAGACTACGCCATGGACATAGAGAAGCGATTCAAGCATGGCGAACTGTACAGCGCCGACAGCATTCACTTCGCCGACTCGCTCAAGTATCAGACTCTGCGTAAACACCGCACCGTGTATGGCGGCGGAGGCATAATGCCCGACTACTTCGTTCCGTTGGACACAACGCAATATACTCCGCTCCACCGTCAGTTGAGCGCACGAAGCTATATAATCAACGCAAACCTAAAGTATGTTGATGACAACAGAACGATGTTGCGTAACAAATACAAGACATTCGAGCAGTTCAACAAGGAGTTCGAGATACCGCAGAGTGTCATCGACGACATGCTGAAGGATGCTGAGAAAGACAAGATAAAACCAAAAGACGAAAACGAACTGAAACAAACGCTTCCACAGCTGAAACTACAGATGAAGGCTCTTGTGGCACGTGACCTTTGGGATATGAGCGAATATTTCCAGATCATAAACACAACCAACCACATCGTACAGAAAGCTGTTGAGATAATCTCTAAATAGAATCGTTTTGTCCTGCGAGACATGAAACGGACACAAGGACACAAAGTCCCGCAGGACAACAACGATAAATGCCTTAATAAACAGAACACAAAACCTGAAACGACAACTTAAACCCAGACAACAATAAGAAAAATATAACACGCCTACACACCTGCAAACGTCTAAAATATAAATAGACGGCCGTAAATATATTACACTGAATCAGTTTATTCTTAACCAAAACATATCTTTTAATGAAACACCTGTTTACTTTACTGTTTGCATTATTGACATTAATGCCATCAAACGCACAGGAAACAAATGATCCTGTAGCAAATCCTGAAGCCATAGTGCAGTCGGGAAACATGAGATTCACGGTTCTCACGCCACAGATGATACGTATTCAATACAGCAGCAAGAAAGCCTTCGAGGACAGGGCTACATTTGCTGTTGTGAACAGAAAGCTGCCGGTACCGGCATTCACCACAAGAGAGGAAGGCGGCTATCTCTACATCACCACCGACGCCATCACACTGAAATACAAAACAGGAAGCAACCCGACCGTTCTGAAAAACAGACCGGAATTCCTTAGCGTTACGTTCAACATGAACGGTCATCAGGTGGTGTGGTATCCCGGAAAGGACGACGCGCTCAATCTGAAAGGCACCACACGAACACTTGACAATGGCAGAGGCGACTCGAAACGAAGCGAACTCGAGAACGGAATACTGTCGCGCGGAGGATGGGCTCTTATTGATGAGTCGCCGTCGGCACGGCGTGGTGACGGCAGCCGCACATTCGCCCTTGAGCCGATGGAAAAGGGAGGCATAGACTGGGTGAAACCTCTCGTTGACGAGAACGCCACCGACTGGTATCTGCTCTGCTACGGACATGACTATAAGAAAGCGCTCGGCGACTACGTGAAGATTGCAGGACGCATACCTATGCCGCCCGACTATGTGTTCGGATACTGGTACAGCAAATATCAGCGCTACACGGCACAAGACTTTATGGACATCGTGATGGATGTTGAGAACAACAAGATTCCGCTCGACGTAATGATTATGGACAAGGACTGGCACAAGGACGGCTGGACCGGATGGAGCTGGGAAATAAGTCTCATTCCCGACCCTAAGGGACTGATAAACTGGATGCACCAGCACGGACTCAAGGTGTCTTTGAACCTGCATCCCGCCGACGGTGTGAACAGCTATGAGGACAACTTCGCACAGATGTGCGCCGACCTTGGCAAGGATCCGGCCTCAACATCCAATATTCCCTGGCAGCTGGAAGACTATAATTTCTATAAAGCTATGTTCAAGAATATCATTCGTCTGCGCGAAAGTGAGGGTGTTGACTTCTGGTGGATTGACTGGCAGCAACGGCTGACAAACAATAACATGGAAGGACTGGGCGAGACATTCTGGTGCAATCACGTGTTCTATGAGGACATGCGCCTCAACCGTCCCGACCGCAGACCGGTAATATTCCACCGTTGGGGCGGCCTTGGCAGTCACCGCTATCAGATAGGATTCTCCGGCGACTCCTATTCCACATTCCCCACCCTCGCCTTCCAACCTTATTTCACAGCCACGGCATCAAACGTATGCTACGGATATTGGGGCCACGACCTGGGCGGACACATACAGTCGGGAGACAACGATCCGGAGCTTTATCTGAGATGGATGCAGTTCGGAGTATTCTCTCCCATATTCAGAACACACGCCACAAACTGGGATAACATAGAGCGCCGCATATGGAAATATGAGAATTTCCCGTCGCTTCTGAAGACCGTCGAACTGCGCTACGCGCTCTTCCCTTACATATATACTTCCGCACGCGAAGCCTACGACACAGGTGTCTCAATCTGCCGGCCTCTTTATTACGACTATCCTGAAGTCGCCAATGCCTACAAATATGAGGATGAATACATGTTCGGCGATGATATTCTCGTCGCTCCGATAGTGAAACGGGCCGGCGCCGACAAGACAGTCGAGCGCACGGTGTGGCTGCCCGAAGGCAAATGGTGGAACGTATACCGCTCAAAACTGATGGACGGCAACACTACATTCAGCGACACTTACGGTCAGGAGGATATTCCTTACTTCTACAAGGCAGGAAGCATCATCGTGAACAATCCGCCTCAGAAGAGCGTCGTTACCAAGGCTTCGACACTCATTCTGCAGGTTGTACCGGGCGCGGACGGCTCATATTCATTGTATGAGGACGAGGGCGACACTGAATTATACAAGCAGGGTGTGTTCTCACGCACTGAGTTCACGCAGACAAGAAGCGGACAGAACGTCACTCTTAACATCGGCTCACGTGTAGGAGTATATCCCGGAATGCTCGACGAAAGAGCCTATAAAGTGGAATTTCTCGGAAGCGACAAGCCTGAGACGGTCATGATAAACGGATTCGAGGCTTCCGCCGACGCATGGAGCTATGACGAAAAAGGAAGAGTCCTTACCGTAAACGTTCCTACCACATCATGCGATGTCACGACATCAATAGAAGTGAAATACGGCGTGATGCTGCAAAACAATCTTACCGACATAGACAATGCCGAGAGTGCAACGGCAGCAATCAGATACGACGCACAAAGCGGAACCGTCACCGCACAGCTCTCGAACACTGCCGTAAACGCAAGACTTGAAGTGGTATCGGCAAACGGAGCGGAGACCTGCACAACCAGCGGCAGCAACTGCGACAGCCTCGCTGCGGACATATCTTCATTCGGACACGGCACTTACATCTGCCGTCTCACTGCCGACGGAAAGACCGTAACGTGCAAGATCGTGAAATAACAACATAATCACAACAACCAAAAGAACACAAAATGAATAAGAAACATATAATAGCAATGCTTGTCGCCTTAATGTCGCAGACTGCCATCCAGGCGCAGACTTACGACAATCTGTGGATCACCGGCAGCGCTGTGCCCGGCGGATTGCAGAAGCTCGTCAACTTCCCGAACAATCAGTTCAAGTTCGCGGGAAAACTTGTTGACGGCGAAGTGAAGATAATCAACACCGAAGGCGTGAACGACAACACAATATATCTCATCCCGCGATACCTCGACTCTAACATAGTGAGCAACGGTCTGGCATACACCACATCCACCGACCCGACAGATGCTGGATGGGTTGTCCTTTTCGATGACGACCGCTATAAATTCACCGTCAACACATCTACACGCCAAGTGAGCGGCGAACTGTTCTCACCATGGCTTGAGATGTACATCGCCGGTGGATGCGTGGAATGTGGATGGAACGCCGACACTGCTCCGGCCCTTACACAAGACGGCAACGACCCATACGTATGGACATGGACAGGAGAACTGAAAAACAGACCCGAAAACGTGGAACCTAACAGATTCAAGATTCTCGGACAGAACGACTGGAATCCCAAAAGCCTTCATCCCTACACTCAGGACGAACCTGCCACGACGTCAACACAACTCATGATAAACGGTGACGACAACAAATGGGCAATAGACAAAGACGGCTACTACAAGGTGACCGTGAACATATTCCTACAGACTTTCAGCTGCGAATATCTCGGCACAGTGGAGCCTACGGGCATAGGTTCGCCTGCCGACGACAGCAACAGACCGATAATCTCGGTTCATGACAACTGCATAACAGTGAAAGGAAACGAACGCCTTGCCGTAGATGTATATAGCATGTCGGGCCGGAGTGTGGCACACCGGTCGGGAACTGACGTGACCATCAGCGTAGCCGATAAAGGCATATACATCGTGAAAGCCACAGGAAAAGACGGCAGCACGGTGCGCAAAGTGATAATCTGACACACAAAATAAACCACAAAAAACGAAATAAAAATGAGACACATACTTAAATCAATAGCCACCGTGGCCATGACACTGTGCTGCATGAACGCCACAGCACAGGACAACTGGCCCGATAAGCTCTACTGCCGCGGCGGTCTGGCAGACAAATCGGCGTGGGCACCTACAAAGAACTATCCTCTAAGCCACATGGGAGACGGCAAATATGAGGGCACGGTGGAAGTGGATGCGTCAAACAGTGACAGCAGCGACTTCTACGGCAACCGCAGCGATCTGTTCTTCAGCTACGACAACGACGACAACCGGATACTCTCATGTCCATACAGCAACATAGAGAGATTTCTCACTCCCGACATCTGTGAAGGTCCGCTGGAGGAATATTCCTCTCCCGAAAACCTGTATCAGACCAACGGAGGAACGTACAAAGTGAACATCGACCTCAAGGCGATGACCGTCAGAATAACTCCGACCGACATAGACAACATAGCGTGGATGCCCGAGGTGTTTCTCGTAGGAACCAACTATGAGGAATATTGGGGACGCCGCGGAAAATCGCTGCCACATGTCGGAGGCGGAGTATATAAAGGCACGGTCCACCTGCTCGAGGGCGTGAACAACCCCGGTTATGCCGAGGCAACTATTTTCGCCACCTACCAGCACCGAAGAGACAACAACTGGAACGAAGGACGATACGGATGCAGCGACGACCGGAGAGTGCTGCAACCCGGCCAGACCGTGCACTGCACACGCTACTACGGCGACCGCAAATGGCTCATAAAACCGGGATGGTACGATGTGGTGTTCGACATGAACAAAGGTGAAATGACATTCTACGATGTATCAAGCGGCATCGAGACAACTGCGGACAGCGACGTCACTGTCACCGCCTCCGACGGTTGCATAACAGTCAGCGACAACCCCGCACGGGTGGAAGTGATGACCGTCAACGGCACCGTGATAAGCCGCAACAGCACACACATCAACGTGACACCGGGACTGTATATCGTCAGAACCGGAAACAAGACTACTAAAATAGCCGTAAAATAATAAACATATACGATATTCGGCGACGGCTGCGTGATGATAATCATCGTGCAGCCGTCTTGTTTTGATATGACCTCAATAAAAGATCAAACAAACAGTTATCTGCATGATTCGTCCGGAAAATGCCATTCCGAGGTAATGAAACGGAATATATCAACCTCTGACATTAATCGTTTCAGCCTATGATATTGCCCGTCTCGGCCTACGCCACCGGATGTTTCCGGCCTCAACATGGGCAGTCTCAAGACTCTATATTGCACATTTCAAATTCCGGTGTCTGCTCTTTTATAGCGCGAAATAAGCCTTATCGTTTTCACTCCTCTGTTTGCCTATCCCATGAACGTATTTACTCTGCGTACCGTCAAATATTTGTTAACAGATACAAAATATATAGCATAAAAAACTAATTTATTCATTTAAGTTTCTAACTATTCATTAAATCACCTATATTTGCCGTTTGCAACTCACTAAAAAATGAATATATGATGAATCAAAGCCAACTGTCATCATTGGTTTTTGCAATGGTTATTCTGCTGTGGCCGCAAAGTTCCGTTACGGCACAGAACAAGGAAAAACTATTACCTTTCGGTGACATGAACCACTGGGTAATCCGGAACATCAGCGAATCAGCTGTCATAGGGGGAAAAACAAAGACTTTGTATGAAGTGGGTCCAAACCAGACCATAAACGGCAACAAGCCCTACAAGAACGCAGGAAACTCGCCTTGGGGCACATCCAACGTCATGGCAAAGGTCATGGGAGTGGTGAAGACCAACTGCTCAGTGACACGCGACAAGCATGCCAACGGCTACTGCGCCAAGCTGACCACACACATTGAACACGTAAAAGTGCTGGGACTGATGAACATCAATGTGCTTGCGGCAGGATCGCTATTCCTCGGAAGCATGACCGAACCCATCACAAGTACCAAAGACGGACCCAAAAGCCTCAACTGGGGCATACCGTTCACCGAGAGGCCAAAGGCCATAAAGTATGACTACCGGGTGGCTGTGACGGGCGAGAAGAACAGAATAAAGCAAAACGGATTCAGCAAACCGTCAAGCGTTCCGGGCCAGGACTACGCCATAACCGTGCTCGTGCTGCAGAAACGTACTGAAGACGCCAAAGGCAACATCACGGCCAAGCGTGTCGGCACGATGGTTGTAAGATACGGCAAAAGCACAAACGGATGGGTGAACGGAGCGACATACGACATAATGTATGGCGACATAAGGAACAATCCTAAGTACAACGCCGAGCTTATGGGGCTCAGACAAAGCGACTATGCCATAAACAGTCACGGCAAAAGCGTGCCCGTGAGAGAAACTGGATGGGCAAGTGCCGACGAACGCCCTACACACCTCGCACTGCAGTTCTCATCAAGCCACGGAGGAGCCTACATAGGCACGCCGGGCAACACTCTATGGATTGACAACGTAAAACTTGTCTATTGATAATCCTTTTCTCATTTTTACACATGCAGGCACAATGAAAAAATTATTTGCATCATTCGCGCTTACAGCTCTTTTTTCGGCGTCGGCAGCGACCGCCGGCAACACATCACAGACTGAAAAAGACTCTGTGGCAACTGTTGCGGCCGACACCACCGTCAGGAAAAAAGGTTTCATCAACAAAGTCCTCGCCTATTTCAACGATGCCAACAAGACCGATTACAGCAAGAAATTCGACTTCAGCATCATCGGAGGACCTCACTACAGCACCGACACGAAGCTTGGGCTCGGACTTGTTGCGGCGGGACTTTACAAGACCGACCGCAACGACACCATCCTGCCTCCGTCCAACATGAGTCTCTTCGGCGATGTATCGACCGTAGGATTCTACATGCTCGGCGTACGCGGACTGCACATATTTCCGCACGACAGATATCGTCTTGACTATACGTTGTATTTCTATTCATTCCCGTGCAAGTACTGGGGCATAGGCTATGCCAACGGCAACAACGACGCCAACGAGACCGAAATGAATCGCTGGCAGGCACAGGCCAAGGCCAGTTTCATGTTCAGAGTGGCTCCGAGCACATACATAGGACCGATGCTTACGTTCGATTTCATAGAAGGAAAAGACATAAAGAATCCGGAACTTCTTGAAGGCATGGACCGCATAACACGCAACACCGGCGTCGGACTAACCTTTGTCTATGACTCGCGCGACGTGACAACCAACCCGAAACGGGGCTTCTACGTCAATCTGTCGCAGTGTTTCCGCCCGAAATTCATGGGCAACGACTATGCGTTTTCCACCACCGACCTGCGGTTCAACGCCTATCGCCGTGTGTGGAAAGGCGGCATCATAGCCACCGACCTGCGCAGTCAGCTCAACTTCGGCAACCCGTCGTGGGGAATGATGGCGCTGCTCGGCAACTCCTACTCCATGCGCGGCTACTACGAAGGACGCTATCGCGACAAGCACAAGATAGAGGCTCAGGTGGAGCTGCGCCAGCATGTGTGGAAACGCAACAGCGTCGTGGCATGGGTAGGAGCAGGAACCGTGTTCAATAAATTCAGCTCCATGCGCATGGGCCACGTGCTGCCCAACTTCGGCATAGGCTACCGCTGGGAGTTCAAGAAAGATGTAAACGTCCGCCTGGATTACGGATTCGGCAAGAGCGGACAGTCTGGATTCATATTCAATATCAATGAAGCATTTTAGGAAAACATACAATTTCTGCACGTCGCCACACGTGCTTTTCATATTCTCGATAATAGCCCTGGCACTGCCCAATGTGGTGCTTGCCTTCACCGAGAGCGTGTCGGTCATGACACGCATCACCAACGTGGTGCTGCCGGTATCGGCATATTGGTTTCTCATGACGCTCAGCCGCAAGACCGGCAAGATGATATGGATACTCTTCCCTCTTGTCTTCTTCGCAGCGTTCCAGATGGTACTGCTCTATCTGTTCGGGCGTTCGGTCATCGCGGTCGATATGTTCCTCAATCTCGTGACCACCAATCCGGGCGAGGCAGCCGAGCTGCTCAACAACCTGTTGCCGGCAGTCGCCGGTGTCATCGTGGTATATCTGCCGTTGCTGGTGCTCGCCTCTTGCTCCATAAAGGCACGCCGTGCCCTTCCTGAAGCGTTTGTACGGGCGCAGCGCCGATACAGCACGGCAGGCATGGCAGCAGGAGTTCTGTGCCTGGGCATCTGTCTTGTGAAGGACAGTGATTTCAAAGTCACAAACGACATATATCCCGTCAATGTGGGTTACAACCTCGTTCAGGCAGTCAGCCGCTCGCATGCCACGGCGCGTTATGACCGTACTTCAGCCGGATTCACCTTCAAAGCCAAGGCCTCCCACCCCGCCGACAGCAGCGAGGTGTATGTGCTTGTAATAGGCGAGACGGCTCGCGCCGCCAACTTCGGCATCTATGGTTACAAGCGCAACACCACGCCGCTCATGACCGGCAAGCCGGGACTGACGACATTCAACCACGTGCTCACACAATCGAACACCACACACAAGAGCGTGCCGATGCTGCTTTCGGCTGCCGATGCCGACAACTATGACCGTATATACCGGGAACGAAGCATCATCACAGCTTTCCGCGAGGCAGGCTTTCACACCGCTTTTTTCTCCAACCAGAAACCGAACCACTCATTCATCGACATATTCGGAATGGAGGCCGACGACTGGAAATTCATCAAAAACGGGCCTCAGGGCGCATCAAACACGCCGGATGAGGAATTACTCCCGCTCATAGCCGAAAAGCTGTCAGAAGGCCACAAAAAGCTGTTTATCGTAATCCATACGTATGGCTCGCACTTCAACTATCGCGAGCGATACCCGTCTGCCATGGCTTACTTCAAGCCTGACAACGCCACGGAGGCCAAAGCCGTAAACCGTCCGCAGCTCATCAATGCCTACGACAACACCATACGGCAGACCGACCGCCTGCTTGCCTCCATAATGTCAATGCTCGAGAAGAGCGGCACCTGTTCGGCAATGCTCTACACGTCAGACCACGGTGAGAACATATTCGACGACAGCCGCAAGCTGTTCCTGCACGCCTCACCGGTGCCGTCTTACTACGATCTGCACGTGCCCTTCATCATCTGGACCTCACGTCCATACGTCCGCGACTTTCCTGAAACAGCCCGCGCCATCGCCGCCAACAGGACGAAGACAGTGGAGAACAGCGTCACGACCTTCCACACCATGCTCCAGCTGGCAGGCATAAAGACCAGATACCGCCGCGACAGCCTGTCGGTGGCAAGCAGATTCTATACACCGGGACGCCGCCACTACCTCAACGACCACAACCGTCCGGTCACTCTCGACAAGACAGGAATGGACGACGAGGACTTCGAGATGTTCCGTCTTAAAGGCATAACGGACATTTAGACAAAGACATACTGTATCTGCAATAAATGAATGGGGCTGTGCCGTGATTATGGCACAGCCCCGCGCAGTTTATTACTGCACATCTACTGCTATGAAAAAATTGAAAAAAAGGATATCCTCATTCGCATCCTCCGCCCAACGCACTATAAAGATTCACTATCGCCTCACACCGTGAATACGTGTCGGTTATCACGCTGAGGCGTGCGTTAAGCAGGCTCTGCCGTGCCGAGAGAAGTTCAAGATAAGTAACGTGAGTTCGACGAATTCAAAACAAAGCGAGCTGTGTGTCAATAGTTCTTGTAACATTGATACACGGCTTCTTCGGAAAGCAACAATATGCAGCAATT
>ERZ779850.73-NODE-73-length-116439-cov-11.886007_pt1 | contig 116439 bp, 93 predicted proteins | sample MGYA00511249_ERZ779850 | MGnify/ENA primary metagenome ERZ779850 (study PRJEB29588, sample SAMEA2162475) | human gut metagenome | biome: human gut; feature: human-associated habitat; material: faeces | place: Denmark | collected 2008/2010 ...
TGTAGCTAGCGTTCATCCTGAGCCAGGATCAAACTCTACATTGTAAAATATCTTTATCTACCGCCGCTTCTTCTTGATGAATCTGCGGCAGAGGAATTTGTCTCTGTCCAGGACCGCCGTATCTCTCGGTTCAAAAAGCACCTGACATCTAATAAATTAGACGGTTCGTTTACCTCTGATTCCCATTCCTTAAAAAAGGAAGAGAACCGTGCTCATTGTACTACTTCTCTGTCTTTTATGTAATCTTGTTCAAAGAACTCTTTCTTGTTGCTTCAGTACTTAGTTCCTGAAAGCGGATGCAAAGGTATACACTTTTGACTAATACTCCAAATGTTTTTGAAAGAATTTTGCAATATTCGTGAATTTTTATTGAATAATTGATTAAAATCAAGTCTTATGCACAATATATGCAAGAATAATGCTCTCAGAACAAGAAATGACATGCACCGAGACATAACGACCTTTTGGCATACTAAAAACACAGAAAAACAGGAATTCACAGGAAACACCACGAAAAATATGAGCAAACATCGAGAATAAAAATGAATGACATTATTTGTACATATCATCATAAGTGTGTATATTTGTAATGAATTTAAAAGATCGGGATAAACCTAGTCACGATATACAAGGCTACGCAAAAAAGCCATACAATTAAAATAACGTAACGAAACAAAGCTAATACATTATTATATTATATACATGGAATCATTAAAAGAGCTGTATAGAATAGGAAAAGGTCCATCGAGCAGTCACACCATGGGCCCACAAAAAGCAGCAAAGATATTCAAAGAACATTATCCTGACGCGAAAAAAATAGAAGTAATACTATACGGCAGCCTTGCAGCAACCGGCCGTGGACACATGACCGACGTAGCCATAAAAGAGGTTTTCGGAGATAACGACCGACTTAACATCGTTTGGAAACCAAGCATATTCCTTCCGTTCCACCCAAACGGAATGAAATTCACAGCATACGATGACAATCAGAATCCGTGCGGCGAGTGGACTGTGTATAGCATCGGAGGAGGTGCCTTATCTGAAGGCGAACACCCGAAATGGCTGCAAGGTACGCACAAAGACGTGTATGAAAAAAACTCGCTGACCGAGATAATGGAATGGTGCAACGAGCACGGACGCAGCTACTGGGAATATGTGAAAGAATGTGAGGACAGCGACATATGGGATTATCTGATGGAAGTATGGAAGATGATGCAGGATGCCGTAAGGCGCGGACTCGACCATGAAGGCGCACTGCCCGGTCCGCTCAACATGCCACGCAAAGCGCCTACCTACTACGTGAAGGCAATGGGATACAAGCAGTCGCTCCAGACCCGCGGACTCGTTTACGCATACGCGCTGGCCGTGAGCGAGGAGAACGCCGCCGGAGGAACCATAGTCACAGCTCCCACATGCGGAGCGTGCGGAGTGATGCCGGCCGTATTATACCACCTGTCGCGCGGCCACAACTTCAGCGACACCCGCATACTGCACGCCCTTGCCACAGCCGGCATATTCGGCAACGTGGTAAAGACCAACGCCTCGATATCGGGTGCCGACGTGGGCTGTCAGGGCGAGGTGGGTGTAGCCTGCGCCATGGCCTCCGCCGCAGCCTGCCAGTTGTTCGGAGGCAGTCCGTCGCAGATAGAATATGCTGCCGAGATGGGTCTGGAACATCACCTTGGAATGACGTGCGACCCTGTGTGCGGACTCGTACAGATACCGTGCATCGAGCGCAATGCCTTTGCCGCCACCCGTGCCCTCGACGCAAACCTCTACGCCGCCTACTCCGACGGCAAGCACAGAGTTTCGTTCGACCGTGTGGTTGAGGTCATGAAACAGACCGGACACGACATACCTTCGCTTTATAAAGAGACGAGTGAAGGCGGACTTGCCAAAGAATATAAACTCTGAAATACGAAGAATCAAACGCCAGCCTATGTCTCACAGGCTGGCGTTTGTCATATCTGTATGGCGTAGGAGTTATATAAAATAGAGCAAGTAAAATTCGTGGAATGTTAAAATTTCGCATTCAAAATTCCAGTTTCCCGTAAACAGCTTTACTTTTGTCCGATTTTTTAGCAAAAATAAAGCACACCGTCAACATTCTGATTATCAGTCAGATATATAAATATTCTATTCACATCACTTATTACTCACAACACAAAAGAGTACATTTCAGCATGCGAAATGGGCTTTATCATAACCTGATAAAGGCTATATTGAGACATGAAATGGGCTATTCTGAAAGGCGATAAAGCCTTTTTCGCATTGTGATACCGTCAAAACCACCCGGCGATTCTGGCTATCCGACACCATAAAAGGCACTTTTACATTGTCCGTCGCTCTAAATCCCAGATTTATGATGAGAAAAATGACAAAACGATTTAACTTAAAACCGTTAAAAAAAGAAACGCACATTATCCGTCATAACACTCATCTCAACACCGCAACCACATACTCCGAACTCGTACCTATACGGAACTTTCCGCCCCATATTCCCATTCCGCTACTGACATAGAAAGCTGTTTTGCCCTTGCGCAAAGGTCCGTAAGCATCTTCGTAAAGCGCATCCTCAATCCAGTTCACCGGCCACATCTGTCCATAATGAGTGTGTCCGCTGAACTGAAAATCGACCCCTGCCCTCGCGCTGCGGTCGAGATTGTAAGGCTGATGATCGAGCAATATGGTGTATTTGGTCTTAGGCGCTTCACTCACAAGCCGCGCAACACTATTACGACCGGCATGCGAACGGTCATCGCGACCTATTACCGTCAGCTCACCGCCCACGACAACGCTGCTGTCGCACAGCAACGTGATGCCCGCCTCACAGAAGAACTTCTTAGCATCGGCAATGCCGGCATAATATTCATGATTGCCCGGACAGGCATATACAGGCGCCTTGATGCGTCTGAACTCCGCCGCCATATTCTCCTCGCGCAACGGTTTCATGCTGCCGTCGATTATGTCGCCCGCAATGAGCACCACGTCAGGCGACGCCGCATTTATCATGTCCACCCACCGCGCAAGCTCCTTCACCGGATTGTGATAGCCTATGTGCATATCGCTCAGCATCACAATCCTCATCGGCGACGACAATGGCCGCGCTGCGTGCAGCTCCATAGTGCGCATCTGTTTGTTGCGATAGTTGGCGTTGGCATAGACAAAGAGCGCGCAGACAAACAGCAGAATGCCCACACTCCCTGCCACACTATGGTGAAGAAACGACGGCGGCACGAGCCTGACAAGACGTCCTATGTCGAGAAGAAGAAAAATCATGACCAGATAGAGCAAGATGAAGAGCGACGAAGTGCCTACCTCGTAAACCACCCGTCCGGCTGCCAACGGCAACGAGTCAGGACCTATGAGGAAGTGAGAGAAAAGACATACAACTGACAGCAACATCAGCCCCACAACCGCACCTTTCCATGAAGGCGACAGCGGTAATATCTGCCAGACATGCCAAACAACATAGGCAAAGCCGAGCAGGGGCAGAAGAAAAAATATAAAAAACCAGGGTTTCATGAGTACAAAATTAATAGGCAAAGGATAAAGAGACAAATATTTTTGCATCATTTTAGAAAAACTCCGAAACCGTAATACGCTTACAACAGGACATGAAAATCAAATAAATGAGCCATATAGATGTCATAATCCGCAAAAACAAAAACATACGACGTCACTACACATGCATACTCTTATAAACAAGAAGCCTTCCGACTATGTATAAAACATATTGTCGGAAGGCCTTATATAGTGAAGCCAACTTGCATGAGCACCATATTCCACATCATACAAGTTGCCGATGCTGTCATTTCACGACAGTAGCCTTTATTATTCTGATGTCCTCCAAAGGCCGCGCGTTGGCATCTGTCTGCACGCCCTGTATGGCTTCCACCACATCCATGCCTTCGGTCACCTCACCGAACACCGTGTATTGTCCGTCCAAATGCGGTGTACCGCCAAGCGTCTTGTACGTCTCGCGCATCTCAGGCGTAAGTTTCACCTTACCGCCGGTGGCTACGTCGAGTTTCTGCTGAGTCCTGTCGAGCATGGCGTCGCTGTAACGTATGCCATAAACAATGTAGAACTGGCACATAGACGAGTTGCGCTCAGGGTTGTCAGCATCGCCCTCACGTGCAGCAGCCACAGCTCCACGCTTGTGGTATATCTTCGGACAACGGAACTCAGCCGGCACCGTATAAGTCTCGGCAGTCTCGCCAAGGAGCTGTCCGGGCTGCGCGTGACGGCTCGCGGTATCGCCGGTCTGAATCATGAATTTGCTTATGACACGATGGAACAGCAGCCCGTCGTACAAACCTTCGCGGACATTCTTCAGGAAGTTGTCGCGATGGAGCGGTGTCTCATTATAAAGAGCTATGCGTATGTTTCCCTTGTTTGTCTCAAACAGGACTTCATGACGCAGAGAGTCCTGAGCCACTGCCGGCATGCCAAGAAGCAATGCCAAAATACAAAATAATATATGTCTCATCGTTTATTTTCTTCAATATATATATCAGGCACGGCTATACATATTGTCTGCCGTGCCCGATATTGTCAATACATTTCGTCGGTACCAAGTTCCGCCTTGTCTATCTTCTTTCTGTCCATTGCATGCCATACGTAGGCGATGTATGCCAGAACAAACGGTACAAGCACCGAGACTATTGCCATGACATAGAGTGTGAACTCGCTGCTGCAACTGTTGACGATAGTCAGTGAGCTCTGCAGGTCGGCGTTCGACGGATAATACGCCGTGCCGTTCCAGCCGGCGCAGAGCAACAGGGAAAGAACTGTTATCACGACGCCGAAGCCTGCCGGCCAGATGCCTTTAATGTAATTCTTACTCACAAGTGTCTTGACTATGGCATAAACAACAAGTACCACACCTATAAGGAACAGAGCGAAGACATACCACATTGTAATCATGTTGTCGAGATACTTACCCGGCACAATGCTTATCACACCCGTAGCGGCGTCGTAAGCATAGCCGTCTTTCACCAGGACATGTATTACAAACGCTACGAAAAACAGCAGGAAAGGCACAGCTGCGCCCAATACTCTCGCACGGCAACGGCTGCGCACGTTCTCGTCGTTCACATTATTCATCACATACAGAGCGCCGAGCACACGGGCAAGGAAGAACACGGCAAAGCCCAGAACGAGATTCCAGACATCGAGCAAGGCGTCGAGTCCGGCACTGCCGTTGGCCCATCGGCTGATGACCGGCTGCATGCCGTCGGCTATCTTGTTCTTATCCACAATGAAGTTAGAACCGTTGAAGAATGTGGCGACTGCTCCACCGAGAAGCAACGGTCCCACGATACCGTTCAGCACAAGGAACCATCTGAACGTACGCGCACCGAGCAGATTTCCAAGTTTATTCTGGAATTCGTAGCTCACAGCCTGAAGTACGAATGAGAAAAGAATGAGCATCCACAACCAATAGGCACCACCGAAGCTGGTGCTATAGAACAACGGGAAAGACGCGAAGAATGCTCCACCGAACGTAACGAGCGTAGTGAACGTCAGTTCCCACTTACGGCCCGTACTGTTCACAACCATACGCCGTTCTTCCTCTGTGCGTCCGAGACTGAATATCATCGAGTTGGCTCCCTGCACAAACATGAGGAAAACAAGCAGCGCGCCCAGAAGCGACACTACGAACCACCAATAATGTTGCAAAAATTCGTATGACATAATTTTCGTTTATTTAATGTTAAGTATGATATATCACCGCGGCCATGACACATCTGTGACCGGCCTGCGGTATTCCGGAATAACGCCGATATCCTCAGTCGGTTCAACGCGAAGTGTATTCCGGACCTTTCTTTATCTGTTTAAGGAGTATGTTGATCTCAACAATAAGCAGCGCGGTGAACAGAGCGAGGAATATGAAGAACGTGAGAGCCACCGAACCTGAACTTATATCTGATACGGCTGCGCTCGTAGGCATAAGATCCTGTATGACCCACGGCTGGCGTCCCATCTCCGCAACAATCCATCCCGCCTCACTGGCAATATAGGCCAACGGCAACGAGAACACTCCTATCCACAGCAAGTAGCCGTATTTCTGTATGTCTTTACGATAGAGCATGAACAGTATGACAGCAAAAAGAAGTATGAAATATGCTCCCAAGCCCACCATTACACGGAATGCGTAGAAGCACAACGGAATGTAAGGTACGAGCTCTGCGCGGTCTTTTATGTAACCATAGCCGAAATACGGCATGTTGGCCTGGAGCGTAGTGTTAAGCTTTGCCAGCTCGTTGCTGTCGGCAGATGCCGCCTTACGTTCGCGATAGAGCGCGAGGGTATTTATAGCTGTCCTTCCCTTCTCCATCTTTTCTTCTACCGACAGTTCCTTTGTCCCGTCCGGACGTACATATCCGTTCAGTATGTCGTTTATGCCGGGAACATAGCCTTGCGGATCGTGCGTGGCAAGGATTGACAGTCCGTTCGGTATGCCTATACGCAAAGGCGGTTCGCCACCCTTGGCATAGTCGGGTTGCTCAAATGGATTGACGGCTGCTATGGCTGTAAGACTCACACCTGTTCCACCGTCGTAGAGAGCCTCCATGGCTGCCAGCTTCATCGGCTGCACCTTGGCAACCTTCACTGCAGAGAGGTCACCGGTGAACGCAGCGAGCACCGAAGCCACGAGTCCGAACACCGCACCTATCTTCATACTGGCACGGGCAAGCTCCTGGTCGCGTTTCTTTATCAGATACCAACTACTTACGGCAACCACAAACACGGCTCCCACTATCCATGAGGAGATGACCGTATGGAAGAACTTGTCAATGGCAAACGGCGACAATGCCACGTCGGCAAAGCTTGTCATCTCGTTGCGTACGGTGTCGGGGTTGAACTCGCAACCCACCGGATACTGCATCCATGCGTTAGCCACGAGTATCCACCACGCCGATATTGTGGCGCCGAGACCCGTGAGCCAGGTGGAGGCAAGATGAAATCCGGGTGACACTTTCTTCCATCCGAAGAACATCACAGCCACAAACGTGCTCTCAAGGAAGAAAGCCACGATGCCTTCTATGGCCAGAGGCGCACCGAATATGTCGCCTACAAACCACGAATAGTTGCTCCAGTTGGTGCCGAACTCGAATTCAAGGATGATTCCGGTGGCCACACCCATTGCAAAGTTAATACCGAAAAGGCGCTGCCAGAACTTGGCAACATCCTTCCAAAACACATTCTTCGTGCGATAATAGCACGTTTCCATGATTCCCATCACGACGGCAAGTCCCAGCGTAAGCGGCACAAACAGCCAGTGATATATGGCTGTAAGCGCGAACTGAGCCCTTGACCAATCTATCAATGAAGGATCAACAGACATTAACTGATTATACATAAGCTTTATTGTTTATTTGTTTTCTGATTGTTCACATTCGCCTCTCCCATCATCTTCCGGTCAGCTGTCCTGAAACGAAATCGGCCTCCTCGCCAGGTGCTGAATTCTGTCCGATGAAGTCAGGAAAGAAAAACAACTTGAGTATGACAAAGATGATGAACAACTTTATCAATATGACAAGCCACAATGTGCGCCCGAGCTTCATGTTCCTGAAACCGTCATAATAAAGGTCAAAGACTCTATATAGGATTTTTTTCATAAGCATTTGTATAACAAAGATATTTTTTTGAATATCAGAATTATGTTTTCTGTCAACTGCAAATATACGACATATATGTCATTAAATCTTATTAATAGTGATATTTTTGCATAAAATATTTATGAATAAACTGTGTCACTGCAGCCTGCTTACCTGAAACAAAGTACAGGAACCACGCCGACAGCCCCATATTGGGGTGACAGTAAGACCATTAACACCATTATTTATGATAAAAAACACGTCTTACGTGTTCACTTTTTCTGCAAATTGCATCTTTTTAGATATATTAAGAAATGCAAGATGAAATTTGTTGCTTATTTAAGATAAAAGGAATAAATTTGCAGCATTATTTTACGATTATAAAACAAAAGAAACATACTTGCATGAATAAGAAAACCTGGATAATAATAACAATAGCCGGAGTCATACTGATAGGCAGCATAGCATATCTCGTCGTAACACTTCAAAAGCAAAAGCAGGAAAACAAAGCCATGCTTGAGCTTGCCGAGCTCGACAAGAAAGAAATGGAAAACGAGTATATGCAATTCGCAAACCAGTATAGCGAGATGAAGACGCAGATAAGCAATGACTCCATCGTCGCACAGCTCACGGCAGAACAGGAAAAGACTCAAAGACTGCTTGAAGAACTGAGACAAGTGAAAAGCAGCGACGCGAGAGAAATTGCCCGTCTGAAAAAAGAACTCGCAACCGTAAGAGCCGTCTTGCGCAGCTATGTATTGGAAATAGACTCTCTGAACCGTCTGAACCAGAATCTGATGGAGGAAAATTCAAGAGTCAAGAACCAGTATTCGGAAGCTACACGACAGATTGAAGGCTTAAGCTCGGAGAAAGCATCACTCTCTGAGAAGGTGGCCATAGCTGCACAGCTCGATGCCACGGGCATAAGCATGACACTTAAGAACAAACGTGGTAAAGCCACTAAGAGTATAAAGAAATGTAAGACTGTACAGGTGAACTTCACCGTAAACAAGAATGTCACCGCTCAAAGCGGCATGAAGACATTCTATGTAAGAATAACATCTCCGACAGGCACACTGCTCGGCAATGGCGGTTCGTTCCCATACGAGAACAGAAATCTCAGCTGTACGATGAAGAAGACAGTCGAATACGGGGGCCAGGAACTCGCCCTTACTACTTATTGGGAAGTTGCTCAGACACTTGTTGACGGCACATATCAGGTCAGCATATTCGCAGACGGAAACATGATTGGTTCAAGAAGTTTTACATTTAAATAATGATAAGATTAACAAGCGCCATATTCGTCTTATGCATCGCATCGGCAGCGTCAGCACAACAGACACTTAGTCTTGACAGCTGCCGGGCACTGGCAATACGCAACAACAAGCAGCTCAGCATTTCAAGGCTGAAACAGGAAGTTGCCAGGAATACCAGCAAAGCGACCAAAACAAAGTATCTGCCAAAAATAGATGTTCTTGGCGGGTACGAATATACCAGCAGAGAGATTTCTTTGCTGAGCGACTATCAGAAGACAGAAATAAGCAATATCGGTAATAAGGCTACCGGAATGCTCGGCAACGAGTTGACTCCCATCATCACAAGCCTTACACAACAGGGAATCATCACGCCCGAACAGGCTTCACACTTAGGCAATTTCATCTCACACTTCGGTTCTTCAATGGGCGAAGTGCTGAATCATGCAGGCCAGAAGATCGTGGATGCTTTCGAGACAGACACACGAAACGTGTTCATGGCATCGGTAATGCTTAAACAACCAATCTTCATGGGCGGTGGCATAATAGCTGCCAACAAGATGGCAAAAATAAACGAAGAGCTCACCCGCAACAGCACCGAAGCCGCAAGACAAAGCACCCTCTACGATATTGACCAGGCCTATTGGACCGTCGTATCACTCAAACACAAGCAAAAACTTTCGCACAGCTATCTCGACCTTGTGCGCAAGTTGGACGACGATGTCGCCAAAATGATACGTGAAGGAGTGGCTACACGGGCAGACGGTCTCAGGGTGAACGTAAAGGTGAACGAGGCGGAAATGACTGTCACTCAGGTTGACAACGGACTGTCACTGGCAAAGATGTACCTGTGCCAGCTATGCGGTCTGCCACTCGACAGTGACATAACGCTCGAGGACGAAAACAAAGAAAACATAATAACAGAGGATGTCTCAGGCGACGCCGACATACAAACAGCAATAAGCAATCGTCCTGAACTGAAGATGCTCGAGAATGCAGTAGGCATCAGCGAGCAATCCACCAAGATAACAAGAGCTGCATACCTGCCACAGGTTGCGCTGACAGCAGGCTACACCGCCACCAATCCTAACATATACAATGGCTTTGAAAACAAATTCGCCGGTGTATGGAATGTTGGCGTTATGGTCCGCATTCCGGTATGGAACTGGTTCGAAGGCAGTTACAAAGTAAAGTCAGGCAAGATCGCGACAAGCATTGCGAGACTTGAGCTGAACGAAGCAAAAGAGAAAGTTGAGCTGCAAGTGAGCCAGAGCAAATTCAAAATAAATGAAGCCAGCCGACGCCTCACAATGGCCAACAAAAGCGTGAGCAGCGCCGAAGAAAACCTCCGCAGCGCGAATCTCGGATTCAAGGAAGGTGTCATGCAGACCACCGACGTGATGGAAGCACAGACAGCCTGGCTTCAGGCTCAATCGCAAAGAATAGATGCAGAAATAGATGTCAAACTAAGCCAAATCAATCTCAAGAAGGCACTTGGTATATTAGAATAAAATCGTTATGTCAGAACAAACACAAAGAAGAAACATCATCATAGCAATAGCAATTGCAGTTATAGCAGTGGTAGTGGCTGTAACAATAGGCACCATAGCTCTGAAGAAAGAGCCGGACATCATACAGGGACAAGTAGAAGTGTCCGAATACAGAGTATCAAGCAAGGTGCCCGGACGCGTACTCGAGCTGCGTGTGGAAGAAGGCGACTACGTTAAGGTGGGCGACACACTGGCTATCATCGACGCTCCTGACGTGAAAGCCAAGATGATGCAGGCCGAATCGGCAGAGAACGCCGCGGCGGCAATGAGCGAGATGGCAAACAAAGGTGCACGCAAGGAACAGATACGCGCGGCATACGCACTGCTCCAGCAGGCAAAGGCAGGTCTTGACATAGCGAAGAAATCGTACGAACGCGTGCAGCGTCTGTTCGACGAAGGTGTGATGACCGCGCAGAAACGCGACGAGGCATTTGCCAACTACAAAGCCCTTGAGGCACAGACCAAAGCGGCACAAAGCCAATATGACATGGCCGTAAACGGTGCACGCCTTGAAGAAAAGAAGGCCGCAGCTGCCCAGGTGAACAGAGCCAAAGGTGCAGTTGAGGAAGTGAACTCATACATAAACGAGACAATGCAGATCTCACAGAAGGAAGGCGAAGTGAGCGATATATATCCAAAGACCGGCGAACTGATTGGTGCCGGCTCGCCGATAATGTCCATCTCGCTTATGAACGACATGTGGGGAACATTCAACATACGCGAAGACCAGCTCAACGGCATGAAGGTGGGCAGTGTGTTCAAGGCATTCCTGCCGGCATTCAACAAGGAAATCCGCATGAAGGTGTTCTACATCAAGGACCAAGGTTCGTATGCCACATGGAAAGCGACGAAGTCGAACGGACAATACGATCTGAAAACATTTGAGGTGAAAGCGCGTCCGTTGGACAAGATAGACGGTCTGCGTCCCGGCATGTCCCTGATAATAAAGAGATAACAAGTGCAGAGTGGAAGATTCATAGACCGCGTTTTCGGCCTTGCGGCAAGAGAATGTAGGATACTGAAATCAAATCCGGTTTATCTCTTGTGCATGGTTGTTTTTCCTTTGTTCGTGACATTTCTATTCACATCACTTATGAACGAAGGACAACCACAGAATCTGCCTATCGGCATAGTTGACCTTGACAACACCGCGACTACACGCAAACTTAAACGGACACTCGATGCCTTTCCGGGCACAAAGATAGTAAAACGATACAGCGACGTGAGTGAGGCACGCCGCGCCATGCAGCATAACGAGATCTACGGTTTCCTGCTCTTTCCGGAAGGTACCACAGACAAGCTGCTGTCGGCACGCCGTCCTGACATATCATTATACTACAGCAACACGTCTCTGACAGCCGGTTCACTTGTCTTCAAAGACCTGAAGACGATATCCCTTCTCGGTTCGGCGGCAGTAGGTTCATCCACCATGTCGGCCAAAGGATACACACAAGAACAGATAAACACGTTCCTGCAACCGATTGCCCTCGACTTCCATGCAGTGAACAATCCATGGGTGAACTACAACATCTATCTCAGCACGACACTCGTTCCGGGCACATTCTTCCTGTTCATTTTCCTCATAACAGCCTATTCGGTAGGCTCGGAGCTGAAACACAAAAGCGCCCGCAAATGGCTGACAATGGCAGGAGGCAACATCATGACGGCCCTGTTCGGCAAGCTGCTGCCACAGTTTCTCATTCACATGGTTGTCATCCTGATTTACTCAATCTACGTTTTCGGCATACTTGACTTCCCCCATCCCGGCGGCATAATCCCCATAATGGTGCTCTCACTGCTTTGCGTGCTCTCGGCACAGGGACTCGGCCTGTTTTTCTTCGGCATATTCCCGTCCATGCGCATGTCCATGAGTGTCTGCTCACTGCTTGCCGTTCTCGGTTTCTCGTTTGCCGGTACGGCATTCCCTGTATTCGCCATGGATCCGGAACTCGAAATACTTGCCAACATATTCCCACTGCGTCATTTCTTCATGATTTACCAGATAAGCATCTTCAACGGCATGCCTCTGGCCGACGTGTGGCCCAACATAGTAGCCCTGCTGATATTCGCGGTGCTGCCGATATTCGTACTTCCACGCCTGAATAAGGCCATTTCGGAATACGTCTATATTCCTTAACGGTTATGAAAGAATACATGAACAAGATAACAGGCATAATCAGCAACATATGCAGAATATGGATTGACGAGACAAGACGCATCTTCAGAGATGAGGGTCTGCTCATATTCACCATACTGCTTCCACTGTTGTATCCGCTGCTATATTCGTGGATATACAACAACGAGGTGGTGCGCGATGTTCCTGTGGCACTTGTTGACAACTCCAACAGCAAACTGAGCCGTGAACTGGCAAGCAAGCTCGACGCCTCGCCCGACATACAGATAGCCTACCGTTGCGGCAATCTTGAGGAGGCACAACGGCTTGTCGGATTGCAGGATGTCTATGGCATTGTGTATATACCAGAGAACTTCGACACGCGCATCAACCGTATGGAACAGGGCACCGTGAGCATTTACTGCAACATGGCGCTAATGCTCACATACAAAGCGATATATCAGACCGCCACGGCAGTCATCGCCGACATGAACTCAGAGATACAGATTGCGCTGTCGGGCAATTACACCGACCGTGAGGATGAGATAACGGCAAGCCCCATAAACATAGAAGAAGTGGCGATGTTCAACACTACCGGAGGATACGGCAGTTTCATCCTGCCCGGCGTACTGATACTAATCCTGCAACAGGTAATGCTGCTCAGCATAGGCATGCGCAATGGAACGATACGTGAGAGACGCTCATCCGTGGCAATCACCGAGAAAGACGGCAACACCGCAGGTCTCATTTCTGTCGTTGCCGGCAAGACTCTCTGTTATCTCGCACTGTTCGTCGTACTGGCCACCTATGTACTTCTTGCCATCCCGCGCATATTCAACTTCGTGCATACCATACACGCCGGCGACTTCGCGCTGTTCATTCTGCCCTATCTCCTGGCGTGCATATTCTTCGCCATGACCGTCTCCTGCTTCATAAAAGAACGCGAGAACGTCATGCTCCTTGTCGTATTCACATCAGTACCGCTGCTGTTCCTCTCCGGCATATCATGGCCGGGAAGCAACATGCCGGAGTTCTGGAAATATCTGTCATACATATTCCCTTCCACATTCGGCATACAGGCTTTCATAAAGATGAACAGCATGGGGGCAACATTCTCAGACATCACCAGCGAATACCAGTGTCTGTGGATACAGGCTGCCGTCTATTTCCTCACCTCGTGCGTGGTTTACAGCAGAATGATTGCCGCTTCCAAAAACAAGGAGAAGCAGAAATAGACATCGCAACTTGTGCACCATACACCGGCACACAACGCACAAGTTATTCACGAATCAGCATAGTTGCTTATAGTCAAAAAAAGTAATATGGGACACTTACAGATTGTAAGCAGATTTTGATTTTTCGGTCTTAGTTTTCCACCCTACCCCGAAAAATAAGCGCGTATTTGCGGACTTACACTTCCTCGGGCGCAAATACGCGAATTCTGAGAGAAAAACATAAAACATTGAATACCAACAGCTTATGTTTAATGGACATTTCCCCACATTGCGAAAAGCACCATATCGTCATGCGAAATGGCCCATATCAGGGGCTGAAAAGCACCATATCGCACCCTAAAATGGGCTTAATCGGACCGCGAAATGGGCTTTATCAGGAAGTAAAACGAATGATTCCAGACTATGAGATGGGGTATACGAAAAGGTAATACAGGCCAAAACGGACTCTAAAACATTGAATTTAACGTTCCTTTACATCTCTTTTCCGAATTTATTTTGTCAAAATAATGTCAAGAAAAATTGTAAGCTGACCTTCCGGGTTTTCCATAAAAACACTGATATCAAATGGAATGAAAGGCGCAAAAAACATTTATTGGAATGACCGGAAGCAAGTATTATACTTATTGCTAAGACTCATCGCTTATGCCAACGTGAATTTATCGGTTGCTGCAACATAAAATCATTATTCATAATGACATGCCATATCGCGGTTTATGCCACATCATAAAATCATTAATTGCAAAAATCCTTGACCTATAAATACGCATAAATAGACAAGATACAGGTCCACTTTCATGATCCATGATAAATTACACCTGTAACGGCCTGAACCTTCTTTTAATCAAAACCAAACCATGCACCAACGCATATAACGTAATCGTAATTGAAAATCACAAAAATGTGAGACTACATATCACGATAATCAAAAAATAAATATATTTTTGCAGAAACATCAAACCTGACAATATATGAGACCTTACAATCGTAAACTCCATCTTCTGTGTATATTCATCTTACTGGTTTGCCATGCAGAATACACATACGGGAACAACATATCGGTTAAAACATTTGGTGCCGTGCCAGACGACGGAAAGGACGACACACGTGCCCTACGCCGTGCTGCTGAATACTGTCGCACACATCCCGGCACTACACTGACCTTTCCTGCTGGTACATATCGCCTGCGCGACGCCAAGGCCGAACAACTGGAACAGGAAGTGTTGCAGGGAAAAATGGGTGGCGACCCGGAGAAAGTGATCTTCACGCCTTACTATCCATACGTGCGCGGTCTCGACTTCGACGGCTCTGACTCGGTGACAATAGAAGCCACAGGGGCAACACTTATGTGTGAGGGATGGATGGAACCGCTGTCCATCACCAACTGCCGCAACGTCACCGTACGTGGACTGACCATCGACTACAAGCGCAAACCGTTCTCACAGGGCATCGTGGAGGAAGTGAACGAGAACTCTTTCACAGTACAGTTTGACAACCGACGCACAATAACCGACGAGATACCAATAACGCGCATCACGCTTTGGGACAACGACATAAGCGGATTCTACGCCGAACCGATATATTTTCCAAAACGCAGACTGCTTGGCGGCAACCGCGTAGAGTTTGAAGGCCGTCTCCCGCAACGGTTACGAGGCGCGCATATGGCAGCTCTCCATTCTTTCCATTTCCGGCCTGCCATATTCATAGGCAACAGCATTTCGACAATATTAGACGGAGTTACCATACACTCACAACCGGGCATGGGCATAGTAGGATTCGACAGCACAGACATCACCATACGCCGACTGTCGGTCAGTCCTGCCGACGGATTCATGTTCTCGACCAATACTGACGCCACACACTTTGCTTCGTGCCGTGGCAAGATAAGCTTTGACGGTTGTTTCTTTCGCGGACAGGGCGACGACGCTACAAACGTGCACGGTTACTATCACAACATAGCCTCCGTAGATAACGGCACAGTAACGCTACAATTGCAGGCGCCGACGTTCACCCATGCGCAGGTGGCTGACGTGCCGCGCGTAGGCGACAGAATGGAACTCGTGCGCATAGCCACACTCGTACCGGAAAAGACCCTGGTGGTTACGGATGTGGAACACAAACCGAAAGAGAAGGATGTGAGGGTAAGACTCGACGGTGACCTGCCTGAAAATCTTGATGAGTACTATCTGTTGAATGCGTCGAAACTGCCACGACTTAGCTTCTGCCGCTCCACGGTGTGGGGACAACTGGCACGCGGAGTGCTCGTGAAGACACGCGGGGTGGAAATAAGAAACAATACGTTCCGCGGCTGCACAGGCACAGCCATTCACGTAGGTGCCGAATCGGGATGGAAAGAAGGCAGCCACGCAAAGGACGTAACAATTGCCGACAACGTGATAGTGAATTGCGGCCTTGGCGCGGGCACGCAGTTCGGAGCGGCAGGCATCGCCGTAGTGATAGACGCACCGGACACCAACAACACGTTTCTGCATGAGAACATACACATATCCGACAACACCATCATAGGAAACGGATCGAACGACTGCGGCATTGCCATACGCAACGCCAGGCACGTGCAACTTGCCGGCAACCACGTGGAAGGATGCGGTAAGGCTGTCGTAATTCACTCAACCGATGACATCAGCCTAAAAGAGTGAACCTCAATGAGCAAACGGAATAAGATAATCAGTCGGAAAATCGGATGATATCGACGGATGTCTGCGGAATTATCTTCCACCTGTCGGGAAATGATCAGCGAACACATACAAAAGTCTGTCAACGGCAAAGGAATGAATATCAACCGTTTGATATACGTCACTGATGTCGGAAACATAGAGACAGACATTTGCTTAGGGCATCAGATAAAACATACGGACTGACGGATGAGGTGTCAGGCAAGGTTTTATGCCGTGCAGAAGTCCGCCCGGGAAACACGCCAGCAAGTCATAAACAAAAAACTCCGTGGTGACTTTCGGAAGTCTGTCACCACGGAGTTTCCATTTCAAATATGGTCTGAGTGCATCAGTTTTTCACCTCAACAATCTTCGTCGGTCCCATCTCCTTGTTTCTGCGGTTGACAACCGTCACCACAGCCTGTGCAAGATTGAGGAACACCTGTCCGAGTATTGAATCACTGTTGAGTGCGGCAGGTTTGCCGTCGTCACCGCTTTCGCACAATCCCTGCACTATAGGAATCTGCGCAAGCAGCGGCAGGTTCATTTCCTTAGCCAGCTTTTTGCAGCCTTCCTTGCCGAAGATGTAATATTTGTTCTCGGGCAACTCGGCAGGAGTGAACCACGCCATATTCTCAACAAGACCGAGAATAGGAACGTTCACCTTGTCGTTCGTGTACATGTCGATGCCTTTGCGGGCGTCTGCCAGCGCAACATCCTGCGGTGTGCTTACTATCACCGCACCGGTGATGGCGAGCGTCTGAAGCAAGGTGAGGTGTATGTCGCTTGTTCCCGGCGGCGTGTCGAGAATGAAATAGTCGAGCTCGCCCCAATCGGCATCGGCTATGAGCTGCTTCAATGCGTTCGAGGCCATACCTCCACGCCAGAGTGTCGCTGTGTCAGGATTGACGAAGAAGCCGATGCTGAGGAGCTTGACTCCATACTTGACCAGCGGTTCGATGAGTGCGCGGCCGTCTTTCTCTACGCTGTATATGCGCTCGTGCTCCACATCGAACATCTTAGGAAGCGACGGACCGAATATGTCGGTGTCGAGTATTCCCACCTTATAGCCAAGCTTTGCCAGCGCAATGGCGAGGTTGGCGGCGACGGTACTCTTGCCCACTCCGCCCTTTCCGGAGCTCACAGCCACGACATTCTTCACCTGCGGCAGCATCTTGCCGGGTTTCGGACGCGCCTTCGACGTGAACTCAGTGGTTATTGTCACCTCCACGTCTCCTGACACATAGTAATGGATGGCGTGCTCGGCAGCCTTGACAACCGATTTGAGGAACGGGTCGGTCTCGCGCGGAAAGATCAACGAGAACGACACTTTCATGCCGTCTATCCTCATGTTGTCGGCAAGCATCTCGCTCTCTACGATATTTTTCTTCGTACCGGGATAGATGACGGTTGCCAGCGCCTTCTTTATCATTTCGGGATATAAAACCATAACTATCTTGTTTTTTGATTAATATTCATTGTGTATGTATATTCTCATCAACTGCAAAAACCGTGCCCTAATATGGTAATTCGCCTGCATGACAATGCAATCCGCTGCCGACACATTCGGTCTGACACAAGCCATTCGGCACATTGTGATAAACCACACGGCACATATAGAGCCGGTTGCAACGGCAAAGTTACAACAAATATTATAATGCGACAAACCGTATGATGCAAAAAGCTGGAAGACGGATGCTGCATAACAAAAACGTGATTCTCATAATTCGATGTCAGATTAAAGACCATTCAGCATCGAAATAAAGTACATGTCAAGCATTGAGACAGCCAGTTCCGAGACGCGAATCAATCCATATCGCAGCCTGAAACGGCCTGTTACATGACTCCCGAAGCACCGTTTCAGAGACGGTATGACCGAACATTGTCTTTCAAACAACAGACAAGGATAATTTCTTATTCGTAAAACACTATGCCGGAAACGTTTATGATGTAATACAGACATTTTATAACCATACATCATACTCCGGTAAACAAAAAGGAGAACGGGCAATAATGTGCCGTCCCCCTTTGTATATAAAAATACTGTATCAATCGATCTTAAAGCTGCATGCCGTGCTTGTATGCGACGGTCTTGCCTTCAGTAGAAACCGAAGGAGCGATGTCGTCCTTTGCGACAGCCCACTTCTTGTTAGGCTTCTTGCTCATGACAAACTCTATGTCGATGCCGTTCTTCACGTCGTCCCATGTCAGATACGACTTGGTGTAGAGTTTTCCGTTCACATAAACCTTATTTATATATACGGCATCCTTGCTCCAGTTCTTGGTTGTCATTCTGATATGGCGTCCGTTGCTCATCCTTACGTCAACGGCAGGCAGTGCCGGTGAGCCGAAGTTATAGTATCCGCTGCCCGGACATACGGGATAGAAGCCGAGGCAGTTGAATATATACCATGCTGACATCTGGCCGCAATCGTCGTTTCCACACAGCGAACCCGGCTTGTTGCCATAGAAGCGATCGACAACCCCGCGCACCCATTTCTGGCACTTCCAGCCCTCTCCTATGTAATTGTAGAGATAAGCCACGTGGTGGCAAGGCTCGTTTCCGTGCCAGTAGGCACCTATACGTCCGTGAATATCGTGAGCTCCCGGGATGTCCTCCGGCAGCTCGTAAAGGAACAATGAGTCAAGACGTGAGCGGAAGAGGTCGCGTCCCATCAGGTTGATAAGTCCCTGAACGTCCTGCGGAACAGTCCAGTGATACTGAACGGTGAAGCCTTCGGTAATGTCGCCCCAGCCGTTGACAGAACCCGGTCCCTGATAAGCCACGGGAGCAAACGGCGTGCGCCAGTTGCCTTTCATGTCCTTACCACGCATGTATCCGGTCGTGCTGTCGTAGAGATTCTGATAGCTCATCGCACGGTTCATGAAGTATTCGTACTCCTTGGTCTTGCCGAGTTTCTTTGCAGCCTGTGCTATGGCATAATCGTCGTAGGCATATTCCAGAGTCTTGGACACTGATTCCGCCTCCTTGTCGAACGGCACATAGCCGAGCGAACGATACTCAGGCAGACAGTCGTAGTTATTGTTCATCGCTGTTGTAACCATGGCATCGAAAGCACGCTCATAGTCGAAACCCTTCACGTCCTTGCATATCATATCGGCCAATACTGCCGCAGCATGATATCCAATCATACACCATGTCTCGTTGCTTGCGAACGACCAGTAAGGCAACATCTTCTCAACACTCTTGTCGTAGTGGGCAAGAATAGAGTTGGCTATGTCTGCCTGGATGTCCTGATGCACGAGGTTCAGCAGCGGATGGAAAGCTCTGTATGTGTCCCAAAACGAATATTCTGTGCGGTTTGTGAAGCCGTTCTCCTTCTCGACATTCTTGTCTAGTCCGAGATAAGAGCCGTCAGCATCGTCATATACAAAAGGACATAGAGCGGCATGATAGGCAGATGTATAGAAAGTTTCCTTCTGCTCCTGTGTTCCTTTTATTGCGTATGTTGAAAGTTCTTTTTCCCATTTCTGTTCAGCAAGAGCCTTCACACTGTCGAAAGTCATGCCGTCGAGCTCACGCATATTAAGAGCCGCGCCGTCGGTACTGATTGCAGAGATGGATGTCTTTACCGTAACCACCTCATTATCGTTTGTTGCGAATGTCGCCGTGAACATCAGGTTAGGTCCCCAAGCCTCGCGGTTGCTGCGGAAACGCGATGTGTTGTATATCACAGGTTTCTGGTCCTGATATATCATGAAGTTCTTCAACGGCTTGGAGAATACGGCTCTGAAATAGATGTGACGCTCCGGTCCCCAACCTTTCACGAGCTTATATCCGGTAACGACAGAATCGTTCTCCACACGGATGTTAGACCATACGCACTTCTGCCACAACGTGTGATTGAGGTCGATGAGAATGAACGACTTGTCAGATTTAGGATAAGTGAAACGGAAGATGCCGCTTCTCACAGCCGAAGTCATCTCTGCCTTAACGCCGTAATCCTTCAGCATGACACCATAATAACCAGGAGTGGCTTTCTCCTCATCGTGAGAGAAACGTGAGCGATAGCCCTCATCAGGTTTCTCGTCTGTGCCTGGGTCGAGCTTTATATCACCGGTACCCGGCATGAAAAGGAAGTCGCCGAGGTCAGGAATACCCGTTCCACTGAGATGAGTAAGCGAGAAGCCCTGTATGGACTGGCGGTTCCACTTGTATCCTGAAGCACAATCATAGAAATGTTCATCCGTATCCGGGCTTATCTGTATTCCACCGAAAGGAATCTGTGCGCCGGGATACACATTGCCGTATCCGTCTGTTCCGACAAACGGATTGACATAATCAATCAGACGTTTTGCGTCGTCAGATTTTGCACAAACAGTCATGGACAAAGCCATGACTGCCAATAAAAAGTATTTTCTCATTATTATCAATCTTTTATTCCTTTATATCACCTACCGAAACCTGATATTCATGCCACAGGCCATCAATAGTGTATTTATCTCCAAAGATATGTTTTATGGCTCCATCCCATGACCATGGAATTACCTCAAGCGTAGAACGGTTGAACTTGCGCAGGAAGTCAGGATCCTTATGATCTCTTATCCAAACAAAGAAGTAGCCGGCATTGCGGTATCCGTCCATATAGCTTCCGCCTTTAGGACGGTCCTGCTCGCCATGGAAACCTCCGTTGGCAACACGCACTGCATCGGCCATTCCTTCAATAAACGCCCATACTGTCTTGCTGTTTCCATAGTTTCCGATGCCCTGCGGCTCAAGTTGGAAGGCATGCGTAAGCTCGTGAAGCAATACGCCTCTTGTCTCAAAATCGACGCGTGCAGTATCATTGTTGGCGAACGAACGCTCTACATGACGTGTGCTGTAGAAGATATCAACATATCCGTTACCGCCACCTTTAGCTGAAATGCCTTTCGTATCTTCAAGTTTATAGTGCAGTCTTTTCAACTCAGGGATGCTGTCTTTCGGTGAGAAATAAAGTGTATTGAGCACTTCGCGTGACACTTTGTTGATATAAGATTCCGGATCCGGAATGATTGCGTGATATATTTTCGAACCCTTGCTGTCCGGTGCCTGGTCATCAAAATAGATGTCCTTTATCTTAAAACTCTCCCATTGATCGGCTGAAGCTGCCTTCTTTGATGTGCCGCATGAAGCGAATGACATCAATCCACAGGCAAGGACGGCCATAGTAATTGTTGTTCTGACTTTCATAGTTTTTTGTTATTAATGTTTCTTATAGTCCATTTAATGTACCATTATTTGAATATACATGGCTTACACTCCCTTTGTCATTGAGTACGGTTTGTCCGACATGGCAAGTCCGCGTTTCTTGTTCGGCTTGCTACTCATTACAAACTCAATCTCACATCCGTCTGTGAGCATCTTGTGAGTAACGTACAACTTTGAGTAAGGTTTGCCGTTTATCTTGACGCTCTGCACATATCTGTTCTTGTCACTCACCTTAGGTGCCTTTATTACAATGTGTTTTCCGTTAGAGAGCGTTACATTCATATAAGGAAGATACGGCGCGCCGAGAACATACTGGTCGCTTCCCGGGCATACAGGATAGAATCCCATGGCTGAGAATATATACCATGCCGACATCTGGCCACAGTCGTCGTTGCCACCGAGGCCACGGATATGGTTGCGGTACATCTTGTTCATTATGGTGCGCAACCAAGTCTGTGTCTTCCAGGGCTGTGATGTCCAGGCATAAAGATAAGGAATATGATGACTCGGTTCATTGCCGTGAACATATCCGCCGACAAGACAATCGATGGTCACATCCTCATTATGCTCATAATATTTTGCAGGAAGATCCATCTCAAACAGCTTATCCAACTTGCCGACGAAAGCCTTGTCACCACCGAAAAGACTTATAAGTCCGAACACGTCTTGAGGTGCCTGGAACGAGAAGTTCCATGAGTTGCCTTCGATGAATCCTTCACCAGAAGTCTGATAAGGGTCGAGATCTTTCTTGAACGAGCCGTCAGAATAACGCGGGCTTGCGAATCCTACGTTCTTATCGAATGTATTGCGATAATAGAGCGCGCGTTTCTCAAACTGTTTTGCGACGTCGTCCATGCCCAGTTGCTTTGCCGCATTGTATATGGTCCAGTCGTCAAAAGAATATTCAAGAGTGTTCGAAGCGGCCGTACCACTCTTGTCGAACGGAGCATAACCAAGCTTCATGTAGTCTCCCAAGCTCTCATAATAAGGACATGTAGCCGATGCCACCATTGCCTTCATCGCTGCGTCGCGGTCAATGTCGGCGCCCTTCACGAGCGCATCAGCAAGAACCGTGACAGCATGATAGCCTGTCATACACCATCCTTCGTTTGCCATAAGACTCCATACCGGCAACAGATGATGAACGCTCTGCTGCTGATGAGCTATCATCGACTTCACCATATTGGTGTTACGGTCCGGCTTTATAAGTCCGAGCAACGGATGCAAAGCACGGTAAGTGTCCCATACCGAGAATATGGTATAATTGTCGAAATCCTTCGCTACGTGTATATTTCCGTCGAGTCCGCGGTATTTTCTGTCCACGTCCATATATATGGACGGATTTATCATTGTGTGATAAAGTGATGTGTACAGCATCGCTTTCTGGTCGTCTGTACCCTCACACTCAACCAGACTCAGCTCATGATTCCACAAACCTTCTGTTTCGGCACGCACCTGGTCAAAAGACTTGCCGCCCACCTCAGCACGCAGATTCTTCAACGCGCCGTCTGTTCCGACGGCAGACAGTGCCACCTTGATTGTAAGTTGCTGCGAATCGCTGTTGTCAAAGTTGAAATAAGTCACTATGTCACGTCCTGCTATCTCCGGAAAATTACGGTTAAGATTAAACTTACGCCAGAATCCCTGATACTTAGGAGTCTTCATATCCTTATAACCATAATCCTTTATAGGTTTGCTGAACGATATTGCGAAGTATGTATAATTGCAGCGGGCCCATCCGTTTGTGATACGATAACCTGTTATCAACGTATCGTTCTCCACTCTTATGCTGCTCCACAGAACCTTTCCATCATAGTTGTAGATGCCGTGAAGCATGTCGAGAATAATACGGCAATCGTTTCCCTCAGGATATGTATAACGGTGCACGCCCACTCTTTGTGTGGCAGTCATCTCGGCCTTGATACCATAATCGGTGAGATCCACCGCATAATATCCCGGCTCAGCGACCTCAGTCTCGTGTGAGAAACGCGAGCGGTATCCGTTCTCCGGCTTGTCCGCCGTACCCGGATTAAGTTTCAATGCTCCGGTCTGAGGCATTATCATGACATCGCCAAGATCCGAATGGCCGGTACCACTGAGGTGAGTATGGCTGAATCCGACAATGGTTGGGTCAGTGTGTTGATAACCTGCGCAGTAAGCATATACTTTTCCGACGTAGCGGCCGTCTATGTTCTGCGGAATAGTATCAGTCTCTGGACTGAGCTGAACGATACCGAACGGTGCGCACGCTCCGGGGAATGTATGTCCCATACCGCTTGTTCCGATCATCGGATTGACATACGCCACCGGTTCCTTTTTACTGTCAGCCCATATTGCCGGCTGTGCTGTCAATAGCAACAAAGATGCAATTAATAATGTTTTTCTACTCATGCCATGTACGATTTATTAGCTTTTATCTTATAATAATTATATTTTCAAAACACGATGTCACGCATAGATATAACAACCGAAAATGTTATAAAGCATAAATCTGCAATTAAATTCAATGTTATAAATGTATCTGAATACAATAAAATCACAAAAACGACAACTCTGTTTATTTGGCAACAGTAAGACTGCTGCGCTTCGTACGCTTATAACTACGATATTCGTCAAGCGGAATCTCGACATCCGGCTCGTACAGTTCCCCGTCGTGCGGAAGCCTGAATTTCATGTAACGTATATTCAGTCCACGCTCAATCCACTGGCTTTCGTAGTAAGTCCTTATACCGAGAATGCTTTGTGTCTGCTCATCAAGCCCCTCCGTGTGATACAAGTCCTCCGTCGAGAACAACAACGGCAACGCATTGCGCTGCACCATATATGACGTATAAGTAAACAGAAAATTAGAATCTGTCTTCAAATGTATTATTCCCCCGTCTGTAAGAAACTTCCTGTAGCGTTCCATGAAAAAGGTGCTTGTAAGACGCTTGCGAACGTTCTTCATTTGCGGATCGCTGAACGTAAGCCATATCTCATGCACCTCATCCGTATCGAAGAAACGGTCTATTATCTCAATATTGGTACGCAAGAACGCCACATTAGTCAGACCGTCCTTAAGGGCCTGCGTTGCTCCGCTCCACATTCTCGCACCCTTTATGTCCACTCCTATGAAGTTTATTCCGGGGAAACGCCTTGCCAGTTCCACCGCGTACTCTCCACGCCCGCATCCGAGCTCCAATACTATAGGTCCGTCGTTCTTGAAATACTGCTCACGCCAATGTCCTTTCATGTCAAAAGGCTTCTGCTCTGCCACTGAATAAGGATATTCGAACACATTCTCATAGCGTTCCATATCGGCAAACTTTGCTAATTTTCCCCTGCTCATATTTTAGTTTATAATTCAGATGACAAAGTTACAGCAAATCATACACAAAACAAAACAAAAATAATTCGTTTTCGTATATTACGTTACTATTATGACAAATGAGCAACATATACGGCTATCAACACTGCAAAAATAAACAATATACTAAAAATGAAAGTTAAAATAATGTGATTACTAAAAATTTAATAGTAGAAAACTTGTTACCTATTCCCTTAAAATCTATATTTGCAAAAAAATTAATTACGACTGACCGCATGACTAGGAATAAGAAAATGACAACCCACGAAAAACAGATAATGGGACTGTTGTGGAACACAAAAGGACAGAAAGCCACCATAAATGAACTGCTGGACATATTTCCGGAGCCAAAGCCTGCATACACAACATTAGCTACATTCCTGCGTATCATGACACAAAAAGGCTTTGTGAAAAACAAGAAGTGTGATGGCATGAGAAACTATGTGTTTTATCCTGCAATAAGCAAAAGCGAATATCTGAAATACGAAGCCAACGAAATGAAAGACACATTCTTCGGAGGTTCATTCAAATCGCTTGTTTCATTCTTCGTAAAAAACGAAAACCTGAGCGAGAAAGAACTGCAAGACATTATCGACCTGATAAACAGCAAATAGTCCGAACAACACAAACCTTCAACCGCACAACCTACTAATCATCACTCATCCAATAATATGGTTTCATTTATAATATATTCCATAAAGTCGGCTCTATGCCTAACCTTGCTTTACATGCCGTTTTCTTTATTCTTAAGGCATGAGACAAGGCACCGCATGAATCGTATTGTTTTGCTTTCAATACTTATTGCATCATTCATTATACCGACAATACATATCGGATGGAGCAACCAATCAGCAATAAAAATCAGCAACAGCAGCACGAGGATTGGAGAGATTACGTCCGATTATCTTAACCAGGCAATGCCAAGTAATAACCGGCTATCTGATACACAAGAAGTCTCAGACATGCCGCAAAACGCTGTTAAAGAAAATGCCTCAACTGCAATTTCAAAAGAAACAGCATTGCAAATTCCTGTCCGATCCATACATGATGACAATAAAAGCGTATGGCCGATGATTCTGCTTCTCATCTATATAATCGGGACATTAACCGTTTTTATCATGCGCGTCATACAGATAATATCATTACACAGATATATTTCCAGCAACTGCATCTGGACACACAAGCTCGAGGACAACACAAAAATATATTGCCACAAAGGTGATGTCCAACCTTTCAGTTGGATGAGAAACATAGTGGTTGGTGAAAAAGACACTACCCAACCATACTACAACGCTATAATAGCCCACGAGCATGCACATGTGAAATGTCTCCATTCGATAGACATTATAATAATTACATTCGCAGAAATACTGCAATGGTACAATCCTGTACTTTGGATGTTGCGCCACAACCTATGCGCCATACACGAATACGAAGCCGACGAATATGTCATACGTCAAGGCACCGAGATGAAAACATATCAGCTCCTGCTTGTATCGCGTCTTGCAAAACCACACTTCCTTAACGTGGCAAACGGTTTCTCACACACATCGCTCAAATCACGGATAATAATGATGTTGAGAGACAAATCCAAAAGATGGACAATCTGCAAATACCTCTATATCATACCGGCAAGCGCCTTTGCACTGATAGCATTCGCCAGTCCGAAAATAGAAGAGGTGGCAAACAAAATGGACGAAAGCAGAAAGGTGATAATCGAAAAAATAAAAGACAATATCGATATTCCCGTATTCAGAACCGACAATGCAGCAAACAAAAACACAGAAGACATTGATCTTGATAATCTGAAAAGGGTAAAAGTCATAAGAATCACAGACACCGGCAAAGGATGTCCGGCCGAAGAAGCGCAGAAAATGACACTGCACGACGGTTACACTGTGGCATTCACCAGTAAACAAAATGAAGCATCAACAGACTATTATCTGAGCATCATCGATAAAAAAGGAAAACTGACAGACCGGAAAAAACTCGGTATAGACGATAGCAAAACCGTATTCGGTATAGAAAGCAGATTATGCGACGAAGCCGATACACTGCTTACGTTCTACATTTCAGAAGCACGCGACGTGGACAACTGGAAATTCAACAAGCACTATAATGCCTGGAGCAATTCATGGCTGATAGAAGCGAAGGAATGTCATATAGATAAAAACGGGAAAATACATACAGGGAAACCACACATAACATCAATTAGCGTGAATAATTACACTGCAAATGAGAAAAAGCAAAGCGCATGGCCTGCTCAGTTCAGGTCAATGGCAAGTATATATAAAAGTATGGCCGGAGATAAGAGTTACAGCATCATCACCGATGAAAAACGCGGTATTGCAAATCTGATCTCACAGAAACTGAGAAACGAGAAGGTTTACACACACGCCGACAAACTGCCTGTCTATAATGGCTCCGAACGCGAGCTTCAGGAGCGCATCGGCAACATACTGCGTGCAGACAACCGGACTATAGTGCGCTTTATCGTGAGAAGCGACGGCACCGTGACCGATGTACACTGCATCGGCACACTTACAGCCGAACAGAATAAACGTGTGGAAGATATGTTCTACACAATGTCCAAGTGGCAGCCCGCACAGATTAACGGCAAAGCTGTAAGCATGGTAATGACTATGCCATTGAACTGGATGAACAGCAAAAAAGCAATCACCGTCCCGGAACGTATGCTTTACAATCTGTATTCCTCATGCATATCGGCCCTCACACCGCATGGCATAAAGCTTGAAAACAGCAGCATACACAAATATTTCACTGATAACATGATGTCACGTATGGGAGGCAATATTGAGAAAGTGCTACTCGGCGACAGCAAAATAGACCATTGGGCAGAACGAACGCTGAAAATACAGCCACTCGAAATGAACTGGTACATAGTGGAATATGCAAAGGCACTATTTACACCCCAAGCCGAATACAAGCATATAGCCGTCCATCTGTCAATAAGCGGCGGCCGTTACGTGATTGACAATATCAACACATCACCGTCAGATGATCCGAACATCAGAAAATACATGAGTGGACTCATATTCAACTCCGACGACATGAAACAATACGAACTGCCATCCTTCAAAACCCTGGCCGACGGTACAGAGAACACTGTCATGCGCAACATAAAAGGTCTGGGCGACCGGATGGCAATGATAACATTCATGGTATATGCCGACGGCAACATCGATAAAATCAGTATAACCGACATCGCCGACAAAAACAGCAAGCCAATAGAAAACGAAGTGAAGCAACGTATGAAAGAAAAACTGAGAAACATAAAATGGGAAGCAGGTACGGCATACGGCATGAAAACAAACTACCGCATGTCAATGATTGCGACAAACACAAACGCGTTCCTCATAAAATGACAAACAATAAACAAGCATTAAGCAGACAATTATCATAAGACACTAAAACTATGAACACAAAAAGATTAGCTGTAGCAGTAATAACATTGTTACTGACTGCCGGATTCACTATTGCACAGGAAACAGACAAGACCGCGCAACGCAAATCAAAGATGGCACAGATAGAAAAAGACGCCGTCGGCATGTGGCAACGTGTAGGCAAATATATAGGTCATACCATTTACATACCGGAGTTCAAGGTATATAACGAAAACCACGAATGGTACAGCTTCCGTACAAATATGGAAAAGCCCGGAATATTTGCCGGCGGCACATGGGAGGTGGTATCACCCGACAGCATTGTCGAACACAACGACTACTCCATCGATCCTGCCTACGACGGAAACGTGGACGTTTATCTCAAAATAAACACATTCAAGCCGAATTTCCACGGCATTTCATTCGTACCGCGCGGATACAACCAGGTTGTTTTCATGGATTACGAGAAAGTAGAGAAGAAATCTGCCGGATCAAGAGGTTTGTTCATGGGACGCGACGAAATACACTTCAATACAATGAAAGATTATCCTCACGTCGGCAATTCCATAAGATTCTTCAAAAATCACGACGACTTGTCCGAACAGATTACGCTCGCACAGATGCCGGCAAAGACAAAAGATATATTGCAGAGCATCGCCTCACGGCTCTTAATAAACAAAACCTGCAATATGATACTGCACATCGCATTGACCGAAGATGGCAAACTGGCAATCTGCACACCGAAAAGTCTGTTCCAACGAATCGGCTCATGTTTCATATGTGTTTACCATGAAGACGAAGACGCGGAAGCTGCAGAAATACTTTACAAACAGGTGAACGCCATGCCACAGCAGCAAATTTCACCTGATGCGACCTTTTACACAGTTGACATTCCCGTCAATGTTACACAAGACAACTCGACAAACTTGGGCAGCCGACTTGACTTGGAGAAAGGCATATCGCTCTGAACAGAATACTCATACACAAAAAGTGAGAGAAGCAAGAAAAGCCTGTCTTTGCATGGAACATCCAATGCCGGAGTCTTTGACAGGCTTTATGCGACTCTGTAGAATTTCTGTATGTAACTGGTTCTGCTCATAAATCAACACAGAGTGTCTGAAAACTTACAGACAGCACGGGGTGATATGAACAATGACCGTTCGGGGCTAACGTAATGATGAATACACATTGCGACAGCAATCAATCCACACTGCGACAACTATCAATTAACGTTGCGACAACAATCAATTAACGTTGGCACGGCCGATAAACCGTTACCGCAAACGAAACGCATGCACCCCGTGCTTTTTCTCCTGCCGGATACCGGTACATTTGAAGAAAACGCAGAAGATATACTTACAATTTTTCTTGACTGTATTTTGACAAAATATTTTCGCAAAAGAGGTGTAAATGGATGTTAAATTCAATGTTTTAGAGTCCATTTCGGTCTGTATGACCTTTTTATATACCCCATGTCATAGTCCGGAATCATTCGTTTTGCTTTCTGATAATACCCATTTTGCATTCCGATTAAGCCCATTTTAGGGTGCAATATGGTGCTTTTCAGCCCCTGAAATGGGCCATTTCGCATGACGAAATGGTGCTTTTTGCAAAGCGATAGGATACGTCTAAAATGCAAGTTATTGATATTCAATATATTGTAAAAATCTCTTATTTTTCGCGAATTTACGTCCGAGGAAGGGTCTGTCCGCAAATACGCGCTTATTTTTCGGGGTAGAAAAGAAAACTCAGACAAAAAATCTCAAAATACAGAAAAACTGTAACTGCCCTCTTTTGCTTCTCTTTCAGAGGAAGTCAGCAATGCAGATACAGGATTGAAAACGCAGTTTTCCGGTCAACATCAGATGAATTTCTACAGAACAGAAATAATAGTTAAAAAACAGGGATTCGCATAAACATTCACGACAAATATCTTGTCAGATATCTGATTATTATTTATTTTCGCATAATGTTCTGTATATACAGACTCAAACCTGCACGAAAACAACATGAATACCACATAAAACAACAGGCTACCACCATTGTATCTATTAACATTAAACATAAAGAAATATGAGAAGCACCATCATTGTATTCGCACTTGTATCTTCATTAAGTACAGAAGCAAATACGACTTTTACTATAAAACAGGAACCATTTCTCGTAACAAACGCCGTCGCCGGTCCGGACGACACGCATGTTGCCGAAGCCAAAGAAAGGATATACGAATTCTACAGACGTTATATTGCCACATTCACGGATTCAGACGAATCTCCTGAAAAAATAAAAGAGGAATATCTCACCCCGGAATGTATAAAACAGATTGACAATGTTTCAAGGCAATCCATGGCCGACGGAATAATCAGGGCGCAGGACAGCGGTGAGGATGCGCTGAAAAGTCTTGAGGTGAAACACATGGGCGACAACAGGTATATAGTGACTTACACATTCAACCCCGGTATGGAATCTGAAACAACGACGTCCATCCCGCTTGAAACCACAACCGTGGACGGCAAGACATACATCAGCTACATCAAACCGGAATATGACTACAGCGTCAAAGAGAAAGACGTTGTCATGAACGCTGATGTACTGCCGGAGTTTCCCGGGGGCATTAATGCGTTAATGGATTTCATCAGACAAAACACCAGATATCCCAGATATGCGTGGGAAAACAACATCGAAGGACAGGTTCTTGTGAGTTTCGTAATAAAAAAGGACGGGAGCGTATGCAACAGCAGCGTGACCAAAAGTGCTGATAAATGCCTCGACCATGAAGCAGAACGTGTGATAGATATTCTTCCGAAATTCACGCCGGCAACAAATGACGGCAAACCCGTAAACATGAAATACAGCATCCCCATCACATTCCAAAAGAGAAAATAGACATCCAGACGATAAAAAAAAGACTGACCGGCAGGAAAAAGTCACAATTTAGAATGACTTCCCTGCCGGTCAGTTTTTTTCATATCACGACATGACGCGTATTTCATAACGCGATGTCATAAGCATACTGCTAAATTATTTGCCTGCCAACGGTGCAGCCTGTGTGTAGACACGTGCGCCGAGCTCTTTGTCGAGCATATAGAGTCCGTAACCGTTGTCCTTTATCATCTTCAGATTATCGATGATGTTCTGTGCGGTCTCTTCCTCTTCAACCTGCTCGTCGATGAACCATTTCAGCATGCTCTGTGTAGCATAGTCGTTCTCGGCTGCTGTTATAGCAAAAAGGTTGTTGATGAGCGCAGTAACCTTCTGCTCGTGCTCGAGAGTGCTTTCAAACACCTCAAGAACAGAATTCCAAGTAGTCGGAACAGCCTCGATCGGTTTGAGAACTACATTTCCGCCACGGGATATAACATAATTGAAGAAAATTTTGGCATGGTCCTGCTCCTCCTGGAACTGAACTTCAAACCACTTACCCATACCGGGGTTACCCTGCGAATGACAATAAGCCGCCATAGACAAATAAAGATATGCCGACCACATTTCCGCATTAATCTGAGCATTAAGTGCTTCTTCTATTTTCTGATTCAACATGTTTTTAAAAATTTTTAATGTATAACTATAATAATATACTTATAAATTAATTTCCAATTAAAGGCATTTCTGACCTATCAGCCTATTACGACAGTAGTCCATCCGTGCTTGTCCTCTTCTGTGCCATACTGTATTCCGCGCAGATGGTCGTAGAGTTTCTTTGATACAGGACCCGGTTTGCCGTCCTTGCTGAAGACGTAACGCTTGCCTGTGTCGAGGTCGTCTATATAAGAAATAGGACTTATCACAGCAGCTGTTCCGCATGCTCCTGCCTCCTCGAATGTGTCGAGCTCCTCTTCAGGTATCTGTCTCTGCTCCACGGTCATGCCGTAGTCGCGTGCCAGCTGCATGAGACTCTTGTTGGTGATACTCGGAAGAATTGATGTCGATTTCGGAGTGACATACGTGTTGTTCTTTATTCCGAAGAAGTTGGCGGCGCCGCACTCGTCCATATATTTCTTCTCCTTGGCGTCGAGATAGAACTCGCAGGCATATCCCTTTTCATGAGCTATTGAGTTAGCCTTCAACGATGCCGCATAGTTTCCGCCCACCTTGTAGATACCTGTTCCGAGGGGAGCAGAGCGGTCGTAATCGCGTATTATGACATAAGGATTTGTAGAGAATCCGCCTTTGAAGTACGGACCTACCGGAGTTACGAATATAATGAACATGTATTCGCTTGCCGGATGTACACCAACCTGAGCTGATGTACCGATGAGCAGCGGACGTATGTAAAGCGAGGCACCGCTCTCATAGGTCGGGATATACTCCTGATTGAGACGCACAACCTTCTTAACCATCTCGCAGAACAGTTCTGTTGACACCTCAGGCATCATTATTCCGCGGCATGTGCTCTGCAGACGGGCAGCATTCTCATCCATACGGAACACTCTCACTTTTCCGTCAGGACAGCGGAAAGCCTTGAGGCCTTCAAACGCTTCCTGTCCGTAGTGAAGACAGGTGGCAGCCATGTGCAGTTTCAGATATTCGTCTGAACAAACTTCTATCTCACCCCATTTTCCGTCGCGATAGCAGCAACGTACATTATAATCGGTCGGAACATATCCGAACGACAAAGATGACCAATCTATATCTTTCATAATAATGAATGTTTAATCTCTCATCTATATTGAACTAACCAAACGACAAAATTAACAATAAAAATATATTTCCACAACAAAATGTCACACAATTTACCCCGATGCTATAAAAAAGCAGTGACCCGACACTGAGTCTGCCGCCATATTCCGCGCCGGCGACAATGCTTCAGCATGCCAGCGACACGCAACCAAGACGTCATTCGTCAGTCAGTATCTTCTTTATCTCGTCATCAGTCTTTGTGAGTTTGTCGCGACACACCTTAATGAGTTTCTGAGCCGTCTTCACCTTCTCACACAGAGTGTCTATGTCGAGATTTCCGTTCTCCATATCCGAAACGATACTCTCAAGACGCGTCATCGCCTCTTCATATTTCAATGTCTCTTTTGCCATAAAGCCTATTTCTTGTTTTTTGATATCTTGTTTACTTCCGACACAACCTCACCGCCGGCGAACAATGTTGTCAGCATGTCGCCCTTCTTCAGCGACGACAGGTCGGTCACAGCCCGTCCGTCGTGCAGCGTAAGAGTGTATCCACGCGCCAGCATCCTCTTAGGATCCGACGCCGCCACACGCTGTTCGAGCATCTGCAACCGGTGCGATTCGCCCGTGACGGCCTGACGCCACGCGCCCGACAGACGCTGAGGCATGAGGTCGAGCCGCGCTTTCTCCGACGCCACAATCTGTCTGACAGCCACATAAAGGCTGTCGCTCATTCTGGAGATCCGCATGTTCTCACGGCTTTTCACAGCAGCATAGAGCGACGGCAACACGGTGGAAAGATATTTTATGCGGCTCTTTTCCTGCTCTATCCTGTTCGTAACATATTTCGAAAGCGACGTTGCCGCAGCATCCACCCGCGCTGCCACAGCCGCAAGACGGTCGATGAGGAACGCCGCGGCGGCCGTAGGCGTCTTAACACTCATATTTGCCACCAGGTCGAGTACGCTCTCATCGCGGTTGTGACCTATGCCGACTATGATGGGCAAAGGAAAGTTTGCCACATTCTCCGCCAGGTTGAGCGTGTCGAAACCGGACAGGTCGCTCGTGGCGCCACCACCTCTTATTATTACTACTACGTCGAACTTATCCTCATCCTTATATATACGGTCGAGTGCCTCTATGACGCTGTCCTCTGTCGATTCGCCCTGCATCACGGCCGGATAGAGCTTCACCGAGAACGCGAGTCCCCTCTCGTTGTTCTGCAACTGATTGCAGAAATCGTCATATCCTGCCGCATTGTCGCTCGAAATCACAGCCACACGCTGCGCGAAAAGCGGTATTATCAGTTCCTTCTGAAGGTCGAACACGCCCTCCTCCTTAAGCCGTGCGATTATCTCGCGACGCCGGCGGGCTATGTCGCCGAGCGTATATTCCGCATTGATGTCGGTTACAATCCATGAGAAACCGTAGGCCTCATGAAAGTCGGCGTACACGCGCATCATCACCTTCATGCCCGTACAAAGCTGTCTGCCGGTGACCCGCTCGAACGAACTTTGCACAAGTATCCAGTACGTGCGCCAGCATTTTGCCGACGCCCGCGCCACCGGTGTCCTCGTGTCCTCAGCCTTCTGCACAAGTTCCATGTAGCAGTTGCCGCGCACGACATGCAACTCCGATATCTCGGCCTCAACCCAGTATTCGTCGGGCATCACAGAACTGATGACCTCTGACACAAGATTGTTCAACTCGTATAAAGTAAGAGCCGTTTCCATCACACTGTCCGAAATATATCTGTTTTTATTTTCCGCACGGTCGTACATACACTCTTTTCTACGTGCCCACGACTCGCCGTATGCAAAAATATAAAATATTATCTATTATCAGAACATTAAACCTGATTTTATGTCCATCTGTTTTCGTTTTCACAATTATCAGTCCGTACCACGAGAGACACGACGAGCTGCGGACAAGTTAGGATAAACGGTTTACAGAATCCGAATAATAAAACATCCATCCACTGCTTCTGACATTACGAACTCATGGCCGTAACGCTGCGAGAACGGGACACTACTGCCGGCCATTGCACCGTCAACGCGTCCATACATACCGGCAACAACCGACATTATGTCATAATGTGCGCACAGATTGTTACATAAGTCAAAAAACGACACCGTTTTGTTTTGTATTATCTCCAAATTGCCGTAACTTTGCATCGGATTTTTTGAGATATGGATAATAAACAAGCAACATTAGAATTAGGAACAAAACCTGTCGGCAAACTGCTTTTGCAGTATGCGCTTCCAGCCATCATTGCCATGACCGCTGCGTCTCTCTACAATATGGTGGACAGCATATTCATAGGACAGGGAGTAGGCGCCATGGCCATATCAGGACTGGCCATAACATTCCCGTTCATGAACTTGACAGCGGCATTCGGCGCAGCAATAGGTATAGGTGCGTCCACATATCTGTCTGTGAAACTCGGACAGAAGGACTATAAGACCGCAGAGAAGATTCTCGGAAACAACGTCACGCTCAACACTGTAGTTGGTATTGCCGTAGGAGTGGTAGGTCTTCTCTTTCTCGACCCTATTCTACGGTTCTTCGGAGCCAGCGAGCAGACACTGCCCTACGCACGCGACTACATGCTGGTGATATTGTCGGCAAACGTGTTCAGCCAAATGTTCTACGGCATGAACGCAGTGTTGCGTGCCACCGGAAAGCCGAAACACGCCATGTATATGACAATAATCACGGTGGTGCTGAACGCCATTCTCGACCCGATTTTCATCTGGGTGTTCAAGCTCGGCATCTGTGGAGCAGCCTATGCCACCGTAATATCACAGATAGTGGCGCTGATATGGCAGATGAAAATATTGTGCGACAAGAAAGAGCCGCTCCACCTCAGGCGTGGCATATACCGTCCCGACCACGACATAACGCGCAACATAATATCAATAGGCCTCTCGCCTTTCTCGATGAATGTGTGCGCGTGCATCATCGTCATTTTCATAAACAACAACCTTGTGAGATACGGAGGCGACCTGGCAGTGGGTGCGTTCGGCATCGCCAACAGAATATCGTTCATCTTCGTAATGATAAACATGGGTGTCAACCAGGGCATGCAGCCTATCGCCGGCTACAACTACGGCTCACAGCAGCTTGACCGTATGATGCGCGTACTCAAATATGCAATCATCGCCGCCACCACCATCATGACCACCGGATTTGTCATAGCCATGACTATACCAGACATCTGCGCAAGGCTGTTCACCACCGACGCCACACTCATCGACATGTCGGCACGAGGCATAAGAATCATTATGATGATGTTCCCGATAGTAGGCTATCAGATGGTGATAACCAACTTCTTCCAAAGCATCGGAAAAGCCAAGATAAGCATATTCCTTTCTCTGTCGAGACAGTTGCTGTTCCTGCTGCCGATGCTCATCATCCTGCCGCCGCTGTTCGGTACCGACGGTGTATGGATAGCAATGCCTTCTGCCGACGCACTCGCAGCTATCGTAGCGGCATGGATAATGGCTGTATATATGAGAAAATTCAAAAAACAACATAGAGAGCTCACAAATGGACGATAAGAAAATTATTATAAATGTAGGACGCCAGCTTGGGAGCGGCGGCCGCGTCATAGCATCGATGCTCGCAAAAGACTTCGGATGCAAATTCTATGACAAGGAACTGCTGAACCTTGCCGCAAAGGAAAGCGGATTCTGTGAGACATTCTTCGAACAGAACGATGAGCAGAAAGGTTTTCTGAAATCATTCTTCTACGCTCACATGCCTTTCCTCTCAGGTTCAAGTTTCTACAGCAACAAGCTGTCGCAGGAAAGTCTGTTCCAGTTTCAGAGCGACGCCATACGCAAGGCGGCCGACGAAGGCTCATGCGTATTCGTAGGACGCTGCGCCGACTACGTACTGCGCGACTATAAGAATACGGTGAGTGTATTCATCACAGCCGACCTGGACGAGCGTGTGGAACGTGTGGCAAAAAGACACGGATGCGGAAAAGAGACTGCCATGAAAATAATTACGGACAGAGAAAGCGAACGCTCTACCTACTACAATTATTACACTGGCAAGAAGTGGGGATACAGTGCGTCTTACGATCTCTGCATCAACTCGAGCATACTTGGTATGGAACGCACCGAAGAACTGATAAAGGAGTTCATCAAAAATAAACTCGGGCTGTAATCTGCAGCCCTTGTCAAAAGCGGGAGAGGAGCATACAGATCTCCCCTTTAGCGTTTAAGTCTGAACAGAACAAAAGTCTTATGGGAAAACACTTGCACGGTCTGTTGGAGAAAGACGACTCCTACGCACTGAGAGGCGTGTGCATGATAATGATTATCGTGCACCATACTTATCTCAGCGCAATAGACATGCCTGCGTGTCAAACCGACAGCTGGCTCAGCTGTCTCGACATAGGATGGTCGTGGGGATACGACGGCACGGGAGTGTTTCTTTTTCTTTCGGGCTTCGGAATGTTTTTCTCGCTGCTGCGCAACCGGCCTGTCAGCAAAGCCTACGTAAGGGCCAAAGCCGCCAAGATGTTCATACCCTATCTGTGGCTGTGGATTATAAGCATTGCCGTCTATCTGCTGTTCGACATAAGACAGATGATGCCACGACTCTTCACGTCATTTCTTTCACTGGACATTCCGCCCGACAACGAGGCATGGTTCTATAAAGTCATAATAGGGCTTTATGCTCTTTCGATGATTGTGTTCACCTTATTCAAGAGTCCGCGTGCATGTGTAGCAGCAGTCACGGCGGTATGTGTAGCATATTATTGTGCTGCCGACTTCATATTTGGAGCGGATCCGTGGTGGTTTATCACGGTGCTCAATTTCCCGTTTGGAATGATTGTCGCAGCCAACTATGAACGTCTGAAAGCTGTGCGTCCCATATTCATCATTCTGCCTTGCGCCGTATTGTTCGCATTGCTGCAATACTTTCACCCCAACCCTACGCTGTCAAGCCTGCTGTTCACAGTCATTGCGATAAACATCATACGCTATGTGAACATCAACAACCGTCTGCTCAGATACATCGGAACAAATAGCATACTGTTCTATTTTCTTGAGGAACCGGCGATAAACTATCTTAGTCGGTTCGCCGACTTCAACTTCTACACTTATTCCATCGAGGCCATTGCCGTGACTTTGCTGCTCGTTTTCCTTTGTCTGAAGGCAGAGAATGCGCTGCAAAGGACCTGATTACGCATTTCATTCAGGCGGATAACCGTGACGCAGGGGATAAAAACAAAATACATGTTTGCTACATTTAAATAATATCATTATCTTTGCATTGTAAGACATGGAACTATGCCATGACTGTTTCCAAGCAATCCGATTGCAATGAAAAGGATAGGAATAATCAGCGATACCCATTCATATTGGGACGACAAATATCTGGAATACTTCGAACCATGCGATGAGATATGGCATGCAGGAGACATCTGCTCGACAGAACTTGCAGAGAAGCTGGCTGCCTTTCGCCCGTTGCGCGCTGTGTGCGGCAACTGTGACGGAGGAAATTTGAGAAGAATGTATCCGGAGATTTTAAGATTCAAGTGCGAGAATGTTGATGTGTTGATGAAACACATAGGCGGATATCCCGGACGATACGACGCAAGCATAAGAAACAGAATATACGCTTCGCCGCCACAACTATTCATCAGCGGACACTCACATATACTTAAGATAAAATACGACAAGACTCTCGGACTGCTGCACATCAATCCCGGAGCGGCAGGACTGCAGGGGTGGCACGTGGACAGAACGCTCGTAAGACTAACCATCGACGGCAATATGTTCAAGGACTGTGAGGTAATAACACTTGCCGATCCGCGCAAAAAGATACAGAACGGTTATGATGAGTAAGGAGCTGAAATACGCGTCGCTCTGGCCATCAACCATAATAACACATGTTTCGGTACTTGCCGCGATAGGACATATCTGCGGAAGAATTACTGACACAGGCATATGGACAGAAATAATCGTTTACTACATAATATTCCAGTTGTTATTGTTCTGGAGACACGAACGTAAAAAGCAAAATCATTAAAAACATATATAACATGAAGACTTATCTTGTAACAGGAGCCGCAGGATTCATTGGTGCAAACTTCATCAAGTACCTGCTTTACAAAAAATACAAAGACGAGGATATAAAGATTATTGTACTCGATCTTCTGACTTACGCAGGAAACCTCGGCACCATAAAGGACGACATCGACAACAAGCGTTGCTTCTTCGTACGCGGCGACATAAGAGACAGAGAGCTCGCCGACAAACTGTTTGCCGAGAACGACATCGACTATGTTGTGAATTTTGCAGCCGAAAGCCATGTTGACCGCAGCATCGAGGACCCGCAGCTGTTCCTTTCGGTGAACATCCTCGGCACTCAGAATCTTCTGGACGCAGCCCGTAAGGCTTGGGTTACAGGAAAAGACGAAGCCGGATATCCCACATGGAAAGCAGGAAAGCGTTTCCATCAGGTTGCAACCGATGAGGTTTACGGATCACTCGGTGCGGAAGGTTACTTCACGGAAGAGACTCCACTATGCCCGCACAGCCCGTACAGTGCATCAAAGACAAGCGCCGACCTTTTCGTAATGGCCTATCATGACACTTATCACATGCCTGTCACCATAACACGTTGCTCTAACAACTATGGTCCTTACCACTTCCCGGAGAAGCTCATTCCGCTTATCATCAACAACATATTGGAAGGAAAAAAGCTCCCGGTTTACGGAAAAGGAGAGAATGTACGCGACTGGCTCTACGTGGAAGACCACTGCAAGGCTATTGACCTCGTGGTGCGTGAAGGACGCGACGGACAGGTTTACAACGTTGGCGGACACAATGAGATGAAGAACATCGACATCGTGAAACTCACAATAAAGACCATTCACGACATGATGGAGAAAGAGCCGGAACTCCGCAAAGTGCTCAAGAAACAGGAACTGGACGAGAACGGTGAGATAAGAATAGACTGGATAAACAACGATCTCATAACGTTTGTGGCAGACCGACTCGGACACGACCAGCGCTATGCCATCGACCCGACAAAAATAAAGAACGAACTGGGTTGGTATCCTGAGACAAAATTCGCCGACGGTATCGTGAAGACAATACGCTGGAATCTGGAACATCAGGACTGGATAAAGGAAGTTACAAGCGGCGATTATCAGAAATATTACGAACAGATGTACGGCAACAGATAAACTCTGAGCCGCACTCAAGGGGATTCATCATGCGAATATACACACCGTATTCCGCATGATGAATTATCTGTAATATTTCTCTGACGACAAGTAACAGGGTTTACTGTCATCACTTTTTTGTAAACACATTCAATAAACATAATTATCTGTAAACCGACAATCAATATGGATTCCGTTTCTGAAGAGCTTCACAATTTTCTTATTCGACTCGGACAACATCCGGATTGCGTAAGCGAGAAAATAGAACATTACATAAAGCATCTCATACGCATTATTCCTGTAGCCGACGAAAAGGCGTTAAAAGACTATTATGGATTGTTCGGTAATCCGGTAAAACCTCTTTGCGACGTAGCCCACGACTATAAAGTGTCTGAAGATACGATGCTTAAGATAATAGAGACAAATCTGCGCAAGATTGCCGTATCACCGGAATGGCAGATGATTAAACAGGTTATAAAATAAAAACAAACAATGAAAAAGATATTATTATTAGGTTCAGGAGAACTCGGAAAAGAATTCGTAATCGCAGCAAAACGTGCCGGACAATATGTAATAGCATGTGACAGATATGCCAACGCACCGGCCATGCAGGTGGCTGACGAATGCGAAGTGTTCAACATGTTGGACGGAGACATACTGGACAATGTAGTCAAAAAGCATAACCCAGACATCATCGTTCCGGAAATAGAAGCCATAAGAACAGAACGATTGATAGATATAGAGAAGCAAGGTGTGCAGGTAGTTCCAAGCGCAAGAGCCGTAAACTTCACCATGAACAGAAAGGCCATACGCGACCTCGCGGCAAAGGAACTCGGACTGAAGACCGCAAAATACTTCTACGCGAAGACTCTGGACGAGCTGAAAGAACACGCTAAAGAGATTGGATTCCCGTGTGTCATAAAACCGCTGATGTCCTCGTCCGGTCACGGACAGAGCGTTGCGCGGTCTGTTGACGACCTTGAGAAATCATTCAACGACGCAATGGCCGGCAGCCGCGGAGACGTGAAGGAGATAATAATTGAGGAATTCATACACTTCGACAGCGAGTTCACACTGCTCACAGTGACTCAGAAGAACGGCCCTACTCTGTTCTGCCCGCCAATAGGACACGTACAGAAAAGCGGCGACTACCGCGAGAGTTGGCAACCGTTTGCACTGAGCGACAAAGACCTTAAAGAGGCACAGCACATGGCTGACGCCGTTACAAAGGCACTGACAGGTGCAGGAATTTGGGGCGTGGAGTTCTTCCTGACTCACGACAAAGGCGTGATCTTCTCTGAGTTGTCACCACGTCCACACGACACAGGTATGGTAACACTCGGACATACGCTCAATCTGAATGAGTTTGAGCTTCATTTCCGTGCCGTTATGGGACTGCCGATACCTGCAATACACCTTGAGCACGCAGGAGCAAGCGCCGTTGTACTCGCAAAAGAAGAGGCCGACCATGAATCTGAATACAATATGCTCGACGTTCTGAAAGAAGACAAGACACGACTTAGAATATTCGGCAAACAGCAACAGCATGTGAACCGCCGCATGGGAGTAGTGCTTTGCTATGGAGATATAAACGAAGACACGACAGCACTGCGTGACAAAGCAAAACGCCTTGCTGCAACGGTAATAAAATAAAAACAAACAATGAACAATCCTGAAGGAAGAATCATTGAGCTGCCCAAAATAACAGACCCGCGCGGTAATCTCACCTTTGCCGAGAACATACGCAATATACCCTTCGACGTAAAAAGGGTATATTGGGTATATGATGTTCCGTCAGGTGAGAACCGCGGCGGACATGCTCACAAGTGTTGCCGCGAATTCATTATTGCTGTCAGCGGCTCATTCACAGTAACACTCGATAACGGACATGAGACGAAAACATTTCTTCTGAATCATCCTTATCAAGGACTGCTGGTGGAGACAGGTATATGGCGCACGCTCAATGATTTCTCATCAGGCTCTGTATGTCTGGTACTTGCTTCAGACTTCTTTGACGAAAACGACTACATACGCAACTACTACGATTACCTGGAATACATAAAATGATTCAATTTCTCGATTTAAAGAAAATCACAGCCTTGCATTACGACGAGTTACGTGATGCTCTTGAACGGACATTGAAAAGCGGATGGTATCTGCGTGGCGAAGAGACAAAGACATTCGAAAGCGCATACGCACAATTCATCGGGACGAAACACTGCGTAGGTTGCGGTAATGGTCTGGACGCCCTGACGCTCATTCTGCGTGCTTACATTGAGATAGGTGTCATGCAGGCTGGCGACGAAGTGATTGTTCCGGCAAACACTTACATAGCTTCAATCCTTTCTGTCAGCAGGAACAATCTGAAACCTGTATTGGTAGAAGCTGACATAAACACGCTTCAGATTGACGACTCAAAGATAGAAGAGGTAATCACTCCACGCACAAAAGCCATAATGATTGTACATCTTTATGGTAAATGTGCCTACACCGAAAACATCGGAAAGCTCTGTAGAAAATACAATCTGAAACTGATTGAAGACAATGCCCAGGCACACGGATGCAAATATAAAGGCCGCAGAACAGGAGCATTGGGAGATGCCGCTGCCCACAGTTTCTATCCCACCAAGAACATAGGGACAATAGGTGATGCCGGAGCCGTGACTACAGACGATGCCGCTCTGGCTGAGATGGTGAGAGGACTGGCCAACTATGGCTCGGCAAAGAAATACGTATTCTCGCACATAGGCATAAACAGTCGCATGGATGAGATGCACGCTGCCGTACTGTCTGTAAAGCTGAAATATATAGACCTGGAGAACGAACAGCGTCGGGATAATGCCAGATTCTACATTGACAACGTGAACAACGACAAGATAATCATTCCCTCAAACGAATATTGGGAGAGCAGCGTGTTCCACATATTCCCGATATTATGCAAAAGACGTGACGAGTTAAAGGATTATCTGTTAAAGAATGGAGTGCAGACCGACGTACACTATCCCATTCCACCATATCGTCAGGAATGCTATAAAGAATTGTCACATCTGTCATTCCCTGTTACGGAAAGGATACACGAGCAAGAGCTTAGCATCCCTGTAAGCCAGGTACTTGAACAGGAGGATCGCGCGACAATAGCAAGACTGCTCAATCAATTCGAATGAAATGAACATCAGAGAGACTACAGCCATTGAATATAAAGAAACATTCGGGAAACTGCCGCATATATACAACGGTGTGGAATTCTCGGAGCTCAACAAATACAAAACCGAACGTCTTCACTATCTTTTGTTTGAAGACACTAAAGTAAGATTCGGAATTGTTTTGGGAGAAGAGGCTGACTGTCTGCTTTCACCGTTCTCTGCGCCTTTCGGCGGATTCACAACCAGGAAGCCACAAAACACAGAGCTCATCGACGAAGCGGTAAGACTGTTGAAATCGTTCGGCGAGAATAACCACAAGAAAATCATCCTTACGCTTCCGCCTTCAATTTACGAAGGCAGCCACGTGGCACAAAACGTGAACGCATTATCACGATACGGGAGTATAAGATTCATTGAAATAAACTACCATTTCAATATTGAGCGATTCAAGAAATATGAGGATGTCATAGAGCGTAACGCCAAAAAGAATCTGCACAAGGCATTAAAAGAAGATTTCAACTTCATACATATAGACAGCGACGACACAGAGAAAGTAGCACGTGCCTATGACGTTATAAAAGCAAACCGCGAAGAACACGGCTATCCACTGAGGATGTCCATAGACAATGTTCTTCAGACAATAAAGATAATACCCGCCGACTTCTTCATTCTCGAACATTCGGGCTGCGATGTCGCCGCCGCCCAGGTGTTCCATGTAGCCGACGATATTTGCCAGGTGATATACTGGGGCGACCTCCGCAAGTACAGCAACATTCGTCCGATGAACTGTCTTTCTTACAGAATATTCGAATATTATTATAAGAAAGATCTCAGGATATTAGACATAGGTCCCTCGACCGAACACGGTGCTCCGAACTACGGATTATGCAATTTCAAGGAAAGCATCGGATGCTCAGCCTCAACAAAGTTCTCATTCGAATTATAAAACACACATGCTCACACACAAACCGTCAAATGCCGGAACCGACACAGTCTTTATCTTATATTCAGTATTCGCTGCTGTATATTTAGGCATTCAGATGTTTCAAGGATTCTCTTATCTTGACATCGGATTCTACATGTCCGGCTACCAACACTTCAACGACGACCCTTATGTATCTTATTTCCTCGGACAATGGCTTCTGAGCTTTAACCTCACATCGGCATTATGCCGTCTCTTTTCAATCAACACCTACCTCGGATTAAGAATCCTTCACCTGCTGTTCATCATCATATCGCAGACCGTCATATATTTTTATCTGAAAAGATACATAAACCGCCACTTCATCATTTCCGGTCTGCTGTTAGCCACCCTGGCCCATTTCGGAAGCTACACCGAAATAAACTATAACGATTATTCCGTAGGACTGCTCACTCTCTCCATCATGGCTTATCATTACGGATATGCCAACAACAGGATGAAAGCAATAATACTGAGCGGTATCCTCGCGGGTGTGTCGTTTTATTTCAGAATTGTCAACGTTACATTCATCGGCATACCGTTCCTTGCATGGCTCATATCACACAGGTATAAGAGCGCCATCAAGACACGCAATCAATTCTTCGGATTCTTTTCAGGCATAATAGCAGCATGCTGTACCACGACCGTCCTGTTGTATTGCAACGGCATGCTCGACGTATTCACCATGACACTTACCGACCTCTTCACAAGAAGCAGCGACCCGCAAGACCCGCACGGCGTCAAAGCCATCATAATAAACCTGTACGATCTGTACAAAGGTCAGATACAAGGATTCTCTGTCATAGCACTGCTCACCTTCCTTATAGCCTTTAACGACATAAAAAACAAGGGTGCAATAAGAACGATAATAACAATCGTTCTGTCGCTCCTCATCATTCCGAACATATATCTGTGGGAATCGCCCTCAAACATAACTGTAGGAATATGCCTGTCCGCATTGTTCTTTCTTTTCGCCGGACGCGATGTCAATCCGCAGACTGCCAGTCTTTATCTTCTGTCGTTGTTCATACCCGTAATATTCCCGATAGGCAGCAATGCCGGGCCCGATTTTTATGGAAAGGACATGTGCTTTCTGACGCTTCCTGTGGCTTTATGCATAATAGGTGAAGGAATCGGAACGCTGAAAGCTGAATATCGCAAAGCGGCATACAAGGCGTTGCACATAAGTTTTGCGTTCATCTGCATAGCAATGATATACACCAACATCAACCGCCCCATGATGGAAGAAAGCACGCGGGCACAATGCCGTTACACAATAAACAGTCCGCTGACAAAGCATATTTACACGACTGAGGAAAACGCAAGCCTCAACAACTATCTCATAGACAAGGTGAAGCCCTTAATCCCTGCCCAAAGCTACCTGATATGCAACTTCTCCATCCCTATGATATCATTGCTCGAATGTAAGCCCTACGCCGTTTATTCAACCGTATTCACAAGCAACGTGATGAACAGACGATACATTGACGCGGCCTACAAACACAGCAGACTACTCCCATATCTGCTTATCGACCAAGACAACAACAGCGATAAAGACAAATATGTAGAGGATTATCTTTACGGCATAAAACCGTACCGCATAATATGGACAGACGGCAGATACGTTTTGAAAGCACCTGCCGTCCACACATACATATAATTAAAATACACAAACAATACTATTTGATGTTAAGCCGCAAACCGAGTTGCAGACTGAATCCCAACGGTTTGTCCTTAAAATAATTCTCTATCACACTGCCGTTGTCGATATAATACCTGACGCCCGGTTCCACATACACGCCCAACTGAGGTATTATGTCGTATTGAGCACCGGCAGCCGCGTTCAGCGAGAACTGCACCCTATCCTTATTCAGATTGGTCTTAACGCCCTCGGTTTCCACCTTGGCCGATACATTGAAATCGGCCTGACCGCCTAACGTGACGTAAGTCTTGAACCTGTTTGTGCTCCACACGTTATAATTTACATTGAGCGGCACACCCAGATAATGCAGTGTCTGACTGTCTTTTGCCTCTTCGCCATCCGAGATGTGGATAAAATCGGAAGAAAGTTTAGTATATACAAGTCCTGACGTCAGCGATATACGGTCTGTCAAAGCATAGTTTGCCGTCAGTCCGAAGGATATAGGCTGATAATGTTTCTTGTCCTCTTTATTGTCAGAAAAAACAGAAGAGTTCGCTCTCAGCATGTTTTCCGTCATGGCGTATAGCGCATTAATCTTGCTCACCATGTTCACACCGTTCATCGAGTTGCTGTTTCCCAACACGTTTGAGGAGTAAGCACCCACTGCCCATTTGGAATTTTCACGTTTCGCTCCGTGCTCATGATAGACCTGTTCCGGGAAAACTCTATTTCCGGTCGATACATTTCCCTTCTCAGCCCGGTTATCACTGCGGTCTGAACCGACAGCCTTCGTCTCTTCTTTATTCACTGCCGCATTTTCAGAAACGGCCTCCTTCTCAACCCGGCCGCTCTCCTTCTCAATCTGTCCGGCGTCATTCCCCACAGCTTCCTTATCGTCAAGCTCTGCAAGCAAGCCCGCTGACGGCACTACTGTCCGCCCACTTGTCTGCGCTACGGCCATCGTTTCCGGCGCGTCCGGAGTATCCGACACCTGCGCATCGTCGTGTCCTTGCGCGACCACATTGTCCGGTCGGCCCTGCTTTCCACTTTCAAGACTGTTTATCCTGTCGAGTTCAGCTATGGTAGGTTCGTTCAGTTTATATCCCAGCCCTATCACCAGAAGCAACATCGCGGCAGCCGCAGCAGCCCACATCCTCATGTGTACCACCCGCGCCCGCTTCTCTTTCTTGTCGAGAGAAGACTCTATCTTGTCCCACAAACCGACGGGAGGCCCGGCCTTATGGTCAGAAAGCCGGTCATACAATTTGTCTGTCCAGTCGTTATGTTTCATATCTTCATTTCTTTTTATAGTCGTTTATCATTTTCGCAAGCATCTTTTTTGCGTGAAAGAACTGCGAAGCCGATGTCCCGACCTTTATTCCAAGTTTCTCAGCTATCTCCTTATGACTCATCTGCCCGAATACATACATGTTGAGAACAACCCTGTATCCGTCAGGCAGACGGCCTATCATCTCCATCAGTGTTTCGTCTGATATGGTGTCTATATCCGGCTCTTCCTCCGCCTCATCGGGTATTTCGTCCGTGAAAGACAACCTTCCGTTACGGCGTATGTAGTCGAGCGACTCGTTGGCTACAATCCTTGCTATCCACGACTTCAGCGACCCTTCACCACGAAGCTCGAACTTATCTATGGATGTGAATATCTTTACGAAGCTATCCTGCATGACGTCCTCCACTTCATCCTTGTTCGGAATATACCGCAGGCATACCGCCGTGGCATATCCAGAATATCGGTCGTACAGTTCGCGCATGGCTGCTCTGTCACCTTTCTTTATGTCATTTAGAAGACGCTTCTCCGATTTCAACTCATCCTTCTTTTATCATCCGACATCTTTTTCAGTTCTCTTAAATGCCAGAAATCTATATTCTTTTCTTCGTCACATACGTGAGTTTCAACATCTTGTCCACGGCATACGCCCGCACATCGCCATCATACAGCTCGATGCCGCGCAGACGAAGCACTATCTTGTAAACGCCGGACAGCCTTGAGTAAGTGGCAACCGAACCGTAGATGTAGCCGTCCTCATAACCCATAAAGTGAAAGACCGCATCATACTCCTTACCGTCAACCGAAACGCTTACCGTCCATTGCTGCGGACGTACGGCGTAATAAGATGCCTGCTCGCTGTAACCGGTCATCTCGTAAGGCACCATATAGCCCACGTTCTTTTCCACCCTCACATCATGATCGGGCAAGAGTGTCTCAAGAACGGCCTTTACAGGAAGCGTCCTGAAGCTGAATCCTGTGTCATACACAGTCACCTCTGACACCTGACTCTGCTGTCCGTCAACGCTCCACTGGCCCTCATAAGAGCCTTTCAGTCCGCCGTTGTTTATAATATCATTCTCTATATAAACATAATTGTCGCCCTTGTCACACGAACATACGGACAGGACCGTAAACACGACGGCCAAGCATCCGAGCAGACTGATGCCCAAGCTCCGACGCATGGTTTTCATACCGGGAATATGCCTGAATTCTTTTCTCATTCTATTAATTAAACTACAAAACCTCCGGATTCTTGCATCATATATACAATTAAATATGAAAAATTCGGCTCTTTAGTTATTCTGCGCACGTGTTTTTGATTATGAAACACCATCGGATGCAGGAAAATATACTTACCTCACTACATGGAAGTCGGACAACACGAAGCTGAACGAACCGCGACAGAACATTTCTTCAACCGATAAATTCACGTTATCATAACTTATAATCCATCACCACAATGGAGAGGCGCATAATTTCCGTGCCTTTTCTCACGCCTGACACATGCGTATTTAAAGGAAAACCCAAACAGCGGACTTACAATTTTTCTTGACATTTTTTTGACAAAATAAAATCGGGAAATAGATGTAAAGGAATGTTAAATCCGGCATTATAAAGGCCCTTTCGGTGTTAATCGTCTTTTATTATACCCTATAACATAGTCCAAAATCACTCGTTTTGCTTTCTGAAAATGCCCATTTCGCAGTCCGATTAAGCCCATTTTAGGGTGCGATATGGTGCATTTCAGCTCCCGAAATAGGCCATTTCGCATGACGAAATGGTGCTTTTTGCAATACAGGAAAATGTCCACCAAGCATAAATCGTTGATATTCAACATTTTATATTTTCCTCTCATAATTCGCATATTTGCGCCCGAGGAAAAGTCTGCTCGCAAATACGCGCTTATTTTTCGGGGTATATCAGGAAACTGAGGCGAAAAAATCAAAAACTGATTACAATCTGTAAGTGTCCGGATGGGGTTCATTTCAGATATGAGCGACAACGTCGGTTTGGGAGTAAAAAAGCAGCTTTTTATTGAGACATATCACAACTGATTTTCTATATAACCAAGAAAATCTCTCTGCACGGAGCAAAGAGATTTTCACAACACTGGGTTTCAACGTCAAACCCAAATCTGCCTTTAACGTCCTTAAGTATTCCGTACCATTGCCGTATGGTCCGTCTGTCGTCTTTGTATAAGGCACAGTGCGCCATGTCGGGACGTCTTGCCGGACGGACTATCGGCAAAAGCACGGAACACATCGTGTAAGTCAATAAAACAATATATAGAATAAATGTCTGCGGTCCGGTGGCAGTTTGAGGTTAAAGTGTAGTCAGTTTCAGATTGCGCCACACCACTTTTATACCACCGCCATCGTGTATCTGAAGCGCTATACGTCCTTTTCCTGCACCTATCTTGGCGTCGTTTATGTTAACCATCTGCTCGCCGTTGAGCCATGTCTGCACGTTGTCGCCCTTCACTCTGATGCGCATAGTGTTCCACTCTCCTTCTTTCAGAATGTTCTCCTGCTCATCTGGTATCTGTATAAGCCATCCTCTGCCGTACGATTCGTATATGCCTCCGGTGTCATATCCCTTCGGAGCAACTTCCACCTGCCAGCCGTTCACCTTTGCTCCTTCCTCTACAAACGAGCGGATGAATACTCCCGAATTGCCGTCAGCCTCCTGTTTGAATTCCAGCGTGAGGTCGAAGTCGTCGTAATAATTGCGTGTCGCCAGATAACCGTATTGCTTGTCGGGGCCGCTCTCACACACGAGCAGTCCGTCCTCAACATACCAACGCTCAGTTCCGTAAGCGTCCCATCCGTCGAGATTCTTGCCGTTGAACAGTGTCACCTGCTTGCCACTCTTGCGCGGAAGCTGCTTTATCTTGATGTTGCGGAACGATGCCGGATAGCCGTGATCCTGCAGACATATCACGCCCTTGTGCGCCAATCCGTACTCAGGAGCAGTTGCCCACTTGCCACTGTTCTTCAGTTTGTGCCACTCGTCTGTCCAGGCCTCAAACTCGAGTATCTTCTTTCCGTTCAGCCAATGCTCCACATGACCGTTGTCGAACACTATCCTGGAGTTGTTCCACTCGCCGTAAGGTCTTACATTCATCTTCGACTTGTCGGGCACATGCATGGCATAGTCGGCGCCCGTCTTCTGCCATTCTTCGAGCTTTTCGGGGAAGTTCGGCTCGTCTATGAGCTGATATTCCGGACCGGTGATGTAAGGCACCGCATACTGCGGACGCTCCACCACATGATAAAGCATACCGCTATTGCCGCCCTTCGACAGTTTCCAGTCCCACGACAATATGAAATTCTCAAACTCGCGGTCGGTCACCATATATCCGCTTGCGTCGCTGCCGTCACCCTTTGCCTGTATGCATCCGTCCACGACGTGCCACGGTTCGGTGAGCGTCTTTCCGTTGTAGTCTCTCCATCCGTTCAGAGTCTTGCCGTCAAACAGCAGTTCCCAGCCGTCGGCCTTCTCCTTGGCAGTAAGCACATTGTGCTTCTGTGCCATACATTCCACACCTGCCAGCAATGCCACTGCCAACAGCACTGACACCCGTTTTGAAAATGTTGTCCCTCTAAAATACATATACGATCAGAATTTAGGTTTATAATAGAATTCGGTATTTACTTGTCCGGACACATGGCGTCACCGCGCCCATCATCTCATACACAATGTTACGCCATGATATTTATTCCCGGTTGTCAATCATACTGTTCTTTTTCCGGCATCCTTCACAAACACTCTGCGCCACTAACAACCTCATAACGGGAAACAATTACCGCCGCATATCATGACAAATAACATTGCGCACTATGCAAATATACGAAATATAACTTGATTGACGAAGTCAAACCGCCGATTAATTACGCATTTTTTGACGCAATATAAATATATTTTCTCTTCCGCTTTTCATATCCATCGACATACGACATACAACGGCTCTTCGTACAAGACGACCTTTCCGAGGTTGGAAAATGGGCAATATCGTACATCGGAGAAGTCGATATCGTGACACGGGAAAGACCGTTTCGCAATTCTGTAAAGGCATTTTAGTTATTCAGAAAAGGATGTTTGGCAAGTCTTTTAAAAGGCAATCACATCATCATCAATTCAAAGTCTCTGATTTTCAAACACATACAGACGAGTCGTCGAACTTATATATTCACATTCTGACGACCGTCCACAAATAATCACCACACTAAAAAGATGACTCCGGTGGAACGCATCACGCAGCATGTTTATCTTTTTTCGCACGCAAAACAACCGTGTATGAGATTTTTCTTGTAATTTTGTCTGCAATTTCATTCACGAACAACATTATCCAAACATACAACATATATAAATGATAGTTTGCATCGCCGAGAAACCAAGCGTTGCCAAAGACATAGCGCGCATCATCGGAGCCAACAGCTCAAAGGATGGCTATATGGAGGGCAACGGATATCAGGTGACATGGACATTCGGACATCTGTGCACACTGAAGGAGCCGAATGATTATACTGAAAACTGGAAGCACTGGAGCCTCAGCGCCCTGCCAATGATTCCGGCTAAGTTCGGCATAAAGCTCATCGACGATGCAGGAATAAAGAAACAGTTCGCCATAATAGAGAAACTCATGCAGGCCGCCGACGGAATAATAAACTGCGGCGATGCCGGACAGGAGGGAGAACTGATACAGCGGTGGGTGATGCAGAAAGCAAAGGCCAAGTGTCCGGTAAAACGTCTGTGGATATCTTCGATGACAGACGAGGCCATACGCGAGGGATTCAACTCGCTGAAAGACCAGTCGGAGTATAATCCGCTATACATAGCAGGACTGAGCCGCGCTATAGGCGACTGGATTCTGGGAATGAACGCCACGCGACTGTACACGCTGAAGTATGGTCAGAACCATCAGGTATTGAGCATCGGACGTGTGCAGACGCCTACACTCGCACTGATAGTGAACCGTCAGAAGGAGATAGACAATTTCAAACCTGAGCCTTACTGGGTGCTTTCCACCGTCTATCGCAACACTCTCTTCACTGCCACAAAGGGTCGGTTCGCCTCTAAGGAAGAGGGCGAAAAGGCTTTTGAGACCATTGCCGGTAAACCATTCTGCATTACCGACGTTCAGAAAAAGAACGGTACCGAGGCACCGCAACGCCTCTTCGACCTCACATCTCTGCAGGTGGAGTGCAACAAAAAGTTCAGCTACAGCGCGGAGACCACGCTCAACCTCATACAAGCACTGTATGAACGCAAGCTCACTACATATCCACGTGTCGACACACAATACCTCAGCGACGACATATATCCCAAGTGTCCGTCCATACTCAACGGTCTGCGCGGCTATCAGGAACTAACCCGACCGTTGCTGGCAAAGGCTCTGATAAAACCCAAACGCATTTTCGACACATCCAAGGTGACCGACCACCATGCCATCATACCCACCGGTGTGCCGGCTGTGAATCTCACCGACATGGAGCGGAATGTTTACGATCTTATTGCCAGACGGTTCATCGCCGCATTCTGGCCCGACTGTAAATTCTCCACAACAACGGTGTTGGGAAAGGTTGAGGACGTGGAGTTCAAGGTGAGCGGAAAGGAAATTCTTTCACCGGGATGGCGAACAGTGTATGCCAAGGAAGAAACCTTTGCACCGGATGATGATGCAAAGAAGGGTGACGACGAGCGCACACTGCCAACTTTTGTCAAAGGAGAGAGCGGACCGCACGAGCCTACTCTGACAGAGAAGAGCACCACTCCACCCAAATACTACACCGAAGCGACACTGCTGCGCGCAATGGAAACCGCCGGCAAGTTCGTGGAGGACGAGACGCTGCGCGCCGCATTGAAGGAGAACGGAATAGGTCGTCCGTCATCACGGGCCAACATAATAGAGACGCTCTTCAAACGCCGTTACATCAAGCGTGAGCGCAAAAATCTTGTCGCTACACAGACAGGCATCGAACTGATAGACACCATTCACGAGGAGCTGCTCAAGAGTTGCGAGCTCACAGGCATTTGGGAGAAGAAGCTGCGCGACATAGAACACAAGAAATATGATGCCGCACTGTTCATCAACGAACTAAAGGCGCAGATCACGGAGATTGTAAACGACGTGCTGCGCGACAACAGCAACCGACGCATAACGACGACAACCGACGAGGATCTAAAGAAAAAACGCACCACACGCAGCACCACAAGAAAGAAAGCCACAACCCAGTCAGGCGGGAAAACAAGCATAGCAGCCAAGCCGGCCAAGCCTCAACCAACCGCCGACGACAGCATAATAGGCACAAAATGTCCGCTGTGTGGAACAGGTACTATAATAAAGGGAAAGACGGCATACGGATGCAGCAACTGGAAAAACGGATGCAACTACAGAATAGCTTTCGCTAAAAAAGATAAATGAATGAATATTTGATACACCTAAAAACCGTTGCTTCGCAATAAAGCAGCGGTTTTTTCGTTTCTTAATGAAAGTAGAAAGACCGACCGAAAATGAGAAAATACATATATATACCCGCAATCATCATGGCTTGTGTCATGATTTGTTCGTGCGGAGCGGAACGCAATCTGAAAAAAGCGGAGAAGTATCTCGCGCTGGGCGAATACTACGATGCTGCCACACAATTCAAGCAGGCATACACCAAGACACCGCCTAAAGAGCGCGACAAAAGAGGACAGTATGCACTGAAAATGGCATTCTGCTATGAGAAGACAAACTCTGTACAGAAAGCGGTAGCGGCATACCGCAACGCAATACGCTACAATCAGGCAGGCACCAACGACCGTCTGTCATACGCACGTCAGCTGCTAAAGGCTGGCGACTACAAGCAGGCTGCCACCGAGTTCAAGGCCGTACTGGACTCAATGCCCGACAATCTACTTGCCAAAAACGGCCTCATCTCCGCACAGAACGCTCCACAATGGAAGAAGGACGGCTCTAGATACACCGTGAAACGCATGGATGTGTTCAACTCACGACGCGCCGAATTCTCACCGGTTCTGGCCGGCGATCAATACGAAAAACTATATTTCACATCGACACGCAACGAGGCTCAAGGCAACGAACTGAGCGGTATAACCGGCACAAAGCCCGGCGACATATTCATGTCTGAGAAAGACGATAAAGGCAAATGGGGTAAACCAGAAGCCGTACAGGGAGGACTAAACACCGACTTTGACGAAGGTGCTTGTGCATTGTCGCCCGACCAGCGCGAGATGTATCTCACCCAATGCCAGACAGACCCTTCATATCCGCGCTATGCACAGATAGTTACATCATCTAGAGCAGACGCATCGTGGGGCAAATCCTCACCACTCGAAATAACGAGAGACACACTGTCAAGCTACGCCCACCCTGCCGTGTCGCCCGACGGACAATGGCTTTACTTCACGTCGGACATGCCGGGAGGAGTCGGAGGGCTCGATATCTGGAGAGTACGGATAACATCGGCAGGACTGGGAGGCGTTGAAAACCTCGGTGAACCGATAAACACGCCGGGCGACGAAATGTTTCCTACGTTCAGGCCTAACGGCGATCTGTACTTCTCGAGCAACGGACATCCGGGCATGGGAGGCCTCGACATATACATAGCCAAGCCGGACAAGAGCGGCCGATACGTACTGGAGCATCCGGGATATCCGCTCAACTCGCAGGCCGACGACTTCGGAATGACCTTTGAGGGTGTGCACAACCGCGGCTACTTCTCCTCAAACCGCAACGACGGACGCGGTTGGGACCACATCTACAGCTTCGAGAATCCGGAGATAATACAGAATGTCAAGGGCTGGGTTTACGAACAGGACGGTTACGAACTGCCGTCGGCACAGGTTTACATGATAGGCGACGACGGCACCAACCTGAAGCTGAGCGTGAAGGGCGACGGCTCTTTCGAGCAAGTGATAAAGCCTAACGTGCAATACATATTCCTCGCCACGTGCAAAGGTTTCCTCAATCATAAGGAGGAACTGAAGGCTGAAAAGACCGAGGAGTCAAAAGAATACGTGCTCCAGTTCCCGCTGGCATCAATCACGGCACCCGTACTCATCGACAACATATTCTACGATTTCGACAAAGCTACGCTCCGACCGGAATCCACAAAGGCGCTCGACGAACTGGTGAAACTGCTGAACGAGAACCCCAACGTGACCATAGAGCTGAGCGCACACTGCGACTACAAGGGTTCGTCTGAATACAACAAAGGACTGGCGCAGCGACGTGCCGAAGCCGTTGTCGATTATCTCATAAGCAAAGGCATTGCGCGCGACCGTCTCAGTCCGGTGGGCTACGGAAAAGAAAAACCGAAAGTCATACGCAAGAAACTGACAGAGAAGTATGATTGGTTGAAGGAAGGTGACGTGCTTACGGAAGACTTCATAAAGAAACTCGACGAGAAAAAGCAGGAGATATGCAACCAGCTGAACCGCCGTACGGAGTTCATTGTGCTGCGCACAACATACGGAATGTTCGACGAGAAAGGCAATCTGAAGACACAGCCCAAGCCCCAATCAACAACGAAAGAAGACAAAAAGGAGGATGACTTCGACATTTTCATCGAGTGAAAATAAGTCGAAGCCACCCCCGGCAACTACACATTATAATATAAAAAACGCTAATTGTCGGACGTCAGCATATTATATAAGGCTACGTAAACAAATGTAAAGAACGTCATAACCATCATTACGACCGACACCCCGCTGACATCTATTGATATGGCGGAAGTGAATGCGTCAATCACAAAGTTGGATGCAAGACGCTTCAACATTGCAAAACCGTCTGAAAAGAAGAACAATGCTATGCCCGCAGCCGTGCAGACAATAGCCCATATTCTGTTAAGACGCTGTTTATAAACATAGTCCGACGAAGGAAGCTCACTCATCACACGGCGTGAGAATCCATCGTCCGGTATTTCTTTACGGGCATACTCCTCAAAAAGAGATATTATCTTCTTATCCTCATTTTCAGTCATATCCGTTTTGTTTTAAAAAGTTCGACAGTTTTTTCTTTCCTCTTGATATGTGCGACTTCACCGTTCCCTCAGCCATTCCGGTGATTTCAGCTATGCGGTTTATCTGATAACCGTCTATCAGCTGTAGGCTCAGGCAAGAACGTTCGTTGTCGTTCAGCCGTGCGAGTGCGTCGTAAATATCCATCTTCAGATTGCCGTCAGCAGCGACAGTCCGCGTTTTCATTCCCGGCACGCCATCGATATCGCATGTCGTTTTCGACCGTCTCCTGTAATCAAGCAACACATTATAAGCAATCTTGTAAAGCCATGTCGAGAACGCAGCCAGCCCACGGAACTTGGTTATATTAACGTAAGCCTTGATGAACGTGTCTTGAGCGAGATCATCACTCAGTTGTTTGTCACCCAAAGTCTGGCTCAGGAAGAACCGCCTTATAGGTGACTGATATTTCACCACAAGACGATCGAAAGCACGTCTGTTGTGAAAAACAGCCACCTGAGTAACAAGAGAGATGTCGTTCAAATCGTTCACTGCAGATCCGTTTATTAGTTATTGTCGTTCTGCTTGTCGGCCGGTGCATCTTGCACATCGTGTGCGTCAACCGGTCGGTCCTGCTTATGAGCGTTCTGTCCGGGTATATAGCTGTCCTGCTGCAGACCGGAACCACGATAGCGATTGTTCTTAGGCGCATCTTGTTTGTGGCGGTCCCCCGGTACGGTCCGTGCTATAACCATCTGTCCTATACCGAAGCACATAACGAGTAATCCGACTCCCACAAGGGCCTCTGCGCCCCAACACCCGAACATAAGCACGAGTCCCAGTCCCAAGGCAACATTCTGTATGCCACGCTTCCACATATAGTCGTCGCGCACTTTTTCGTATTCTGCCGGCTTATATTCTGCATGGCCGTAATTCTGTTCCATCTCTTTCTCTCTGAGCAGAACCCTATCGTTATGGCGTTTGAAAAGATATCTTATCAGCAGCACTACGATAATTATCGGAACAAAGATGAAAACAAGGAACAGAAGCGTAAGCAGAATGGCAATGATGATTCCGCCAGCACCTACCGTCCACAATGCATTATAGAAAGTGAACGGATCGCCATAATCTGCCGGATTAACACTGTTCACTTTCACCGGAATATTTACCGACGATGCCGAATCATCGTCACCGGCATCATAAGTGGTTGTGTCAGAGTAAGCCTCAACCGCCTCGTAAGCCGTATCCACACGCTGAACCTGCGCAGCATCATCCACATGCTGGTGACGATGACGCGGAACTACTCCCGCCCCTGCATTCAATGCAGAAAACATCACCAATACTAATAATAAATGTCTCATCACGTTATCTGTTTTTTATTGTTTCTGTTGGTTAGACGAACCATACCATTGTTTCGTTGCAAAGAAAATGATTTTTTTCATATCTGCTATGAATTTTTCAGTCCGATTGTCTTATTTCATTCTCAACACATCAATATATAATATAACCAGATAACAAAATTAACATATCACCGATAATTATAAAACAAAATCAAACGAAACATATAATAATTATATAATCATAAAGATATGCCATAATGATTTATGTCACAACAAGCGACAAACGTGTCCCGACTATCAATGATGTCCTCATTGCTGTTCTCCATGAAATGTGTCGACCATAATACCTACCATTGTTTTTTGCATATTTATGCAATTTTCGCAGTAAAATATTTTGACAAAAAAATTTGCAAAATAGAAAAACGGAGGACGACGAAAAAGGCTTTATCGCATGAAGACAGCAATGACGCCACACCGTTTTATCATCCGCAGCAAGCGTTTCCGACGACCGGAAAATACAAAAGAGCCCAAATCGCATCGTAATACAGCCTTAATCAGCACACGATATCGCCCATTTCGGCCCCTGAAATGGGCTCTTTCGCACCCTGAAAAAGGCCATTTCGCAACACGAGGGCGACCGATCCGCAATGTAACAATCCGTAAACTGTTGGCTATCAGGCAAATGCGTAAAGTGCTCAAAACTCGCGTATTTGCAGCCGAATGACCTGTTGCTCGAAAATATTCGAGTTTTGAGCAGTTACGATAAATATTTATGCATAATGTGGAACGAATAATTGTATATTTATACATAAATGTAGAGGAGACCGGATCTGGCATACATTATCATAAACGGATACAAATATCACTTGCATACGAACGACACATTAGATGTGAATATCCGAAAAGCCAATCAGTTAAACATAATAGACCAATTGTAAAATATATTTACTACATTTGCAGATAAATTACGAATACAGACATGACTCTGCCCGAAGAATTCATAAAATACACGCGGGAACTCATGGGCGACAGCAGGTTTGAGTCGCTCGTGGCAGGACTGACGGATGCCGCACCGGTGAGCATAAGGCTAAATCCGCAGAAATGTGACGTTGCGAACACCGTGATAACAGGGAAGAAAGGCGACGTGGCATGGTGCCCTATGGGAGTGTATCTGAACGAAAGACCGAACTTCACGTTCGATCCGCTGCTGCATGCCGGGGCATACTACGTGCAGGAAGCATCGTCGATGTTTGTGGCACACGTGTTGCGACAGACGGTGACCGGCAGTGTGAAAATGCTCGACTTGTGTGCCGCTCCCGGTGGTAAATCGACAGCGTGCCGCACATTCCTGCCTGAAGGCAGCCTGCTCGTAAGTAACGAACCCGTCAGGACGAGGGCTAACATTCTGAGCGAGAACATGCAGAAGTTCGGCCATCCGGACGTGATTGTGACCAACAACTATCCGCGAGATTTCAGAAAGTCGGGGCTCATGTTCGACATCATACTGGCCGACGTGCCGTGTTCCGGCGAGGGAATGTTCCGCAAGGACGAAGGCGCGATAAGCGAATGGAGCGTGCAGAATGTGGAGAACTGCCGCCGGTTGCAGCGCGAGATTGTAAGCGATATATGGCCATGCCTGAAGCCGGGCGGACTGATGATATACTCCACATGCACGTTCAATGCCCACGAGGACGAGGAGAACGCGGCATGGATAGCCGAAGAGCTGGGAGCGGATTTCGTTGAGATAGCCATCAGTCCGGAGTGGAACATCACGGGACCATTGGTAGGCGACAATACGTCATACCGTTTTCTGCCCGGCACAAGCGAAGGCGAGGGACTGTTCATGACCGTACTGAGGAAACACGGACAGCATGACACGCCAGCGAAGGCATCCGCAAACAAAAAGCAGAACAGAAAAACAGACAAGGCTGTGAGCCTTCCGCTGACCGGCAGCGACGACTTCGAGACAAGAGAGAGAGGCGACCGTCTGGTGGCAATACCGAAGAAATGGGCCGACGTGTATGACGCCGCTGCAAAAGGTCTGAACGTGATTCATGCCGGAATAACCATCGGAACGCGCAAAGGAAAGGACATTGTGCCCGACCAGTCGCTGGCTCTTTCGACACGGCTCGACCGCAACAGATTTGCCAGTGTAGATATAGACTACACGCAGGCAATAAACTTTCTGCGCAAGGAAGCGGTGCCCCTACCCGACGGCACGCCCAAAGGCTTCGTGCTGCTCACGTACAAAGGCATGCCGCTTGGATTTGAGAAGAACATCGGCAACCGCGCCAACAATCTGTATCCGCAGGAATGGAAGATAAAGAGTCAGCACATTCCGGAACAAAACGAAATCATCATCAAAAGAAATGAAACAATATCTTGACCTGCTCGACCGCATTCTTACGGAGGGCACAAAAAAGACTGACCGCACGGGAACAGGAACACTTAGCGTGTTCGGACACCAGATGAGATTCAATCTGGAAGATGGTTTTCCGTTGCTAACCACAAAAAAACTGCATCTGAAGTCGATAATATACGAGCTGTTGTGGTTTCTCAAGGGCGACACAAACGTGAAATATCTTCAGGAACACGGTGTGAGGATATGGAACGAATGGGCCGATGAGAACGGCGATCTCGGACCGGTATATGGGCACCAATGGCGTTCGTGGCCCGACTACAACGGCGGAACAATCGACCAGATAAGCAATGTCTTGGACATGATAAAGAATCATCCGGACTCGCGACGGATGGTTGTCAGCGCATGGAATCCGGCTGAGGTCGACCAAATGGCGCTGCCGCCGTGCCACTGTCTGTTCCAGTTCTACGTGGCGGACGGCCGCCTTTCGCTGCAACTCTATCAGCGTTCGGCCGACACGTTCCTCGGCGTGCCGTTCAACATCGCCTCATACGCGCTGCTGCTTATGATGATGGCGCAGGTCACAGGACTGAAAGCCGGCGACTTCATCCATACCACCGGCGACACGCATCTGTATCTTAACCACCTTGACCAGGCCCGCCTGCAACTCACACGCACACCGAGACCGTTGCCGAGAATGATTCTGAACAAGGACGTGAAGAGCCTGTTCGACTTCAAATATGAGGATTTCCGTCTGGAAGGATACGACCCGTGGGACCACATAAGCGCGAAAGTGAGTGTATAACATAATCAAAAGAACATACATAACAATGAGCATAAGCATAATAGCTGCCGTGGCGCGCAACCGTGCCATAGGCCATGACAACAAACTGCTGTACTGGTTGCCCAACGACCTCAAGCGTTTCAAGGCTCTCACCACGGGCCATACCATAATCATGGGACGCCGCACATTCGAATCATTGCCCAAGGGAGCGCTGCCCAACAGACGCAATGTAGTGCTGAGCCGAGGCGACGGCGAGTTTCCGGGATGCGACAAATACCAGTCGCTGGAAGAGGCTCTGAACAACTGCAAAGCAGACGAGGACGTGTTCATCATAGGCGGAGCGAGCGTTTACGAACAGGCAATGAAGTATGCCGACAGACTCCTTCTCACCGAGATAGACGACACTCCGCAGGAAGCAGACGCATTCTTCCCCGACTATTCAGACTGGACTCTCATGAACAAAGAGAACCATCAGAAAGACGAAAAACACTTGTTTGAATATTCCTTCACCGACTACGAAAGACGATAGAAAAGATCACGAAAGAGAATAAAGAAGATTACGAAAGACCATAAAAAGGCTGTCCGACCATTAACAACATTAAAAACTCTCATTGTTGAATGGTCGGACAGCTATTTTTATTTGAAATAATATCACCCGATATTATTCTTTCTCCTCATCCTTTGAGACAAGAATGTTGGATATCGGCACCTGACGGCTGATCGCTGCATTGAATGATATAATGGTCTCACTGCGTGCCAAGCCGAGCGGTTGCAGCTTGTCGTGAATGATGTCAAGCAAATGATGATTGTTGAAAGCGTAAATCTTGATGAACATGTCGAATCCACCCGTAGTGTAATGACACTCCACCACCTCAGGAATCTTCCTCAGTTCGTTAACCACTTCTTCGAAGCGCTCAGGATCCTTGAGACACAATCCGATGTAGGCACACGTGTCATAACCTATCATTTCCGGATCAATGATGAACTGCGAACCTTTCAGGATGCCAAGACTTGTCAGTTTCTGAATTCGCTGATGTATTGCAGCGCCACTCACATTGCATACCCTTGCCACTTCCAAAAACGGTATACGTGCGTCGTCAGCAATAAGTTTCAGGATTTTCTTATCCAATAAATCTAAACTATGATATGCCATTATAATTTATATTTTACGCAAAGATATTACAAAATAATGAATATTGCAACAAAAAAGCATCATTTTTGTACTAATTTATCATTTACTCCTGTTGCGGAGAAACTGACGCGACGGACTCCTGCCTGGCGCAACGCCTGACGCACATCATTGATTATACTCATACGCGTTGAGCGGTCGGCCTTTATTGATACCATCATTCTGTCACGGTCGGACGGTGCCATCGACGCCATTTCATACGTCATATAATCAGCAATATCGTCCGGTGTCACATACTTGTCGTTAAGCTGTATGAACGTCGAATTCTTGCCTTGTGAATCGTAATCACCGTTTTCCGGCACACCAATATATATGTAATATACAATGTTTTTCTTGGTAAGGCGAGTCAGTTCCGTACCGTTCGGCACACGATATTTCACCTTCAGTATGACGGTACGCATGTGAGTGACCATCATGAAGAAGAAAAGAACCGTGAAAATAAGGTCGGGCAGCGACGCGGTATTAAGCATAGGAACTTCCGGCCGGCGATGTCTTCTAATCTGCATGACGCGTTCCTCCTTCCTTATCATAGATTTCGATAAGACGCTGCGGACACTGGTTCTTCACATAATCACGCTCGTCCTGCGTGCATTTCCTGTAGCTGCGGCCGAACCGTTTGCGCGCCATGTCATCGCGCACAAGACTGTATGCCGCCGCGATCTCGTTCTGAAGTTTGAAATATATGTCGTAAGACGAAGCCGGATTCGCATCTATTGCTATGGAGTGTTTGTCTCCGTGAGAGATGATGAATTTGCGTATTGAGTTGCGAAGATTCCTCACCTGAACAACCGTATCGTTGAGCAGCAACTGGTCTGAAGCCGTGATTTTAAACATCATAAGGTTGTTGCGCGAGACGACCGGAGCCTCCGTCTGTTTTCCGTTATCGGCAGGAGGCAGCTGACGGATGAGTCCCTTGTCCGAATCCATTGAGGTTGTGACAAGGAAAAACGTCAGCAACATGAAAGAGATGTCGGCTGTTGACGTGGCATCGAGTTTCGGAACCGTGTGTCTCCTTCTTCTTATCAGCATTTACGATCTTTTTTTCTGAGATAGCGTGTCGCGCCAAAAATAACAGCGGCAACAGACAATGCGAGCATGACGAGTACGGAATTTACAAACATATCGGCAACCTTCAGCCAGAACACGTTCTGATATTTGTCTCCGTTTATGTCAACCGCGTCGCTTGATCCGAACATGAATGTAACCGCCATAAGCAATATTGTAAAAGCCGTGACTCCCACAGCGATACGTCTGACCGGTATTCCGTTCACCACGCTACCGTCGTCGCCACGCTTACGCAGACTGATAAACAGCGACGCAAGTCCAACAACGACCGATGCCACGACAAAGAAAATGATAAAGCCTACAAGCACACCCGTGAATTGAGGAGCGTTGTATTCAGGATTCTCGTCGAACGGATGATCGTAGCCGACAAAGTAGAACAGGCAGAACATGACTACAATCACAGCCGTGAGAACATACAATACACGGTGTGATATCTTCTCTGTCGGATATTGTCTTAAACTGAAGTGCTTCATTTTTTCAGCTTATATTTAGCTATCGCGTCAAGAAGCGTTATGGCACTTTCTTCCATCTGCGATACTATATGGTCGATTTTCGAAATGACGTAAGTATAGAACAGTTGCAGGATGAGAGCAACGATTATACCGAATATAGTTGTTATGAGCGCTACCTTCATTCCTGCCGTGACTACAGTAGGACTGATATCGCCAGCCTGCTGAATCTCACCGAAAGCCATTATGATGCCGATCACCGTACCGAGGAATCCGAGCGACGGAGCCATGGCTATGAACATCGTGATCCACGAGCAGCCTTTCTCCAGATTGGCAGACTGCACCGAGCCGTATGAAGCCACCGAACGCTCCACGTTATCAATGGATTCGTCTATGCGCAGAAGCCCCTGATAACAGATGGAAGCCACCGGTCCGCGAGTCTCGCGACACTGACTTTTCGCACCTTCTATATCGCCGGCCTCCACCTTGTCGCTAAGATCGGCCATGAACTTCTTTGCGTTTATCTCAGACATACTGAGATAAATGATGCGCTCTATGCAGAACGCAAGACCTATGACAAACACAAGTGCCACAAGCGACATGAAGGAAGCGTCGCCCTCGATGAACTTTGTCTTAAGCACCTTGTGGAAACCCTGGCTCTCGGCCGGCATTATATCGGATGCCAGCGAAGCACTGTCAGCCGCACTCAGAAGGTCGTCTGGGAAATCGGAAACACTGTCGGAAGAAGCCACCGGAGACGATTTTGCAGAAACGCTGTCAGCAGGTGCTGCAAGACAAACGACATTGAAAAAGAATACGGATAAAAAAGCTATTGCAAAACGTGCAATCATTGTTTTCATACGGACGTATTTTTGTGAAGCGGAAAGAGGGGGATTCGAACCCCCGGTACGCTTTTGACGCACACACGCTTTCCAGGCGTGCCTCTTCAGCCACTCGAGCATCTTTCCATTGAAACCGACTACAAAAGTATTGTTTTTTTGACTATTTCAGCAGTTTCTCCTCGTATTTTAAAATTCTTTAATGTTTTACAGATTAAAAACCGACTTGACATTGTTGTTTGTCCGACGCATGATCTCGTCCTCGGAAACATCATAGCAGCCGGCAAGCATACTTATGACATAGGTGATGAACGAACTTTCGTTGCGCTTGCCACGCATAGGTACGGGTGCCATGTAGGGCGCGTCGGTTTCGAGAACAATGCGGTCGAGCGGCACCGCTGCCAGCAGTACAGACGGCAGATTGCTTTTTTTGAACGTCAGCACGCCACCCACACCGAGCATGAAATTATCGAACTCGAGCAGTTCGGCGGCCTCATGCTCATTACCGGTGAAGCAATGGAACACACCGCCCGGCAACTCTTTGCGGTATCTGCGCAGTATTTTCACCATCTCATTCTGCGCCTTACGACAGTGAATCATAAGCGGCAGACGAGTTTCGACCGACCATTTCACCTGTTCCTCGAAGACCGCGAGCTGTTCGTTCTCGAACTCACGCGACCAGTAATAGTCCAGTCCCACCTCGCCTACGGCAATGAACGGCGACTCGTGCACGAGCTGTCGCTTCATGGTGTCAAGCACCTCGCGCCAGTCTGCCCTCACCTCCTCCGGATGAAGTCCTATCATGGGATAGGCATAACCCGTGTAACGTGAACAAGTATCAAGAACATCGGACAGATGAGCAAGGTCGATTGCCGGAACAAACATGGCAGAACAGCCCGCCGCCTTGGCGCGGGCCACCACCTCGTCGCGGTCGGCTGCGAACTCCTCACCGTCAAGATGAATGTGTGTATCAATGAATGTCATCGGATATGATTCAATATAAATGTTTCTCGTTGCGCCTGTAATAATATATCACACCGAGCTTACGGCACTCGGCATAGCGGCGTTCAGGCGGTTCGTTCTCGTAGTGATGTTCTATCTGATTCCAGATGTCGAGCAGCAGGGCGTCTATCTCCTCGCGCTGCACCTGCACCGCCTCAAGCGCCTTCTGTGTCTTCTGCACACTTGCACGATGCTTCTCGTACATCTCGCGGAATATCTCGTAATGAGTCGCTACCATGCCTATCGTCGGGTTGTAGATGGGTCGTCCACCCTTCTTCAGGCGTGCCTTCTCACCCTGTATTATCTTAGGCGCCCACTCCAGCAGACCGTCCGGCGACTTGATGTTGGGCAGTGCCGTTGTCTCCGGCGTCAGTCCGTAAAGTTCAAGACTCTGTTTCTTTATCTCCTTGCGCTCGACAGCGAGGAACAGAACCTGAAGAAAATGACTGGCATACATCGAAGCATTGTGCATAAGCTTGTCTATCTTCGAGGTGTACCGCTTCTGTGCACCGAGCAAAAGACGGTACTGACTGCATGCCGTATAAAGTCTGTCGTAAGCCGACTGCGCCTTGTTGAGTGATTTCCACCCGACAAAATTGTTTCTGACCGTATAGATATCGTTGTTGTCCAACAACGTCTTCAAGGCCTTGAGTCTTGCTGCGTCAGTCTTCGGCAACCTTCTGTATGGCATGTATATCGGTTTTCGCTATATTAAAATTGTGTGTTATCAATAATTTCTTTTCATCATTCTTGCGACATAGCTCATGAGTTCTGCCTTGCGCTCTTCGGCTACACCTACGGCATCGATGTATTTTCTGCTCTGCTCGAAATAATAGTTTATCTTCTCCTGAGCCAGACGGTCTATGCCAATCTCGTCGTAAAGTGCCCTTACGGCGGCTATCTTCTCGCCTGCATCAAACTCTTTCGCGTCTATCCATCCGGAGAGTCTTGCGCGCTGTTTCTCGTCGGCGCGGTTCATGGCATTGATGAGCATGTAGGTCTTCTTGTTTGACACGATGTCGCCTCCTATCGCTTTTCCGAATACGGCAGAGTCGCCATAAACATCAAGATAGTCGTCCTGCAACTGGAAGGCAAGACCCACCTGCTCGCCGAACTTATAGAGATTCTCTGCATCGGCCACCGGAGCATCGGCAAGGATGGCGCCTATCTTCATTGCGCATGCAAGCAGGACGCTCGTCTTTAGGCGTATCATCTCTATATACTCAGCCTCGGTCACGTCGTTGCGCTGCTCGAAGTCCATGTCATACTGCTGCCCCTCGCCTATCTCGAGAGCCGTCTCCGAGAAAAGGTCGAGCACCGGTTTCAGCTTGTCAGGGTCGCATTGTGCCATGCGCTGATATGCCAGCACCAGCATAGAGTCGCCAGAAAGTATGGCCGTGTTAGCGTTCCACTTCTTGTGAACCGTCTGATGTCCGCGGCGCAGGTCGGCATTGTCCATGAGGTCGTCGTGCAACAATGTGTAGTTATGATAGGTCTCTATTGCGCAGGCCTGCATCATTATCTTTTCCGGATCGTCCCTGAACAGCTCATAGGTAAGCATCATGAGCACCGGACGAATGCGTTTTCCGCCTATTGACAACACATATCTTATAGGCTCGTAAAGCGTTTCCGGTTCACGTCCCCGGGAAATGATGTCGAGACTCTCGTTTACCTTCTGCAATATTTCGTTTGCGTTCAACATAATATTGATGTGTTTTATATTTTGAAAACTATAGGTATGGCGAATAGCGTGCGGCACGGTTTGTCGTTCTCCACTCCCGGTTTCCACTTAGGCATGAGCTTTATCACGCGCAATGCCTCGCGGTCGAGAAGCGGATTGATGCCCTTCATCACTTTCTCGTCGGATATGGAGCCGTCCTTATTGACTATGAACGACACGACTACCTTGCCCTGTATCTTACGGTTCTTTGCCGATTCCGGATATTTAAGATTGGCCGACAGCCACTTTATGAAAGCCCCCATGCCGCCGGGAAACTCAGGTATCTGTTCCACCACACGGAAGTCGAGCGGCTTGTCACCCCCGCCGTCTGCCGAAGTCTGGGCGCCGTCGGTGGTCTCAGCCTCCGACGTGGACACAGTCTCCGAATACTCCGCCGCCTGTGCGTTCTCGTCCTTTATGTCGGTGGCGGCAGTGGTCTGCTCCTCGTTCTCAACAATCTTCAGTTTGTCGTGAGAGCGTTTGTCCGCCGACGAAGCCATGAACGACTTGAAAGACTTCATGTCCAGCGAAGGATAAATCTCCGTATCCAGCGACATGTCCTCGAGCAGTTCCTCATCGTCTGACGCACTTTCGTCCGACGCCGTATATTCAAGGACGACGAACAGCACCGAAAGCACAAACACCAGACCGAGCAGGAACCACGTGGCTCTGTTATTGTTTATATCCGCACTTCTTGATTTCTTTACTTCCACAATCCTATGAACATACCTTATTATATAATTGCAGTCACGCACCTGAAGCGGCTGCACTGCATGTCAATACAAAAGCCATACGTTTGTAGCCGTCGTTATGGCATATAGCGATACAAAGATAACACAAATATAATACAGAACAAAATCTAAAGCTCCATTTTTATACCCGCCGCCAATCCGCCGCGACATGACCACGGACACCGACCGACACAACGGCCACAGCCGGCGCACGATGACAAGGCATACATGAGGTGTGGCACCACGGCACTGCCGACAACAGGTTTTCCGTAAACACAATGCAGACCAGGACAACATGATGATGAACGTCACGGGGCGCAGACCTGTGTCCGGAGTACGCCAATGTATAAATAAACAAAAACAGGTGGGCGAAGAGTTAAATATTTCGCCTTGAAAGCTCTGAAAAATCGCGTCGGAGCGAACAGACGACCGTTCGGCGCAAAATATCGCGAAAATACGCCATTTTCATAACATGTTAATAATCAATGTTTTATATAAAACGGCCTTTCATCCTGGATTTCATCGTCTTGCGATATGGCCCATTTCGGATTCTGAAATAGGCCATATTACACTCCGAAAGAGCCCATATCGTGCCCTAAAAAAGGCTTTTTCGCACTCTGATATGGGGCATTTCGCAAACCGACGGACTTTCTGCCGGTCTGTGGTCGGGGTAAAATGGTGGTTTTGGATGCCATATCATGGTCTGCCTTCTCCTAAAAGTGAAAAAATGGAATGTTAAATTCGATTGGCGGAAAGCAAACAGATGTTAAAGAAAATTTGCAAATCGGTACGCAGGAATCAGATGGTGCGGAAGGCCGGATAAGTTGTGCAGGAAAAGCGGATGACACGTTATGACTGTACGGACAATGCAGAAACGTAACATTATAATAAACCGGTGGCGGTCAGGACGTAAGCATAAGGCTGTGGCACAATGTCATAGTGAAAGTAAATCGGGGGTGTCGTAAAAAAATAAATGATTTTATTTTATTCTGCTCGCACTTTGCTGTATCTTTGCAAAAGATATGCTGCACTCGGGAAAATGAAAACGAGTTTTCTTTCCGCTCGCTTGCACTATCTTTACAGAACATAGGCGGCGCTCGGGAAATTGAAAACAAGCTTTCTTTCCACTCGCTTGCACTATATTTACAGAACATAGGCGGCGCTCGGGAAAATGAAAACGAGTTTTCTTTCCGCTCGCTTGCACTATGTTTGCATCATAATTGATTCTGCAGATGAAGAAAACATCATTTATCATCATATTGACAATCATGGCCATCGCTGCCAGGGCTCAAGACAGCCGCACGGGATATAACTTCCTGAAGCTGCCGGTAAGCGCTCATGCCGCTGCCCTGGGAGGCGACAACATCAGCATTATCGAAGACGATGAGTCAATGATATTCAATAACCCTGCATTGCTGTCGTCGGTGAGTGACAAAACGATAAACCTCAACTACATGAACTACATGTCCGGCGCCAACACCGCGAGTGCGGCATTCAACAGAATCATAAAGGAACGGGCGTCGGTGGCTGCATCGGCACAGTTCATCGACTACGGAAAGATGAAGGAAGTGGACGAGAACAATGTGCAGACAGGCGAGTTCTCGGCTAAGGACATCTCCATAGCCGGTTATTTCTCGTATATGCTGACCGACCGCATAGCCGGAGGTATAACCGCGAAATTCGTGACGTCATACATCGGCGACTACAATTCCATAGCCATGGGCGTTGACCTCGGACTGAACTACTACGACCCGGATAAGGAATGGTCGGTGTCGCTCGTGGCTAAAAACCTCGGTGGCCAGCTGAAGGCCTACGACGACCAGTACGACCGAATGCCTATAGACGTACAGCTTGGAGCGAGCAAGCGTTTCGCGCACATGCCGTTCCGCATATCAGCAACACTTGTCGACCTGAACCATCTGGATTATAAATTCATAAACCATCTGGTGGCAGGAGCTGACATCATAATATCTCCTACAATATGGGTGGGCATAGGATATAACTTCAGACGTGCCAACGAAATGAAGATAACCGAGACCGACGGCTCGAGCAGCCACGGAGCGGGACTTTCGTTCGGAGCGGGAATAAACCTCGAACGCTTCAAGCTGAATCTGGCTTACGGCAAATACCACGTTTCAAGTTCATCCATACTGATAAACCTGGCATATTCTTTATAAATCACATAACAATGAGAAAGATTACGATAGCCATCGACGGTTATTCCTCATGCGGAAAGAGTACGATGGCAAAAGACCTTGCACGCGAAATAGGATACATATATGTAGATACCGGAGCAATGTACCGCTCGGTGACGCTCTTCGCCATGCGCAACAACCTGTTCAATGAGGACGGAAGCATAAAGACCGACGAGCTGAAGAGCAGAATGAACGAGATAAACATATCGTTCAAGCTGAACAGCGAAACGGGACGACCGGACACTTATCTCAACGGCGAACTGGTGGAGAAAGAGATACGCTCGATGGATGTGTCGGCAAGGGTAAGCAAGATTGCCGCCCTGCCCTTCGTCAGAGAGGCTCTCGTGGCACAGCAGCAGGCAATGGGTAAGGAAAAAGGAATAATAATGGACGGCCGCGACATAGGTACCGTGGTTTTCCCTGACGCCGAACTCAAGATTTTCGTGACAGCATCGGCTGAGGTGAGGGCGCAGCGCCGCTACGACGAACTGAAGGCAAAGGGCATGCCGGCCGACTTCGACGACATTCTGAAAAACGTGAAGGAGCGCGACTATATTGACTCTCACCGTGAAACGTCACCCCTGCGCAAGGCTGACGACGCGCTGGAGCTGGACAACAGTAATATGACGATAGAGGAACAGAAGACGTGGCTCATGGCTCGCTACCAGGAGAAAGCCGGGGAATAAGTAGCCGGGACTTCCCACTTTTAATACAATACGTTAAAGCCGCAGCCACTACAATGAGTGGTCTGCGGCTTTAATGCTTTCTGAAAATATAATACTGATGACTGTATGGCTAATCCATAGACATCATATCGGGAAATGGAATGGAGACATAGGCCGGCTCGAATAGCGGAGCATGTCATTCAAGTATATTCCAGGTGACACAGTTCAACGCCCCGCCATCCTTGACATATCCGTTTACTCTGACTTGAAATACCTTTCCCTTATACTGCGGAAAACATGCTTCTATCTGCTCCTTTGCCTGATCATCCTCTTCTCTTCCAAAGGGAGGAATCACTATAATATCCTTTGTCTGTAGGAAATTGATGTATGCCCAACTGTATACATCCACTTTCTCAACATCATAGGAAAGCACTTTCACGTTGAAACGACGCGAGAGTTTATCATAGTAAACATCAGCCATCTTACGGTCAAAATCATAATAATTTGTCATGAGGACGTCATTACCGCCAAGGTATCTTACTATTCCGTCTGAATGACCATACTTTTCATTATCGTCCCACGGAAGGAAAAGGATGTCGCACTGAAACAGATTTTCCAATTCATTCACAAGTCTTTCCTTTGAATAAGCATGTATGTTTTCACGAAACACCTTATCGGTCATAATCACACAGTCGGCGCATTTTATCACATTTCCACCGTCGATGATGATGTCTGTACGTGTTGCCCTTATGCCCAATGCCTCCAACTGCGCAGTCGGATCTGTTATATAAGCGCAATCTTGAGGATTGGCATATAATTGGGATAATAACGATATTGCACGAAATGATTCTTACCTACTTGTATCGGCATGTAATCACGACACCATCCGTCCGATGTTTTCCTCAACAAATCGTATGATACGCCACAGCTATCGAGCAGACTCAGTAATCGTTTGGTTATTCTCGGATGTTGCTCAAACGTGTGTTCTGATATGAAAACTTTATTTGTCTGACTGTCTAAAACCATTATTATTTTCTATTCCAAGGCTTAGCACCATATTCTGATTTAGTTTTTCCAGTTACAGGATTATAACGCTTCAATATATTTCCGTCGGTATCTGTCCAATGAAATTCATCCTTATGATAATTGTTATTATAGAAACAATAATTTCTTTTCATGCTACACTCTTTGTCATTATAACGTCTTACTGACTTAAGATCAACTTCATCGCATTCTTCTTTTTCCTTTATAGTAGGGAATTTCCCTTCGTATGTATAATTGAACAACGCATCACGACAATCCCATGGACCGGCGACAACCATCATAGGCTTATCCTGCGATTCGATTCGGAGCAGTGAACGGAGTAATATTCCACCGCCATAAAGGAACTTGTCATCACGAGAAATTTCGCTTTTAAAGCAAATATCAAGTCCACTCGAGTGCATAAAGAATGCTCCTATTTCACTGCATTGGCGCGGATAGACGAATGGCTGGCCTGTCTTTTCCTTTATATCCTGATGCAACTTACTGTAATAATAGAACTCCACTTCAAGGAAACGATATTCTATATCATTTTGTTTGATATAGCAATTTCCCAGTAAATATCCTGCTATATTACGAAACTCTTGCTCTACACTTTGCTCATTTAAATTTTTATTCAGTTTTGATAATCTTGCAACTAACTCATTTCCCATTGTATTTTCAAATTTAATCATTAAAACATTAACAATATATCATGCCTGAATAATGTCTCCATTAGCCGGAAAGTATCCAACATATTAAAAACGTAAATGTTCATACACTGTACATACATAGTGCATGAACATTTACAGAAAAACTATTACCTTGTTTAAAGACCTTTCATAATTCTGTCCCGGCACTGCTCCATAAGCCATTTAGGCGTGCTCGTCGCTCCGCAGATACCCACGGTAGTAACGCCTTCTATCCATGAGCTTTCTATCTCGTCGGGACCTTCTATGAGATAACTGTTGGGATTGACGCTCTTGCATTTGCTATACAACACCTTGCCGTTGCTGCTCTTCCGTCCACAGACAAAGAGGATGATGTCGTGACGGGCGGCGAAGGCTGCGATGTTAGGCATGCGGTTTGCCACCTGACGGCATATCGTATCGAAGCTCTTGAAGGTGGCGTCCGGCGATATGTGACTTTGTATATAATCGATGATACGGCGGAATTCGTCTAGGCTCTTCGTGGTCTGCGAATACAGATATATGTCACGACTGAAATCGAGAAGCCTCACGTCTTCAAGCTTTTCTATCACGATAGCCTTGCTGTGTGTCTGCCCCACAAGTCCGAGAACCTCGGCATGGCCGTTCTTTCCGAATATAACAATCTGTGCCTCAGGATTGGCATCATACTGCTTTTTTATGCGTCGCTGCAACTGCAACACCACAGGACATGTGGCATCTATTATCTCTATGTTGTTGCGTCGTGCCGTCTCGTAGGTCTCGGGAGGCTCGCCATGGGCTCTGAGCAGCACTTTAACATCGTGCAACTGTTTCAGTTGGTCATGATTGATGGTTATCAGTCCACGTGTATGGAGCCGTTCCACCTCCATTCCGTTGTGCACAATGTCACCCAGACAATAAAGCGTGGTGCCCTTGGCCAGTTCCTCCTCCGCCTTCTTTATGGCGGTGGTGACACCGAAACAAAAACCGCTTGAGCTGTCTATTTCAATATGAATCATTTGCCGTTGCCTTTAATTTCCACTTACTACGACGTTTATCTCAACCTTAGGATTCTTAGGATCGTTGGTTATCATCAACACTCTTGGCGCGCTATGTGATGTTTTCATACGCTCAACATTGGCCGTAACCTTGAGCTTTGCCTCCTCACCCGGATCGAGCACAGACTTATTGAGCGACAGGCTCAAGGCCGACGAGAACATCTGAAGGTTGCTTATTCTAAGCTCAGACTTTCCGGTGTTCTTTATCATTATAGTGCCCTTGAGTTTCTTCTTGCCGTCGGCCGCGCCAAGATTAAGTTCTTTCTCCGACACCTCAATCGTAGGAGCCATAGCCAGTTCGGCATCTGTCATATCCTGGAACGTAGGCAACAACACAGCAGATACATTTATCTCCTTGTCTGCATCTACCTTTTCGCCGGGCTTACTGCCAAGGAACACCTTTGTCTCGGTAAGTCCGAGGTTGTCGAGTTTTCTCGAATCGAGCGTTATTGTCACAACACCTGCGCGACCGCTCTTTATCTTCGACGGCGAGACATCGGCCTCCAGATAATCCGGGAGATGCATAACCACCGGCTCGACTGTTTCTCCACCGGTGTTGCGGATGTGAATCTTCAACTGCGGACTTTCGCCACTGTTCACGTCATTAAACTCGAGTGTGTTTTTGTCTGCGAGCAAAGCTCCTATCTGATAAGGATAATCGCCAGAATAATCCTTCACTTCTCTCACTACAACACCCTTCATTCTTAGCATCAGCGGAGTGTCACTTCCCTCGGTACATACATCTGCAAACTTATCGAAATGACCCATCTGTCTCGAGTCAAACGTCACCCTGACCAAGAATTTCTCACCGGACTGTATTGCCTGCTGTGGATAATCAGCAACCATACATCCGCAACTTGTCTGCACCTCGCTTATGCGTAAACTCTTCTTACCGTTGTTTATCAACTCAAATTCAGCCGTCACCGGCACGTTGTACTCCACTTGTCCACAGTCCACCACATCATTGGCAGCCACTATGTCCTGCGCCCGCAGTTCAGCAGAAAGTGCGGCAAGCACAGACAATACGATTATATTTTTATTCATCAATTATATTTTTGCTTATTATATATTATCTTTTCGTTTATTATGTTGGGGGTTGTACTTATTCATTGTTTATCTTCCGACACGCTTATAGTCATAGCGGCAGCCCGTGCCGAATACTCAGGACTGTATGCGCACTGCACAGTACATGTGCCCGTGCTGTAGGTTCCGGCACGATCGACATAATACTCTGCCTCTACGATATGGCTGCCCTTGGACATTCTGTCGAAGTAATAACCGGTGCGGTTATCGCCCTGCGCACAATAGCATACGCCTCGATAACCACTCAACTGCATCACCGGCTCCATGCAGGCAGCCCTCTTATCGACTATCTGAACGAAATCATAGTCGCGCGATGCGGTAACGGTGATTCTAACCTTTATCTTATCTCCTACAGCAAGCTGCGCACCATCAGCAAGCACCTTACCGTCTTTCATAATCTCACGCTTAACAGTCATGCCCTCAGAAGCACCGGCTATGTCGGTCACATCCTGCATGAACTGTGCATAGACAGCGCCCCACGACATTCCGTCAGAAGTCTTTTCAACAGTAAAGGTCTTCATGTTGTCACCGGTACGCGATGTCTTCACATAACCGAGTCCGGCTGTAGCCTTCGGCAGTTCGAGCTTCGAGCCGTTGACTTTGAGTACAGGCTGATGCGTCACTGTTGTGAACATATCATCCTTGTTGCCGTTCATGAAAGCATATACTGCATCAACACTGTTCAAAGGAGTATCCCATCCCTGCGTACGTTTAGACTGCAACAGCCAGCGCTGCATTTCTTTTATCGTGGTGACATCCTCTGGAGTGATGGTCTGCAAAGCCTCGATGACAGCCGTCTGAGTAGGAATGCGGTAGTCATACCACGAATAATATGCCTTCGGTGTGTCGAAATAGCGTCCCATCTCCTCGTTAAATACGGAGTACTCCTTAACACTGCGCAACAGCTCGGCGGCCTTATCACTATGTCCACTGCCTGACATTATCACAGCGACATTAGCTTTTCCGGCTATGGTCAGTCCGGTATTCTGCTTTGACAACAAGTTCACCAGATAATCGTATTCAGCCTTTCTCTGCGAAGTAAGTTTTTGTCCGCTGAGCGTACATATATAAAGATAGGTGACAGCAAGCTCGCTCGGACGCAGGTTTTTCTCGCCCTTGCTCTCCGCTTTCTTCAGATTCTCGACCTCAACAGCCATCTTTTTGCCTAGATAATCGATTGCAGAAATCAACATTCCCGTCGTTTCCTTGTCGACACCGGTCATGGCATTGAGTCTAACAAGCATCTCCGCAACAGTAGATGTCATATAAACATTGCCGCCCATACCAGGCCACCATGAGAACGAACCGTCACCGTTCTGTAGTTTTTTAAGCTTTGTCAGAACGTCATTAAGCCTGTATTCCATCGCAGACTCGTCGAAGAAGCCCGTGAGCAGGCGTTTCTGGTCAGCTTCTTTCTCAGCATCCATGAGCCAAGGAGTCTCACTGAGCACAACAGACTTGAGCTCCTCATTCTTCTGAAGACTGCTCATGAGCGATGTCTCGTCACCGCTCTCCTGACGCCACAAGTCAAGAACGCGTTTGAAATCGGGCACGCTCTCCACGATATTACGTCCAAGACTGCCGGCATAATATGCAGCGGCAAGACTCAGAGCATTGTTTTCGTTGGTCTCGGCAATGATAGGCAGCGTCTGCAGGATGAGCCAAGCAGGATTGTCGGTATATTCAACTGTCAGTTTGTTGTCCTTATCATTCACCACAAACATCTGCTTAAGGTCGATCGTATGTTCGCCTGCACCGTCCCAAGTGAATGCCTTTGTGTTTGTGACAAGCTCGCGATCGGGCATCACAGCCAGATAATGCTGCTCGCCATCGCTATATCCACGGCCAGAAGCAACGACTCGGCAGATGAGCAATCCGTCGTTGTCTATCTTATCCATATCGAATGTGAAGCTGACAGCAGACGTCTCACCTTTCTTCACATTATATTTAACGGTCTGATGATAGACCTCCTTTTCGTCCTCAGGATTGAGCAGAGAAAGACGCGCAGTACCCGTGACGTCCTTCTCAGACGTGTTGAACAGACGTGCCGAGATGCTCACCTTGTCGCCCTTACGTACAAAACGCGGAACATTAGGCTGCACCATCACCGTCTTCTGCGCCACCGCCTCGCCTTCGAGCATGCCGCTGTTCATGTCCTTGTCGTGCGCAATGCCCATGAACTTCCATGTGGTTATGCTTTCCGGAAGGGTGAACTTTATACTGATATTTCCTTTTTCGTCGGTTGTGAGACCGGGATAGAAGAACGCCGTCTCGTTGAAGTTCTCACGTATCTGGGGCGTCTGTCCGGAGTCCTCTTCCAATGTTACGGTCTCTTTTGTCCCCCTTATCATGATGTTGTCGCCCGATGCGTCCTCCACCGTTCTGGCGTAACCTACACTCATCACCTCATCACTGCCAGACATGGGCTGCGCTATCATCTCCTTCGACCGGAGCACCTCACCTTTTGCCATCAGCACTTCATTTACTGCAACAATGCCAAGCAATGGCGTCACATCATAATGCCCGAAGTCCAGTCCGCGCTCGTCAAGAAGCTTGAGAGGCATCTCGCCATACACTCCTATGTTTGTGGCGTAACGCGCAGACCACGATGTGAACGGCAGACTGTAATAAATTGGCATTGAGAGTGACCACGAATGGCTGCGCAACTGGTCAAGCGACTTATCATAGAGTGTGGCCAGAAGCTGTGCGGTGGCAGGCGTTCCGTCCGGACGTGTGACACTGAGTGTCCATTCCTCTTTCTGTCCCGGAGTGAGTCTGTCGCGGAAAGTGGTCCACTTCATCAACAAACGTGTATCCTTCTTAGGATGACGCAAAGATACACTATGGCGGTAAAGAATGCCACCCTTAACCCATGCATAATTAAGCAGAATGCCGTCGCCATACTCCGGTTTGTAGGTAAACTGACGTGTATGAAGTTCATCACGCAACGTCATTGTGCCGTTCTCGAGTACACGATCGCCTGAAAATACCGTGTAGAACACGTGAAGCAGACTGTCGGAAGCACCGAGCTGCACATACACAGGACGTCCGTCAGCATTGAACTCATCGGCAGAAGCATAGAACCAGTCGTGTGTCTCTACCACTGCTTTCTTGTCCTGCATAGTGAATACAACGAACTCACGGTCGATAGTGTCGTTGCCGCAATAAGCTATAAGACGATGTTTCATCGACTTGAGCTGTGCGGATGATATTTCGGCAGCCACATTTGCCTTGCATGTATATTTCTGATTGTCGATATAGAACGTAACATCACCGTCGATATTCTCGCCGGCATTGTTACGGTATAAGAATGTAATGGTCTTCAGACTGTCACGCTCCACTCTCTCAGGCAGGTTGCAATCAAACGATGTAGGACGGTCGCTCAGTGGAATACTTGTCTCACCCTGGTGGGTCTCACCGGCCACATCGGTGACACTTGCGCTGACATCGAAACTATAGTAACGGTTTGGACGCTCGTCCATTGTCTCGGGAAGCGAAACCGGAACCTTTATGCTGAATGTGCCGTCGCTGCCAGTGGCGATAGTGTCTGATGCAATCTGTACCACCTGTTCGTTTGTTCCGTAATAGCGCCACAGCATGGACGGGCGGCGCGTTACTGTATAGACGACCCGCGCTCCCTGCACCGGTACTCCGGCATAGGTCTTGGCCGAACCTTTCACTGTGACCGTGTCGCCAGAACGGTAATTTGCCGTGAGCTTGTCAAACTGAACATCGAACGTCGGACGTTTGTACTCTTCGACGGAGAACGAGGTATATCCGTTGTTGCCGAAATCACATCTTACGGAGAAGGTTCCCGGCAGACAAGACGAAGGAAGCACAAAATCGGCAGAAGCCATACCGAAACCGTCGGTCACAACCTTCTGTTTTCCTACCTCCTTATAGTTGGCATCGCGCAGCGTGAGTGTCATTGCCTTGCCCGAAAGAGCCACCGACCGTTTGGTCTCACCGTTATAATTGTATGCCAAGGCAGCCAGATGCACGGTCTGACCAGGGCGGTATATGCGGCGGTCGGTGTAAAGATTGACATAATCAACAGAGCGGGCACTCTCACCGAAATAGAATCGTCCGCTTAGCGAAGCCACAGGAGAAGCCTTGTCATCATCGGTATAAATGTAATACGACTGTACGAGATTCGTCTTACGGTTATACAATGTCTCTCCATCGGCGTTGCATGTCAGCGTCTCAACATCCTTATTATCCTCATTGCGACGGTCATAAGACGTGATGCGTATCTTCGCACCCGGCACTGGCTCACCCGTTGTTGCATTCACAGCAACAAGACGTATGTTGTTGCTGGGCATATCCTCTGTCACAAGCATGAGGTTGCTCACACGCAGCAGGGCACGCTCTACCGGAACGCTGATATTATCGGTTGTGAACTCCACAAGATACACACCATTCTTCAGACCGTCTATCTGCATGCTGTCGTTCACAATCTTGTATGGCGGCAGACCTATGTAGCGACGTATCTGAGTGAACGGTTCGTCGGGAGCCAACAGTTTCTTCAGTTTTGCATAATCGTCCGCATCGGCAGGGTTGAGATCAGTGTCACCGTTTACATTAACGCGGCGCACGGTCATCGTCAGCTCACCAATGTTGCACAATGAAGCAACAATCACCTTGCGAGGCACGCCGGGCAAAGCCACTTGGTCGCCTATCGAGACATTGAAATAAGGCATGGTCAGTCTCTTCACCGCATTACGCAGAACATTCATTCTGGGCCATGCGCCCCACTTCACCAGAGCATAGTCGATGTAGTTCATCTTGTCTTCGGGCGTGGCATCCTCCGATGCGTCCATGAATTTGTAGCGCTCTATCGCCAGCTCACCGGCAACAGTCAGGTCGCCATACTTGTCGATAAGTGAGTCTATGGACTGCAGATACTTCGATTTCTGCATTCTCAGCGTGTTGCCCGTGCGGTTCTGCTGTATCATCTTCAGCGCACAGAAACATGCGGCGGCACGGTTGCCTACTTTCTCATAATAGTCGTGCAGAATGTCATAGCGGCCGGCCTCCATTCCGAGCACATGCAACATGTCGTCGCCGAATATGCGGCTATCCACGCCGTCTTCAACAAACGGACTGTAACCGGTGGCGAAAGCGCGCGCCAGCTCGTCGGGATGTGTCAGCGAAAGACTGTAGAACGCCTCGCTGCGTGCAGCCGCATCGTCGCATAGTGTAGGCCGTTTCTTATAGACGGTACCTATCACCGAATTGTAAACGGCAGCCAAAACCACGTCCTTCGATTCCGCCTTCTTTGCATCAGCCTCGAGTCTGCGCACGGCAGGAGCGAGCGAATCGGGCGATATGCTGCTCCATGCGCCCATCTTGCTCACCTGCGCTTTGAGCAGATGACCATAGGCGCGGTCGGCCTCAGCCTTTGCTATTATCTTGTCGAGAATCTCTATCTGTGTTTTCGGCAAATCCTTCTCTCTTGCCGCAGCCTCCTTTTTCCACAACGTGGTGTAACTGTCGGCATACATCATTGTAGGCACCATGGCTATAACGAATATGATAAAAAGTAATCTTTGTCTCATAATCTGATTTTTTATGATATTAATTTCCGCCTTTCCTCATCTGTCATCAAAATAAACATTTTGGCATGACCGGTGATGGATATATTATTGCAAATATACAAATATTACAAAAAACGACCAATCAAAATGACAAACTTTTAGTTATGTTTCCGTTTTTTTATCGCCATGGCAACAAAAGGGTGACACATAGATAAAACACATGAATGATAAAAAAACGCCGGACGGCCGACACAACAGGAAACCAACAGGCTGAAACCTCGGACTAGAATACGGTAGAAAAACCGGCGGATGTGTCCGCATGTCATACAATGACAAAAAGACATGTCATCCCAACCGCCGACCGTCATAACAGGAACAATTGATGATAAAGCCCAATGTAAAAATTGTAAATAATCATCGGGTTTAACATCTTTTTGCACAAACTGATACAAACTCTGCATGGTTTATGCATTACATCTACAGAAAGCAAAACACAGCAAGACCAGAAATCGGATGTGTGATGTTGAGAAACGAAGTACAGAATCTTCAAAATATAAAAATAAACAGGACGCGCTCTTTCATTAAAAACGCCTGTCACGTTTTTCAATGAGAAAGTAGTCGATATTAATAATTAACTTAATTAAGAATATGAAAAGGTTGAAATTATCTCTGCTTTTATTAAGCATCTTGTCTGTTGGAATGACTTTCCAATCGTGTGATGACGACAACGACAACTACTATTATTATCCGATAAACCGTCCGAACGCAATAGTGACAGTGAAACCGGAGGGCTACGGACAGAAGTTCTTCTTGCAGCTCGACGACTCTACGACGCTCACGCCGCTCAACATGAACCGTTCGCCATACGGAAGCAAGGAAGTAAGAGCTTTCGTAAACTTCAGTTATGCTGAACAACAGAACGACAAACGCAACTTCAATGTTTACGTCAACTGGATGGACAGCATCCTTACCAAGCAGACCGCTCCCGATCTCGGAACACAGAACGACCTGAAATATGGAGACGATCCGGTGGAGATAGGCACGAGCGACTGGGTTACAATAGCCGAGGACGGATATCTGACACTGAGCTTCAAGACCAGATGGGGAGGCACAAAACCTCACTACGTGAACCTTGTGACAGGCTCCAACCCGGACGATCCGTATGAAGTGACATTCTATCATAATGCCGACGGCGACGTGAACGGATATTGGGGATATGGCATCGTGGCCTTCAAGCTCGACAAACTGCCCGACACCAACGGCAAGACAGTGGATCTGACACTGAAGTGGAAATCGTTTAACGGCGACCGCAAGGTGACATTCAAATACTGCACACGCAAGTCGTCAACGGCAAGCGCAAAGGCTGTGGTGGCTCCTACGGAATATATGAAGAACCTGAAATAAACCGGATGTGTCGCCGACGGCGTGCATCTGACGTCTCACAGCCAACCCGCTTGGTAAGTCTAACACATGCAACCGATACGGCGGCCATACGACAAAAATAAAAAGTAAAGTAATAAGTACATTCTCATAGGCTTTAAACTTTGATTCATCTCTCATCGGGATGTCTTCTCTGAAGGAAGAGAGGGCATCCTTTTTTTGTGGCCTGCGTAAAGCAATGTCTGTATGATGCTGCGCGAAACAAGATAGACGATGAAGGCGAACCAGAGGGCGTGATTGCCCCACCCCGTGCGGAGCGACATGTAAACGCCGAAAAACAGGAGTGCCGACACTATGGACGAGAGCATCATGCCACGCGTGGCCGTGACGCCGATAAACACTCCGTCCCAGACAAAGGCTGCCATGCCTGCAACCGGAATAGCCACTGCCCAGGGGAAATAAGCGGCTGCGGAGGCTATGACCGTGGTGTCGTCGGTGAGCAGCGAGAGGAAAGCGCTGCCGCCAAAGGCATACAAGGCCGTGTAGGCCGCAACGAGTATGACGCCCCACACGAACAGATGGCGCACCGTGGAACGGAACATCTGCGCATTGCGCGCGCCGTAGTAGCGGCCGCAGAGCGCCTCGCCGGCATAGGCGAAACCATCCATGACGTATGAAAACAGCGTGAAAAGCTGCATGAGCAGAGTGTTTACCGCCAGGACAACAGCACCGTGAGACGCTCCGGCTGAAAGGAAAAACAGATTCACTGCCACTATGAACAAGGTGCGGATGAAGATGTCGCGGTTGACACTGAAGAAGCGACACATGGCGTGGAAATCGAACAGTCCGACGGCGGAATAATGGTTGCGGAGGCGGCCATAGACCACGACAAGCGACACCACGGCTGCCAGCAGACCGGCATACTGGGCAATGAGCGTGCCGAGAGCCACGCCCTCTACCTTCATTCCGAACACATATACCAGACTAAGACTTGCGGCGATATTGACTACATTCTGCATTATGGAGATGAACATCGGTATGCGTGTGTTCTGCATGCCGATGAACCAGCCCGTAAATCCGTAAAGACAGAGCATGGCGGGAGCGCCCCACACACAGATGCCATAGTAGGTGCGGACAAACACTGAGATGTCAGGCGAAGGACCGATAACCCTGAGCGCAAGACTCAAAATCGGATGACGGAAAAGAATTATCAGCGCCGCAACGACAAGCGCAACGGTGAGCGAGCGCAACAACAGGCGCACGACATCGGGCAGATCGCAGCGTCCGAACGACTGCGAGGTCATTCCGCTCGTACCCATACGCAGAAAACCGAATATCCAATATATCACATTGAATATCATAGAACCGACAGCTATCGCACCGATATACACGGCATCGCCCATGTGCCCCACTATGGTCACATCGACAAGTCCGAGCAGGGGCACGGTGATGTTTGAGACAATGGACGGAAGAGCTATACGAAGTATCTGACGGTTTATCTGGTTCATCTGGTTTGCTGTGTATATATTGTTGTTTTCAGAGCGCAAAATTATCTATTTAAAGACAAACGCCAAGCGCCGCGTTTCTGTTTTAACATTTATTCGCTTTGAGATTCAAGCACCTTGAGTTATCTTTGCACCCGTTGGCATTATCTTTGCTCTGAATAATAAAAAGGAATTATAAACAATAAAAAAAGGAATAAGATTATGGAAATAGGAAGCAAGGCTCCGGAAATACTGGGCGTTGACCAGAACGGTAAGGAAGTACGTTTGAGCGATTACGCTGGTAAGAAACTCGTGTTATATTTCTATCCTAAGGACTCTACTCCTGGATGCACAAGCGAGGCATGCAGCCTGCGCGACAACTACGAAGAGCTGAAGGCTAAGGGATATGAGGTTGTAGGCGTAAGCGTGGACAGCGAAAAGTCGCACCAGAAATTCATCGAGAAAAACCAACTGCCGTTCACTCTCATTGCCGATACAGATAAGAAACTTGTTGAGGAATTCGGTGTATGGGGCGAGAAGAAAATGTGTGGCAGGACATATATGGGTACGTTCCGCACGACATTCATCATCGACGAGAACGGCGTAGTGGTAAATATCATGGGGCCGAAACAGATTAAAGTGAAAGAACACGCCGGACAGATTCTCAGTCTGTAAGGCAAGCAAAATATTGTGTCTGAGTTGTATTCTTACTTCTCAGACACTTTTTTTATCTCTCAGACCGGGACAGATAAAGTCCCCATACGACAAATAACCGTGTGAATAAAAGATTGTCTTTCCATCATGGAAGCCCCGATGCCTTAATACCTGACAAGTATTGCTCAGCCCGATGGAAATTCAGTTGAGATTGGTTTTTATTAATGAAATGACATTGAGTTTCGGAAAAATTCATAGTTATGAGCGGCTTTATAAACAATGACATTATATTTATTCCGTAATAATAAATCCGCATTGCCACAATAGATACTTCATAACCGCAAAATCAATACATCATTTCCGCGCTTTTCCTTATATCTGATATCAGCGTTTTTGAGGGAGAACTGAAAGACATACCTACAATTCTTCTTGACTTTATTTTGACAAAATATTTTCGCAAAAGAGATGTAAAGGGATGTTAAATCCGGCGTTATAAAGCCTGTTTCTCCATATATCGCCTTTTCATATACCCCGTAACGTAGTCCGAAAATATTCTTTTTGCTTTCTGATATTGCCCATTTCGCAGTCCGATAAAGCCTATATTAAGGTGCGATATGGTGCTTTTCGGCCCCTGAAATGGGCTATTTCGCATGACGATATGGTGCTTTTTGCAAAACGACAAAATACCCATTAAACATAAATCATTGATATTCAATATTTTATAAAAGCCTCTCATAATTCGCGTATTTGCGTCCAATGGAGAATCCGCTCGAAAATACTCGCTTATTTTTCGGGGTATAACAGGAAACCCGGACCGAAAAATCAAAATCCGGTTATAAATTGAAAGTTGGCCATATCTTTTTCATTTCAGAAGAAAAATACAACTCTGACCAGTGAGTTAAGTCAAAGCCTTTTATTGAAACCAAGCCACACTCAATTTATAACGAGCCATAAAAAAAGCGTGGTGGCGCATCCGACCGACAGTGTTTGCCTTTACTGTCATAAGCGGAACGTGCCACCACGCTTCAAATGTTTATAATTATACGCTGAGATTCAGCATATTCTGAAAAATCAATCGTTCTGCTCGGCGTCGATAGCCTTTATCTTCTGCTTTACGAGCTCCATGTCGTCCTTGAGCTTCTGAACCTTTCTCTTCAGCTCGTCAACAAGACTATTGCCTTTCTTACTGCTGGCTGTGAGGAATCCGAGATTGTTCTCGTATGTCTGGATTTCCTGACGCAGCTGGTCGTAACGGCGCATCAGACGTCCGCGCTCGTTGTCGAGAGCATCCTCACCACGTTTTGCGACATTCTTCAGATTGGTCTTGAAGTTGTCGAGCTTGCGGCGACTTGTAGATATGTTGAGCTCTTTGTAAAGCTTGTCAAGAGCTGCATGATAATCGTTATATACGTTGTCCTTCTCCTTATAAGGCACGTGTCCGACGCTGTTGTATTCCTCGATGAGCTGCTGCACCTTCTCCTGAACGTTGTCAACACCCTCAGCAGTGAAATTACGAAGCTTCTCGATGATTGAGCGTTTCTTCTCAAGGTTGGCGCGCTCCTCATTGTGCACGCCTGCGTTTGCAGCGTTGCGGGCAGCGAAGAACTTGTTACATGCCTCGAGGAAATCGTTCCACAGCTGGTCGCCTATCTTCTTAGGCACACCGCCTATGGTCTTCCATTCTTTCTGCAAAGCAATGAACTTGTCGCCTGTAGATTTCCAGTCAGTGCTGTCGCACATTGCGCGTGCCTTCTCTATAAGTGCTTTCTTCTTCTCTATATTCGCAGCAAACGAATCCTTGAGATCCTTGAAGAAAGCAGCCTTGCGACCGAAGAAATCGTCGCATGTGCCACGGAAGCGCTCGAATATCTTCACGTTCATCTTCTGCGGAGCGAATCCTATGGTCTTCCACTCGGCCTGGAGAGCTATTATCTCCTTTGTGTGCTTCTCCCAGTCGCTTGCGCCCTTATTCTCTTCCTTGGCTATAGCCTCAGCCTTCTCGCACAATTCGGTCTTGCGTGCAAGATTGTCTTCCTCCTTGGCACGGAGATCCTCGAAATGCTGCTGATGACGTTTGTTGATGACTGTAGATGCAGCCTTGAAGCGTGCCCAAATGCTTTCGCGCAGGTCTTTTGCCACAGGTCCTATCTCACGATACTGCTGATGGAGCTCCTGTAACTGGTGGAAAGCGCTGATGACATCGGGTTCGTCAGCGAGCTTCTCTGCCGATTCGCACAATTTGGTCTTCAGTTCGAGATTCTTCTTGAAATCATATTCGCGAGCCTCGATGTTGAGTTTGAGCAGATCGTAGAACTGTTCTACATACAGCTGATAGCTGCGCCACAATTCGCTGGCCTTGTTTGCCGGAACAGATTTTATCTCTTTCCACTGCTGCTGCAGCTCCTTGAACTCTGGATATGACTTGTTGGCCTGCTCCGGAGAGGTGGCCATGGCTTTTATCTTGTTTATTATTTCGAGTTTCTTTTCCAGGTTTGCCTGCTTCTCGGCCTCCTGCTGCTGGAACAGCTTGGTACGATTCTCGCGTATCACAGCCATCTCTGCCTTGAAGACAGTCTCATCCTCGTCCGGCACAATCTGATATTTGTCAGGATCGCCGCCGGCGTTAAGATATTCTTTCAGACGCGCCTCGCGCTCTGCAATATGCAATTTATAGAAAGAGGTTTTAAGATGATCAATCTCTTCCTTATTGGAAAATTCCTTATTTGCAACAATCTCCTTCAGGCGTGCAAGAACCTCTTTCTTCGTCTTGTATGTCTGCAACGAAGGCGTTTCTTCTGTTGCATTCTCATCAGCACAGACTGCTTCAGTTTCCCCTGCCTGGCTTTCAGCCGCATTTTCATCTTGTTTTACTTGAGCAACTGATTGCTCCATGCCTTTTTCGTTTTCATTCACTCCGTTCAGAAGAGCATTTTCTTGAGAATCCATCATTTCACTATTTTAAGTTTATGACACGGTTTTTCCACAATATACAAGCAAATTTCAAAAGGACTTAATAATTTAAGCCATTAGCATTTTGCATGATAATTTAATTTCTAAAAATTGTAGATGCAAACTTAACTAAAAAAAAGTAATTCCGCAAAAAAACTTACATATTTTTTACATTTTTCCGTCAAAGTAGTCTTTTGTGGCGCAAAATAAACCACGACAGGCCAGATACGCAGACAGAAATTACCAGAGCCACGATGAAACCATAACTTGTTGATTCCATGCCGTTAATGAGGTTCATTCCGAACAAAGAAGCTATGAGCGTCGGGAACATCATTATGATAGACACTGAAGTAAGCGTACGCATCACGGTGTTCATGTTGTTGTTGATGATGCTCGAGTATGTATCCATCGTCGATTCGAGGATGTTCGAATAGATGTTGGTCGTCTCACGTGCCTGCGACATCTCAATGTTGACATCTTCTATAAGGTCGGCATCAAGCTCGTCGACCTGCAGTTTGAACTTCAGTTTCGCAAGAAGAGTCTCGTTGCCACGTATTGACGTTATGAAATATGTAAGAGAGTCCTGCAGACGACTGAGCGCAATGAGCGACTCATTGTTCACCACATTGTCAAGATTGTGCTTTGCCTTCTCTATAAGTGTATTTATCTGCTTCAGACGCTTCAGATACCACACTGCCGAAGAAAGGAAAAGACGGAATATCATATCGACATAATCGGTAAAGCCCTCTCCCCTCTTCTGCTGATAGCTGACAAAATCTATCATCATGTTTGTCTCATAATAACAAACAGTAATGGTGACATCACCTTTATGGATTATACCTAGCGGGACCGTGGTATATGGCGTACGGGAACGTATTTCCTTGACGTACGGGATACGAAGGATTATAAGCATCCAACCGTCGTCATACTCGTAACGCGCACGCTCATCGGTATCGCTTACGTCTGAAAGAAAATAATCGGGTAAATTGAATTTATCTTCAAGCCACTGCTGATCGTCTTCCGTAGGACAAGTAACTTGTATCCAGCAGTTAGGTTGCCACTCAGCAACCGCTTTCAAGGCACTCTCAGTATTCCAGAATGTTCTCATAAAGCTAATCTCCTTAGATTTGTCGTCTTTTTGAATTACCGGCAGGAGACAGCCTCATACTGAAAGGAACATCTTGTCTCCAGCCTTAGAAAGTAATATTTTCCGCGTGATAATCGTCCATAAATTCTTATTAAAATTTGCGACTGCAAAGTTACAGAAAATCTTTAATTATACAAACTCTTTTTCATAAATTCGTTTACAGTATCAAATTGTTAATAAAATTATCTTAATGTTTATATTTTTTAAATGTTCGTTGATGCAATTTATACAGATGTTATATCTTTATAAAAAGGTCTAATATTATTTATTCACTAAAAAACACTTTAAACGCATGAAAAAAACTTTACTATTTATGAATGCCATTGTGTTTGGCACATTAACTGCATTTGCGCAAAATGATGGACAGATAAGAGTCAAGAGTGGCTTTACAGCAGACATTGTGGCTGAAGCCGTGCCTGTCGAGGATAATCTGGTACTCGGTATCGACAACGGAAGTGTAGGATTATTCTCTAAAACCATCAGCTTCAAAAACAACGGACTGCCTGCGGACATGCCTTTAAAAGCATTCGAAACAGGAAACCTTTACAACATTGACTATACAAAAAACAATGCGCTCAGACTGTTAGGACCGAACGATGCTTCCGGCACTTCTTACGAAAGCAGTGGAGAACTGATACTTGCCAATCCTGTGAAGACAGACAAACTGTGGCTGCTGTGCATCTGCGGAAACGGACCAACAGACCTTTATGTCGAGGTCTGCTATTCTGACGGAGATTTCTCTTACAGCAATATTACCGTTGAAGACTGGTGGAACGACAGCAAGGACCCGAACGACCACATGGGCAAGGACGAGGCTTTCTGGGGATACGACCGTGTTGACCTGAATTCAGGAGCGCCACAAGGTGTAACAGCTGTGCGCATTCTTGAAAAGAGCATAGAGACAAATCCTGAGAAGGAAATAAAATCAGTGTATATCGAGAAACTCGATGCAAGCAAAGGCTATCCTACCATTCTCGGATTATCTACAGGACAGCAGCCTGTTGAGGTGGCCGATGGATTCAATGTGGACGTGATAGCTGAGGCAACACCGATAGACGAGTATGCCAACGCTTCGCTTGACGGCAACTCATGGGTGCTTTATTCACAAGCGCTCGGAGAGCTTAAACAATCGACTGTGTACGGATTGCCGGACGACGGAAACATCGTTACAAAGAGCAACAGAACATATAAGGTAGATTACACAACACTCAACTCTACAAGACTTGTAGCCGACGATGCCGCCACACCTGACGTAGATGAATCTACCACTACACTCGAGCTTGAAGACAAACCTACAGTCAGCGACTACGGTTCACTGGTATTTCTCGCTACCGCCGGAAACGGTCCTGCTACGATAGACATCACTTACAACTACGAGGACGGAACACACAGCACAAGCTACATCGATATTCCCGACTGGTGCAACAACCAATCGCTGGCAGCAGTGCAGACCGGACGCTACTACGGAGGTGTTGACGACAGAGACTATGTAGGACTGTACGAGATTGAAGACTTCCCCGAGAGCAACAAACAGATAGAGAGCATCACTCTGAACAACTATACCAGCAATAATGACAAAGGTTTCATTATGGGTATCTATCTCACCGACGGAACCATAACAACCGGTATAAAAGACATCAAGGCTGATGCTGAAAAGGCAGACGGAAAGATGTTTAATCTTAACGGACAGAGAGTGAACGAATCATACAAAGGCATCATAATAAAGAACGGTAAGAAGCATATAGTAAGATAAAAACATAAATTCCACTTAATATAATCTGCGCTGTCATTCACGGCGCAGATTTTTTTTGACCTTTCACATCAGCCATATTAGAGATTGATATGGACTCTTTCAAGGGCTGTAGGAAATCATTGGGGATATCCATACAACATCGCAATTCTGAAAAGAAAGAACCTTTTGCCCGTAACCCCGTGCATATTCGTGAACAGTAGAAATTAACGGCAAGTTTGTTTTATTCACCCAATATCATAGCATATCGGAATACATCCTGATTGCGCAAAGCGGTATTATTCGGGACAGAATATTCATATCACTTCACGATAAATCATTATCGCCGCAACCGATAAATCATCAACGCAGACAAGGCATATATTTTCCTTACCTTTACTAACATTCGATATCTGCGTTTAAAGGGGAAAATCGGGCGATATACTTACAATTTTTCTTGACTAAATTTTGACAATTTTTTTTTGCGAAAGAGATGTAAAGGAATATTAAAATCGGTATTATAAAGGACATTCCGTACAATACCGTCTCCTGATCTACCCCGTAACGTAGTCCTAAAAGATTGATTCCGTGTTCTGATATTGCCCATTTCATGGTGCGATTAAGCCTATTTTAGGGTGCAATATGGTGCATTTCAGCCCCCGAAATGGCCTATTTCGCAAGGCGATATGGTGCTTTTTGGAAAACGAGAAAATATCCCTTAAATATAAATCATTGATATCCAATATTTTATAAAAACCTCTTATTTTTCGCGTATTTGCGCCCGAAAGAAAGTCTGTCAGCAAATACGCGCTTATTTTTCGGGGTATATCGGGAAACCGGGGCAGAAAAAACGAAAACCGGTTACAAATTGAAAGTTGTCTATATCGGCACATCCAGCCTGAAGAAAACACCGCTGATCCGGGAGCACAGCAACCGTTGTCATAGAGATGTATCCATAGCTGAATTTATGATTTACATAAAACATTCGGTCGCCTTAGAATCGCTGAGCATTATTTTCATCCCCATCTATTTTCTTCTGCCTCAAAATATAGCTGCCGCGACAGATAAAAACAGTTCACAATCGTATAAAACATCGTTCATAATCATTGCATGATATCATAAAATAACTGATACAATCAACACCCTATTCTCTCATAATATCACCGCAAAAACAATATGAACAAACGGCCTGCACGCCACATATTCTACATAGAAGCATAAGATACGATGCTAAATAAGGTCCTTTTCGCACTGCACAATGCAATAAAACACTCCTGTCGGACATATTTCCGGCATGAAAAATAAGACGTTTTCACCGCAAATATTCAAGCCGATGAATACGCACGATCGTACTATTAAATCCCAATAAAACCACCCATCACGTCGTCAAAACAAAATAATCACCGCCAACGCCCCAATCCTATCCTCCCAAAGAATCCGCATCCGCAATAATCCTTTACCCGCACAATCCCCGCCACACGTCCCATACAATAACAAAAAAGCTTTTTTATTTTGAATTGCACCCATTTTCCACTATCTTTGCATAACAGATATTCATACAGGCGGAAACAGGAAAAACAGTCTCCAATCAGCCTGAAAATACCCTTATAAACGACACATACGCGCGACGCGCGCCACATACACAACACATAAATGAAGATAGTAATACAGCGTGTCAGCCACGCTTCAGTAACGATAAACGGGGAAGTAAAGTCGGCTATAGGCCGCGGATTCCTCATACTTCTCGGCATTGCCGACGACGATACGCGCGAAGACATGGAATGGCTCGTCAAAAAGACCGCCGCACTGCGCATATTCGACGACGAACAGGGCGTGATGAACCTGCCCATAACAGCCATCGACGGCGAGATACTCGTGATAAGTCAGTTCACGCTTCTGGCCTCATACAAGAAGGGTAACCGTCCGTCGTGGATACACGCCGCGCCCCACTCCATAGCCATTCCGCTCTACGAGGAGTTCTGCAACCGTCTGAGCGAGGCCATAGGAAAGCCCGTCGGCACAGGCGAATTCGGCGCCGACATGAAGGTGGAACTGCTCAACGACGGCCCTGTGACCATCTGCATGGATACCCGTCACCGCGAATGAAAGCGCATAATAACACGATTCCATCGAAACAAAAAACTAACAATATATGACAGACAACGATATAACCCTGCGCGAGGCACAACAGCTTGTAGATGAATGGATACACACCTACGGCGTGCGCTACTTCAGCGAGCTCACCAATATGGCGGTACTGACCGAAGAAGTGGGCGAAGTGGCACGCATAATGGCGCGCAAATATGGTGACCAGAGCTTCAAGGAGGGAGAGAAAGACTCGCTCGGCGACGAGATGGCAGACGTGCTTTGGGTGCTCCTATGCATAGCCAATCAGACAGGCATAGACCTCACCGAGGAACTGCGCCGCAACATCGAGAAAAAGACACGGCGCGACAAGGACCGCCACCGCAACAATCCGAAGCTCTGACCCGAGTCAGAACACATGCCGCCACAGCGCGGAACAGCACAACCGTTTGCGCCCGAGACGGTTATACACATACCCCACGATATAGTAAAACACTAAATATCAATACAATATGGCTACAACAAACACAACCTGCGAGCATCATCATCATGACGCTCCGAAACAAAGCAAGTACGAAGAGGCTTTGAATAAATACAACCTCGACATCGACGACGCAGCCGTAAAAGAGGCTGTACGCACTCTGATAGCCGAGAAAGTGCACGAGAACGATACCCCGGAGGTGAAACGCTTTCTCATGGGAAGCATAGAGCTGACAACGCTCAAGACCACCGATTCCGACACCAGCGTACTGGCATTCACCGAGCGCGTGAACGAGTTCGACAACCAATATCCCGACCTACCCCACGTCGCAACGATATGCGTATATCCATGCTTCGCCAGCATCGTGAGCCAGTCGCTCGAGGTTGACGGCGTCGAGATTGCATGCGTCTCAGGCAGTTTCCCGTCATCACAGGCACTGCTCGAGGTCAAGGTTGCCGAGACCGCACTGGCAATAAAGGACGGCGCCACCGAGATAGACATCGTGATGCCTGTGGGCAAGTTCCTCAGCGGCGATTATGAGGGCGTGAGCGACGAGATAAACGAGCTGAAACAGGTGTGCGGCGAGCATGCCATGAAGGTGATACTCGAGACGGGCGACCTCGGCACGGCAGCCAACATAAAGAAGGCTTCCATCCTTGCCATGTACGCCGGAGCCGACTACATCAAGACATCCACCGGCAAAGAGAAAATATCTGCCACGCCTGAGGCTGCATACGTGATGTGCCAGGCCATTAAGGAATACTACGACGAGACTGGCATACAGATAGGATTCAAGCCTGCCGGAGGCATAAATACGGTGATGGATGCCGTAATCTACTACACCATCGTGAAAGAAGTTCTCGGCGAGAAATGGCTCACCAACAAGTGGTTCCGCCTCGGCACAAGCCGTCTGGCAAACCTGCTGCTGAGCGAGATTGTGGGCGAAGAGACCAAGTTCTTCTAAATCTATCGGACAAACAATGTGGGTCTGACAGACGGCCATAATAATACGATATGGCCGTTATCTCTACCACATGTTCCAGTATCATATCCGGCCCGTTTCAATATGCACCATTCCGGCTTCTGAAACGGGCCGTTTCATATGCTGATATAGGCCGTTTCACACGATGATATGGGCCATTTCGGAGCCTGATACGGGCTCTTTCGCAACACGGTCAGGGCTTTATCACGAACCGGTTTAAGGCGGTCTCAAATCAGACAAAATAAAAAAGCCGCAGACAACGGATAAAAAACAATCCTGAAACACATCGTCGTGATTCAGGATTTCCGTAGTCTGCGGCCTTCGCTTTATTATTTCGTGCGCTCTATCACAAAGTCAAGATAGGCCGTAAGCGCGCTCTTTATCTCCGCGTCAGTCACATTATTCTCGATATACGACATACATTTGCGGCGCAATTCCTCCATTCTACGCTCCGCATATTCTATGCCTCCGTGACTCTTTGTATATTCCACGAGAGCGTCTATCTCCTCCTGTGTCACGGTGCGTTCCTTCACCTTGTAGGCCAGCTCCAGCATCCTGCTGTCGCCGCTGCTGTTCACTGCGTATATGGCAGGCAGGGTCAGCTTGCCCTCCAGCATGTCGTTGCCCGTGGGTTTGCCTATCTCCGGCGAGTCGTAATAGTCGAAAATATCGTCCCTTATCTGGAATATTATACCGAGATGACGGCCGAACGTGCGTGCGTTTTCAAACTCCTCGCCCGTCACTCCTGCCGACAGCACGCCTATTCCGGCGCATGCCTCGAACAGTGCGGCGGTCTTCTGGCGTATCACCTCGAAATAAACCTCCTCCGAAATCTCGTGGCGACCGATGTTCGACAACTGCAATATCTCACCGTCGGAAAGCGTGCGTCCCAGCTCGGCAAGATAGCGCACGATGTCCTCCGAATGGGTGAACGACACGTGAAGCAGCGCCGTCGAGAGTATGTAGTCGCCCACCAGCACAGCCACCTTATTATCATAAGTGGCATTCACCGAAGCCTGTCCGCGCCGCTCGCTGCTCTCGTCCACCACGTCGTCGTGCACGAGCGAGGCCGTATGCAGCAGCTCCAGACCCACCGCAGCGTTCTGCGTCACGTCGGTCACGTGGCCGAACGCCTTAGCCATGAGCAGTATCAGCATAGGTCGCATGCGCTTTCCGGCGCGCCGTCTGATGTGTTCGAGCGCACTACCGAGCATGCCGTCCTCGTGGGTTAGCGAACGGTTGAAAAGTTCAATGAAATCGGCCAGTTCTGCCTGTACCGGTTGTTTTATGACTGACAGGTAATCCATACTAATCCAAAATTTGACACAAAATTAATGAATTTATCGGTATTAGTACCATATTTTTAGTAATTTTACGGCAAAAAGCAACCGCGAGGCTACCACCTTGACCGCACGACACCGATAATTTACCCTTATGCCGCGACCGCCGGCACAATCAATTGTCATGCCGAGGTATGCCGCGCATCCTTGAAATAAACAGCAACATATATGGACAAACTATTTCTAATTGATGCCTATGCGTTGATATACCGCTCCTATTACGCGCTTATCAGAAACCCGCGCATCAACTCCAAAGGATTCAATACGTCGGCCGTCATGGGCTTCGTAAATACACTCAACGAGATACTCACCAAGGAACAGCCCACCCACATGGCCGTGGCCTTCGACCACGGCAAGACATTCCGCGACGAGGCTTTCCCGCAATACAAGGCCCAGCGCGAGGAGACGCCTGAAGACATACGGCGATCGGTTCCCATAATAAAGGACATCATTGCCGCCATGCACATACCTGCCGTGCAGGCCGACGGCTTCGAGGCCGACGACGTCATAGGCACCCTCGCCACCAAAGCGGGCGTCGAGGGTGTGGAGACCTACATGCTCACGCCCGACAAAGACTACGGACAGCTCGTGCACGACAACGTGTTCATCTTCCGTCCGCGCCACGGAGGCGGCTACGAGAAGATGGGACCGGAGGAGGTTTGCAAGAAATATGCCATCAGCTCCCCACTCCAGGTCATCGACCTTCTGGCTCTCATGGGCGACTCGGCCGACAACTTCCCGGGATGTCCGGGCGTGGGTGAGAAAACGGCGGCGAAACTCATAGACCAGTTCGGCGACGTGGAGAACATGCTCAACCACACTTCCGACATCAAAGGCAAGCTGCGCGAGAAAGTGGAGGCAGCCACCGACGACATACGCATGTCGAAATTTCTCGCCACCATCCGAACCGATGTTCCGATCGAGCTCGACCTCGACAGCATGAAGCTCGCCGAACCCGACGAGCAGAAACTGCGCGAAATATTCAACGAACTCGAGTTTAAGACGCTCGCAGACAAACTTCTTAACAAATCAAAAAATAAGCAAAAAACCGCTAATCAACAACTCGATTTCTTTGCAGAAATTCCGACCGACGAGTCGGAAAGCTCAGAAAACGCGAGTTTTGAGACACTTCAGACGACGCCTCACGAATACTATCTCATTGAGAATGAGGATGATGCGCGAAAAATTCTTGACTTTTTTTTGACAAAAAAAATTCTCAGTCTAGACACGGAGACGACGTCAACGAGTCCGATCGACGCCGAATTGGTGGGTTTGAGCTTCTCAGTCGAGGAAAAAAAGGCTTATTACGTGGCTGTGCCTGCCAATCGTGAAGAAGCGCAAAAAATTGTAAACATATTTAAACCTCTGTATGAGAACCCCGAAATTCTGAAAATAGGACAGAATCTGAAGTACGATCTCGAGGTGCTCTACAAATATGACGTTCATCTTGCCGGACCGATGTTCGACACCATGATTGCCCACTACCTCATCCAGCCCGAGTTGCGTCACAACATGGACTACATGGCTGAGACACTCCTCCACTACCGCACCATCCACATAGAGCAGCTCATCGGTGAACGCGGAAAGAACCAACGCAACATGCGCGACCTTCTCCCGAGCGAGGTGTATGAGTATGCCGCCGAGGACGCCGACGTCACACTCCGGCTCTACAACGTGCTGCTCCCCAAACTGAAGGAGACCGGCGCAGAACAGTTGTTCTACGAAATAGAGATGCCTCTCATGCCCGTACTCGCCGAGATGGAACTCAACGGCGTGCGCATCGACACGGCATCGCTCGCCGACACGTCTGCCATACTCACCTCACGCATGCACCAGCTTGAAGAGAAGATATACGAGGCGGCAGGCGAACAGTTCAACATCGCCTCGCCAAAGCAGGTGGGTGAGATCCTGTTCGGCAAGATGAAGATTGTCGATAAGCCCAAAAAGACTAAGACCGGACAGTATGTCACGTCAGAGGAGGTGCTGCAACAGCTGCGCCACAAGAACCCTATCGTGGACGACATACTCGCTCACCGCGGACTGAAAAAGCTGCTCGGAACATACGTTGACGCGCTCCCTAAACTGATAAACAAGCGCACCGGACACATACACACGTCGTTCAACCAGGCAGTTACGTCCACCGGACGCCTCTCCTCGAGCGATCCCAACCTGCAGAACATACCTGTGCGCGGCGAGGACGGCAAGGAGATACGCCGCTGTTTCATCCCCGAGGAAGGCTGCCTGTTCTTCTCTGCCGACTATTCGCAGATAGAGCTGCGCGTCATGGCCCATCTGAGCGGCGACGAGCACATGGCGGAGGCGTTCCGTCAGGGTCACGACATACACGCCGCAACCGCCGCGAGAATATACAAGGAAGACATTGCCGACGTGACACGCGACCAGCGAACCAAAGCCAAGCGCGCCAACTTCGGCATCATCTACGGCATAACTGTCTTCGGACTTGCCGAGCGTCTGGACATAAGCCGTGCGGAAGCGTCGCAGCTCATCGACGACTATTTCGCCTCGTTCCCAAAAGTGGCTAAGTATATGGAGAAGTGTAAGGAGACCGCACGCGCCAAGGGCTATGCCGAAACATTCTTCCACCGCCGCCGCTATCTGCCCGACATCAATTCGCACAACGCCACCGTGCGCAACTTCGCCGAGCGCAACGCCATCAATGCCCCGATACAAGGCTCGGCCGCAGACATCATAAAGATAGCCATGGTACGCATCAGCCGCCGGTTCAAAGCCGAAGGAATAAAGTCGAAAATGATACTCCAGGTGCATGACGAACTCAACTTCAGCGTGCTGCCGGAGGAGAAAGAGAAGGTGGAACGCATAGTCCTCGAGGAGATGCAGAACGCCTATCCGCTCAACGTTCCGCTCGTGGCCGACTGCGGATGGGGCGCGAACTGGCTGGAGGCACATTGATTCTATGTTTCCCGCAAAGTCACCGGTTACCGCAAGACAACATTTTCCGGCACTGCACAACAAGGAAACAACAGCAGAGCATATTTCTTATAATAAGAAAAATATTTTCACGACAGACAACAGATATGGAACTGCACAATAAAAAGTGCGGTTCCATATTCATTTTTCATTATTACAATCTGTTGTCTTCTGCTCTTACGTTCGTCCTTAAAACATTGAGGAACAATCTGTTTACAACATTATACCCACCATACCATGACAAATTTTCCACTACAACATCTATCTGATAATCAAATACATACGCAACACAACCGCATATTCAAAAATAATTCACTACATTTGCAACATAAACCCGATAACATGAAAAAGATATTCCATCTTCTGAAAGCCATTATCATAGGCTCGCTGGCAGGTATAATGCTGGTGATGATAGGCTGTGTGCTGTTCACCGACATCAGTCCGATGCAGTTTCTCAACTCTCTGGCCGACAAAGGATTCATGCCCGTCATAGTCAACTGCCTGTTGTCGTTCGCAGCACTCGCCATAGCCTTCACCTTGCAGATAATAGTTCATGAGGGTGGACACCTCGTGGGAGGGCTTCTCACGGGCTACCGCTTCGTGTCGTTCAGGATATTCACCCTCACGCTACTGCGCCGCGACGGTCGCCTCATAGTGCGCCGCTTCAACATACCCGGCACGGGCGGACAGTGCATCATGCTGCCGCCGGACGGCGACGCCGTCAGTGTGCCGTTCGTGATATACAATGCCGCGGGCGTAGCAGCCAACATACTGCTCACCGCCGTGGCCGCCACGCTCTTTTTCATACACCTGCACGACGGCGGCATTTTCCTTTTCCTGCTCACACTTTTCACAGCCCTTACCGGTCTGTGGACTGCACTTCTCAACGGCATACCGCTGAAGATAAACGGCATGTGCAACGACGCGGGCAACATACGCCTGATGCTCCGCGAGCCTGAAGTGCGCCGCCACTTCGTCCTGCAACTGCGTGTGCACGCCCTATGTCAGAACGGCTTGCGGCCGAAAGACTTTCCACAGTCATGGTTCGAAGGGCTCAGCCACGACGGCGGATACGGTCTGATGAACGCCGTCACGGACATGATGGCCATATCAAGCGAGATAGACAAGGGCGATTACAGTCGCGCCCACGACATGCTCATGGCCATACGCGACCGCCGCCCCACCCTGCCCGACATGTACGACAAGGAGATAGACTGCGAGATTGCGTTCACCTCGCTCATGTTCGGCCGCAACGATGAAGCCGACCGACTGCTCACCGACAGCCTGCGCGCATACATACACCACACCTCGTCATACTCCTCAGCCAAACCGCGCCTGCTCTGCGCCGTGGCACTATGCCTGGAGCACGACCGCCGGAAGGCTGAAGCCATACTGCAAAACCTTGAAAACAACCGCGACCGTTACATCATGCTCGGCGAGGTGGAGGCAGACATCTGCACGATGCGAAGCATGCTCGATGCTCCCGACCGACAATGACCACAGCGCCTGACCATCCCCTGCCGCATTGGGCAAAGGCCGGTCAGGCATACACCACAATCATCTTCAAAACCCCGCACTCACCTTAACCGAAAATGACTACGACGAAATAGGGAAACGCATCCGGATACATAGATATTCAGAAAGAACCGGTCACGACAAAGAGCTGCGGCGACATTGACAAATATGCGGTGCTTGTTGCTGTTGTGAGAAAAGCAAAACAGCCCACTTACATATTATAACCGGATTTCGATTTTTTACTTCGGGTTTCCCGATTTACCCCGAAAAATAAGCGCGTATTTGCAAGCAGACTCTTCGTCGGGCGCAAATACGCGGAAAGTAAGCGGTTTTCTAATATATTGAATATCAATGATTTATGTTTAAGACGTATTTTTTCGTTTTGCAAAAAGCACCATTTCAGCTTGCGAAATGGCCTATATTGGAGGCCAAAAAGCACCATATCGCACCCTGAAATGGGCTTTTTCGCAATGCGAAATGGGCAATATCGGAAAGCGAAACGCACTTTTTCGGACTATGATACAGGGTATATGAAAAGCCCGTATGCCCCGAAACGGCCTCCGATACGCCGTATTTAACATCCATTCACACCTCTTTTGCAAAAATATTTTGTCAAAATCGAGTCAAGAAAAATTGTAAGCCAGTCGCTTGAGTTTCCTTCAAACGGACTGATATTATTCTTAAAAGACATACATATTTCTCTATAAAAATTACGTGATTTCTTCTTATATATTCCGGGATTATTCCTGAAAAACACCGTCACTGGGCGTGAGGCAGAACAAGACAAATATGCCCCTATCATGCGGATATAATCCGCCGATTGCGCAGCATGGTTTTTATTATTATCCTATGTGGATTTATCGTCACCCCACGCTACGCCCCGTCACGTCTCACGCAACAACCTGTTGCCAGTAAGTTTTCAGTTATTCTGCGCCACATCCTGAATAAACCCCGTCTCCGACGCACCAATACCCGGCAGCACATCTGCCGGCGCTTTTCTGCGATTCATATCCGTCAGACAATCAGACATTATCTGCCGTCACTACGATGCGGCGGCGGAGACAATCCGGACACGCCACCGCTGTTGCGCGCCACGTGCAGGGCGTGCAAGACATATCATATATTTCACGAAACATCCTCATTTCCATATTCTTACACCAACGCCCCGACATAAACACACAACATCACGAGAAAAGTATAATAAGACGACAAAATAGTATCTGAAAACCTCCGGCATATCCGTTAATTTTGCATCCGGAACGCTAAACAATTATTTTATACTAATCTAAAAAAAAACGATGTTTATGAAACAAAAAATTCTACTTGCCGTCTTGTCACTGCTCTGCGCCACATTCGCGAAAGCTGCGACAATAGACGTGAAGACCAACCTGTGGACCGGAATACAGGAAATTACCGACGCATGGGGCGGCGCACAGGCTATAGGAGCCGACAAGCTGTCGCAGGTTGCAGCCGGCGACGAGATTGCGATAACCGTCACCGCCATATCACAGACAGCCGATTATCCGCAGATATCACTGCGTAAGACTGAGGGATGGGCGCAGTTTGAACCGCCCGTAGGAGTATTGTTGTCACAAGACAACGTCCTGCCTTACGAGGCACGCATAATCCTTACCGAGGATGTCGCCGCAGAGCTGAAAGCCAACGGATGCGTGATAACCGGATGCGGATTCACGATGGAGAGCATAGACCTCGTACAGAAGAAAGAACTGGGCGAGGGAGAGAAAGGCAATCCGGTGCACAACGTGTGGACTGGCAGCAAGAAAATAGACTGGTCGGCAGGCGTGACTGACGGATGGCTCGCCGTGCCTTCATCATCGTTCTCCGAGGCTCAGACAGGCTGGAAGGTGCGTTTCAACTTCTCCGGGCTCGCCATCGGCGCGCAGGGACACATATCCACAGGCAGCTGGCAGGATATGCCCGACGCCACAGAATACCTGTCTCTCACGGCATCTTATTTCGAGTTCGACATCACCGACGCCATGCTCGCCGAACTGCAAGGCAACGGATGTGTCGTGTCGGGCATAGGATTCACCCTGACAGGCATCGACCTCATCGACCCGACTCAGATTCCCGCGTTTGTATGCACACTCGACAACTGCAGCGTGAAATGCTGGGAGAAGGGCGAGCAACCGCAGATAAGCGTCACAATACAGAGCCTCGAGGCCAAGGACATGACCACTACCGTAAGTCTGAAACTAAGAACCGACAAATATGAGGATGTGACAACCGACAGCAAGGAAGTGACCGTCGCCGCCGAAGAGACACAGACCGTGACGTTCCCTCTGACTCTCACGCCGGGCTTCTATCACGCCGTGGTGGAGGCGAACCACAGTCTGCTGCGCGACTTCAACATAGGTTACGACCCTACGTCCATCGTCTCAGAACCCGACATGCAGCCGGACTTCAACGAGTTCTGGACCAAAGCCAAATCCGACCTCGCAGCCGTAGCACCCGAATATAAACTGACCAAGATAGAAGAGAAATCGACCGCAAAGCGCAACGTGTATCTCGTAGAGATGAAATCTGTGGACAACGGCGACGGACAGCCCGTCACCATACGCGGCTACTACGCCGAGCCGGTGGCCGAAGGCACTTATCCCGTGCTTATAACCCAGAACGGTTACGACAGCGACACGTCCTCAGAGCCATGGTGCCCGGAAGGCGACAGCAATCCTGAGTGGATAGAACTCGTGATGAGCAACCGCGGACAGCTGATAAACAACCGCGAGCCATACAAAGATGAAAACAGCTTCTACGGCGACTGGTTCGCCTATAACTTCGGCAACAATGACACATACTATTACCGCGGTGCATACATGGACGTGGTGCGTTCAATCGACTTCATCTGCTCACGCGACAAAGCCCAGAAGGACAATATCTTCATGACCGGCGGCTCACAGGGCGGAGCGTTCACGATAGCCGGCGCAGCTCTCGACAACCGACTGAACGCCATCGCTCCGAGCATACAGTTCATGGGCGACTTCCCCGACTATTTCCAGGTGGGAGCATGGCCTGCCTCCGTGGCAAGAGAGAAACAGAGTCAGCTCGGAATGGACGATGAGCAGATGTACAGATTCCTTTCCTACTTCGACACCAAGAATCTCGCAACACTCGTCACCTGCCCGGTCATCACGGCCATCGGACTGCAAGACCCGATATGTCCGCCGCACACCAACTTCGCTCCATATAACAACCTGAAGGTCGGCGACCGTCAATATGTGGTGAACACAGAGTGCCAGCACGAGACTCCTGCCGAATGGTATAACATCTGCATGGACTTCTTCAAGGCACACATGAATGCCGGCGGAACCGACGGAATAAGCGACACGACAACCGCCGACGATGCGGCAGCCGACGGACAGGCTTATAATCTCTCAGGAATACGCGTCGGCAACGATCACAAAGGCATAGTGATTGTTGACGGAAAGAAATACCTATGGAAATAAATATATATAAATAAAGCGCCGACATACGCCATGAAAGCGGAACCGGACATCGCTCCACAGCCTGCCGAAGGCTGCGGGTGGGCCTCCGGTCCCGCTTTCTTTTTATGTATGTCAGCACACGTCTGATGCCGCCACAACACGACTGCAACAACAATTTCACGCATTATTAGCACGCGCCTTTGCCCCCATATCAGAAAAAAGTAGTAACTTCGCAGCCGAATTCAATTAAATACGTATTTAAGAAATGTCATTAAAATGTGGTATCGTCGGATTGCCTAATGTTGGCAAATCGACTCTTTTCAACTGTCTGTCGAACGCTAAGGCACAGGCAGCCAACTTTCCTTTCTGCACCATCGAGCCCAATGTGGGTGTGATAACAGTGCCCGACGAGAGGCTCACACGCCTCGCCGAGATAGTACATCCGGGACGCATTGTGCCCGCTACATGCGAGATTGTGGACATAGCCGGACTGGTGAAGGGCGCAAGCAAGGGCGAAGGACTGGGCAACAAGTTCCTGGGCAACATACGTGAGACCGACGCCATAATACATGTGCTGCGCTGCTTCGACGACGACAACATCGTGCGCGAGGGCGGTGCCGCAGTAAACCCGCTGGAAGACAAGGAGATAATAGACACCGAGCTGCAGCTCAAGGACCTCGAGACAATAGAGAGCCAGCTCGCAAAACAGCAGAAAGTGGCATCGGTAGGAGGCAACAAGGACGCCAAGATAGCCGTCGGTGTGCTCGAGGCTTACAAGGCTGCACTCGACAAAGGACTCAATGCCCGCACCGTGACTTTCGAGAGCAAGGAGGAGCTTAAGGTCGCTCACGACCTGTTCCTGCTCACCGCCAAGCCGGTGCTCTACGTGTGCAACGTGGACGAAGCAAGTGCGAAGACCGGCAACAAATATTCTGACGCCGTGGCTGAAGTGGCAAAGGCAGAAGGCGCCGAGATGCTCGTCATAGCTGCAAAGACCGAGGAGGACATCGCCGGACTCGACACCTACGAGGACAAGCAAATGTTTCTCGAGGAGCTCGGACTGGAGGAGAGCGGAGTGAACCGTCTGATAAAGAAAGCCTACGCGCTGCTCAATCTCGAAACATTCATCACCGCCGGCGAGATGGAGGTGAAGGCTTGGACCTATCACAAGGGCTGGAAGGCTCCGCAGTGTGCCGGAGTGATACACACCGACTTCGAGAAAGGATTCATCCGTGCAGAGGTAATCAAGTACGAGGACTACATAAAATATGGTTCGGAAGCAGCTGTGCGCGAGGCCGGAAAGCTTGCCATCGAGGGTAAGGACTACCTGGTGCAGGACGGCGACATAATGCACTTCCGCTTCAACGTCTGAACATCCACACAACCGCAGCATACGCAAGGCCGTGAGCCTCACGCAGACTGAACATAAGAAAACCAACCACACAAACAGCAACTTATGAACGCAAACCTATCATACATACTGTGGAACCCGGACGACACGGCGCTCCGCATAGGCAGCTTCGCCATGCACTGGTATTCGCTCTGCTGGCTCATCGGACTTGTCCTGGCCTATCTCATAGTAAGAAGGCTGTATAAGGAACAGAAGATAAAGGACGAGCTGTTCGACCCGCTGTTCCTCTACTGCTTCATCGGAATACTCGTCGGAGCACGCCTTGGACACTGTCTGTTCTATCAGCCCGACGTATATCTCTCCTCGTGGAAACACTTCGTAGAGATGTTCCTGCCAATCGAGTTCACCGGAAACAGCGACTGGCACTTCACAGGCTACCGCGGTCTGGCGTCGCACGGCGGCACATTCGGACTGATGATAGCCCTCTGGCTCTATGTAAGAAGGACAAAGCTGAACATCTGGCGCGTGCTCGACAACATAGCGATAGCCACACCTGCCACGGCGTTCTTCATCCGTATAGGCAACCTTATGAACTCCGAGATAATCGGCAAGCCGACAGACGTGCCATGGGCGTTCATCTTCGAGCAGGTGGATATGCTGCCCCGCCATCCAGGACAGCTATATGAGGCACTGGCATACGCCGTACTCATGTTCATAGGCTGGCGTCTCTACCGCAGCCATCCGCAGCGTGTGGGCACGGGATTCTTCTTCGGCCTGTGCCTGACATACATCTTCACGGCGCGCTTCCTCATCGAGTTCACCAAGGAGATACAGGAACCCTTCGAAGCCGCGCTGCCAATAAACATGGGTCAGATACTCAGTCTGCCGTTCATTGCCATAGGCATCGCCTGCATGGTGGGAGGCAAATGGATGAAGCGTCTGGGCACGGAGAAATGACGGGGAAAACCGTTCAGAATATTGAGGAAATAAAATCACAGATAAGGAAAATAGGGGAAATTTATGGAAAATTTCCCCTATTTTTATGTTATTATGCGAAAATAATAATATATTTGCGACATAAACAATGCCACAGATGATTGAGAAGACACCCGAACTCAGCTTTAAAGACAAACAGGAAGCCGTCAGACTGATTTTCGACAATACCATAACACCGCTGTTGAAGAGAATCAACAACGAGTATTGTTATTGGGACAAGGTGAAATATCTCGCCCCCGAAGGAGTCAGTGCCAAGGCATTATGGCAGGCTGTAAAGCTGCAACGCATGGCAAATGCAAAGTCTGTAAGATTCGGCAACTACACCTTCCGCTTCACCATAACCGAACACATGCTTGCACTGCTCCACGAATTCGACATGAACATGGGCGGCAACCTCGGCACAAGCAGTCTGATACCCGAAAGCGACAAGAACTTCTATCTCGTCAGCTCAATAATGGAAGAGGCCATCGCTTCATGCCAGATGGAAGGCGCATCGACAACGAGAAAGGTGGCAAAGGAGATGCTGCGCAAGAACCAGAAGCCGAGAGACAAGAGCCAGCAGATGATTGCCAACAACTACGCAACCATAAACTATCTGTCTGAAAACAGGCAGGACAGATTCTCAATGGACAAACTTCTCACAATACACAGATACATATCGTCGGGCACTCTCGAACGGCAGGAGGATGAAGGCTGTCTGCGCAAGACCGACGACATAGTGGTGATGGATGGCATAACGGGCGAGATAGCCCACACTCCACCTTCACACGACGAGGTGGAAACGCTGCTCGAAGCTCTTTGCCAATTTGCCGACAACGACGATCCCGACAGCTTCATCCATCCGATCATAAAAGGAATCATCATCCACTTCATGCTGGCTTTCATCCATCCGTTTGTCGATGGCAATGGCCGCACGGCTCGATCGCTGGTCTATTGGTATCTGATGAAAAAGGGATATTGGCTCACCGAATATCTGTCTATATCGAGAATTATATACCGCAACAAGAAACAATACGAGAAAGCGTTTCTATATACGGAGGCCGACGAATACGACCTGTCGTATTTCATACAATTCAACCTCGTAACAATGAAGCGTGCCTACGAAGAACTCAAGGCTTATCTGCAACGCAAGATAACAGAACGCGACAATCTTACCGGACTAAGAGGCATCAAGGGAATCAACCTGCGACAAGCACACATCATAAACGATCTCTACAAGAACAGCGGCAACATAATAACCGCCAAAGAGATTGCCATGCAGTTTGCTGTGACAGACAAGACGGCAAGAACCGACCTGCAGTCGCTCGTGCGGCTGGGACTGATGAGCGAAATTGCACTGAACAACAGAATGACTGGATATGTACGGTCAGACAATTTTGACGATATCATAAAAGAACTGAGGAAAGGAAATTAGGGGAAATTTTCAGAAAATTTCCCCTAATTTCCATATATACGTGTATCGGTATGGCGCAGGTGATGCATCAACAGCCTTTCTGGCGATGCACGAAATAATGCTTCTCGCGGCTTTTCAGACATTCAATGTGAAGTTTATAAGGAATATATGCACAAACGGCTCAGACGGGCTTAAAATGCCGTATATGACATATTTCCGGCATGTACAACGGATAAAGACGGGTAGGAAAGAGCATTCACCGCTATTTTTATATCCTTTCTGTCACGGCAATCCTCCTTCTTCATCCCTTCCGCTCATGCTTTACGCCCCACTCCATCCACGTCACTGCGACATCATCGTGCGCCGCCCGAACAGCCACCACCGCCATAGCTTAACCCAATCTCGTTCTTGCATATTTATGCAAAAGCCATCATGACATAATGAATAAATATTCACGTCAACTCGAAAATACGCGCGTTTTTTCGAGCAACAGTCTCTTCGGTCGCAAATTCGCGAATTTTGAGAGGGTTGCGCATCGCATTGACAGTCAGTCACTTGCATTTTCCGGCGTTCCGATAGCCGTCATACTGCGCTGCGAAATGGCCCGTTTCTGCCTCTGATATGGGCCATATCGTGCCCCGATATGCCCAATATCACACCCTGATAAAGCCCGTTTCGCAACGCGATAAAGCCTTTTTCGCGCGACTGCCGTATAAAAACCGGCCGGCAGAGAGGGAAAAACGGGGGCGCGGAAAAATTCATAACTTCTGATAAAGGCATTATCGGCACGCTCCGTTTTCTATTTTGAGAAAATATTTTGTCAAGATTTTTTACTGTCAAAAATGTATATTTATACAGATTCAAAGCATTATACACTATATCAGAACCGCCGCCGACGATGATCCGGAAGCGGCTGAACGGGCAATATACCACGCGAGAATGATTATCATCCCACGCAGGAAAATACAGTACATACGACGGCAGTTGACAGCCGTCATCACACAACCGTCACGGACAAAGGACTGAAACACCGCACACCGGCATTTTATTCATAACATAAACATACGGCAAGAGTCGGCGACGGAGATTTTTTTAGTAACTTTGTCCGCAGCATAAACCAATAACCAACATAACCTATAATGAACTCAAAAGCTATCATTTGGACACTGTCGGGACTTATCGCGCTTTCATCTTGCGCATCTAAAAGCAAGCAGACAAGCGAAGAGGTGCTCCAGTCCATCCCGTTCCAGCAGGTCACGCTGCAGGACAACTTCTGGCTTCCACGCCTCAAGACACAGAAAGAAGTACTTGTTCCGTTCGCCCTCGACAAGGTGCGCCCGGCAATGGACAACCTGCGCAAGACCGGCAACTACCTGCACGGAGTGAAGGACGAACTGCCGTTTCCACACCGTTTCGTGGCTTCCGACCTGTACAAGGTGATGGAAGGTGCCGCCTATCTGCTCACATTAGAGAAAGATGCCAAGCTCGAACACACGATGGACAGCATAATAGACCTCATCGGACGGGCGCAACAGGACGACGGCTATCTGTACGAGGCGCACATAACAGGCGTGTCGGCCAACCACGAGCATTGGGGAGGCGGAGGCATGGGCGACAAGCCTTACTCATGGGTTGTGCACAGCCACGAGCTCTACAACATGGGACACATGTACGAGGGTGCCGTGGCTTACTATCAGGCCACGGGCAAAGACAAGTGGCTGAAGATAGCCGAGAAGAACGCAAGACACATCAATCACGTGTTCTTCGAGGGCGATCCGAAATACAACGGAGGCAAACCCGTGAACCAGGCTCCGGGACATGAGGAGATAGAACTGGCGCTTGTCAAGCTGTTCCATGCCACAGGCGACTCGCTGTATCTTAACATGGCGAAGCGGTTCATCGACATACGAGGAGTGACATACAAGCCGGAGGGCGACGGAGTGATGAGCCCGAGCTACGCACAGCAGCACCTGCCGGTACGCCAGCAGACCAAGGCTGTGGGCCACGCCGTGCGCGCCACATACCTGTATTCGGGCATGGCGGATGTCATGGCACAGACTGGCGACCAGACGCTGCGCCCCGCACTCGACAGCATATGGGCAAACATCGTTGACACACGCATGCACATCACCGGCGGACTGGGCGCCGTGCACGGCATAGAAGGCTTCGGTCCGGAGTATCTGCTGCCAAACAAGGACGCCTACAACGAGACGTGCGCTGCCGTAGGAAACGTGATGTTCAACTTCCGGATGTTCATGGCCGAGAAGGACGCTAAGTACATCGACGTGGCCGAGGTGGCGCTATACAACAACGTGCTCGCCGGTGTCAATCTCGAGGGCAACAAATTCTTCTACGTCAATCCGCTCGAGACCGACGGCCGGACAGCGTTCAACCAGGGCGTGAAAGGCCGCTCGCCGTGGTTCGGCACAGCCTGCTGCCCGTCGAACATAGCGCGACTGATACCGCAGATTCCGGGCATGATGTACGCCTATACGGACAACGACATATACTGCACATTCTATGCCGGCACATCGACCGTGATTCCGTTGAAGAAAGGAAAGGTAAGTGTGAACCAGCAGACCGAATATCCCTTCGACGAGACAATACGTATGGAGGTGAATCCCGAAGGCGGAAAACAGAAGTTCGCAATGCACCTGCGCATCCCGACATGGGCCGGCACGCAGTTTGTTCCGGGTAAGCTCTACTCTTATGTCAACGCAAGACCGGCCGAATGGAAGCTGCTCGTGAACGGCGAGGAGGTAAAGGCCGTGCCTGAAAAAGGATTTGTCACCATCAACCGCACTTGGAAACAGGGCGACCGTGTGGAGCTGCGCCTGCCCATGGAAGTGCGTTACAACAAGGCGCTGCCGCAGGTTAAGGACGACAGGGGACGCCTGTGCGTCACACGCGGACCGCTCGTATATTGTGCCGAAGCGGTGGATAACGCGGCAATGCCGGCAAGCTACGTACTCTCGCCAGAGGCAGGAGCAAGCGTGAAAAAGGCCGACAGCGGAATCATGCGAGGCATAGACTTCGTGACGGTGAAGGCACACTCGGTGCAGGAGGAAGGCAACGGCAACCTCACCATGGTGCCCTACTACGCTTGGGACAACCGCGGCGACGATGCCATGATAGTATGGTTGGCCGACAACGATGAGCTGGCAAAGGCATCCATACCCGTCATACCGGAATACATCGCCGATGTTACAGCCACGCACACATTCGATCAAGACGACGTGCTCGCAATGGTAACGAACGGCTATCCCGCCAATTCGTTCGACACATCCATACCACGCTGGACAAGCTGGCCGCAGAAAGGAAAGGAGCAGACAGTGGAACTGAAGCTCAAACGACCGCTCAAGCTGCAAAGTCTTTCGGTGTATTGGTACGACGACCGCGGCGGCGTGCAGGTACCGGAATCATGGAACATGGAGTATAAGGAGAACGGAGAGTGGAAGCAGTTCCCCATCTACGTCACCGACGAATATCGTGTATTGAAAGACCAATACAACATGGTGCACCCCGGCGAGGACATCATGGCTGAGGCATTAAGGCTGCACATCGTTCCGAAAGCCTACGCCGCGGCAGGCATTCTGAGCGTGCAGATAGAGGAAGTGAAGTAAAAACACTGCACAGAAAAGCATAAAAAGAAATGTCCGCGACGGGTTTCATACACACCGTCGCGGACATTTCTTTTTCCAATTCCGGCCTCAACGCCTCAGCACGTCAGCCAAGCTGCATTTCAAGATCCACCACATCGAGCCACCGTCCGAACTTGTAGCCCACGTTGTGGAAGTGGGACGCCTGCACGAAACCCAATTTCTTATGGAGCGCTATGCTCGGTTCATTGCAGCCGGTGATGCAAGCCACGAGCACGCGGCAGCCCTTGTCGCGACACGCTGCTATGAGTCTCTGCATGAGCGACGTGCCTATTCCTCTGCCGCCGGAGCCGTGAGCCACATATACCGTGGTCTCAAACGTGTTGGCAAAGGCCGCGCGCTCCTTCCACGGATGGGCGTAGCAGTAGCCCTCCACCACCCCGTTCTCCTCATAAACGAAGTAAGGACACGAGGCAGATATGTCCTTCACACGCTGCGCCATCTGCTCCACGGTGAGCGCCTTTGTCTCAAACGTCTCCACACCCTCGGTGATGTAGCGGTTGTATATCTCGGTTATCCGCCGCACATCCTTTTCTTCAACAAATCTGATCATATCGTTCAAGTGTTTTTTATAACCACCATATCAGCCACACGTCAGGCTCAAGCCTTCGCTCCTGACGCCTTGGCCGTGGCGTTTATCTCGTGCTCTGCCTTCTTGCATACGCCCACAATCATGTCGCAGGCATCCTCAAGAGATATGCGGGCAGTGTTCACAACAACGTCGTAATGATGCGGATCGTCCCACTTCTGACCTGTATAATACTCGTAGTGAGTGGCTCTTGCGCGGTTCGTACGCCTTATCTCGTTCAACGCTTTCACGCTGTCCATCTTGTATTCCTCGCTGCAACGCTCCACTGCAGTAGGCTCGTCTGAGCAACAGAACACGCGTACCACGCCGCGGAAATCCCTCAACACGAAGTCGGCACAACGTCCCACGATGACACACGGCTCCTTTGCCGCCAGCGTATCCACAATCTTGCTCTCGGCAAGAAACAGCACATCGTCGTCAGACAATCCGCGTCCTGCATGCGAGCCATAACCCTGCGAGAGTATGCACTTGAGCCAGAAGTCAGGTATGTTCTGCTCGTTCTTCTTTATGTAATCCTCGTTAATGCCACTGTCGCGCGCCGCCATCTTTATGAATTCACGGTCGTAGAGCTTCACACCGAGCTTCGAGGCAAGCATCTCTCCCAACCTGTGGCCGCCGCTTCCGAGCTCACGCGCTATGGTCACCACAATGTGCTTACTGGTAGCCATGGCCTTGGCAGCAGCCTTGCCTGAGTAGCCGAGCAGGCTGTCGAGAACGCGGGTGTAAGGCGTAAGGAAGTGAACTATCGGGCCGACAAGCAATGCCGCGGCGACCGTACCCTCGCGCACACCTTTTATACCGTCGAGGAATATCCATGAGAATATGCATGCCACCAGCACGTTGGCGATGTCGAAGCCGAGCTTCACGTAGCCGAAATCACCCTTTATCTTGCGTGCCAGCACCCTCACGAAGAACTCGCCGGCCACCATTGCCACGTCGGCCTTCACCTCGAGAGTGATTCCTCCGGCAAGTATCACGCATCCGGCAAGCATGCTTATGAACTTGAAGAAATAGGCATCAGGCGCAAGCCACGACAGCGAATCCATGGATATGTCGATGAACGTACCGAAACACAGGGTTATAGGAATCTGAAGAAGATACATGCGAAGCTCCGCCCGAAGCTGCTCACGGGTCATGAGCAACAAATCGCACAATATGAAAAAGGCATTCATGAGGATGGTCCATTGTCCCATGGTCAGCGGAGTGATCATACTGAGCACATAGTTCACACTCGTGATAGGCGATGTACCGAGCAGCGCCCTCGTGATGAAGGCAATACCGTATGCGTTGATAAACACTGACACGAAGAACAGAATGTAACGCCGCGTAAGATATTTTTTTGTTGTTTGCATAGATAAATGATTTATTGTTATTATTCCGGCTTATGGTCGGACTTATATTATCACACAACCGAGCTCATGTCATCACACGACAGAACAGCCATTGTCAGACTGCCGGACGTGTGTGATCAGGCATCCTGACACACACCGTAGGACAACCGAGCCATTGTTATACAGTCTCTTAGGACGCACCGCGTCCGCTATGTTCAGGCGGGGCGCCCTGCCCCACCATTCAGGAATAAGTATCAAAAACAAACAGATGTGCTGACGCAACCGCGTCATTTACCTGTCACAATCTTCTTTATCTCGTTGAGTTTGTTGAGAGCCTCAACAGGCGTAAGGTTGTTTATGTCGAGCCCGAGTATCTCGTCGCGTATCTGACACAGCACAGGGTCGTCCAGTTGGAAGAAGCTGAGCTGCATTCCCTCGCGCGTCATGTTTATCTTCTCTGCCGAAGGCTTGCCCACGCTTCCCACCTGGGAGTTGTCGGCCTCGAGCTCCTTCAGTATCACTTCGGCACGCTTCACGATGCTGCGCGGCATGCCGGCAATCTCTGCCACGTGTATTCCGAACGAGTGCTCTGAGCCTCCGCGCATGAGCTTGCGCAGGAAGATGACCTTGCCGTCAACCTCCTTCACGCTCACGTTGTAGTTCTTTATGCGCGAGAAGTTCTTCTCCATCTCGTTCAGTTCATGGTAGTGTGTGGCGAAAAGCGTGCGTGCACGTGCCTTGGGATGCTCGTGCAGATATTCCACGATGGCCCACGCTATGGAAATGCCGTCGTATGTCGACGTGCCGCGTCCCAGCTCGTCGAAGAGCACCAGCGAGCGCGGCGTGACGTTGTTCAGTATGTTCGCCGCCTCGGTCATCTCAACCATGAACGTCGATTCGCCCAGCGATATGTTGTCCGATGCGCCCACACGGGTGAATATCTTGTCCACCAGACCTATTCTCGCGCTCTCTGCCGGCACGAAACAACCTGTCTGGGCCAACAGCGCTATGAGCGCCGTCTGGCGCAACAGAGCCGATTTACCGGCCATGTTGGGACCTGTTATTATCATTATCTGCTGATGCTCGGTGTCCAGCTCTATGTCGTTGGGCACGTAACGCTCGCCCACAGGCAGCTGCGTCTCTATCACCGGATGGCGTCCGCCCTTTATCTCCAGCACGTCGTCGGCAATCACCGGTCTGACGTAGTTGTTCTCCTCCGCCGTCTTGGCGAACGAGAGCAGACAGTCGAGGCGCGCCACGATGTTGGCGTTTATCTGAATCTGCGGTATATATTCGCCCGCTGCGACCACGAGCTCGTTGAACAGGCGCGTCTCAAGGGCGAGAATCTTCTCGTCGGCGCCCATTATCTTCTCCTCATATTCCTTCAGCTCCTGCGTGATGTAGCGCTCGGCGTTTGCCAGAGTCTGCTTTCTCACCCAGTCGGCAGGCACCTTGTCCTTGTAGGTGTTGCGCACCTCGAGGTAGTAACCGAACACGTTGTTGTAGCCTACCTTCAGCGATGCGATGCCCGTCTGCTCGGTCTCGCGCTCCTGTATCTGCATCAGGTAGTCGCGTCCGCCGCGCGATATGGCCCTGAGTTCGTCGAGCTCGGGCGAGAAACCGTCGGCTATCACCCCACCCTTGCTCACGAGCTGCGGCGGGTCGGGCTGAATCTCGCGCCCTATTCTGTCGCGCAGGTTCTCGCAGAGGTTAATCTGCGCGCCTATGTTCTCAAGTATCTTGTTGCCCGAATGGCTGCACGCCGACTTCAGCGGCACCATTGCCTGCAGAGCCACCCTGAGCTGAACGAGCTCGCGCGGCGACACTCTTCCCACCGCCACCTTTGATATGATGCGCTCGATGTCGCCCATGCGGTGGAGCTGCTCGTCGGCCATCTGACGGAAGTCCGGCTTGCGGAAGAAGTGCTCCACTATGTCCAGACGGTCTTCTATCTGCCTTGCGTCCTTCAGCGGAAAGACTATCCAGCGCTTCAGCATGCGTCCGCCCATCGGCGTTACGGTGCGGTCGATGACGTCGAGCAGCGACGACCCGTCCTCCTGCATGGAGTGAAGAAGCTCGAGCGAGCGTATGGTGAACTTGTCGAGCCGCACATACCGCTCCTCTTCTATGCGTGCGAGCGACGTGATGTGAGAGATGTGCGTGTGCTGGGTCATCTCGAGATATTGCAGGATGACGCCCGAGGCAATCACCCCACTGTGCAGATGCTCCACGCCGAAACCCTTCAGCGAGTGTGTGCCGAAGTGTCGCAGCAGCTTCTGTCGTGCGCTCTGCTCGGTGAACATCCACTCGTCCAACTCGAACACACACCATCGTGTACCGAACCGTTGTTCGAATTCCTGACGGCACGACTTCTCGTAGAGCACCTCCTTGGGCTGGAAACTGCCGAGCAGTTTCTCCACATAGTCGGCCGTACCCTCGCCGGTGAGGAACTCGCCGGTGGATATATCGAGAAACGCCACACCGCATGCCGACCGTCCGAAGTGCACGGCCGCCAGGAAGTTGTTCTCCTTATAGTTCAGCACATTGTCGCCCATTGCCACGCCGGGAGTCACCAGTTCGGTGATGCCGCGCTTCACGAGAGTCTTCGTAAGTTTGGGATCTTCCAGCTGGTCGCATATAGCCACGCGTCTGCCCGCCCTTATGAGCTTGGGCAGATAGGTGTCGAGCGCATGATAAGGAAAGCCTGCCATCTCCGTAGCCTGTCCCGTCTCGCGCGAGCGTCCGTTGCTGCGCCGCGTGAGAGTGATGCCCAGTATCTTCGACGAAGCAATGGCATCCTCGCAATAAGTCTCGTAGAAGTCGCCGCAGCGGAACAGCAGCAGCGCGTCGGGATGCTTCGCTTTTAGGTCGAAAAACTGTTTCATCATCGGCGTGAGGCCGTCATCTTTCTTTTTTGCAGACATGTCGGTGTATTGATTTTCAACACGCAAAATTACACAAAATCAGCGAAAAAAGACAACATTCGGCTCACATTAAACATCTGAATGGCGACAAATTGCGACTTTGGAACAAAAGAGACAGAGAGTCAGGGGGTCAATGATTACTATAAAGCAAGTCTATCGACAAATTAGCGCAAAGTGATAAAAGCCATGACAACACATTCGCCTGCGTGACAATAAATCCACATTGCCAAAACCGGTAAACCGTCGATGCACGCCGGACACATGTTTCCGGTGTCCTTTCCTGCGTCTTATATCAGTGTCTTTACAGGAAACTCAAGCGACGTACTTACAATTTTTCTTGACTCGATTTTGACAAAATATTTTCGCAAAAGAGATGTGAATGGATGTTAAATCCACCGTATTTGAGGCCGTTTCCGGGCATACGGGCTATTCATATACCCTATTCCATAGTCCGGAAAAGTGTGTTTCGCTTTCTGATAATGCCCATTTCGCAGTCTGAAAAAGCCCATTTCAGGGTGCGATATGGTGCTTTTCGGTCTCCAAAATAGGCCATTTCGCAAGCCGAAATGGTGCTTTTTGCAAAGTGATAAAATATCCCTTAAACATAAATCATTGATATTCAATATCTTATAAAAACCGCTTATTTTCCGCGTATTTGCGCCCGAAGGAAAGTCTGCACGCAAATACGCGCTTATTTTTCGGGGTATATCGGGAAACCCGGAGGTAAAAATCGGAATCCGCTTATAAATTGAAAGCAGCACATACTGCATCCCTTCGGCAGACGAAAACAACACTTATTCCGCACCGGAACAGCCATCGCTTATTGAGATATTTTCCCACAGACATTGAAAGATTCTACAAAAAGGACTCTACTCCACCGTCCATAGACCCGCGAAGACACGATGTCACGTCCACGGGATTAAACGCCCTGTGTTTCAGCTGTCGGCACAATAAAAAGCCGCAAAGGCGTCCCGCCGATACCACTACATCAAAAAACACACCCGCGATCACCCGTTTTTGAAAATTATTTGCTATATTAGCACCGCTGTTACACCGCGCGGCATGGCTACGTACACAGCATGCACACAACCGGAACAGCCGCCGGCACACCCCTAAACACGACATACACACCCAACCAAACAACACCACGACGCATCATGACACAACATCCTCTATGGTCCGACTATATGTGGCTGCCACTAATGCAGCTTTATCTGAAGAAGCCCGAAGGCGTGAAACCCATGTATTCGCGGCCACTCATACAGCTGAGTCTCGAACTTCACATCGAGCCGCAGCATCTCTACGCGCAGATGTTCAGGCTGCGCCGGCCCGACACACCGTCGCTGCAACACCTGTGGCAGAGCTATTCGGCAAACCCGCGCCGACTGTCGCGCGACGTGAAACGCCTGCGCCAGATGAACGGATTCGGTACGGCGGGCGCGTTCTATGATGGCGTGGAGACAGTGGAGTCGTTCGAGACCGACTACCGGCCCATGGAAGCCGACCAACGACTAACGCCCATGATGCTCACAATGATTCTCGACCTGTATTTCCGCCTGACGCCCATCACCATGGTGGCGGAGACGCCCGAGGTGGACGAGCTGGCGCGCCTGATGCGCATACCGCCGCAGCTCGTGGCTGAGGTGATGCGCAACTTCCTCGTGTGCGACCCCTGCATGAAGCACAGCGACACGTCGTCGCCGCTATACGAACCGTGCCTCGAGATATGGCGCAGGTATATATCGAAAGAGCCGGAAGAGCTCGCAGCCACGGCGGCACAGATGCGTGCCTACTTCAAATGACGCTCCCATGCCACACCGTCTTGCTATTCGAAGACCGTAACCGATCGCACACGAAAAGCCGCCGCCACACTTTCTGCTGAAAGCAAAAAACGGAACAACAAGACAGTGTATATCAAAAGAAATACTTATCACGATTTCATATAATATTCTAACACCTATGGCACACTAAATACATAATTATATTAATTTAACAAGAATATTGTTTTAAAAACAACAAATATTATACACTTCATTTTAAGAATGATTTTAATTATTTTTGTTCATATACCATTTTTATTACTATTTTATTTTTTATTCCTAAAATCCGCAAGCAATCTCAATGGCAATCTCAATTGCAGTAAAGAGCTTGA
>ERZ779850.80-NODE-80-length-113317-cov-8.646130_pt1 | contig 113317 bp, 89 predicted proteins | sample MGYA00511249_ERZ779850 | MGnify/ENA primary metagenome ERZ779850 (study PRJEB29588, sample SAMEA2162475) | human gut metagenome | biome: human gut; feature: human-associated habitat; material: faeces | place: Denmark | collected 2008/2010 ...
AGTCAACTAACCACCCAAGAAACGCAAGCTGGATTTCCCAAAATCCTAATTCCAGTCAACTAACCACCCAAGAAACGCAAGCTGGATTTCCCAAAATCCTAATTCCAGTCAACTAACCACCCAAGAAACGCAAGCTGGATTTCCCAAAATCCTAATTCCAGTCAACTAACCACCCAAGAAACGCAAGCTGGATTTCCCAAAATCCTAATTCCAGTCAACTAACCACCCAAGAAACGCAAGCTGGATTTCCCAAAATCCTAATTCCAGCCAACTAACCACCCAAGAAACGCAAGCTGAATTTCCAAGGATTCTAATTCCAGTCACCCAATTCAATTCACCCCTCCCCCTACTTCAATAACATAGTAAATGAATATCATATTATCTTGCATTTTCCATACCAAATGCTACTGTTATCTATATCTTCCATATATTTCCTATTATATGGACTTGTAAAATCTTCTGGTATGGAAAGTTTGAGTTGATTTTTTCTGTATAACACGGAAAAATATGGGAATGCTGTCATTGAAAGCAAGATTGATCACCTTGCACAAAGCGAACGAATTTCGCGACACCAACATGATACCTGCAATATGATGCTAGGGCTCCCCTAGATTTACAGGATCAAAAAAGACAGGAGGATTACTATGTTTTACCATAACTTATCTGATACAGACACCATTCTTACACGCGTTTCCGCTCGGCTGCAACAGCCTCAAAACACTGACCGCAGGAGACGTTATAGCAAAGCTGTTGCATTACTGTTGCTTTTTACAGTGTCTTTCGCTACATTGTTGACCGGACTGCGTGCAGTAAATGCAAACGCTGTACATACCAGCTTCACCCATTCTCAACAAGCAAAGGCCAAGGCTCATCAGATAAATTTCCCATCGACTGATCTTGTCGATAGTATGATTCGACTGCACGTCATTGCCAATAGCAATTCTACTGCCGATCAAACATTGAAATATCAAGTACGAGATGCCATTATTAACGAGCTGCAGCAAGATTTGGCAAATGCAGCAGATCCACAAGAAGCAGAACAGCGAATCTGCGCCGAAAAAGATTATATTATGAATACTGCTGAACAAGTGATTCGCTCACACGGTTTTTCCTACCCGGTATCTGTGTCACTGGAAGATCGCTATTTTCCAACCAAACAATATGGCGATCTGACCTTTCCACCGGGAACGTATCGTGCACTTTGTGTGGAAATTGGCAAATCCGAAGGCCGTAACTGGTGGTGTGTGCTATTTCCATGTCTTTGTTTCGTTGACGAGACTACGGCTGTAGTCCCAGAAAACTCTAAACAAAAGTTGAAGCAACATATAACCACAGAAGAATATAACCGCCTTACAGCCACTTCCTCTCCGGCGTCAAAGAAAAAAACGCCATCGCCTTCTCCCAAGGTCTCGTTTCACTCCGGCATCTATGACTGGATTACCTCTCACTAGTCAAATAGGTGTTGAAACAAACTCCCTTGCGTTGCGAATTTGTGATATAATAAGCCTCAGAGAAAAACAAGGAGGATACTTTTTTGGATAATAACGTAGTATTGACATTACGAATGGAACAATTAGACAGCGAAGATGGTGACGGAATTATAAATACATATCCGGCAAAATACCGTAAAGTCGGTGACTGGCATGTATTTTCCTACGAAGAGACCGTCTCCTCAGACCCTGGAGACCGCACCAAAAACCTTCTTAAGATAAGAGACGAAGAAGTAATCTTGATCAAGAAAGGTACCATCAATTCTACCATGGAATTTCGCAATGATGATGTTTTCCGCGGTTTTTATGACACACCTTACGGAGCTTTGCAAATGGTGCTCAACACCGGTCTGGTACAGATGACAAACGATCCGGACACCATAAAGGAACTAGAACTGGAAGGTGAACCGGATCTCTATACTGCCATTGAGTATGAACTTCAGATGGGCGGAAATAGTCTCGGCAAATATGCTATGGAAATATTGATCAATAACAAGCCGATCGCTTAATTGATAGCAGACCATTTTGGATATTTCTCATTGTAAATATCTCGGATTTGTTTGGTCGATAAGTCTGTGATTGGATTGTTCTTTTGCAGCACGATTGCAATCGCATCCGATCCAATCACCTCATAGGCTAAAAGCTCTTTCTCATAATCTTTTAAGGCACGTGAAGACATTGCCAGATCGCAGTCCCCACGAATTGCCGCATTCAATCCATCCGAGGAATCGGTTGTTTTCAGCGTGATCGTTGCTTTCGGATTATACGACGCATATCCAGCGATCAGCTTCTCCATGATCGGAGCAACCGATGAAGACCCCTCTATTGAGATCGTTCCTTCGGATTTGTCCGACAAAAATGTAGCCGCTTTCTTCTTGCCAACGCAGATTTTATCAACCTCTTTTTGTCCTGCCGACATAATATATCGAAGGAAATCCTGTTCGACACTATTTAACTTTCCTTTATAGGCAACATAATAATCACGACATAACGCATATTTCCCACTACGGATCGTCTTGTCGGACACTTCTACCCCATCCACTTTGATCATCTTATAATCTGCCGACTGCCTTGACAGCGACAATTTATCGGTCTTGTCATCGGCGGTAATACCACTGTCTAATTCATTCGCAATGGCACTGTATGCCACATAACCGATTGCATTTTTGGTAGAAGCAACCGTCTCCAGCATATCCTTTGTCGATGATACTACTTGATCTGCATTCTGTTCCGTAACTTTCAGATTCATGTCAAATTCTGTTCTGGTTCCCGATCCCTCTTCTCGCGATACCGTTAATATCTGTCCCAAATCACGAACATCCGGCAATGATGCCTTCTTGCCACAAGATGCTGTCCCAAAAACAGCACAGATACAGATCAAACATGCTGTGATTTTAGTTATCCTTGTCATTACAAACCTCTTTTCTGCCTGCAGCACATTGTCCTCAAAATAACAACTCTATTTTGCAATGGCTTCCGCGTCCTCAAAATAACAACTCTGTTTTACAATGGCTTCCGTGTCCTCAAAATAACGACTCTATTTTGCAACGGCTTCTGTTTTCGGTGCAAAATCCATACGCTTCAATTCCTCCTCATTAAGCGTGATAAAGCTGACTTCTGCCATTGCCTCTTCTGCAATGCCCACACAGTTATCTGTAATACGACCTATATTTTGCAAAATCTCTGTATAGCCGGTCGAAAGTGCGGTGTCACACTGTTTCTTGTTGACACGCCCAAAATGTGCCTTACTAAACTGTCGATTGATCTTACGGATGCGGTTTTTATCTTTTGTCATCTTATCGACGATATTTTGATCGCCATCTTCCACCGCCGCAATTGCCTCCTCAAAGAGCTTGGTGGAAAGCTGCATACACTCTCGCAGCTCTTCGACAGCCTTTTCCGACAATTTATTTCCATGTTTCTTCATCAGCAGATAGGACTGCTCAATCTCATCACAACGGTCAGCAATTCTCTCAATATTATTAGATACGCATAATAACCCCGCCGTCTGCTCTGACTGCAACTCTGTCAGATTACCGCTTGCAAACATCTTCGAAATATAATTTGAAATGCACACCTGCAGTTCCTTGACATTGTCTGAACATTCCGCAAATCTGCCTTCTGCCGCCTTTACTTTTTTGCCGGAAAACAACTCATTAAGCAACTGTAACGTCTTCTTGGCATAAGATGCAGAACGCTTGATCTCTTCTGATACAAGATACATAGCGGCTGCCGGCTGCATGATCAGTTTGTCGTCTAAATACTGTGGCGCAAACGCACTGACTTTCTCATCCTCGTTACCTCTTACAATGGCCGACACGATCTTAACCATTACCGGGATCAACGGCAGCCAGATCAATGTGCAGGTCACATTAAATGTCGTATGTGCGTTAGCGATCTGTCGCGAGATCACATCAACTTCATTACCTTTTGGTGAAATATATTGCACTAATTTACTGAACACCGGGATAACGAGCAAAAACACTGCACTACCCGTAATATTGAATACGCTATGTGCTACCGCTGTTCTCTTAGCGTTTTTAGACTGTCCGATCGAAGCCAGCAATGCTGTGATCGTCGTTCCAATGTTATCTCCTAACAGAATCGGAATTGCTCCACTAAGACCGATCACACTTGTCACTCCGTCCGCTGCCGGCTGTGACGCAAAATTCTGCAGTACCGCAATCGTTGCGGAACTACTCTGTACAACAAGTGTCATGACTGCACCTAACACAACACCGAGTACCGGAATATCCGATACTTTACCCATCAGATCAATGAATACCGGGCTGCTTGCAAGTGGTTTCATAACGCTTCCCATGATCTCGATTCCTTCAAACAACAAACCAAAGGAGAAAATAACTTTACCAATCTCTGTTACCTTTTCACGCTTACTCAAAAACGATACCATAAATCCAATAAAAATAATCGGATAAATGTAGTCGCTAATCTTGAATGCCATTAATTGTGCTGTCATCGTCGTTCCGATATTCGCACCAAATATAACAGATATACCCTGCGGCAGGCTCATCAGTCCTGCGCTGACAAATCCAATAACCATAACGGTTGTTGCCGAGCTGCTCTGTAATACCGCGGTCACAAGGGCACCTGCTAACGCACCCATGACCGGGTTTTTCGTCAATACTTCCAAAATACGTTTCATTTTTTCACCTGCAGCTTTCTGCAGCGCATCACTCATGCTGTTCATTCCATATAAGAACAGCGCCAGTCCACCTAACAGACCAAATACAACTTCTAAATTCTCTTTCATCGTTGCCATTCCTCTCTAACATTTTCCTTCGATACATATTCAGCGTAACGCATGTTAGAGATTCTTCATATCATACTCCCGTAAAATAAATGTGTAATCTATGTAAAAAAGCATAACATCACACTACATAACAGCAATTTCTTATTAAGATTAGGGTGTCAAAAGTCCATTTTCATGACGGAGATATTTTTTTGAAGATTTGCGCTACAATATCTTGAGGCGATGCGGCGCATCGTTGATAGATATTGTGGTCAAAGATTCGAGAAAATAGCCCGTCAGGGAAATTCAGACCTTTTGACACCCTAATCTTATTAATTAAAAAAGCAAAGCCAGCACTTATAAAACAAAAAAACCTGCAAAGTACATTACGTACCTTGCAGGTTCCATGTTTGAAATCTTATTTATGTTTCTTTTTGGTGTCTTTTTCAAGTTCTGCACGTTTCTGATTCAGCTCTTTTGACTTCTTCTCAGCACGTTCACGCATACGCTCTCCAAGCTTTTTCTTGCCCTTAGGTGCATGCTCTAAATTGTTGTGAAGTCCCTTTACATCCATAATGTAAATTCCGCTGATCGTCGCACGAATCTCTTTCTTAACCGGGATCAGATCAAAGATCTTGTCCTCGCAGATAAGAGACATGATTCTCGGACCAATCTTTGCTTTAACGATCGGCACCTTGCGTCCGCGCATATACTTCGGCACCTGTTCAAGCACCATTGGCGGCAGTCCCGAATCTTTGAACTTCATCTTTTTCTTATCAATGACCAGAAGCTTGGCACTTTGTGCAGCCTCCTGCAACTGTCTCTGTGAATCTTCCTGTCTGTCCTGCAGTTTCTTACCATAAATACTTAACGCAACCAACGCCGCAATCAACAGCACAATAACAACGAGCATTACTATGACCCATGTTGATACACCGTATACCGGCATTACATTCCATGTGTAATCCATCTTAATTCCTCCATCTGTTCATTCTATATACCAGCCACTGACAGCTACGCATACTGTGTTATCATAGCACACTTCTTACTTATAATCAAATTGATATACTGTAACAGATAATGGAGGCAGTGTCATTTTGATCGAATAGTCTCTTCCATCAAAAGTAATCTTATCCGCTGTCACCTTCTTCGCATTGCGCACTCCGGTTCCACCATATGCTTTATCATCCGACGTCAGGATCAACGAATACTCTCCGCTGCATGGAACACCCACCCGGAAATCTTCTCTTTTCACCGGAGTAAAGTTACATACAAAGAGAAGCTGTTTCTTCGTCGTTTTACCTCGGCGCACGAAAGATACCGTACTCTGATCTGCATTCAGACAGCTCATCCACTCAAAGCCCATAATGTCATAATCATTCACATACATCGCTTCATTTTTGCGATACAGTGCATTCAATGCTTTCACATAAGCCTGCATCTGTTTGTTGCGCTCTTCACCAAGCAAATACCAATCCAGACTGCGGCTTTCGCTCCACTCACGATATTGTGCAAATTCTTGTCCCATAAACAATAACTTCTTACCGGGATGTCCATACATGAAGCCATATGCTGCTCTCAGGTTAGCAAACTGGTCATCCAATTCTCCCGGCATTTTGTTGATCATTGATCCCTTACCATGAACAACCTCATCATGCGACAATACCTGAATAAAATTCTCACTATACGCATAATCCATACTAAATGTCAGCTTACCATGATTACCGGAACGGAACAATGGATCCATATGCATATATTCCAAGAAATCATTCATCCAGCCCATATTCCATTTGAATGTAAATCCAAGACCTCCATCGCGCACACTTGTACTGACTTTTGGCCAAGCTGTAGACTCTTCGGCAATGATCATGCAGCCCGGTACCTGCTTCTCAAATTCGCTGTTCATATGACGGAATAAATTGATCGCATCGTAATTTTCATTACCGCCATCTTCGTTTGGCAGCCACTCGCCATCATCTTTACCGTAATCCAAATACAGCATAGACGCTACAGCATCTACTCGCAGTCCATCTACATGGAACTTTTTCATCCAAAACAAACCATTGGCAAGCAGGAAATTGCTGACCTCACGCTTGTTGTAATTAAAGATATATGTACCCCAATGCGGATGTTCTCCACGTCTTGGATCCGGATGCTCATACAATGGCTGTCCGTCAAACATACCAAGTCCGTACGCATCTTTCGGGAAATGTGCCGGTACCCAGTCCAAGATCACGCCAATCCCCTGGTCATGCATATAATCTACAAAATACATAAAATCATCCGGGTTACCATATCGTCTGGTCGGAGCATAATATCCCGTCACCTGATATCCCCAAGAACCGTCAAACGGATGCTCTGCAATACCCATTAATTCGACATGTGTATATCCCATTTCACGGACATACTTCGCGATCATTGGCGCAAGCTCTCGATAGGAGAAGAATCCATTATCATCATCTTCCACGCGTTTTTTCCAAGAACCCAAATGCATCTCATAGATCGCCATCGGCTTCTGCCCCAGAGACTGTCTGGTCTCCTTAGCGCGGTCATGCATCCAGCGGTGATCGTTCCAATGATATACATTCAGATCTGCCACGACAGAGGCATTATTTGGACGCAGCTCAGCGCAATTAGCATACGGATCTGACTTCATCAAGACCTCTCCGGTACGAGTTAATATCTGGTATTTATACACAGCCCCGGTCTTTACACCCGGAATAAAAATCTCATAGATACCGGACACATTTAACGTACGCATCAAATGCAGTCTGCCATCCCACATATTAAAATCGCCCACAACACTGACTGCTCTTGCATGTGGTGCCCAAACGGCAAAATACACACCCTTTACGCCATCGATCGTCCGAGGATGTGCGCCTAATTTTTCATAAATATTATAGTGATTTCCCTCCGCAAATAAATACAGATCATCATTCGAAAGCTGCGGATCGAATGAATATGGATCCGCTGTCGTTACAATATCATTTTCTCCATATTGAATATGTAAAAGATACGGTTTTTTGTACTTATGATCCGGCACGTATTTTCCAAAAAATCCACTGCCTTCCTGTATCTCTTCCAGTTCTAATGCGTGCTTGCCATTCTTGTCCGTCACAGTAATCTTCTGCGCTTCCGGACGATATACCGTAAACACCTGTCCTTTGCCAAATTCATGTAAACCCAATAAATTATGCGGTGCATTATGATGACCGGCTAGCAGCTCATCATACTCCACCCAGTTGATCCACTGATCCATTTTTTCCTGCATACGTCTTCCCCCATAATTTGTATTTTCCTGGGAATGACCATCGGTCATTCAAAGGCAATTTTAGTATTTCCATTTTAGCATAAAAGCGATGCAAGAACAAGCGGAAGCAGGCTTTTCTGACGCATCCACCAAGCATAGATCTGCATATGTCCCACCGGTGCTTCCCACGCTCCCGTCTCGATCGTACACCACTTTTTACCCTGCTCTGTCAGATAATCTCCAAATGATCCAACGGGCTTTCCGGTCTCTAACACAAGGGGATATCCGGTGCGTCTGCTCATGTATTCTAATGCCGTAAAAAACTGTCGGTAAAAAATAACCTGTCCGGTAGAATGATAATTTATTGTTAACTGCGGTGATACTGCGTTGACAAGATCACGCAGCACGATACTTTCCGGCTGATCTAACGCTTCTTCCGTAAAAATACGGTTGAGATCAACTCCCTTCGCATTTCCTTTCCAGCGTCTTGCCTCTCTCTGTGTCGCGATCTTTTCCTGTAATTCCTGCCGAAGCACCGGATCGATAATGCCTTCGGAGCCAAATTGGCTGATCTGAACGCCATCCGGATTGACCATCGGCAATATATAGACATCATAATGCCGCAGCAATTGCCGATATGGAATCCCCTCCCAAAGAATATCCTCCCCATAACAGCGAAGAAAACGTTCTGCCATCATCATCAAGAGCTGCGCATTTTTCCACTCCCTTGCATGCATTGCCGCCTGAATTACCACGGCATGCTTTGTGAAACCTTTTGTTCCATGTATCCGCAAGCAATATATCTGCCGATGATCTAATGTTTGACCAAGCGAAGTCAATTCCGTGGAATCCGGATAGCAGATGGCAAGCTCATGCAGATCACGCTCTAAGTCATAATATGTATACAAACGGTTGTGAATACTGACAATTCCCGACACAAAAAATACCTCCTTTGCATATCATCACGTAATACATACCCTTGTGATTATATGCGCCAGGAGGCATTTGTATTCCTTAATTCTTACATTTTTACAGAGAAGCCACTAATGCATCTACTGCTTTTGCCATCTCTTCCGACTTCTTGTCTGCATCTTCCAGAGACTCTCCAACTACACCAAAGTAGAACTTGATCTTTGGTTCTGTACCGGATGGACGTACACACATCCATACCTTGTCGCTCATATCAAAATACAGTACATTCGACTTTGGCAGGCCGGTAGGCTTAACCTCTCCGCTCGCAATGTCTGTGATCGTATCTGCCTGATAATCACGGAAAGACTCTACCTTGTATCCACAGAACTCTTTTGGTGGATTCGTGCGAAGCTCATTCATGATCTCCTGAATCTTCTCCAGTCCTTCGATACCCTTCATTGTCACGGCCTTCACACCGTCTTTGTAGTATCCGTAACGCTCATACATGGCAAGCATAGCATCCCACAAAGTCATATTTTTGGTCTTATAATATGCTGCAGCCTCGCAAAGAGCCATCGTAGCAACGATCGCATCTTTGTCACGCGCATGTGTTCCGATCAGGCAGCCATAGCTTTCCTCAAAACCAAACAGATACTCACCTTTACCGGTTGTCTCAAAACCGAGGATCTGCTGTCCGATATATTTAAATCCGGTCAATACTTCGATCAAATCAACGCCATAGTATTCTGCGATCGCATCCGCAAGATTCGAAGTAACGATCGTTTTGATCAATTTGCCATCTGCAGGAAGACCCTTTGTCTCCTTCTTCTGAGAGATCTCATAATCTGCAAGCAGGCAGCCTGACATATTACCGGTCAGAGTAATGTACTCTCCGCTCTTGGTATCCTTGACATAAACGCCCAAACGGTCTGCATCCGGATCTGTTGCCAATACAAGATCTGCATCTTTCTCTTTCGCCAGTTTCAGTGCAAGCTCAAATGCTTCTGCTGCCTCTGGATTTGGATAACTTACCGTTGGGAAATCTCCATCCGGAAGTTCCTGCTCCGGAACAACATATACATTCTCAAAACCGATCTCTTTCAATACACGTCTTGCCGGGATATTACCGGTTCCATGAAGTGGTGTATATACGATCTTAAGATCTTTACCGACCTCTTTGATGCTATCCCAATGAATAACCTGTTTCTTTAACTCTTCAATATATTTGTCGTCGATAGCAGCACCGATCTGCTCGTACAATCCCTTTGCCACTGCATCGGACTTGTCCATCGTCTTTACTGTCGCATAATCTGTAACAGCCTTAACTTCATCCATAATTCCTGTATCATGAGGTGGTGTGATCTGTGCACCATCTTCCCAATATACCTTGTAACCATTATACTCTGGCGGATTATGACTTGCTGTAATGTTGATACCGGCAACGCACTTCAATTCACGCACTGCATAGGAAAGCTCTGGTGTTGGACGAAGAGATTCAAACACATACGCCTTAATCCCATTTGCTGCTAGGCAAAGTGCCGCCTCATCTGCAAATTCCGGTGACATATGACGGGAATCATAAGCAATTGCAACACCCTGTGCTGCCTTACCTGCTTTGTTGATATAGTTTGCAAGACCCTGCGTTGCTTTACGTACCGTATAAATATTCATGCGATTCGTACCTGCACCGATCACGCCACGAAGTCCGGCAGTACCAAACTCAAGATCCTTGTAAAAACGCTCCTTGATCTCTCCATCATCGTTTGCGATTGCTTTTAGCTCAGCCTTTGTCTCCTCATCAAAATAAGGATTTACCAACCATGCTTCATAAATCTTCTTGTAATCCATTGCTTACATCCTCCTGCTTGTGCCTTGTTCTTACCTGTTCCTTTCCCTACCCTTATCGACTACTGGTTTCTTTCACCAAGTCTGCAAACTTCAACGTGACATCCTCATCATCATCCAAAATATCAATCGAATAACTTTTCGTCACATACCCGGTCTGGCTCAAAGTTACTGTCTGCGAGCCTATCACCTTCTTGAATTTGCATGGTGCCAACCCTTTATACACATTATCTAAATATACTTCAACACCTCGCGGTGCCGTTACCGTGATCGTATGCGAACTGTCCACTTTCTTGGACGCCGCACTGCTGTCTGTCGATGAACTGCTTGACGAATCGCTCGTTGTCGAGCCTGAAGGGCTGTTGTTATCTCCCGCCGCACTTGCCGCAGGTGTCGCTGTCGCACTGTTATTTACCGTCGCCTGCTCCTCGATCAGATCAATATGCACCGGTACCGATGCATCTTCAACATCCAGCGTACCACTATAGGTTTCGTACCCTGTCATGGCAACTGTGATCTTATACTCTCCATAGTTTAATGCAACCGGCTGCGAATAGTCAACCGTTGTCCCGTTGATCGTCAAGTCTGCCCCTTCCGGCTCGATATCAAACGTAACCGTTCCAATATCTTTCGCCGTAGACACATAATCCGAAAAATCAACGGTTACCGTCTGATCCTGCTGCACCGTCGCTGTCTTGCTGGCAATCGACACTCCCTTGCACAAAGTTACACGGTAAATGCCTGCCGGTGCCGTGATCAACATATTATCTGCGATCGGCAGAATAATACGGTTACCAACCTCAACCATACCGCCTGTAAAGTCCTCATATCCGGTCAGCCGAACATAACCATGCCCCGCTGTTCGTGTAATAGAATAGACATGTATGCCTACGCCCCGCACCGTCAACGTATCTTCTTGATTAAGCTCTGCAAGTGCAATCTGCTGCCCGGACGATGAAATATACGTATTTGCTGAGTATTGATATTTTTTATCGGCAAAACGCATCATATTCTCTTCTGCCCGAAAAGAAAAGGAATCCACTTCGACATACTCCCATACATCCTCCGGTACCGCCGCCGACACCAGCAGTGTATCCGAAGTACGATATGCCAACTCCAAAATCTCGCCCGTTGTTATTTGCTCTGCCGTGATCGTCTCTCCAAATTTGTTGGTTACCGCTGCGGTAGAGTCGTAATACAGTACCGATTCCAGATTGCTATCAAGCTCTCGCACGGTAATATTCTGTTTCTCTACATCCTGTCCGGTCACCACTCCGGTCAACGTCTTCGTGTTCACCGGCGATCCCGTCGCAGAAACACTGTTACGCTGTCGACGATGTTTCACGGTACACGCTGTCAGCATGCATACACACAGCAAACACATCATCAAAAGCAATATTTTCTTACTGTTCTTCAATTGCTCCTCCATCTGTGTTTCTTTTTACGCAATCTTCCATGCACTCACGGCCTGTGATGTATAGACCGTTAAGCATGATAATCACTCCATCCAATTTTACCCGCAATGTCTATATTACCACAGAGATGCCCAAAATAAAAGACCTTACGCGCAATTAACATACACCATTTGAACTTTGAATCGCCAAAAAATGCAAATCTGCAAACTCCGACAGAGCCCTCACATAATGCGGCTGTTTTTGCAGCACAAATGGTAATATAAATATAACAAGCAAATAAGCTTTTGAATCAAGCGAATAAGCTCTGCAAGAGCGGATTTGCGAGTTTGATCAAAAGACTAATGGATGTATGATATTAGAAACCATAAAATTCATGACTTAAGAAGGGGGTATACGATCATGATGACAAAGAAGCTATTATTACAGATTAGTATTATATTGCTGGCCGGAAGCTTATTTTATTTGCCCAAATTTGCTGCTGCCCAAGCAACAGACTCCGGCTCTTCCTACCGCTCAGCGTACCAAACAATCCGTCACACGCTAAATCACTATGCCAAAAACAAGATGAAACAGGAAATCAATGACTGGATCCCTCTATTATTAGAAGACGATTATAAAAATTCCCGTATTTCTGCAGCATCCATAACGACCGGTGATCCGTTCTTTTATTTTGATGTAAAGAAAAACACCCAAGACGCTGCCGTAAATTACCCACTTTATTATAAACATAATATCATCGGTATCTTTTCCTTATCTCAAGAAAATGGAGACTGGCAGATGTCCATAGAAGGGAAAAGCGAACAAACTGACGCTTTAAATAAGATGTCAAAAGCGGATACCCCTGCTATATTTTACGTACTTGGCGTCGGTGAATGTGGTGACGTTGTTATGATCGAGAATACAAAAAACACACTCGCCTATATAGAGGGGCAAGGTGACATCTCTTACACAAACGATGAAAAAAGCTTTGCCAAGAAGACCTACGATGCAAAGATACAGTACATTGCAGATCACTTAAAAAATTTCGGAGCGTTGTCATTCTCCACGGCAACACCCGCAGCTAAGACATACGCTCCGACAAAAATGCAATCCTCGTTGAAACAGAAACCGCAACATAACGTGAGTAAATCTCTGCAACTCTTCTTTGCAGCCATTGGAATATTACTCGTGTTTATATCTGTAATATTCCTTATTCTGTCGCATCACAGGAAAAATCTCCTCAAAGAGCACAGACAAAATGAGCACTAAAATAAAACATCTTTTATCATTTCCAGAAACTGAATCCGCCCCTCTTCCTGCCCGCGTATGCGCAACAGTTTCTCATAACTTTTTGACGACATCCATGATTTTTTCCCATTATAATAGAAGTTACACTGCTTCCAATACTTCTCCGGATACAGAAGCAGTGTATACAACAAATGCCTCTCCTCCTCCGACAGCGGACGTTTTTCCTCATAAGAAGCGATCATGCGGCGTCCCAGATCCTGTTTCCATCCATTTTTCTCCATGGTTTTGCGCAGGAAGCCATATAAATCCATAATCTGTATACCCACTTTGGCGTTCTCAAAGTTGGATGTGACCACCTCCCGTCCTTGAAATATAATATTGTGATAATTATAGCTTCCATGCATCAGTTTGCCTTGTTCTGCCGCTTCCCGCTGCAAATAATCATAGTTATGCTCTGCAGTCTCCAACTGCTCTGCCTCGCAGCCCTGCTCATAGTAATGGGCAAATGCATCTAAAAGCGCAAGTTCCATTTCATTCTTTCTTCTTTTTTTGCGAATATATGTATGTACACGTTTTAATTCCCGGTTGCGTCGTCCAAAAAAATCGATTGGTGTAAACGCTGTCACTTCTGCCGCCTGCAATTCCTCACTGCCAAGATCCGTTTCCCTGCCGCCAGATGCCAATTCCCCACTATCGAAAATCACTTTCCTGTCGCTAGGTGCTAATCCCTCCGCATTTTCGGTTTGCTGTGTGCGAATATCCTCCTGCTGCTCACTCATCCATAAATGCAGCATCGCCAAATGGGACATCGCTCTGCACACCTGTTTAGCATCCTTTAGATCGCACTCCCTCCCGGCAAACCAACGCTTCATAAGCCAAATATTTCCCGAACCATCACGTGTCAACAGTTCCCCTTGTTTATTAGCCAGCGCTTTGTCCACTTTACGATAGCCATGACTCATCAAACTCTCCTTGATGCGTTCTTCCCGCTCAAGGCGGCTGGCAGAGCCATTATATTCTCGCAGCAAATACTGCCCTTCTCTGGTCTCCAGCAGAATTGCCCCACGAATTCTTTTTCTGCTCTCAATCTGTACCGGATACTGCGCGAGTATCTCCTCTATCTTGTCATCCATCTCGTCGTCCTCCCACTGGATAAGTCTGTTTCATCTTATGCGAAGAGCACACGAAAAATACATACACAGTTCAAACTTCCATGGCGGTTTTTTCCGAAAAGGTGGTAATATAATTTAAGAAGTATTTTCAGATACACAGAAATAATGCGTTAAACAATGTATTGATTTCAGAAAGGTTGATTTATATATGAAGAAAAAGTATTATATTATTGCATTATGTATTTGCATTATAGCAATATTTATATGTTCAAAACAGTTTTATATCGGAAATAATGAGCAAAATAAAGCATCAACGAATCATAAGGATTCCGTTGAAAAACCTCCAAAAGCCAATTTGGATACTGCCTATTATCTTAACGAAAAAGATATTACCAGATGCAAAACAGATAGCCTATTTGTTGACGTAGACAAATTCTTGAAAACCAAATCCACCTATGACGACCTAGTTAGTTTGATTGATGCAATGGCCAACGAAACGCCTAGTTCACCTGTATACGGAGAAAAGATTTTTTATGTATCCAAAACGGCTATTTATTATTGGGAAATCAATGATAAAAATATAAATACATCCCTCATCGATCTATTTGTATTTTCTCAAGACAAACAACACATATTGCAATATACTATGTTATATCGTGATGGCAAATTTATTGATGGTGGTATTAATGACTTGGACGATTTCTCACAAAATGTTTTGATAAAACATAAGTCAAAGCGTTTTGTATTCCTTCATGAGGTGGATAAAAATTGTGATTCCTCCGCCCCTATCTTATTGGATGAAGATAATCAACTATACCAAACAGCCACTAGTGGAGATTATGTTGTAAACGGTGACTATTTCAAAAAACTATCCACAATATCTGTTTCATATAATGACCTTATTAATAAGGGGAATTTGAAGAAAATTGTTCTAAAGTAACTTTGCCGCCACAATACAATACGTGAAAAGTTATCAGGAAAGGAGCGTGTAACTCATGAAAAAAATTTGTTTTATATTAATTATGTCATTGTTTGTTTTAAATAGCAGTGTACCTGTTTCTGCCAGCGAATCCATCCGGCAACAAGTAAAGAATATTTTTGCAAACAAGAAAAAGGCGCAAAGAAACGATTTGAATAAAATTAAAAATGTACTAGAAAAAGAAAAAAAAGCCAATCAAGAAGGAAGTTCCAAAACAGAGACCATTTCAGACGCAGAAACTTGCCTCGGACGAGAAGAATATCAATATAGCACAGCATATACGCTGTCTTCTACAGAGTATTTTTTAATTTCCGAATACTATAAACAAAATAAAAATTTTGATAAAATAATTTTGAGTTCCTATGGATGGCAAGTCCCCTATAAAACCGCTAATGGCGAACATGGTGTGGCATCTTTGGCACCAAAAGCAAACTCTTTTGAATGGGTATCAGAAACAGATAACGATCAGGGAAAAGCAATTTGGCCGCCAAAAGAAGATGAAATCATCTCGATCCTAATGCCGTTGGGAGTATAGCCCTTCCCTACCGAAAATCCTATACTCTCCTTTATGTCATTGCAGCAGGAATCTTAATAGGCATCATCGTACTAATTGCTGTATTCCGGCACAGGTTCTTTCATCATAATGCTTTTAAGTGATGAATTAGTATTGCTATTGTGCGGACATTTGCATATAATAAAGATAGATGGAAATACTACTCACGAAAGGAGATGTTTTATATGGCTACGAAATCAGCAAATTTATATGCAAGGATTGAACCAGATGTCAAAGAAAAAGCAGAAAGTATCCTGTCTACACTTGGCATCCCTGCTTCCAGTGCTATCAATATGTTTTATAAACAGATTATCTTACAGAGAGGACTTCCGTTTGAGGTAAAAATACCATCTGCCAAACCTGTTGACATCAGCACATTATCAGAAGCAGAGTTAAATGAAGAATTGGAAAAAGGATATGCGGATATGCAGGCTGGACGGACAAAAAATGCGAAGAAAGCCTTTGCTGACATTCGCAAGGATTATGGCTTATGATATATGAAGTAGAAGTATCCAAACAGGCTGACAGTGATTTGAGAGGAATTTTTGAATATATTGCTTTTGAATTACAATCGCCAGAAAATGCAAGCGGACAACTTGACCGTCTTGAGGAACAGATATTAAATCTGGATACGATGCCAGAGCGTTATCGAAAATATGAAAACGAACCGTGGAAAAGTCGTGGACTTCGTGTATTACCAGTAGACAATTATGTGGTACTTTATATTCCAGATAGCAATAAAAAGGTTGTAACAATACTTAGAGTAATGTATGCCGGACGGGACATAGATAATCAGTTAAATCTTCACACAAAGCAATAAAGGATATGATTTAAAGCAGTCTTTCATTTATGATCGACTGCTTTTTTCATATCACACAATGAGCAGCACCAAGAACGCCGCCGCACACGCCGCCAGCGCTACAGTAAGCAGACTTCTTCGCCGATATGCCATGATTAGCGCCACAACCGTACCTGCCACACCGGCTGCGATCTTATCCGCTGAATAAATAATAGCCGGAAATGTCATTGCCCCCAGCACCGCATAAGGAACGTATGCGAGGAAAGACTTCACAAAACGATTCTCTACTTTTTTACGGCACAATGTAAATGGAACTGCACGGATCAAATAAGTAACTCCTGCCATCACGAGCAATGACATCCAAAAATAATGCATTGGAATATCTCTCATGCTTCCTCGCCTCCTTCCTCATCAATCGGATACAAAACAGCACCTATTGCAGATGCCACTACCGCACAAATTATAATTGCAAATCCGGAAGACACCTGATCAAACACCGGCATATATCGGAAACAGCAGCTAAGCACTACCGCGATCACAATAACTCGCAAATAACGCAGATCATCTCTCGCCTGTGGGATGATGATCGCCAAAAACATTCCGTAAATAGCAATTCCCATCGCCGACTGCAATAGAGGAGGCAGCACGCCACCTAACACTGCCCCGGCAAACGTTCCAAACACCCAGCCGATCACCGGCAATGTGACAAGTCCACCAAAATAGCTGCGGTGTACTTCACCTTTTCTGCTTGCTGCCACACCAAATATTTCGTCGGTCATAAAAAATCCATAAAACAATCTACTTCCCGTCTTAAAATTGCTGTCCACTTTTTGGGATAGCGAAATGGACATTAACGCATAACGCAAATTGATGACAAGCTGTGCCAATGCCATTTCTACATAAGCACCCCCTGCTACCATAATATCTAATCCCATAAACTGTCCCGCCGACGTTACATTCAACAGCGAGATCAATACTGCCTGCCACCAGCTAAGTCCTGCCTGTACTGCCATCAGTCCAAAGGTAAAACTCACCGAAACATATCCTAAAGCAATCGGGATTCCATCCCGAATACCACATTTCCATTCCTTCATTCGTATGCCTCCATATTTCTCATCGCTGCGCCTTATCATTTTTCTCATCACTGCGCTTTATCGTTTTTCTCGTCGCTGTGCCTTATCTTTTTACCGTTCAAAAAGCTGCACAACTGCATAAGGTTTCCCGTCCTCGCCATTCAATGACACCATACAGTATTCCTCTGTCTCATAGATCACCGGCGTGATCTGATCTCCAAGCATCGCCTGTTTGCGGTATTCGACACGCAGCTCTCGCACCGTGATCTCCCGTTCCAAAGCCGCACGTGCCATACGCACATACTGCCCATTGTTCATATGGTGATTCGTATCTAAATGATACTCCTGTACCAAAAACGGGTCACACTCTTTTCCACCATCTTTTGGCACTTTAATCTTACGTGATGCATAATCCATCGGGAGTGGTTCATGTATACCATATACATCCCCAATTTCCGGCGTTACGATCATCGGGCGCCCCTTTTTCAGATCCATCAGCACCCACAAAGAATTGGCAATTGCGATACGATGCTCCGGCTCCCCCTGATGCGTTACCAAAAAATTACGATGGCCAAACATCTTTTCAAAGCCAAAAGCCTGCGTCCCCACCGTAATATTCTCACCCATCGCCGGATATTCATCGATCACGATCTGCCAAAAATTAAGCACCCACATTATATTCTTTTGTCGATGGTACTCTAAGCCAACTCCCAAATCTTCCGACTGAAAATTGGTACAATCCTGCATATAATCAATCAAGCTTTCCAACGACAAATTTCCGTTCTCATCCGTCTCGCTATAACGAACTCTGCTGTCAAATGTATACATATCTTTTCATCCTTTCCGTTTATATCTGATCCCAGCAAAAAATATGCTCTTCTTCCACGTATTTACACAACTCTTTATGCAAAAATCCTTCCATTTCCTGTCGAAGCTTGTCTGGATATTGGTACACACCGTCTATATTTTCATAAGGAAACTGTACCACCGGCGAAAGCACATCATGACGTCGCATATTTTTGAGATAATCTTTGGAGATACGAAACGATCCCATACTGACATCTACAATATGATCTGTATCTATTTGCGCAAATACCTCACCAAGCATCCTGCGATACACTTCTTTATAATGTGGATAATAGATCATCGGATCGAAGCACAACCGCACCGGATGACCCATTTTTCCCGCCAATTTTACACTTGCAACGCGTGCAGCTAACGTCGGCGTTCCGTGCTCATAACATGCGGTGATTTCTTCCGGTGATAACGTAAACGCATAGATCACTCGATCACAGACCGGCAGCTCCTTCCACAAATCTGTCCGTGCACACTTTGTACGAATTTCAATCCGAAGCTTCGGATGCTCCACCGTAAACTCTGCCCATTTTTTCACAAAACCGGCAATATTTTCAAGTGCCAGCAAATCCGTATCGTACGAAACACATAAATACACCGGATGCTTCGCAAGCAACGTTTCCAATTCCGCGAAAATATCCTCAATATTTATAAATATCACCAAATTACCGCTTGGATACATTCCTTTCAAATAGCAGTATTCGCAATCATAAATACAGTTCATCACGCAGGACGTATAATAAAAATATTCGTTACCAAAACTCTGACACACCTCCGCACCCTCATACAATAACTGTCCATCTTTGCGAGCAATGATCAGCGCTTTGGACCCGTGCTGTAAATGCACCTGCTGCCCTTTGCGGCAAAATACATCTTTATAATGTGTGATGGAAATCACCTGTGCCTTCAAAAACTGTTGTAATATCCTCTGTGTGCGCGGATGATTTCTAACTGCGGCTTCTACGTAAATATGTGAAAACATAGTCGACTGTCCCGTTTCCCTGACAATCGGATCATGATTGTGCCCTGTCGGCTCACATGCAGGTATCGACTGCATGTTATTGATATAACAATCGTTCTTTGAGCTGTTCAAAATACGCCTTCCCTTCTTTGCGGTCACGACAGCAAAGCGTTTGCTCTGCCAGATCGCCACGGATCATTTCCTCGTACGGAATATTTGCCAGTGTACAATATCGCAGCAATTGTTCCATCTGTAAACGCATCGTCACGGAAGCATGTGTCTGATCACATAGCAATTGCAAAATTTCCTGCTCTTTCGCGCCGACCTTTTCCACTTTCCAAGAACGGCTAAGTGTACGCACATCTTCTATCCACGTACATATTTTCTCTGCACTGTCCGCAAAGAAGTGCTGTAAATCCTCTGCCGTCATGCGCTTATCAACACCGGCATCTGATACTACTTTTAAGAAAGCCATCTGGTGCTGTCCCACAAATCGGACAGCGGCCTGATATACGCCAACTGCCTCCATATCACACAACCTGATTTTTAGTGAGGATCCGCTCTTCTGTCCACCATTGACAGACGCATCCATACGAATCATTTGCTTCATTTCGTCGGGTCTACGCACTATGCTGACCGTTTCAATTCCCTCTTCTGCAAATGGGTGACGATATAAAATATCCGGATAGTATGTACGTTTTGTATCGCCATCCACCAATTGATTTCCAATAAACCATTGCCCGATCAGCTCTGATCGCTCGGCCGATTGCACATGCTCATCAGAACAGTTTGGCGCTCCCGCCGCACTTCCTATATTCAATATAAATGTCGATTCGTCTGTCCCATATTTAGCACACACATAACTTACCGCCACCGCCGCTTCTACTTTGCCCGGGCCTGTAACCGCCAATATCGCCTCCCCGGCTTCATCCTGATAAAGCACAAATTTTCCACTGTCATTCACACGTTTCAATTTCATCTGTGCAATGAACGGTACTGCCTCGGCATATAACGCCATAAAAATGTACAACATTTATTTCCTCCCAGCTTTCAAACCATGGTCGCATAAGGCTAATTTTAGCCCAAATAGAGAATAATAGCAAGTTTTACAAACCTTTTACAGTGATTTCTATTAGGCTTGATTGCGTATGTTCTCAGTTGTCTATACTATTAATAACAGAAAGCACAGAAAGGTTAGGTAATATTTATGAGCAAGAAAGAAAAAAGAACAACTCCCGTCGATCTCCCCAAGGAATACCGCGTTGTCGTAATGCACTTTGCGAAGCACAAGTCCTATCGCGTTTATTGCAAAAAATATGGCACTAAAAAGGGAGACGAGATCATCACTCTGCTGCACGACCTCATCTCCTCACGTTTACAAAATCAGGAATTTGTATTTTGGCTGGATCCCGATACCGCATTACTTACTTTGGAAAAGGAAAGATACCGCTCTGTCTGCGAAGAACTGGAGCTATCCTTTTCCGAAAAAATAATACCGTTTTATCTGCCGGAAGACTTGGAACGCGGCTATATCAAAGTCGAGAACAAGCATGGCGAAACAAAACGGTATCCTATCATCGAACTCACATCCGAGCGCATTTATTAACCAAGTAACGTCAGCAACACATATGCTGCCACAACACACATAACCTGTATGATAACAAAACGGAATACAACCTGTGTATCTGACCAATCTTTATTTTTACGGACATGGTCATGAATTGGTGTCAGTGTATTTTTTAACACATGAATCTTTAAGAAACGAAGCAAAAAGATTTTGACCAAACCAAGACCGCCATCAATAATGAGCACTAACGCCAACAAAATGTAGATCAACGGATGACCACTCTTCATCGCAAGCACGGCAATGAAGAATCCGAGTGCTCTTGAACCGGCATCTCCCATTAACATTGTACTCGGCTTTGAATTAAAGCAAAGGTACGCTAAAAGTGTTGCTGCAAAAAGCAGAGCAGCGATCACATAGTTTCCAAGTGCCTGCGGGAAAAGTACGGCAAATGCTGCGATAACAACACAGCACAAGCTACCACACAGCCCGTCCACTCCATCAGAACAGTTCGTCACATTAATGGACACCCACAGCAAAATAATCGCCAAAATGAAGTATACCGGCATTGGCAGTGCAAACTTCGCAGAACCAATATGCAATACTGATGGGTTAAAATTAAGGAACGTCACTACGGTCATGATCGAAAGCACGAGATCTATCGCGCCTTTCTTATAGTCACTCCAAGGTGTCTTAGCCGCATCATCCAAATAACCACTGAGCATCATTGCAAACAAAAGAATGCAATAAATAATATACTCTTTGTCCATTGGCATAAACAAAACACAGCTAATAATAAAACTGCATACAAAGGTCAAACCAACGCCACGGGTCTTTCCCTTAGATAACGCACCATTAACGGCAAATTCACGTCCATGATCCACCGGCAAAAAAGAAAATGGGAATTTCAATCCCAAAAATGTCAAAATAAACGCTACCAATACTCCGATCATTGCGATCTGATTCGGATTCATGATCTGATTCAGTATGTAGTACATATGCAACCTCTTTTCCAAATCTATTTGGACAGACACGCTTTGTCCATCCGGCTCGTACAGCGAATACTACGTTCCGTTGCACCAGTATCAATAATCATAGCATGAGTAGCCGCAGAAATCAATGGGACATAACAGTCCATTCGGCATTTATGATAATTCCTTTGTCCACCTTTTGTCGGTAATTAACTTATCAATGTCAATTTTTGTAGTGGATGCGTTCGCTTGATCCTGTTCTATCGCATCTTTCATCTGTGTAACTATTTGTTTCACATTAGCTGCCTGCTTTGCTCCGAGACTTTCATAGCCATGCGCAGAAAGCACCACATATAGCTCTAATTGCATTCCATCCAGTGTACGTTTATATACTTCCGGGTCTTTAATAGCAGAAAGATTTTTTGCATTCTGCTGCAATGCGTTCAAGGCCTCCTTCGGTCCATTTTCCCTCTGGAAAAATTCATCAAACGCTGTATTCACGTTCCGATAATTTTCCACCGCAATGTCCATCGTATCATACAAACTCAAATCTAATAAAGGATATTCCTCAATCAAATGCAATAATTCTGCTGTACTGCAGCTCTCTGTTATCTCCTGCGGTACATTTACAAGTTTCGTCCGTTCGTTATAGGATTTTGCTTCTTTTAGTTCTTGGGATTTCAAGGTATATGGATAGTTTACCTCACCATTTTTAATCCAGTCCGGATAACTTTTCTTTAATACATCAATGTCACCCTTCGGTTCCGATTTGTACTGTGTTGTGTCACTAGTAGTTGATGCCGCCTTCTCCTCTTTGACGGTTTTGTGTTCGGCTTTTTGAGCACAACCTGCGAAACAGCATATTGCTGCTACTGTAATCATTACAAAAAGACTTCGTTTCATATTAGCCCCTTCCTTAATTTATTTCTAATTTACCATCTAAACTCCATTATATTCCTATTAAGATTAAAGTATCAAATAGTCTGAAATGATCTGACAAATCATTTTTCGAAATCTTTAACCACAATATCTATCAGCGATGTGCATACTTTTCAAGCTATTATAGTTCAAATCTCGAAACAAATATATAATGAAAATGGACTTTTTAATACTTTAATCCTATTAATAAGACACATAATATGTAATTTCAAGTGATACTTTATCTTCCATAATAGCAAATTGGTCCATTATATGGACAATAACTTGCTCCACAACGCCAAATATGACCACCACCCCACTTTGATGTCACAGTTGGATCCTGTGTTCCATAATTTGTAACAATGGCAGAGTGTGTATAAGATCCCCATACTGCTATTTGTCCATTAGACTTTGGGCGTCCCTTAATGGCTTTATAACTGCCATCTGACACATACAGCACTGGAGATTGCATCCATATGTCTTGTCTTCCTGTCCATGCATATGCATGACAATTATTCTTAGAATACCCTGTAGAAACATACGTTGCACGTGGGTATGCAAGTTTTTGCTGGGCCACATCTTTTGTACTATTTTTTTTATTAGACGCTTTTCTTTTACATTTAATTTTAGACCCTTTAGGAGTCTTGACTATAACAGTCTCGTCAGCACGTGCAGCTGCAAAAGTTATAGCATTTTGTTGATCATTCAATAATTCCTGCTTATTGATAATCTTCTGCCTTTCTTTATCCGTATATTTGTAATTATCTAACATACTTTTTTCTATCTGTGGTATTTTATCATTCAAGAAATCTATATATATATTTCTTTTGCTTATATGATTATCTGTTATTGCCTTCTGTATGCTATTAGCAGTATATATATTATAATCAATTACATCTTCTGTTTTACTATAGGTCAAATATTTATGATATAATACATCTTGCAAATCGTCTCGTTTTAACAGTTCACGCAATCCATTATATTGTTGCGACACACTTTTAATCCCTTGATCAATATCATCATATAAAAAAACATCTATTAACAACGGATAAGCCATTACCACATTAAACAATTCATTTGTTGACATCCTCTGTATTTTCTCATCTTCAAGTTGACAGTTTTTAACCATCTCCGCATGTGATTTAAATTTCTTCCACTTATCACTATATAAAGATACCGAATATTCATCAGAATATGTTTGAACAATCTGTGCATATGACATTGAAACACCTTGATGCATATTTACCGTTTCACTACTAATATCATTTTTTGATGTCTTTAATTTCGTATTCCCATCGGCTGATGCTGGTGTATACAATATCATATTTACACATAACAATGCAGATAATAATACTCCTATGGTTACTACTGTCTTCTTTCCTAGTTTCATCTCTTCCTCCTTAGCTATACCTCTTTTCACATGTTCACTATTAATTTTAATGTTTTAATCCTATTTTCCATTACATTGAAAATCATCCAACAACTGAAACACCCCAAAAGAATACAAAAAAATTTCATTACATTTCTCATTCTCAGAGGGACAAAATCAAAACAACTAAAAAGAATATGCATATAATATATCATAACGCACAAGCAATGTCAAGCTAAACACTCGGTAATTTAACAATTGAATAAGAGAGATTTTTTGCAGGCCTTGAAAAACCTGTATTTTTTTTGTCAAATTTTATTCATTTTTCTTGTGGTTATTTGTGCGTATTTATGTTGTAATAAGTACATGGAGGTGTTGCTTATGAAACTTACTTGTGCAGGAACAAAAAAATCGCCAACTTACTATATCCAAAAAACTATCCGCATAGGAAATAAAACCACAACAAAAACTGTTGAACGCTTAGGTAATATTGAAGAAATCAAAGCGAGATGTGGAGATCAAGATCCTATTGAATGGGCAAAGGAATACGCAAAAAACTTACTATCGCAGAAAAAGAAGCTAAGAAGGGCATACTTCTTAAGCTGTCTTCTTCGATGCTTATTGACAAAAATGTCCGTAACTCATGCAATGCAGGCTATCTTTTCTTGCAGGATATTTATTATCCACTTGGACTTGATAAGATATGCACCTCTATTTCAAAAAAATAAATTCGATTATGACCTGAATGACATTCTTTCAATGCTATTTCACTCAAGAATCATTGCTCCCGGCTCCAATCTATCTTCTTTAGAAAGTGCCCAAAGATTTCTTGAGCAGCCTAAATGCGAATTACATCAGGTGTACCGGGCTCTTGAGGTTATTGCAAATGAAAACGACTTCTTCCAGTCCGAACTTTACAAAAGTTCCCAGAATGTAATTAACAAAAAAAAGAAGTCCTTTATTACGACTGCACCAACTACTACTTTGAGGTTGAAGACGAAGATGATTTTAGAAAATATGGTGTTTCCAAAGAACACAGACCTAACCCTATTGTTCAGATGGGTATGTTTATGGATGCGGATAGCATTCCACTTGCATTCTCTGTTTTTGATGGCAATCAAAACGAGCAGCCTTCTATGTCTCCTCTGGAGCAAAAGATTATTAAAGACTTCGAAACCTCTGACTTTATCGTATGTACGGATGCCGGTCTTTCTTCGACTGCCAACAGAAAATTCAACAGTATCCAAGGCAGAAGATTTGTTACAACACAGTCTATTAAAAAGTTAAAAGGATTCTTACGGAATTTCTGTCTCGAAGATGATGGATGGCATCTTCCCGGCAGTAACAAAAAATATAAACTAAGTGAATTAGATGAAGGAGCTGATTATGGGAAGGTTTTTTATAAAGACAAATGGATTAATGAGAACAATCTCGAACAGCATCTTATCGTTACCTATTCCATCAAATATTGTAATTATCAGAGAACGCCAGATTGAAAGAGCCAAGAAGTTTGTGAAATCACCTTCAAAACTTACAAGGAACAAATCTAATGATCCGAAAAGATTTATTGAGCAGGGACACTGTACTCCCGATGGTGAAGTTGCAAGTAAAACAATTATTTCATTGAATCAGGAGCAGATAGATAATGAGGCAAGCATTGTTTTTCATTCGTTTTATTACATGTGTTGTTATTAATTCACAATAGTTATACAAAAGTAATCGCGCATATATTTCTTGTTTAATAAAATCTGGTTTTCGTGCATGGAAACTTGTTAATCCTATGGCATATTTTAATTCTCTGAATGAAGTTTCTATTCCCCATCTCAAATGATAGATTTCCTTTATTTTTTTACATCAAAAATATTTCTATCAAGATTTGTAATTATTATTTCATAAGAATTAGACCCTATAGGAAATCTAATAATACGAAATGATAATTCGTATGTTTTATCACTTTTTCGTGGAAGATAATCAAACACTTGATTTACAGGCATCCACTTATAGCCTGCATTTTTTGTGGTCTTTGTATTTTTCCTTGAAAAAATCTGAGTGATATCTATATCAAGCTCATCATTTGAAGGAAGATTTAACCCAGATGCAATTCCATTACTATTTTTATCTTTGACACGTATAGCGAATTTCCATCCTTTTTCAATTGTATGTGCAAAAATGTTATAGTTTTCATATCCTCTATCAGCAACAAGAATAACATTCTCTAGTTTCGATCTGTCAATCATTGTTGCACATGCTCTAAACTCGTTGTAATCCGCTACTGTTTGCACTAAAACATCGGTGTATATACGATTCAAAACATCATAAAAGGCATTCAGATGTAGTTTATTAACAATTGAACCATGCTGATTACGTTCCCAAAAAGTTTCTGGATCCTTTTGATTGGTTGCAATGGTCAAGTTACTTCCATCACATGCAATTAAACGATAACCATGATAATTATTAGTAGTTGGAAGGTTGTCATCCGTAAAAGATTTAAACAAATATTCAAAAGCCTCTGGAAGTACTTTTGAACGTTGTTGCGTAAATGCTGACACAGACGGAGTATTTTTGTCAAAATCAAAGAAATCAAGTAGTTCTTTACTCATAGTAGCTCCACCCGAATTCATCATGATTCCTATAAAAGTTTTGAAATCAATTTTCCGTTTTCGAGAGAAATCGACATTGGGGTTTCGAAGAAATAAACATGGATTGTTAGCTAATTCCTAAATATGATTCTTTAGAGAATCTGAAACTTGATTAATATAATTGCTCATATGCGTTACCTCCTTGCAATCAAGATGTTCTTAATTACAAGGGCCGCTTTCGCTACCTCATTATCATTCAATAGCGAAAGCGGCCGCACATTTCGAATCATATGTCAAGCATTTATTACAAAATAAAAAGACCCTAGCATCATTTCTGATGCTAAGATCTTGATTGGTCATCTTAACTTAATGACATTGAGCGCTGGCTTTGCTTTTTTACTCTTATTATGCCTTATACTGCGACATAAACAATTCATAATATTTACCGTGCATCTGAAGCAGTTCTTCATGAGAACCACTTTCCAAAATCTTACCATCTGCAACATACATAATGCGGTTCGCATTTTTAATTGTCGACAAACGATGTGCAATAATAAACGAGGTACGTCCCTCTAACAAGTGGCTCAAGCCCTCTTGCAGCACGATTTCCGTCTCCGTATCAATACTTGACGTTGCCTCATCTAAGATCAGGATCGCCGGATCTGCCAACAACGCTCTGGCAAACGAGATCAACTGTCTCTGTCCAACAGACAAACGACTTCCTCGCTCATTAACCTGTGTGTTATAGCCATCTTCCATCTGTACGATAAAGTCATGCGCACACACCGTCTTTGCGGCACGGATCACATCTTCATCCGAAGCCTTCTTGTTGCCATAACGAATATTATCCATGATCGTTCCGGAAAAGATAAAGCTGTCCTGCATCATAACGCCCATCTGTTCACGCAAGGAACGAAGCGTTACTTTGGAAATATCAATCCCATCTATTTTGACCGTTCCACGGTCTACATTATAAAAACGGCTCAATAAATTTACAATCGTTGTCTTGCCGGCTCCGGTCGGACCTACAATGGCTATTGTTTCACCCTGCTGTACCTTAAAACTCACATCATGCAAGATCGGAATACCGTCTTCATAGCTGAAGGTGACATGGTCAAACGCAACATCTCCTTTGATCTGCGGCATTTGAACGGCATCCGGTGCATCTTTTACTGCCACCGGTTCGTCAATCGTCTCAAAGATACGTTCCAAATAAGAAACTGCCGTGAGCACACTATTATAAAAGTTTGCGATCGTATTGATCGGCTGCCAGAAGCGGCTGATATATGCTGTAAACGCGATCAACTTACCGGTTGTCACGCCATCCAATCCTCCATTTATAATGCAGTTAATACCGATCACATATATAAATGCCGTTGTGATCGTGGAGATCAGATCGACCATCGGTCCCATTGCAAAGTTATAGATCACGGCACGCATCCACGCCTTGCGATAACTCATACTCAAACGGTTAAATATATTGGTGTTTTCTTCCTCCCGCACAAACGCCTGCGTCACACGTATGCCGTTAATGCTTTCGGAAATATAGGCGTTCAAGTTAGACTGCTTATTGCTCTGTACCTGCCAAGCATAACGCTGCTTCTTTTTGAGAAAGACAATATACAGGATCAGCACCGGCAAGCCACACATACATACCAGTGTCAACTTTACGCTCATAGAAAGCATAAAGATCAAAATAAAGATCAGGTTGCACAAATCTGTGATCGTATTCAAAATACCATTTGACAACAGGTCACTCAGATTGTTGACATAATTAACCACACGTACCTGAATCTTCCCATGTGGACGGTCATCATAATAACTAAAGGGCAGTTCCTGCAAATGAGCAAAGAGATCCTCTCGTATCTGATGAATGATATCCTGTCCAACCTGCGTCGTAAGTGTTACCTTTATACGCAGACTGACTACTGCATACACTACGATCACTGCTGCGATCAACGTCAAGATCACAATACCGTGTATATCGCCATTCGGGATATACGTATCCATCTCTATCTGCAAAAACTTTGGAATAAACATGGTAAGTCCGGAAGATGACAACATCAAAAACAACACGAGCAGCATCTTGCCGGTATAAGGACGTATATAACCACCCAGTCGTTTTAACTGCTTGGCGTCAAACTTATCTTCTAATATCTCATCATTTTCATAAGTATTTCTAGCCAATGTGATTCACCTCCTGTCCGTTTTTCGGTACAGCCATAGGATACTGGTGATAATAAACGGTTGCATAATATCCACCTTTTGCAATCAATTCCTCATGGGTTCCCTGCTCAATAATGCGACCCTGATCCATAACCAAGATCTTGTCGGCATCACGCAAAGAAGAGATTCGATATGCAATGATAAATGTCGTACAACTGTGTCCAATATTTTCCAACTGGCGCTGAATGTAACTCTCTGTTTCCATATCTACCGCCGATGTCGTATCATCAAGCACTAAGATCGCCGGATCTTTAAGTAAGGCACGCGCCAAAGAAATTCGCTGCTTTTGTCCGCCCGACAGTCCGACACCGCGCTCACCCACGATCGTATCGTATCCATCCGGAAGATTTTTAATAAACAAATTGGCGTCTGCCATTTTGGCCACTTCTTTTACTCGTTCAAACGAACAATCTGGACGGCCATATGCAATATTTCCTTCGATCGTATCCGAAAAAAGGAACACATCCTGCATGGCGATACCAATGTTCTCGCGCAGTTCATACAGATCCAGATCCTTCACATTAATGCCATCTACCAGCACTTCACCGTCTGTCACATCAAAGAAACGGCAAAGCAGATTAATGATCGTTGACTTTCCGGCTCCGGTCGTTCCCAAAATGCCGACCGTCTCACCTTTCTTTACCTCGAAAGATACATCACGAATGATGTCCTCATCATCTGCCCGATACGACACATTGCGGAACGAGATATTCCCCTCATACTTTTGATGCTGTACCGGATGGCCGGGATGTTTCACATCCGGTTCCGCAGTATAAGTCCCATAAATCTTTTCTACTGATGTAGTAAATCTTTGAATATCATTGATCCACCATCCCGCCATGCGAAGCGGTGTTGTGAGCATCCATAAATATCCGTTTACTGCAACAAGATCACCTAATGTCATCTCTCCGCGCACCACCATAACACCGCCAACAAACATAAGTACCAATGTCAACAGATTGGACAACAACTCAAAGATCGGCACATATTTCTTCCAAATAGCAGCTGCACCAAGCTCTGCATCGCGGTAACGGTCATTCTCCACGCCAAACTTCTCCATTTCGAAGTCTTCTTTCGCAAACGCCTTTACCATGCGGTTTCCACTAATGTTCTCCTGCACATATGTATTCAGACTTGAAAAAGCATCTCGACAGTTTTTGAAAGCAGGTTTGACTTTTTTAGCCTGCATATAGGTAGTAGCTGCCGTCAGTGGGAGCACAAGCATCATGCATACAGCAAGCTTTACATTGACCATAAAGATCAAAACGATGGATAACACAAAATACAAAATATTTTCGTATACCGTATAGATCACATACGCCACAAAATGACGGATCGCATCCATATCTCCGGTTTGACGTCCCATCAGATCTCCCGTTCTATTTTTATTATAAAACGCAAAATCTTCTAACAATAGTTTGCGGTATACTTTGTCGCGCATGGTATACAACACACCCTGCGAACTTGTCTCAAACAATACTTGCGAAAAAAATCGGCATACACCTTTGATCACAACCATCGCAAGAAGCAGAATGATCAGCTTCGGTAATAACCCGGTATTTTGCTTTTTAATGACATCATCCACGATCAATTTGGAGATGTATGGCGATGCCAAAGCTGTCGCAGCAAGTATCGTTACAAGTATCAGACCCGACACCATGCGCAGCCAATATTTCTTCAAAAATGAATAAAACCATTTCATTGGAGTCATAGTTTTTTCTCCTTTCTATAAATCTGCTACGAAAGTATAGCATAGCAATAGATGGTGTGCTATAATAAATCTGCACAAAAATTGTATAAATCTATCTTTTTGCAATTTTTTTTGCGCGGATTTTAAAGAATTTACAGAAAGGCTGACTAATACTTATGGATCGCTATTACGAATATACAGACCGCTTAAATACACCAATCGAAGCTTTTACACATATCACGTACGATTACAACTTTCCTATTTTGCCACACTGGCATTATTTTATAGAATGTATATATCTTACAGCCGGCAATCTGCTTGTCACCTGTGATGAGAATGTATACTCCCTGCAACCGGGAGATTTTATTTTTTTTCCGCCAAAGACTTTACATACTATCGATGTCTTTCCGACGGATTTTGAGCAAAGCCAGGCTGAGAAACCATCGCAAGATCCTGCTTTTACGCTGAAATCGCAAGATTTCTTAAAGAATCCGTCGTTGCATGGTTATCTGCCTAACTTTCCGCTGTCTGCCTGCCCTCTTCTGGCATCTCCGCAGGAACCTTTACCGGATCAGGAACACGACAGCATTCATCCGGTGTCAATACCACATTCAGCTGCAAATGTATCGGAGAAATCTCCCTCTATAACGACTGTGGCGGCATCTGACTGCAAAGCGGCTTCCCCGCTAAACATTCGCTATCATGTTTTGAAGTTTGACCTTGGCTTTTTGCAGGCAACGGATAACATGAAAAATCAATTCAACCGGATCATCTCTCTTGCCTATGAGGAAGATCCTTCCAATATTTTCTTTGCCAACGGCGACATGACAGGTATTCCACTCGAGCAGCTCTTTGTCGACTGTATCGAGGAAGTGCGGCTGCGCCATTTTGGCTACGACACGATTGCCTGCTCCAAACTTGCGATCTTGATCACAGCGATGACGCGCGTTTGGCTGCTGCGCGGACTTAATATGGAAGAAATTTTATTGTCCCGGCAAAGTGACAATCATGAGTTTGAACATATTGCAGAATATATCAAATCGCATTATAATGAACCTTTACGGATTCATGACCTTGCAGAACGGTGCGGAATGAGTTATTCTTACTTTGCTAAATTATTCCGCAGAAATTACCATCAATCCTGCAAGGAATATATCGAATTTGTGCGTATTAACAGGGTGACGGATCTGCTTTTATTCACGAAACTGGATCTGACCTATATCAGTCAGGAGACCGGTTTTTCGGATTGCAGTCATTTAATCCGTACTTTCCGCAAATGGAAGGGCTGTACGCCAAGACAATGGATGCGGGAGTATAGTTCCGAATTAAATTCTGGAATCTGATCAATACTTTTAAGAAATGGAGATGTCATCATGCGATTATGGCATAATTTTTGGGGGCATTTGCGAACAATTCTACGCCACAAACGACTGGTGCGCCGCAATTGCTTTCGCGCCGGCATTTACTGGCAGGGAATCTGCCATGACTGGTCGAAATATCATCCAATTGAATTTTGGACCGGTGTTCGCTATTATCAAGAGGGCAAACGAAGCCCGAACGCTTATGAGCGCGAAACCATCGGCTACTCTGCCGCATGGCTTCACCACAAAGGACGCAACCGCCATCACTATGAATACTGGATCGATCTTTCCTCTGACTACTCCAAGGGGTTACAGGGAATGCCTATGGCACCACGTTACGTCGTTGAAATGTTTTGCGACCGCATGGCAGCAAGCCGTAATTACAATTTAGAAAATTACAACGACCGACTGCCTTTGGAATATTACGAACGTGGCAAATCGCGCTACACCATGCATCCAGAGACTGCAGAGCTGCTAGAACGGCTTTTGCATATGCTCGCCGAAGAGGGCGAAGATAAAACTTTCGCTTATATTCGCAACGAACTGGATCTTAAGCATTCCCGCTGGCATTAAACCACTGTCAGCATAATTTACGACCACAGATTAGGGTGACGGCAAAATAGACTTCGGCACTCTGATCCTAGAAAGGATTTTTATGAACTGGAAACAATTTATTTACCGCTATAAACATATATTTGTCGCACTCTATTTTCCGGTGTATATGGTTTGGTTTGTGTGGCTGGAGGCACGTGTTGACGTACCTTTCACCTACATTCATTGCGCTATAGACGACTATATTCCTTTTTGCGAATATTTTATTATTCCATATTTATTATGGTTTGTGTATGTATTTGCAACATTAGCACTCTTATTTTTCGATCTGAAGCATTTAGAAAACTATTATCAGACAATTGCCACATTGATCATTGGCATGACAGCCAGTCTGTTAATCTATACTTTGTTTCCAAATGCACAGAACATGCGACCGACACAATTTACTCATGACAATATTTTTACACAGGTCATTTCCATGCTGTATGCAACGGATACCGATACCAATGTGCTGCCAAGTATTCATGTGTTTAACTCACTTGCCATCCACGCCGGACTTTGCCGCTATGCGACGATCCATAAGCAAAAGATCTGGCGCAACGGCTCTTTTGTACTGTGCCTCTTGATCTGTATGTCTACGCTATTTTTGAAACAGCATTCCTTCTTGGACGTTGCTGCTGCGATCGTATTATTTATGATTGTCTCTTGGATCACAAATATATTGTTCCGCAAACGGACAACAAAATAAAAACAAATTTCCAACAAAAAACATCCATATTGCCTTGCACAAGACAATATGGATGTTTTTTTATCCGATCGGACTACATTCTTCCTGCAGCCAATCTCTTTCTTCCTGTGTTAAATGCGGGCCAATCTCTTCATAGACCCGTTGATGATATGCATTCAGCAGGCCAAGTTCTTTGTCACTGAGTCCTTTTACATCAATCGCTCTCCGATCAAACGGCACTAATGTCAATGTTTCAAATTCCAAAAAACGACCAAAATCCGTATGCTCTGCTTCGCAACATAGGATCAGATTCTCCAGTCGAATACCAAATTTATTTTCCAAATAAACACCCGGCTCATTGGACGTGATCATGCCCGGTTCCAGCGCCGGATCGCCTCCCGGCTGTTTAGAAGACACATACCGTATTGCATTTGGTCCCTCATGCACATTCAACAGATATCCTACGCCGTGTCCTGTTCCATGCAAAAAATCACAGCCTATTTCCCACAATGGCTGTCTTGCCAGCACATCCAGATTCACTCCGGTAATTCCACTATGAAACTTCGCTGCACCAAGCGCCAAATTACTACGAAGCACTGTTGTATAGTATTTTTTCTGCTCATCGGTTGCTTCTGTGCCCAGCATAACCGTTCGTGTAATGTCTGTTGTTCCCTGATAATAATGTCCACCCATATCTAACAGCAAGAAATTCTCTTCCTCTAATATATGGTTGGTTTCCGGTGTCGCACTATAATGCACGATTGCACCATGCTCTGCATACCCGGATATTGTGTCAAAGCTAGGCCCCAAATAATCCTCATCTAATCTTCGAAACTCCTCCAATTTATCCGAAACGGAGATTTCAGATTCCTGCTTTTTATCCGTATGACGCAGCCAATACAACATTTTGGTGATGGCAATACCATCTTTCAGATGTGCAATACGTTCATTTTTCACTTCCGTTTCATTCTTGACCGCCTTCCACATTCCGGTTGGATTCACAACATCCACTAATGTATTTTCGTTCGGCACCTGTGCCGCCAAATGCGCATTGACCACACGCATATCCATTGCTACGCGCTTTCCCTGTCCCATTTTGCGGATATATTGTTCCACTTCTTCATACGGTCTCGTTTCAATTCCCGCCTTCATTAAGGCAGTCTGTATCGACCCGTTCGCACAATTTTTCTCGCAGAACAATACGCCACTCTCTTGCGTAAACACCGCATAAGATAAAAATACCGGACAGCATGGAATATCATTTCCACGTAAATTAAACAACCACGCAATATCATCCAAAGATGTCAGTATAAAATAATCCAAACTCTTTTGCTTCATCCAGTCCCACAAACGAGACAGCTTCTCTTCTCTGCTGACCCCTGCATACTTTAGCGCCAATTCCCATATTGGCTGTTTTGGGCGCTCCGGTCGTTCTTGCCAAATATCACCCACCAGATCAACGTTACTTTTAACCTTGTATCTGCGTTTCATCGCCATAAGCCATGTGGTTGTCACCATACGGCCATCGCAGCCAAGCACTTGTCCATCTTTTAGTACATTGTCGAGATAAGTGTTCACCGTCGGAACGCCATCAAGTCCCATGCGGTATAATGTAATGCCGCTACCCTGCAACTGTTTTTCTGCTTGAATAAAATATCGTCCATCGGTCCATAACCCGGCATCTTCTAACGTCACGATCACAACACCTGCAGATCCGGTAAAACCAGAAATATATTCTCTTGTCTGAAAATATCCGCTGACATATTCAGAACCATGAAAATCATTGGTCGGAATATAATACACATCAATGTCTTCCTCGCGCATGCGTTTACGCAGGCTTTCTATACGTTCCCACACTTTCATCTCTCATCAGGCCTCCTTCAAGCGGTTTGCAAGCTCTGCAAATTGCGCTAACGACAATGCTTCTCCACGGATCGTAGCTGATAACCCCATACTCTCGATTGCCGCCTTGGCCTGCTCCTTTGTCACCGGAAGTGATGCATCATTTCCCAATCCATTCTGCAATGTCTTTCTGCGCTGATTAAACGATGCACGGATAATGCGAAACATCCACTTCTCATCCGTTACTTTCACCGGGCAGTCCTTATGGCAAGTCAAACGAATCACGGCAGACCCCACATTGGGTCTTGGCATAAAACAATTCGGAGGAACATTCGCTACGATTTCCGCCTCTGAATAATATTGTACGGCGAGCGACAATGCCCCGTAGTCTTTCGTTCCCGGCCCTGCCTGCATACGATCTGCTACTTCTTTTTGCACCATGACAGTAACACTCTCAAGCGGCACATGACTTTCAAACAATCCCATAATGATCGGGGTTGTTATATAATATGGCAAATTTGCCACTACTTTAATCGGCTTTCCGTCGTTATGTTCCCTAGCGATCTGATCAATGTCCAATTTAAGAATGTCCTCATTCACAACCGTCACATTATCATACGCTGACAGCGTATCTGCTAAGATTGGGATTAATTTATCATCAATCTCCACCGCCATAACCTCTCTGGCTCTTTCGCAAAGATATTGTGTCATTGTCCCAATTCCCGGACCGATTTCCAACACAAAATCATCCTTTGTCACGCCGGCCGCGTCAATGATCTTTTCCAAAACATGCGTGTCGATCAAAAAGTTTTGTCCAAACTTTTTCTGAAAATGAAAGTCATATTTCTTTAATATGTCTATTGTATTTTGTGGTATTCCTAATGTTGCCATCCCAATATCCTCTTCTTTCTATTGATATGCAGTGCTCTGCTTTATTAACCAATACAGTACAGCCTTCTATTAATGTGCAGTGCCCTGCTTTATTAACCAATACAGTACAGCCTTCTATTAATGTGCAGTCTCCCGTTTTACTGACCAATGCGATACAACTTATGCGCATTTTCCCTTGTTATGCGGATAATTTCCTCGCGGTCGCACGACTTCAATGCCGCAATCTCATCAACAACGTGTGTCAAATATCCTGAATCATTTCGTTTGCCGCGATGCGGTACCGGTGTCAAATACGGCGAATCCGTTTCTAACACCATTTGCGATAGTGGCATCATTTCAACGACTTCCTTTAATTTCTTACTATTCTTAAAGGTGACCACGCCACCAATTCCCAGATAAAACCCCTTATCCAAATATATTTTGGCAATTTCGGGACTGTAGGAAAAGCAATGGATCACCCCACCATTTTGCCAAGCGCAATGTTCATTCATAATGTCTAATGTGTCCTTTGCAGCATCCCTGCTATGAATGATGACCGGCATCTGTGTTTCTGCGGCCACCTGAAGCTGGCGTGCAAACCACTTTTTCTGCAAATCTCTCCCTGGTTCATCGTAATAATAGTCAAGACCGATTTCGCCAATGGCAACCACTTTATCCCTGTGCGTCAAGTCTGCCAGCCATTGCATATCTTCCGGTGTCAGTCTCTCGATGTCCTCCGGGTGTACGCCCACCGCTGCATAAATATTGTCGTGACTTTCTGCCAGATTGACCGCATCCTTCGTAGACTGAATACTTGCCCCTACTTCTACGATCTCACCGACACCACGCGCTTTCATCCCCGCCAATAGTTCCTCTCTATCTTCATCAAACCGCGCATCTGTATAATGCGCATGTGTATCAAAAATCATTGTTTAGCCTCCAAATTAATTTTCATGCATCAGCATTATTATCTATATTATGATACCGCAATTTAGCTGTCACCACAACATTTTCCTACACAACAGCAGTTTCCTTCTTATTAAATAACTCAAACTTCGCACATCAAAAGCTACTGCCAGATCACGTATTGCTTATTATGTCAGAAAAATAATAGCTATTTTGCAGCCAACAAGCTGACTTGTTCTGCCGGCAGTGAACTAAGATAATTGCCGCAGAACGCGAGTTTTTGGTTGATTTCTTATTTTGTTAAGTCTCTGATGAATACATGCCCGAAGGAATGTCTGAGATGTCCCGGTTTAGCAAGGTATCATCCATTTTTGGACGGGACGCTTTCGCTACGATGCGCTACGTCACGTTACTTAATGTCTCTGAAATACGAGACATAAGTAACGACGAGCGCAAAGTCCCTTTCAAAAATGATGAATACCTTGCTTCCGGGACTTCGAGTTTCCGAAGGGCATGTAAATCAATCATCAGAGACAACAAAATCTAGAAATCATCAAAAACGTAAATGCGGCAAGGCAATTACTATAGTTCTCTGCCGGCAGAAATCGCTATGTTGTGGCTGCAAAATACTTAGTATTCTGACATAATAAGCAATACGTGACAGCATGACAATTTTTGATGTGCGAAGTTTGAATTAAACAAAAAGAAAATGACCCGGCGAAGGCAATGCCGAGTCATTCTCTTTTATCTTTTATTTATAAGGAACGAATATGCGGATTCGTTACTTACTGATTATCGGATTCTACAAATTTGGTACCGTCAGCATTGTATGCTGCATCGCAAATCTCAATCTTAACGATAGATGCGCCGGTATACGTATTTGTAGTAACCCAGAGCCATGGATAACCACCGGTCAATTTGGACTTATCAATTGTGATGGATTTGTCTTTCCAGAACAAACCAACACCCTGATCGTAGTCAACATCGAAACGGATCTCACCAGTTGTCTTACCAACAACCGCACCCTTCTTCTTGTTCTTCTTAACCTGTTTTGCACCTTCTGTTGCAATCTTATCCTGCTTCTCCTGCTCTGTCATCGTGAAGTTCGGATCTTTGGAAGTCTGTTTCTCAATATACTCCTCCAGTTTCAATTTTCCCTGAACCTCTTCATTCAGATCATCCTCTGTCCAGCTAGGAAGATAACCAATCTGAAGATCAAGGCTCTGACTTATCGGATCGTCCGCAGCTGTCACGCGAATACAAGGTTTTTCCAGTTTCGACCAGTCATAATTAAGATGAACATTCCAGTACTCTCTGTCGATTTCAGCAATCAGATTATCAGGTGCTTCTCCATTAACACCGATCGTACTATTCGTCCAGCCATAGTGTGTATCTGGCGTCCAGAATTCCGTTTTCTCCCACCATTTTCCAAATATTTTGTCATAGTTAGACTTGGCAACATCTCCATCCGTTACATTACCGGATCCATCAATCAAAGACTTAGTAACACCAATACCATTGTTGCTGGCATCGAAGATGTCCGGTCTTTCCTTTTTCAAAATTTCAGCGGTGTCACCGTTCGTATGACGAAGGAATTCACCATTCCATGTAGCAACAACTTTCGGATTCTCGTTCTTTTCTGCAGGCACTGTCTTAATACCGGTATAAACAAGCTCAGCGTTCGCAGGTATATTTGGTTTGGATCCTGTCAGTTTTGCATATACCTGTCCTACATCATCATAAGCAAAATAACCATCACCACGATTATAATAGTGCCCCTCATCCCACCATACCGGTGTCATGCCTAATTTCTTAGACTGTGTAAAGAGATAGGTCATGAAGTCTGGAATATTATCTTTATATCCCTTAACAACGCCACACTCTCCTAAAATAATACCGTAACCCTGGTCTGTGAATTTCTTCAACTTACCAAGCATGTTATCCATAAAGTCATAATCATCCTGACCTTTATATGTCTTACCGTTTGCATCTGTGTAATCAACGCCCCACTTATCACGATATCCATAAGAAGCCGTCGATGTTGCAGACAAACCGTAATCAACCGGATCATAATAATGAACAGAAACACTCATCTTCTTTACGCCCGTTGCTTTCTCAGCAGGGTCATTTGGAAGTTTCCATCGATCATCAATAGTTCCGTTCTGAACGTAAGTCTCACTCTCATTTCCCTCGATAACACATGACTCGTTACCGGTTCCAGGAATCAACAAATGTCTATAAGCATTGTTACCACCGGAAGCACGTACAATATCAACGAACTTCTGGTTAATGGCATTTGCCATCTCATAAATCTCAGTAGCATCTATCTTTTCGGTCTCAGGGTCTTTCTTACCAAGCTTACCGGTTTGATTCTGCTGTGCTGTATTCGGATCTTTGTAGTTATCGTTCAAACGACCACTGATTTCTTCGTTAGCACCCTCAAAGATCAAATGATCAGAGTACTCTTTGAACCGCTCAGAGATCTGTGTCCAAATAGAAATATATTTTTTCCAAGCCTCGTCACGAATTGGTGTTTCTTTGGCATCATACTCCTCTGCGCCAAACATTCCCCACCATCCACCATCCCAGTGGATGTTGATGATGACATACATTTCATCGTTCAATGCATAATTTACGATTGTCTCAACACGATCAAACAATTCTTTATTGATCGTATACTTTCCATCCTGAGACATAAAATTCGACCAAGCAACCGGAATACGAACAGTATTTACACCATAGCTCTTCAAGCCATCAAATGTCTTCTGTGTTGCTTCCGGATTACCGGCACTTGTCTCACACTGCTCGATTGTTGTCATCTTGCCTGAGTAATTGGACTGCTCCATCTGATTTCCCAAGTTCCAGCCATAGCCCATAAGTTTCATCAGATCCAAGTTGGAAATGTTCTTACGCATTAATCCATTATCGGTAGAATCGATACCATTCTTGGACTTATGTTCGGTTGTAACATTGCTCTTCTTCATATCAGCTTCCTTATTGTAAGGAGTTGCTGTTGGTTTTGCTGTAACGGTTACGGTTGGTTTTTTCGTAGTTTTCTTCTTCGCTGTAACCTTTACCGTAACAGAAAGTTTCTTTGTAACTTTCTTCTTACCTTTTTTGTAGGTGACTTTGCAGATCACCTTTGTTTTACCTGCCTTCTTAGCGGTAATCTTACCTTTCTTACTAACTGTTGCAATTTTTTTGTTTTTGCTGCTCCACTTCACTGTTGCCTTCTTCGGTTTGTTTTTCAGTTTCACTGTCTTCTTCTTTCCTGCAGTTAACTTCACTGTCTTAACGGAAAGCTTTGGTGCCTTTGCTTTCTTCTTAGCCGCTGCAGATGCAACATTCGAAACCCCATTCGATGTCATAAGCAGTGCGAAAAGAAGTGTAAATGCACACACAGAACGCATTACTCTCTTTTTCATGATACAATTCCTCCTCCTTATAAATAGTTTGTATGATAATTATAGTATATATTTCTTTTTGTCTCTAGCATTTTCAGCTGATTTTTTATAACTTTTGTATTTTTCTGCCGTTTTTTTGACACAAAAATAACAAAAGTTGTAATTATCGTGTTTGTTTGCTATAATAACCCTTAACAAACGCAGAAAACACGCGATAATTAATAGGCAAGGAGATACTTATGATAGATATAGAAATTATGCAGGACGCTTCTGAGATCATTCACTATGACTCCAATAAGCTTCCTTATGCCATACAGGAACGGCTTTTGTCCCAATTTACAGGTCATAAAGCTCTTTGTCACTGGCATCCCGACATTGAATGTATCCGTATATACGAGGGATCTATGAACTATGAAATAAACGGCGAGCAGATATTGCTTCGTGCCGGCGACATCATTATTGTCAACTCCGGTCAGCTGCATTACGGCTACGCTAACGGAGAAGAAGACTGTAAATTTTGCGTAGAATTGCTTCATCCCAATATTTTTAAATCGAATCTGCACATTTACCAGGAAAGCGTTTACCCCATCGTCCATTCCTCTAGTATCTCATACTGGTTGTTTCATTGGAGCGATGCGGATTATCAACAGATTGTTTCATTGGTGGATCAGATTTTTGCTGCCCGCATGCAGCATGAAGATAGCGTTCTCTGCCTGTTAAATGGACTTTTTCACTGTCTGTGGCACTGTATTTACCAGCATAGCACGCAAGAACTGCAGACGGCCGGTTTGCAAAAAAATCCTGATATTTCCCTGCAAAAGCAAATGGTAACTTATATTCACGAGCACTATGCAGAGGATATCGGATTAGATGATATTGCAAGCGCCGGCAATATCAGCCGAAGCAAATGCTGTAAAATATTTCAGGCATACTTGCAGCAATCACCGGTCTCTTTTCTCAACGATTACCGTATGGAGATTAGCTGTAATCTGCTCAGCAACACTTCCTATAGCATTACTGAGATTGCCCTTGCATGCGGATTTAATCATTTAAGTTATTTTTCGAAAAGCTTTCTTAAAAAATATGGGTGTACCCCAAATCAATATCGCAAAAGAGAAGCCGGCACACTGAAAAAGTAGTGTGCCGGCCTTTTTGCTCAAATACTCTACAATTAAAAGATAAAGAAAACAAGCATATCGATAATAAATACCGGGATCAGACAACCGATCGACCATCCCATATATCCAAAGAAAGAAGGCATTTTAATATCATTTTCCTCAGCAATCGAGCGCACCATAAAGTTTGGCGCATTACCAATATACGTATTGGCGCCCATGAATACTGCACCACAGGAAATCGCCATCAGGAATATCTTCGGTATCTGTCCGATTGCCGTTGAGATCATGCTTGCTCCGGCAAGTCCCGACGACGCTGCCGTTGTAAAGAACACCAAATAGGTTGGCGTGTTGTCCAAAAAGCTGGATAAGAGTCCGGTCATCCAGAAGTACTGCCATGGCTCATTTACACCCAGCGAAGCACCTCTCGCTTTCAAAATAAGCAATGCCGGAATCATTGTTACAAATATTCCGATAAACAAAGTTGCAACCTCTTGGATCGCATCCCATGTAAAATGATTTGCCTCGCGCACTTCTTTTTTCGTAGTCTTGTATGACAAAAACGCAGCTGCCAAGATCATAACCATCTCCAAGATCGATGCAAATCCTAATTCTACTTCTCCATAAAAATGAATCGATCCCTTAAAGAATGGCACCGTCTTAGGAAGAACACCACTTAATATAACTGCCACGATGATCATTAACAAAAAGATAATATTATGTGCACCGTTTAAGCGGAGTTTCTTGTGCTCACCACTAACTTCCGGCTGTTTTGCACCTTCTGCAAGATCTTTCTTATATGCTCTGCTGTCAATCACATAAAACAATGCAAGCAGCAAAACTACATTCAGGATCATTACCGGCAGCAAATTCAAGCTCCAGAAGAAATCCACACCATTCATAAATCCCATCAGAAGTGGTGGATCGCCAACCGGTGTCAAACATCCTCCGATATTAGATACTAAGAAAATGAAAAATACCATAACCTGTACTTTACGTCTACGCCATTTGTTCGCACGGATCATCGGACGGATCATCAACATACTTGCTCCGGTCGTACCGATCCAGCTTGACAATAATGTACTGATTATCAAAAGCAAAACATTTAACTTCGGCTTGCCAACCAGATCACCCTCTAACGATACATTTCCTGCCACGCAGAACAGTCCAAATAATAGGACAATAAACGTCAAATAGTCACCAATAATGGCTTCCAAAAGCTCTTCCCAAGCAGTTCCCATACCTACCGCGATCGCAAATGGAATAAGGAATGCAAGTGACCAAAAAGCCACAACGATCGGTTTTCTCTTTTCCCACCATTCTCCAGCTACAAGTGGACAGATCGCGATACATAATAAGATTCCGGCGAACGGAATGCAATACAATAGCGATAAATTATCCCCTATACTTTTTGTCGTTTCTGCTGCTTGTGCCATGGACGGCAGTGTTAAACACGCTGTTAGCATCATTACAAACACCGACAACGCCCTTTGCAACTTTTTCATTGTATTACGCCTCCTTTGTTTTATTGACGGCCTACTCTCTCTTTTAGGCGTAACTATTGTATATCCAATCCACCAAAAAATCAAGCAAAATACAGAAAACATTATTATTAAATGAGCTGACGCACTACATGTTTATTAACGATTGCGTCCCTGTGCGGAAACCTTTTCATTGCGTGTCAGACTAATACGAAAAACCCGCTTAAATAACTGATGTCCATCCCATGGGATCAGCGGATACAAATAGCCTCTTCCCGCCATCGTGCGATTGGTAAAAAAAGCGACGATCATTAACAATATTCCCGTAATAAACCCCCATATTCCAAACACGCCGGTCAACACCAACAGTATGATACGCTGAAACTTTATCGCATATCCCAATTCCATATTATTTTGCGTATAATTGGCAACTGCCACAAACGCCATATATAACATGATCTCACTGTTAAACCATCCCGAATTTACGGTATAATCTCCAAACACAATACCTGCCACAACACTGAGCGGTGTTGTCAGCATACTCGGCGTGTTGACGGCTGCCATTCTTAGTCCGTCAATTGCCAGCTCTAACAATAGCAATTGCAATAGCGGCGGGACGTTCATTTCATCTTGGATCATAACAAAACCTAGCCAGTCCGGGACATAATCCGGATAGCGAAGCAATAGCAGATACACAGGAGTGACAAATAATGCCATTATACTTGTCAGTATACGTGTCATTCGCAAATACGTTCCTGTGACCGGCGGGAAATAGTAATCATTTGGATCTTCTATTATATCAAACAGAGAAGTCGGTATGATCATGGCAGAAGGCGAGTTATCTACCAGAACCGTAATACTTCCTTCCAATATGCACGCTGCTGCCGTATCCGGCCGCTCTGTATATTTGAACTTCGGATATGGATTCCACCAATTGCGTGGCATAAGCACTTCTGCCAAACTTTCCTGATTCATCGTTAAGGAATCCACAGAAATCTTTTTTAACCGCTTTTGTATAATAGATAACGCTTTCTGATTCACACGGTCTTTCATATATACTACGGAAATATCTGTGCGTGAACTGCTTCCTATACTGTAAATTTCAAACTTAAGATCCACATCACGAATACGGCGCCGGATCAGTGCAATATTTGGCATGATCGCCTCCACAAAGCCATCTCTGGATCCTCGCAACACCTTATCCTTATCCGGCTCTTCCACACTTCGGCTCGGATAGTCCCTTAGGTCGATCACCAGTATTTCATCATACCCCTCTACGACAAAGCCTGTCAGACCCGACAGCACATAATGCAAAAAATCCTGTTCTGTTGTCACCGTCACAATATCTCCATACGGCGTACATTTTTTCAAAAAATCTTCATAAGTTTCCGGAACATCTTCCGGTGCAAGTGACAAAAAAAATTCCATGATCTTTTCCAGCACTTCCCCCTTCAAAAATCCATCGATCATGTAAAATACCGCATGGCGATCCCCTAACCGGATCTCTCTTTTTAACATATCAAACGTATCGCCAACGCACAGCAGCGAATCTATATTTTTGCACCGCGTCTTGTAATCCCCTTCAAAGATCTTTCCCTGCATCGCTATCCTCCATATTGATCATTCATCGCTATCATCTTTTCTATGTCAAGTTAGTATTTACCATTTTCTTTCTTCTATGCAAAGCGATATTTGGAATCAATACTTGGTATGGTTTTTTATTGGGCGCGGCTGGACATTTTTCCGCACAGTCTTTATACTGATTACAGAATTTATGAACAGAATGGGAGCATTTATAATGAGTGTAGCAGATTGTGACAAACAATTATTTCACGCTGCCTGCGAGAAAGTAATGCGGCAGCAATGCCTGCAAAAGGGCATCGGTACCTTATCCGAAAAGACCGTGCATGCTGTTTTAAAAAATTTCTATGAAACAGATCCTGCCCATCAGGAAATTCCGGTCGAAAATTATGTCGCAGATATTTTAAGAGATGGTGAAATCATTGAAATCCAGACACGCAGCCTAAATGCCATGCGCCGTAAACTGGACTGCTTCCTATCCCATTATCCGGTCACAATCGTTCATCCTATTATACATACCAAATGGATCTGCTGGATCAACGAGCAGACCGGCGAAATAACAAAACGCCGTAAGTCTCCCAAGACCGGAAGCCGTTACGACGCTTTTTATGAATTATACAAAATTAAAATGTTCTTAAATCACCCAAATTTACATCTGTGTCTGCCATTGATCGATGTGGAAGAATACCGGCTTCTAAACGGCTGGAGTGATGACCATAAACGTGGTTCAACCCGTTATGACCGCATTCCTACCGCACTGGTAGACGAAATCTACATTGGCAGTTCTCATGATTACCAATGCATGATCCCGGATACGCTTCCGACAGAATTTACTGCAAAAGATTACGCCAAAGAATCCCATTTAGCGATACGTTATGCACGCACTGCTGTAAATGTACTTCGTCATGTCGGCGCTATTTCTTTTGTCCGCAAACAGGGACAGGAATATGTTTATCGAGTGCAAACGAATAAATGATCTGTTCCCGTACTTTCATTCCTGTGAGCTGCTCCAAGGCACGTGCGTATTGTTCTAACTGAACCCGGTATCTGTCCACCAATGTTTGTTCCATACCATAGCGGACATAATCCGTCTTATAATCCACCAACACCCATTCACCATCTTCTTCAAAACAAGCATCAATGATTCCCTGCACGAGAACGGTCTCTTCACTTTCCAACTCCGGGTACAATTCCATAACCGGTATTTCTAACATAAACTGCTGTTCACGGCGTAATGCCCCTCGTTTTGCCGCCTGCTGCATTCGTTTTCCAAGTACCGACTGCATGAAACGATCAAACTTTTGCGGTTTTAAACAGTTTCTTTCTTCCTCCCTCAGCAAACCTGCTTTTTGCATCTGCGCAAGCATCATCTCTGCCGTAAAGTGATCTCCCATTTGTTCATACGGCAAATGTTCCATCACGAAATGATATAATGTACCCCGCTCAGCAGCGCCGATAGATTCTTCCGTTTGTCGGAATTTTGGCTGTGGGATATCGTGCCGGTCTGCAGTGCCTGGCACCGTTTCTGTAACTTCATCCTCTGGCACTTCCGCACGCACCGCCATTTTCTGCTGCTCCATCGCTCTTCGTTTTAACTCGGTCACAGAAATTTTAACCGGTAATTTCTGCTCATTTGCATATGGATATTGATATTCTCTCTGACATCGCAACTGTTCCGCAAGCTCTGCATCATACTCTTTCGTGATATCCTGATGTTTCAACGCTTCTCTACGCAGTAATATATGCTCTAACTGTTCCATCTCTCCGGCAATCTGCGCATCTGCGCAGATCACTTCCAGTCGAAATAACGGATCCTGATCTGTGCTGTCATATAAGACGCGGTCCTTCACCGACGGATCTTCCGTTTCCTGCGTCATTTCATTCTCCTGCAAATCCGATGGATCCTGTCCTTTCCCATCTGTCACTTGACTTATACACTGTCCGAAGATCGGTCTATCTGCCAGTGCCGGCATGATCCAGTCTAAATACGTCGCGGCACCTAACAATGCGGAATGCTGCAGCGATGCCCCCGTAAGATCCCAGCTCTGCAATTTATTTTCAATCCCCTTCACGGTACCTGTAAGGATCAATTTCTCTTTGGCTCTTGTCAGCGCAACATACAAAATGCGCACTTCCTCACTCAAAGAATTTTCTAACATCTGTCTTGCAATAAAACGTTTCATAACTGTAGGCTTGTACAGACGTTCCTCCAGATCCACGTAATTAGCACCCACTCCGTAATCAACGTCCAGCAATAATTTCTTGCGCATATCCTGCTTATTAAATTGTTTGCCCATACCTGCAACAAATACTACCGGGAACTCAAGCCCCTTGCTCTTATGAATACTAACTAACTGGACTGCATTCGCCGCCGTTCCAACGGTTGCTTCACCAAAATCAATGTCTGATTTTTTGAGCATTTCAATATACCGGCAAAATCCAAATATTCCACGATGTCCATTTTCAGCAAATTCAATTGCCTGCTGCAGCAAAATATCGAGATTTGCACTTCTTTGCTCGCCCCCCGGCATTGCCGACATCAAAGCGTAATACCCTGTCTCTTCATAAATTTCACGAAGCAGTTCATACACAGAAACTGTTTCCGCTTTACGCTGATACTCCTGCAATGTGTCCAACAAATCGGACAGTTTTTCTGACAATACGTCCTCATGCCGATCACAATACGCCCATATATTATCCAAGTATTGCAAGCCACTTCGCTCCGCTGCTATCTTGGCAAGTTCCTCATCCTGCAGCCCATAGATCGGTGATCGCAGCACCGCCACAAGCGGAATATCTTGTCTCGGATTGTCAATAACCCGCAGCAAATTTAGCATTGTCTGCACTTCCAATGTTGCAAAATATCCGGTCTTTTTGGGTGCCATCGCCGGAATACCCATATCCGCCAACGTCTCTTGAAATTCTTCCGTCCATCCTTTCATACTGCGCAGCAATATGACGATATCCCGGTATTCTATCGGACGATACCCGCCTTTATCGGATACATACATCGGATGATCTCCCTGCACCATGTCGCGGATCTTCTGTCCGATTGCCATCGCTTCCAATTCGCGCTTTCCAAAATCATTATCCTCCTGAGCATCCATATTAAGCAAAATAATTTCTGTCTGATCCGCTGTCCGCTCTTCGCATGGATCAAATACTGCCCCCGGAACTAATTTTGCCGCATCATCATAGGCGATGCCGCCAAAGTCTTGACGCATGATCCGCTCAAAAATATAATTGGCCGATTCCAATACTGACGCACGGCTTCGAAAGTTCTGACGCAGATCGATCCGACGATTTCCGCCTTCTTCCGTATCATAAGCATGGTATTTCTCCATAAACAGATCCGGTCTCGCTAAGCGGAACTGGTAAATGCTCTGCTTAACATCACCCACCATAAACAAGTACGGACTTTGCTCCGGACCACGGCTGATGCTGGTCAGTATCATTTCCTGGACATAATTGCTATCCTGATACTCATCCGTCATGATCTCTTCATAATACTCCTGCAATTCTTTCGCCGTTGCACTTGGCACGCTATTTCCATCCTCGTCTCTCGTCACCAGGATCTGCAGTGCAAAATGTTCCATATCTGCAAAATCAATGATGCCGTCTTCTCTCTTTTTCTCGGCAAATGCCTTTCCAAAATCGATTGTCAGCTGTACCAATTCACGGACAGGTGCATCCATTTGCTGCATCATGGCGAGCATTTCTTCCGGGGGTTCCGCTAACATTTCTTTTTGTAACTGTTCAATACCTTTATCCCTATAGCTTGCCCGAAGTGCTTTTATTTGCTCCTGAAGTTCCTTATCATGCTTATTGCCGCGAATCGCACTCAATCTTCCAAATGATATCTTTCCGATCCCATCACAAAGTTCCTGCAATGTCTTGCATTCCCGCAGCTCTTTGATCTGCTGCCATTCTGTCTGGATCGTAGGCGTATATGCTTCCAAACCAACCCCATCTACACTGATCTGATATGCCGCAAATGCTTTCTTTTCACATTCTGCAACAATCATCTGCACGTCTGCAATATATTTTTCCATCCACTCCGTTTGTTCCATTTCCTCTACAGAACGCAATGCATAGGAATTCTTCCATTGCTCCAATTGCTCATCCGGAAACGGATAACTTTGTGCTAATTCGTATAACTTCAATACTATGGATTCAATTTCTTTGTCTGTTCTTCCTGTCGCAAACATCTGCATCGCATCCAAAAATACCTGATTTTCCTTTTGGCGTGCATCCGCATATTTCTGCTCCAACACCTCACCAAGAACAGCCTCTTTCATAATCTTTAGATCTGTCTCGTCCCCTACTTGAAACATTGGATCTAGATCGATCACGTGAAAATAATTGCGTATGATATGTTGGCAAAAGCTGTCAATCGTCGTGATCTGCGCATTATGTAACAATCCGATCTGCCGCTGTAAATTATCGTCATCCGGTGTCTGTTCTAATTTTTGCTGTAACGCCTCACCGATTCGCCCACGCATTTCTGCTGCAGCCGCTTTTGTAAATGTCACTACGAGAAGACGGTCAATGTCAACCGGCGTCTGCCTATCTGTGATCCGACCAATAATTCGTTCTACCAACACGGCTGTTTTACCGGATCCCGCCGCTGCAGAAACTAGTATGTTACTATCTCGCAAATCAATTACTTTCTGTTGATCCGCAGTCCATTGTGGTTTCATCGCGTCTCCTCCTTTCCTGATGCCTCGTTCCCTTTCCTATCCTCTGATGGAACAACATCATTTACTTCGTTCTCATTCCTATCCTCTGATGGAACAACATCATTTACTTCGTTTCCCTTCCTATCCTCCGATGGAACAACATCATTTACTTCGTTTCCTTTCCTATCCTCCGATGGAATATCACTCTCTCTGCGTATCTCCGAAAATACATCATCGTTTGTCTTTGGCCATATTTTTCGATATGAATTGCCGGCAAGTTTTGCATCAAATCCACAGATTCCATGATAATTGCAATAATCACAGGCACAAGATTTCATACTGTCCGCCTTTTGGTACGGATGCATACTCGTCTCTCCTGCTCCGATCTGTACACCGATCTCCTGCAGCTTACGCTCTGTAAAGTCAATCAATTCCTTGAAATTTTCCGTTGTGATCGTAGCCGCATTTTTCTTAAGCATTCCATCTTTTTTTGTTCCGACCGGTACGACCAAGGATTTTGCAGAAGCCGCTAATGCCCCCTCTTCTCCGGCCAACGTCGCATCTAATGATGGCAGAACCGGATCTTCCTCATTTACCAATCCTCGCATGAGCAGTTCATTCAGCAGATATGTTCTCTTCTCCTCGAAATCCAATCTGCTTGTCACAAACGGATCTTCTATATGATAATATAGGACACCCGCAGGAATAACCATTTTCTTACTTCTACGTGTCTGTTTATCCACTGCTGCCCGAAGATACACCATAAGCTGTAATTGCAGTCCATAATAAAGGTCTGACAGTGACAGATCCTTCTTGCCGGTTTTGTAATCCACGATCTTAACGTAAATATTTTCCTCAGTTTCCATCGTATCAATACGATCCACGCGGCCAATATACGTCTGCTTTTCTTTGTCCATCCGGAAGCTTACCTCACTGTCTACCGTATCGAACTTCCCCAGTTTCATTTGCTCCGTGATCGCCCAAACAGTCCGAAGCATAATACGGCGCAATCGCTCTACCAGACTGGCATCCCTCTCCGTATCGTACAATAAACCGTTTTTGTATTCCTCCACCGTATGGTTCAAACACTGATTTGCCAATATATGCTGCTGCTCTTCATCAACATCTGCCCACCCGATATGCCGGTCAAGAAGCGTCTTTGTATAGCGTTCCAGTGCCTCATGCACAATATTTCCAATATCAAAAAACTGAACTTCATGTTCCATTCGCTCCTCTAGCTGCAGCCCATACTGCATATAATACGCAAATGGGCAGGCACTGAACTTTTCAAACTGCGATACGCTGCCGGTGATCACTTCGTGATACAATGCCGTTGCCGCCTCTTTCGAGATCTTACTCTCTGGTGCGATATATAATGCAGCATCTATCAGGCGATCCAACTCACCACGATGATTCAGCATTTTCTTCTGTCCGTCTTTTGGGGCACATGCTAACTCCTGCTCCTGCAAGCGATATTGTCGATACAATTCGTTCCAAGCAGCATTATCTTGCCATCCCATTCGCAGACCTCGGATCAAATACCCTCTGCCGTAATCATCTCTCAAAATATCGCGCAATCTACCACGCGACTCTGCTACATTTTGAATCTGAAGTTTTGGAAAAATATTCTGAACCCGATCGATCAAATACGCCTGCTGTAAAGCAGTTCCATCGTTAGCAGTTGCACTATATGTCAAATACAGCCTCTGTGATGGTTTGGTCAAACATAAATACAGATAGAACTGTTCGGTATATATTTTCTCTCTTGCGGTAGGTGCCAATGCATAGCTTTCTCCCGCCAAAAACTCTCGTTCTGCATCGGATAAAATACCGCCGCCATCTCCGGTCATTGGAATATTTCCGTCATTAACACCCAGCAAAAATAGATACTTGATTCCATATAAACGTGTTCTTGACAAATCTCCTACCATAATCTGATCCACTCCAGGCGGTATCAAACCAATACGCGCCTCATCAAATCCGGTATTCAGTATTTCAATAAACTCTGCCAAAGGCATTTCTTCATCCCCCAGCAATGCCACCAAGCGATCAAGTACTTCTATGATCACATCATAAATCTGTTCATATTCTTTGACCGCTTCAAAATTTCCCTCTTCCCTAAACCTCTCTATACGTTTCTGAATTTGCAAATAAATCTGCTCCCGCTCCATGAAATCACAAATTGTTTCCGCATATTCACGCACACGATGCTTGCCACGCGCAATACGTCCATAGAAATCCGACAATCGATCCCACGTTTCCTGTCTCAGCCAATTGATCGTTTCCGAGGCTTCTGTAGCTATGTCTTCTGCCTTTCTTCGAAAAACATATCCGGTGTCCCATTCTTTTTCCCAGTTTTTGTGCCCTCGAACTCCAGATGCCAGCAGAAAATTGTCCAAAAGCTGCACAGCATTTTCCCACTCTTTTATCCCATTTGTTGGACACCCTGTACGCTGTATAAATCCACTCTTTAACAGTTTGATCATACTCTCATAATCAAAATCCTTACGCAACACATCTAACATACTGCTTATCGTATCCACAACCGGATTTGCAAGTATGCTCTTCTTTTGGTCTATGAAACAGGGCATCCCTTTGCGCTCCATTTCTCCTTTGATCAACGTCCCATAAATGTCCATATTTCCGGTCACGATCGCTACGTCGCGATATCGAAAGCTTTCCTGTTCACGAAGTGCCATGATTTCCTCGATCATAAAATGCACCTCGTCCTCTGGCTGCCGCAAACAATGGACCGTAATATTTTGCACCTCTTCTTTATATGGTCTGACCGGATAACGGAATAAATTTCGCTCCAAATATCCAAGCTCAACATTATCCGCGAAACGCGTCTCCTCTTTTACGGTACCTGTCCAAATTGGTTCTGCAATGTCGCAATGCTCTTCTCTTGCTATTTCTGTTAAATGATAAATGGTTTTCTGACTCAGATAAAAGAGCTTATATTTCTTATCCATTTTCCAAACCTGTTCCCGCTTGTCCAATGTCACTGTAACATTCACCTGACCACATACGCGCAACAGCTTTCGCAGCAGCTTATACTGCACCGGTGTAAATCCTGTAAATCCATCCAGATATAATATACTGTCTTTCAAAATATTGGACCGCTCTGCTACATCCGCAAATACGGTGAGTATTTCTTCAGAGGTAATGTAGTTATCCTGCAGATAATCCAAAAATGCGGCATACGCCACTTCTACATCCTGCAGTTTCTGCCGCAAAACCGGGTGCGATTTTGCCGATTCTTTCATCTGTTCCAATCCATCCGATGCAATATCATACTGCATTAATTCCGATAAAAATGATTTTATCTCTGCCACATATCCCTTTTTATGTATATTTCGCCCAAAATATGTCAACTGATCTTGCAGCCCCATCAATACCTTTTTTAGTATCATCGTCTTACCCAGATCATCGATAACCGGTGCCATTCCTGCACCCGTCTCGCCAAACACACGAAAAGCAAGGCGCGGAAAACTCTGCACCTCTATATTCCACAGACCGTGACGCTCACTCAATGCGACAAGATTTCTTTGTGTTTGCATTGTAAACTGCTCCGGCACAACGACAAAGATCTGCCTCTTCATATCTTTGCTCGCCATTGCTGCGGCCTGATGCTCTATGTACCATGTTTTGCCTCCACCGGCATTTCCTAATATAAATTGTAACCCCATATTTTCCTCCGTATTTATTTCTTTCATGATTTATAGTATACCACGTTCAAAATATTACGGTCTATCACTTTACGGTTTGATTTGCCGCACCTTGTTCCTCTAAAATTTCCTCTACCGCATCAACAATGATCTGTTGCGTGTACTTGGACTCTTTCGTCAGCTCCACCTCTTCTGGCGCAACTCCCGCTGCGAGCTGGTTGGATACACTTTTCACTGCCGGCTCCATTAATGGATACATCGTTGTAATACTTTCATCTAATGGAACAATCTTTACGGACTTAATATGATCCGTATCTAATGCCACCTCTAAACTGGCAGTACTCTCCCCTAATGTGATATCCTTCGTATATATCCCTGCCTGATATCTTTCATTTGCGTCAGCAGTATCTTGTTTACCTTCTGATCTCCCTTTTCCAACAAACAAATATACGATGAGTAACAGTAATATAATTCCAACACCGGCAAAAATTGCTGTATATATTAATTCTTTCATTCGTAAAACAATAATTTTAGTTCCACGCATCCTGCTATCCCCCACAACGATTCACTCAGCCAGCACCTTTATAACAGTACATAACCTACATCCTTTATTATCCTATTATTATGAATGCTCTCTACGAAATAGAACTCGCGATCCACGTTTTCTTTTTGCAAATTTACTTTTTTCGTCCAAATAAAAAAGCAAAGCCAGCACTTTGCGATGATGTCACACTACACAACAGCAGTTTCCTATTAATTAAAGAAAACAGCCATACAAACAAATTCTCCTTGTCCGTATAACTGTCCTCTTTTATACAAGGCGTTCATCTAACGCCAGACTCATCTATTCTCAATTCATTATTTTCATTACTTAGGATCACTTTCCTCTTGATCTTCAAACGCCTCTTTCCAAATTCCCTGACGCTCATTTGCCTTTTCCTGCTTACTTTCTTCCTCACGCAGATCATTTTCTCTCTCAATATTACGGAAAAATTGTCTGGCAAAACCACTGATCGTCAATATAAGGCATGCCGGTCCCAATATAATGCCAAAAAACAATAATGTCCAATGTAATTGATAGAACACCAAATATTCTACAAACAATGTCACAAGCAAAAACAAGGTTTTCAAAAAATATTTTACACAAATTGAATACGAATTACGCAATGTGTTGACGATCGTATTTTCGTATCTCGCTAACAGTGCATATGCATATAAAAAATGCATTACGGTCATTACAATAGCGATCACGCCGACTACGGTGCACAGTGTTCCATACCTTTCACTAACACGTGCTAATTGAAAATCCAAATAAATGGCATACATAGCAAACAATTGAATAAGCCCGATCGCACTTCCCTTAAACAAATTTGCCTTAAACTCTTTCAAAAATGGTCCTGCAATATAACCTTCCTCTTCATCCACCATTTTCAGCGTAATTGTAAATGCTGCGGTTGTAGATGCTCCAATCGTTACAATCGGAATACTACAAAGTATCCACATCGCATTTAACTTCAACATATCAAACAAACGGCTCATAAACTTATATAATCCGCTGTCCAAACTAAATAATTTACTCATATTATTTCACATTCCTGCACACTATATGTGCATTTAATCTCCATTCTATGATTAAGCTGTTAAAATGCCGCTTAACACTTTTATCTAATACATAGATACAGAATGGGCTGCTTGCATTAACAAACAGCCCGTTCCATTATTCTCAAGTTCATATGAACTCAAATTTTACCGTGTAATTGCATCTTCCAATGCTTTTCTTCTGGAAGCCTGGTTACGTGACCACTCAACGCACTTATCATAACCATACTTCTTAGCGCTCTTCTTCATACTTGCAACAACGCTGTCAAACTTTTTGTCAGATTTAGCATAGATTGCTTTCCAAGAAGAGTTCTTGATCTCAGTTGTAACCTGATTCCAAGTAGTCTTAAGAGTAGTATCCTGAGTCTCCTTGGAGAATGATGTACCAGGAGCTACAGTATATTTACCTTTCTCCATGTACTCATTGATCGTTGTACAACCAGTCTTATCACGCCAATCTTTCTCGATATCGCTAGATGGAGTAGCGTTGTAGCTTGCCCAGCTCTCTTTGTTGTATGTCTCACCGTCAGAATCCGGGTTAGAAGCATCGAGAGACCATGTTACGTTGTTGATCTGCAACTCGCCATCATGGTAAGATCCCTTATAACCGCCACCCATTGTGGTATTCTTATCTTTCTGACATTTCATTCCGACATCTGTCAAGTATGCATGTTTCTGATCATCATAATCCCAAGTATAACCCTTTGGACCATATTCCATTGTCATACGACCCTCTGGAGTAGCGAGATAGTTGATAATTTCCATACATTTCTCAGGGTACTCAGTCTTAGCACCGATAGACCAAACTCTATCTCCACCCTGTGTATTCATACCATAAACGATTGGTGAAGCATCTTCTGGTTTCATGCAGTACATAAGCTTGCCGGCAGATGTATGCTCTTTTGTGTTGTAACCAAGAGATCCACTGTAGTTGAAGATGGAGAACAATGTACCACCATTCTGAACCTTAGCGATCATCTCATCATATGTCTGTGTCATAGAGTCAGGGTCGATCAATCCATCCTGATACAGATCGTTGAACCACTTCAACATCTCAAGATATGGACCATTCTCTTCCAATGCATCATGATACTTACCATTGGTTGGATCATATAATCCAAGTGCCAACTCATCGTATCCATAATATGCAGTAGCCATAGCCTTAACATACATTACCATTGCATCATCCCAGTCTGGCCATAAGGATACAGCGTATACCTTATTACCGGAATCATCAGATGGGCAAAGCTTCTGCATGTTCTTCAGCATTTTGTGGTAATCCTGAAGATTTTTAATCTTTGGATAACCAAGTTTCTTGTAAAGATCCCAACGAGTATCCCATGTATAGAAGAAGGACTCATGATCTTTACTGTTCAATGCCACGTTAGCACCAAAACCATAGAGCTTGTCACTGGCACCATTTGTGATTGTCTTTGTCAACTCTTTGTTTTTCTTAAGAGCATCCGGCATGTTTTTCTTGATGTATGGGCCGTACTCATCTAATACATTGTCATCTTCCCATCCGAATAATAAATTATTCTTTACAGCCAAAGGATACTTATCATTATCAGCACCCCATACAACAATATCACCTAAGTTACCACTTGTCATACGTGTCTCAAACACGCCATCTCCCTCAGGAATGATATTCAACTCTACGTTGAATTTCTTCTTAAGGATGTCTGCAGACCAACCGATCTGCTTTCCGGAGAAGTTTGCCAACTGACTGTATACGTTCAATTTGATAACTTCGTTCTTTTTGCTTCCACAACCTGTTAATGCAGATGCAGAACCAATTACCATACTGGAAGCCAACAGTACAGAAAGTAACTTCTTTGAAAAAAGTTTTCTCATAATTTTCCTCCATTCTGAAGCGTTTTAATTCTTCTTATTTTTAAGTTCGAATGGCATTACACCATTCGAACTCATTCACTTTACGATTTGGTTCACTAAACCATCAGTGTACCAATATACATTAACCCTTTACAGCACCAAGCATAATACCTTTTTCGAAATATCTCTGCATGAAAGGATATACGCAAAGGATAGGGATAACAGATACCATGGCTACCGTGTACTTGATAACCTTGGTATTCAATGCAGCAGCTGCTGCATCTGATGTCTGTGCACCGGATGTAGAGTTCATGATCGAGCCCAAGTTACTTGATGTGTTCAAGTAGGTATACAATCTATGCTGCAATGTAAACAACTTAGCGTTACCCTGCATGTAAATCAAGGAATCCTGGAAGGAATTCCAATGACCTACCGCACCGAAGATTGCGATTGTAGCAAGAATCGGCTTACTCAAAGGCCAAATCAACTTGCGAAATACTACCATATATGATGCACCATCAATAAATGCACTCTCTTCCAACTCGCCCGGTATAGACTCTATATACGTCTTAACGAGGATAATGTTGTACGGAGCAACAATTCCTGGGATGATGTATACCCAGTAGTTATTTGTAAGACCTAACATAACTAAGTTCAAGTATGTTGGGATCAAACCAGCGTTAAAATACATTGTGATAACGAGGAAACGATACCATAAACTTCTATGCCACATTTCCTGCTTTGTTACCAAGTAACCAACGAATGCAGAAGCAAGGACCATCAATGCAGTACCAAGAATCGTTCTGCTGACAGATACCAAGAACGCATTTCCCAGATCACCAACTTCACGCAATTTCAAATAGTTATCAATATTCAGTCCCTTCGGGTAGAAATTGATCATACCCTTTTTAACCAGATCATTACTTGAAATCGTATTGATAAACAAGTAATAGAACGGGAAGATACATGTTAATGTAAACACTGTAAAGAATATATAGTTGAGTACATCAAAGACAACGTCTCCGACAGATCTCCTGTACATTCTTTTATGTTTCTTGTTGTACTCTTTTTCTCTTTTAGCATCTAACTTTTCCTGTGCTGTCTTAGCCATACGATTTCACCTCCTATACAATACTCTCGCCGCGCAATGCCTTAGATACACTATTAGCACCAAACAGCAACGCTACGCTGACAATGGATTTTGCCATACCAATTACCGTGGATAGCGGGATACTACCGCCATTAATACCTAAGTCGTATACCCACAGATCCAATACACGGATCGTATCCATGTTGTTCGGGTTACGGAATACAAGGTACTGATCCAAACCATTGCTCAAGCAGCCTGCGATTGCCATCAACAGCAATACGAAGAATGTAGGAAGCAAACCAGGTAAAGTAATGTGACGCATCTTTTGGAATCGACCGGCACCATCTACTGTTGCCGCCTCATATAAGGACTGATCGATACCGGAAATACCTGCGATGTAGATAATAGCACTCCAACCTACACCTTTCCATGTTCCCCATGCCCACATCTTAAGCCATGTATGCTTAGAACTCATCAACCACGCTTTACCCTGTGCGTTCTGTGCAACAACACCAATCTCCTTCAAGAATGTGTTAATGAAACCATCTGTAGAGAAGATAGCCAATGCAACCGCATACACAAGTACCCAGCTGATAAAGTTAGGAATCGTCGTGAATGTCTGTACAAAACGACGGAATCTCAAGTTCTTCATCTCGCAAAGGAAGATTGCAAAGATCATAGGAAGCCAGCTGGTACCCACTCCCAAGGAACTCATGATCAATGTATTTCTCATGGTATTGATCATATCAGTACGCGTAGCTGAGTTCTGGAACAAATATGTAAACCACTTGAATCCTACGAAGTTACTCATAGAAAGCGTATCTCCTGATTTGTAATCGAAGAACGCATATCTCCAACCATACAAAGGCAGGTAGCAGAATACAAATGCTAATGCAATGAATGGAAGGAACATAAGGAATAACTTATACTTTGATTCCATCTCGTACTTCTCACCCTTGTCAACACTAGGAAGAGAAATAAATACAACAATTGCTGTAATAAGCATAATAGCTGTTAATACTGCATAACCATAAAATGCTGTTGGGATCTGAGGTAAGATCTTGTTAGCCTTTGTTGGATCTGTAGAAGAATTTACCAGCATATAACTCACTACAGTTACAACTAATCCAAGTGTCTCAGCGACTGAGCCACCCAACGTAAACTGAGCACCTGTTTTCTGCATTCTCAGATTACCGAGGGACATACAAGCTCCCACGCCGAGTAAAATGATACCGATCACCAATATAATAGATGCAATCATTACAACGGCAAAGCTGCTTTCACTGACCCAGTTCATACGGAACGCTCTGGCGAACTCACTTGTCAAACTGTTGTAGGATACTGCTGATGTAAACAGGGATACATTTGAACTGATCATCTTAGCAACTCTAGTTGGATTAAATGTCGGGAAAAATGCACCAACGATCAACAGAATTGTAATGATTCTCTGACAGATGTACAGTCCTGAAGCAGCTCCTTTCTTGTTTTCTTTGTCTTTCATAAATAACCTCCTCGTATTATTTATCGTGCGCTAAGTGCTTTTTAGTGCAGAATTGCTCAAAATCACACCAACGTAGTTACTTCATCATGTAATTATACCTAAAGAATTCGTTAAAAAATACCATAATCTTTCAAGAAAAAATACACGATTTTTTCACACTTTTAACAAAAAATATATAAATTTTTGTGCAATTCATCAAATTTTTGTGCAATTCATCAAACAGAAAGGGAGAGATGAGACAATATTGTCTCACCTCTCCACACGATCACTCTCCCAAATGGGATATGCGTTTTATTAGTCTTTCTTTCTCTTAACAACTACTACGATACCTGCAATCACTACAACTGCAACTACTACGATAGCTGCTACTGCTCCACCACTGATAGAAGAAGAGCTACTGCTGCTAGAAGATGAAGAAGATGCGTCTGCTGCAGGCGTTGGTGTTGCTTCTACTGCATCAGGGTTATCAACATCAAATCCGCTAACCTTGAATGTGATCTCTACAGAATCATTAGGTGTTCTAACGCTAGGGCAACCAGGATAAGCACCCTGATCCTTCTGATATGAGTTAAATGGATCAAGACGGAACAATCCACTCTCATCTGTGTACTCTGTTGGAACGAAGATGTCGTCCTGAAGTGTTACAGATGTATTATCGATCTTAAGCTTCCAGTCTGTTACCTGAATCTTGCCGTCTTTGTATGCAGACATCGGAATATCTGTACTTACATACAGCATGGACATTTTTGCCTGCTGGCTGCTCTCTGCACTTGTCAATACGCCGCCCAAGTCCTTTACACTAACTGTGTAAACACCGTTGCCTTTGATCTCAGCATCTGTTACTGTTGCACCCGGAACTGCTGTAAGTGCATTGTTTTCACTATGATACAACTTACCTTCATAAGCACCGTCTGGAAGATTTGTACCATTCAAACCATTCTCTTCCTGATACCATTCATCACGGAAGATCCAAGACTCTGTCTGCTGTAAACCGAAGTATGCATGATATGTAGTCTTACCAGATGCATCGAATGCAGCCTTTGCTGCTTCCTTTGCTGCTTTGCTAATTGTTCCTGCACTTGCATTTGGTGCAGATGTTACTGCAAATGTCAACGCCATTACGCTCGCAGAAGCGATTGCAATGATTTTTCTAATTGATTTTCTCATTGTTATTCCTCCTAATCAATATATTTGTTTGCTTTTCGTTTTGCTGCCTGCAAAACTATTCACTTGCTTATTTTAGCAGAACGAAGTGATATTAAAACCATAATTATTAGACATATTTACCCGAAAAATTCCTTGCAACGTATATTTTTTTCATATTTTTACCAAATAATTGTCCTGTTTTGGATGCGATTTTTGCCAATAACCGCTATTTATTATGGTAATTCCTGCTCATCACTTTGCTCGATCGCTGTCGAAGCATTCTTCGGGATCCGTATTGTCACAACCGTCCCCTCATTCAAACGGCTATCCACCTTTACCGCATACTCTTTTCCATACTGCATAATCAATCGCTGATTCACATTGCTGATCCCAATATGCCCCCCGCTTCCATCTGTTTGTGTCAATGAGTGGCGCAATTCACCCAATTGATAATAATTCATTCCAATTCCATTATCAATCACTTCTATAATAATGTCTTTTTCATCTTGAGACACTTTCACCTCAAGTCTTCCGTCCTTCGGTTTATTTTCCAAGCCATGTATAAAAGCGTTCTCCACAAACGGCTGAATGATGAGCGGCATCACTTCCTGCGTCATATCAACGTCATCATCTACCATAATTTCAGAATGGATGCGATCCCCAAAGCGATAGTCCTGTATCTTCATATAATTATCAATCAGTTCTATTTCCGATTGCAAACTTACCAGCTTATGACTGACTTGTATATTCCGCCGCATGATCTTTGCAAGCATTTTGACCAGATCTTCAATCTCCGGCTGATGATTAACCCTCGCCTTCATTCTGATCGTTTCTAATGTATTGTATAGGAAGTGAGGGTTAATCTGACTAGCTAACATTTTAAATTCAACTTCCTTTTGCCGTGTATGCATTTTCTCTTTCTGCACTTTTTCTTCTACCATTGATTCTGTCAGATCTTGGATATCGTCCATCATCGTTCCGAGTTCGGCATAAATTTCCCCGATCTCGTCGTTTCCCCCCACCATTTTTACCCGATCATAACGACCGGTTGCTACCAAATGCATCTGATGACGCAATTCTTTCAATCGGCTGGAAAAGCTGGTCGAATATCCTATGATCATCGCAAACGAGATTAGCATTCCAATTCCCACGATCAAATACGCATTAAAGGTAACCTGATTGATCTGCTCCGTGATTCCGGAGTAATCCTGTACACTGACAAGAGAGTAGTAATTGGTCGTATTTTGCGGATGTACTTTCTTATACGTAACAAATCTGTCTTTTCCGATAACACTAAAACGCGTATTTCCCGTCCATCTTGTCGTACTGCGCAAATATGTTTCCAGCGCGAGCTCCTCTGTTCCCGAAACTTCATAGTTCGTATACAACACATTTACATCATTATACAGAAGAACCGTATTTTCTTCCCGTTCTGCAATTGCCGAATTGATCAAATCCATATTCATCTGCACCGCCAATATACCAAGCTGCTCCCCATCAGCACTAACGATCTGTTTTGCGACCTGTATGCACTTTTGCTTTTCTTCTCGGTCTTCACCATAACACCAGATCAATCCACCTTTTTTATCACATACATCGCTATACCAAGACTGTTGTGTGACAGATGGCCCCAGATAAGTAAACGGCCGATCATAACATAGGGTTTCATTGCTGACATAGATCACTATATCCGAGATTGACTGCTTATAATCCTGCATATAACGATCAATCTCCCACAATTTCCCCTTATCTTTCTGCCATTTCTTTTCATCGGTATAATCTTTTGTGATCATATTAGACAGCACCGTATTTATATTCATGTTTTCGCAAACCTTTTCCATATCCGGCACAGCATCTTCAAGAATACTTGCCATCAAGTGCAATTCTTGTTTTTGCGCCTTCTTATTTTGTTCGATCAAACTGTTGGCTGCTCTATTGTTTAAATATACAGTTACGCCAAAAAAGGGAATAACGCCACCTATCACAAAGACAAGTATCATCTTCCCTCTAAATCGGATATTCTTAAATAATTTAGTCCTCCAACTGCTTTTCACATCAATCCTCCATGCTGCGAACCGGCTCCGTCTCCATTATATTTTGAAACGTAACTGCTGTGGCTCTCGCAGTGCCTTGCCAGACAAAGATGTCACATTCGTTGTGATATTCAGGACATACGTCTCATCTTGTGCATATGGCTCAAGTGGCTCAATTTCGATAATATTTTCTAATGAATTGTATCGGATCGCTGTCTTAAGCGGAGACAGATTTTCCGTTGTGACATACAAATTTACATTATTTACGGTTTTTGGATCCAACGGAACATTAAACTTTACCTTCCAAAGAAAATTTCCCGTTTTGTATTTCAGATCCTGTTTTACTTTTCCCTCTAAATCTTCTGTCATCCCCTCTATCGATAAATAATCCGTCATATCATTACCACCTTTCTTAACGGTCTCGTCAAACATTGGGAGTCACCCATCTTTTTGTTATCGTTTTTGTATTTAAAGTGTACCACAAATCATGCAGTTTGTGTAGTCCAAGGCGGGTATCATGTGGTATACTAATACTACTTATATCGGATATGTCTGCCAGCATGTAAATTCTGCCGGCTAACGGATTCCAAATTTCAATACAGGAGGCATTTTTTTGAGCAAAATAAATTTTAAGCCGGGTAATATGCTTTACCCACTTCCTGCGGTTATGGTAAGCTGCGGCGATATCGCACAAGAGTCTAATATCCTTACCGTTGCGTGGACCGGCACCATCTGTACCAACCCACCGATGGTCTATATTTCCGTGCGGCCCGAACGATATTCCTATGCCATGATCCGCGAAACAGGCGAATTTGTGATCAATCTCACTACCAAAAAACTTGCACGTGCAACGGATTTTTGCGGGGTACGTTCCGGTCGTGATCTTGACAAATGGAACGAATGTCATCTAACTAAGATCCCGGCAGATACCGTGCGCTGCCCGATGATCGCTGAATCGCCCGTTAACATTGAATGTCAGGTAACAGAAATAAACGAACTTGGTTCTCATCATATGTTTTTGGCCAAAGTCACCACCGTACACGTGGACGATGCCTACATTGATGAGAAAGGGACCTTTCATTTGAATGATACCGGTCTGCTTGCCTATTCACATGGCACTTACCACGAATTAGCCAAAGCCATGGGGAACTTTGGTTATTCTGTACGTAAGACACACAGAAAAAAGCAAAAGCGAAAGAAACGGTAAATAATTAACATAATTTTTTGGGGAACATATAATGTATTAGGAGGTCGCGCTTAGGCAGCGTTTATTCCTATCTTTATCGCAAATAGCGATAGAATGGAGTGCAATATGAAAATAACATATCTGAAGATTTGCAATTACAAATCGATCGAACAACTTGAGATCACTGATATTGAAAATGCTTTGATCTTAGTCGGCAAGAATAACACCGGAAAAACAGCAGTAATCGATGCCATTTTACTGGCAATGGGGATGCGTAACTGTGCAGAACATGAATTTTTAGATGCCGGCAAACCCATCTCCATCTCGGTTCATATCGAGTATTCCGAAAGCGATATTATGCTGCTGCACTCACGGAGTGTATTGTGCAAAGTGAAAGATTATGAACGATGGCTTGCAGATTTTCAGAGCAAGATCCCGTCCTATCAGGATGGTATTTTGTCATTTACTTTTATCGTCACACCAAATATGGCAACACGATATTCCGATGGATTTTCAAAGCATAACGAATATATCCCGGAAGTACTGCCCAAAATTTATCATATTGACCAAAACCGAAATCTCGAGGCGCTGCAGAATGATGTATTCAGTTTCTATGACAAAGAATCTTTTCAGAAATTAAAAGATAATCAATGTACGTTTGACCCTGCCCGTACCTGCAACCGCTGTTTTCAGTGTATTGGGCTGATCAATAAAAAAACACCGGAGGAACTGACCGTTTTCGAAACTGTGCGCCTCTTACAATACAAATTGTTTCACACCAACCTTACGCAATTTGCAGAAAAAGTCAACCGTTATTTCCATGCGAACGGAAGTCCTTCACAGGAAGTCCGCTACGTACTCGATTACGACACCGACAACCTTCTGCATGTTTCCACACAAATTTATAACAAGGATCGGCATAATCTCGTCGGACCACTCAATATGCTGAGCGAAGGGTTGCGCAGTATTTACGCACTTTCCCTCCTTGAAGCCTATATTGATGAAGAAAATACGCTTCCAAGCATTATTATGATGGAAGATCCGGAAATCTATCTCCATCCACAGCTTCAAAAGAGTGCCAGCGAAATTTTATACCGCCTTTCCAAGAAAAATCAGGTTATTTTTTCGACACACTCACCAAATCTCATTTTTAATTTTTCATCCCGGCAGATACGGGAAGTCGTTTTGAACGAGCGTTACTTCACAACGATTCATACTGAAACAGATGTAGATGAGATTTTGGACGATCTCGGCTATACCGCGAATGATCTGATGAATGTCAGCTTTGTTTTTATCGTGGAGGGCAAGCAGGACAGCAACCGTCTGCCGCTTCTTTTAGAAAAATATTACTCCGAAATTTACGATGAAAACGGCAATTTACAGCGTATTTCCATTGTTCCCGTCAATAGCTGCACCAACATCAAAACTTATGCAAATTTGAAATATATCAACAAATTGTATTTAAAAGACCAATTTTTGATGATACGTGACAGCGATGGCAAAAATCCAAAATATCTCAAGAAGCAGTTGTGCAGCTATTATAGCAAACGCTCTTCGGAAGATGTTGGTAATCTTCCGCGCGTCGAACCCAAAAACGTACTGATCCTTAAATATTATTCATTTGAAAACTATTTTTTGGATCCAAAGGTTATGGCAAAGATTGGCGTGATTAAAAATGAAGAAGAGTTTTACAATATATTGTATAAGAAATTTAAGGACTATCTGTTTAAGCTTAACAGCGTAAAGCGAATGCAGCGTACTCTCAACATCCGCATTCGCAGCAAGCAGGACATCAAAGACAATATTGAGTCGATCAAAATTTATGTGAGAGGTCACAATCTGTTCGACATTTTTTATGGCAGATATCATGGTAGTGATGAGCAGGCGATCCTCAAAAAGTACATTGATGCTGCTCCTCGTGAAACCTTTCAGGATATCTTTGATGCAATTGACTCTTTCGTGTATTTCGAAAATCGCCGAAAGTAACTTTCGTAAATTTTCGTAAATTTTCGTAATAAACGTTTTTTTTGGTTGACATGTTAGCACTTTTAATTATAATATAGTGATGTGTTGACTTCTGTTTATTTGGAAATAGCCTAACAAACTGTGTGAGGTGTAATATGGAAAATCAGTATATAATCAAAGGAGGAACACCATTAAATGGTGAGGTGACGATCGGCGGTGCCAAAAATGCTGCGTTAGGCATCTTAGCTGCTGCTATTATGGCAGATGAAACCGTTGTCATCGATAATCTTCCGAATGTTAGAGATATTAATGTTTTGTTAACAGCAATTGAGAGCATCGGCGCTACTGTAAAGCGTATCGGTCCTCATGTAGTATCTATTAATGGCAGCACGATCAATGATATGACCATTGATTATGACTCCATCCGCAAGATTCGTGCATCTTATTATCTGCTTGGCGCACTGCTTGGCAAATACAAGAAGGCACAGGTTGCTTTGCCGGGTGGCTGTGAGATCGGAAGCCGTCCGATCGACCTTCATTTGAAGGGATTTCGCGCACTGGGTGCTACCGTTAGTATTGAACACGGTATGATCAATACCTCAGCCGACGAATTAGTAGGAAACCATATCTTTTTGGATACTGTTTCTGTTGGTGCTACGATCAACATTATGCTGGCTGCCTGTATGGCAGAGGGCAAAACGGTTATTGAAAATGCTGCCAAAGAACCACATATCGTTGATGTAGCCAACTTCTTAAACAGTATGGGTGCCAATATCAAAGGTGCCGGTACTGACAAGATCCGTATGACTGGTGTAACATCGCTGCATGCGAGCGAATATTCCATTATTCCGGATCAGATCGAGGCAGGTACATTTATGGTTGCCGCTGCCGCAACACGCGGTGATGTTTTAATTAAAAATGTAATTCCTAAGCATTTAGAGGCAATTTCTGTAAAACTGATGGAAATTGGTGCTACTGTTGAGGAATTTGATGACGCTATCCGTGTTACAAGTGATCATCGTTTAGGACACACCCAGATAAAGACACTACCTTATCCGGGATTTCCTACCGATATGCAGCCACAGATCGCAACATTATTGGCTTTGTCCGATGGAACAAGCATTGTAACAGAAAGCATTTTTGAGAATCGTTTCAAATATGTGGATGAATTATCGCGTATGGGTGCTTCCATCAAGGTTGAGGGTGGCAATGTTGCAATCATAGAAGGTGTGGAAGGCTTTACCGGCGCTGCTATTAGCGCACCGGATCTTCGTGCCGGTGCTGCACTGGTCGTTGCAGCGTTAGTAGCAGAAGGCTACTCTACCGTAGACTGTATCCATTACATTGAACGTGGTTATGAATGCTTTGAAGATAAATTGGCCGCTTTAGGTGGATATATTGAAAAAATTCCTGTTGACGATGAACGTGCAGTTCAGAAGTTTAAGCTCAAAGTAGGTTGATTGAATTTCATTTTCTCTATAAAAAGGATGTCGTCTGATAATAAAAGACGACATCCTTTTTTATTTTGTATTTCGTTCTAATTTACATTCCTTGCTTTAGCAGTCGAGCTGTGACTGCTATCTGAAAATATCTTAATATAAAATTATAACATCATTTGTATCGTCACGTCGGACATTTCGCGTAGATCCAACACTTTCCCACTGACACATACGGAAGGTCGCGCCAGTTCATCCGCATGCATTGCAACAATCGTGCCCTTTTCCCCATCAGAAAGCACTACCTCGCATCCAATAAAGGACTTTACAACACCCTCTAAAAACGGATGCAGATACTTTGGATCAAAACGCTTGTCCCCATCCTGTTCTACAACCATATTGATCACCTCAAACGGACACAATGCCCCACGATAAACCCTCGCAGAAGTCAGTGCATCATATACATCGGCAATTGCCACGATCTTCGCAAACTCATCAATCTGATCTCCCCGCAAGCCATCCGGATAACCACTTCCATCACAACGCTCATGATGCATCAACGCAACTTTTTTAATCCTCTCATCCAACTTCATTGGTTTCAATAGATTATAGCCGCGTCTCGGATGATTCTTAATTTCTGTATATTCCTCTTCCGTCAAAATGCCGGGCTTTTTGATGATCTCTTCCGGTATTTTCATCTTGCCAACGTCATGCAGTAATCCCGCTAACGTCAACACATCCAGATCATCCTGTGGCATATTGATCCAATGCCCAAACATGTTGCATAATATTGCCACATTCAGACTATGAATAAAAGTTGCATCATCATATTTGCGGATCTTATGCATCATATGAAATGTCCGAATCGGATTTTCGCTCATAACTATGATCTCTTTCGTCTGATTCAGCAATTCATTACTACTCAGATCCCCATCTGCATTCGTGATAAACATAGAAAGCGAATCTTCCAGCGTCTTTGCTGACTGGATCACATTTTCATTAAATTTATTATAACTTATGGATTTTCTAAGCAGATCAGCAATAACCTGCATATCATCCGGTAAATTGGTAGATCTTTTCATTTTCACTCCATTCCACGATGCCACCCTGTGAACACTCGTGGCTCCCATCTATCTTCTACTATTTGTGATTTTCATTATAATCTATATTATATTATAAAGTCAACGCCCCTCAGCTTGCAATGAAGCGTAAAAAAGAGTAAAATAATATGGATATTGGGTTCTTATATCAGAACTCCATGATCACAACAAAAGCCATGCTTTCTTGCATGAGTAGAAACGAGGATTATCATGAATAAGCGAGGACACTTTTTTGTATTTGAGGGTATCGACGGAAGTGGCAAAACAACGCAGATTCATCTATTACAGAAGCGCATTGAGCAACAGGGCGTTCGCTGTATGGAAACCAAGGAGCCGACTGATGGTCCCATTGGATCTCTCCTGCGCCAATGTTTGACAGGCCGCATGAATATCGATGAATACTCGATCTCCGCGATGTTTGCAGCTGATCGTCTTGATCATCTGCAGAATGAAACAGATGGCTTATGTCACAAGATCGAAGAAGGCATATCCGTCATCTCTGACCGCTATGTTTTCTCCAACTACGCTTACCAAAGTGTCTCCGTACCTTTAGAATGGCTTGTCCAATTAAATGCACAGGCAGCTAAGCTTCTGCGCCCGGACTGTCATATATTCATTGATGTAGATCCAACCACTGCTATGGAGCGCATGGCCGCAGGTCGTTTTCACACAGAACGCTACGAAACATCAGATCGCCTTACAAAAGTACGCGATAGGTATTTATCGTTGTTTGAGCAATTTCAAGACACCGAGCGTATTCTTATCGTTGACGGCAATCGTCCGGTAGATACTATTGCCAATGACATCTGGACACAAGTATCAGCTTTGTACTCGTAGTGATCTAAGGCTTGGAGGATTCATATGGATTTAAAAATACATAATCTGCAGCAGATCAGTCAGCCGGAACGCATTACGCAGACTCCGGAAGCAGACGGCAGCTTTCGCTTTACCCTGCTAAGCAACATCGAGGAAAGCGAATTGCAGGCAGCCCTCTCCGGCATGATGGAAGAGATCACGCAGCAGGGTTACCGTCTTGGCAAACGCAGAGACATCCGTGATATGAAACAATACCGCAAATTGATCCAGGAATTTATGAACGAGATCGTCAGCCATTCACACAAGTTCAGCCGTGAAAACTTTTTGGATAAACACGGAAGACACCGCGTATATGGCATTGTAAAGCAGGTCAATCAGGCACTGGATGAGCTCGCCGAAGAACTGATGAATGAAGAGCAGGATCACCTCGCCATTCTTAGCAAAATAGACGAGATACGCGGATTACTGCTGGACATTTTCACTTGATATTTCAACCACAACAGAAAGGATGACAGATATGATTCGTTTTAATGATATTATAGGACAGGAGCCAATTAAAAAACATTTACAGACCGCATTGGCGCAAAATAATGTTTCTCATGCATACCTGTTTTGCGGTGATTCCGGTTCCGGACGGCATACCCTGGCAAAAGCCTTTGCCAGAGCATTGTTGTGTGAACAGCCAACTCCGGATCACGATGCCTGCGGGCACTGCAAATCATGTCTACAGGCTGCTTCTGCTAACCACCCGGATATCCGTGTCATTACACACGAAAAGTTCAACATCCGTGTTGATGAGATCCGCGAACAGCTCAATAACGACATTCAGATCAAACCGTATAGCAGCAAATATAAAGTATATATTATCCCGGACGCACACCGCATGAATGAACAGGCTCAAAATGCACTGCTTAAAACGTTGGAAGAACCTCCTGCTTACGCAGTGATCATTCTTTTGTCAGATAATGAATCTGCATTACTACCTACGATCGTATCCCGTTGCATCACACTGCAGATGAAGCCTGTTTCAGAAAAGGATATTGCTGACTATCTGGTACAGAAATTGCAGATGGAACAAGATGTCGCCGAAATCGCTGCAGGATTTTGCCAGGGCAATATCGGTCAGGCGATCCGTTTTGCGCAGTCGGAAGATTTTCAGATCATGAAAAATCAAGTGATGCAATTGTTAAAACAGATCGATGATCTTCCATTATCTTCTATTATGGAGATCGTACACGGTTTTTCCAAAGAAAAGGGTAATTTTTACGATTACTTAGATCTGATGCTTCTGTGGTACCGTGATATTTTAATGTATAAGGCGACGAAAGACACAAATCTGCTCTTATATCGTGATGAATACAGCACGATCACGAAGCAGGCAAGCAAACGCAGCTATGAAGAATTAGAGCGTATTATCGAAGCGATCAATAAAGTAAAGCTTCGTCTTGACGCAAATGTTAATTTTGAATTAGCCGTCGAATTGATGCTGCTTGTGATCAAGGAAACGTGTTAAATATAATAGACTAAAAGAAAGGCAAGACAATTCTATGATAAAAATTATTGGCGTTAAATTCCGTAAGCCCGGCAAGGTATACTACTTTGATCCAACCGGCTTTACGGTACAAAAAGGGGATCACGTCATTGTGGAAACAGCACGCGGTGTTGAATACGGTACTGTTGTTCTTGGTCCCAAGGAAGTAACCGATGATCAGGTTGTGCAGCCACTCAAGCCATTAATGCGCGTGGCAACCGAGGAAGATGCTGCCGTATGTGCTTCCAACGAAGAGAAAGAAAAAGAGGCATTTCAAATCTGTCTGGAAAAGATCAAAAAACATGGTTTAGAAATGAAACTGATCGATTCGGAATATACCTTTGATCGCAATAAATTATTGTTTTATTTTACGGCGGATGGTCGTATTGATTTTCGCGAATTGGTAAAGGATCTTGCATCCGTTTTCCACACAAGAATCGAGCTTCGACAGATCGGCGTTCGTGACGAAACAAAAATGCTTGGCGGTATTGCCATATGTGGTCGACCGCTTTGCTGTCACTCTTATCTGTCCGACTTTGTGCCGGTTTCTATTAAGATGGCAAAAGAGCAAAACTTATCCCTCAACCCGGCTAAGATTTCCGGCGTATGCGGACGTTTGATGTGCTGTCTGAAAAATGAGCAGGAAGCTTATGAACATCTCAATCGTTCCCTGCCACATATCGGAACAAAAACTACAACTCCGGAAGGCTATCCCGGAGAAGTTCAGAGTGTCAGTGTACTGCGCCAGCTCGTAAAAGTTGTCTTTACGAATGACAATGGTGAAAAAGAGGTTCGCGAATATCCGGTTGCCGAATTACAGTTTGACCAAAAGAAAAACTTTGGCAAAAACATTCCGCAACAGATTCTTCCGGATGAAAAGTTGGATGAAGAGGAGCTGATCGCTCTGGAAGAACTTTCTCAGGAAGAAGAATTGATCGATGAGGAAGATAAACCAGAGCAGGCGAAACGCAATCGTAATAATCGACCAAACAACCGTCGACGTAGTTCCGGTAACCGCCGTAACGAATATCCAAACAACCGTGAACGTGGCACCAACAATACTCGCGAACGTAACGGCAATAGCAATCGCGATCACGGCGGCAGCAATAACCGCGAATCTAATAATCGTGACCACAATAATAACGGCGGCCGCGGCAATCGTAACAATAACCGTGGTGACAAAAATAATAACGATCATCGCCGTGACGAGCATGGTGGCAATGATCGTACACGCAAATATCACAACCGTAAACCACGCAGAGAATCAAGAGAACACAAAGATGCAGAATAAAGATTGTCTCCTACGAGAAGGCGAACGACTGGATGATCTGCAGTGTCAAGGATTACAAATAATACAGCATCCCGGTAAATTCTGTTTTGGTATGGATGCTGTATTATTAAGTTCTTTTGCTGCACTGCGAAACAAAGATACCGTCATGGATTTATGTACCGGTACCGGAATCTTGCCTATTTTGCTGTCAGCCAAAACAAAAGCTGACCACATTGATGCTTTAGAAGTTCAAAAAGAAAGTGTTGAAATGGCGCGCAGAAGCATTATTTTGAACGAATTATCGAATAGGATCACTATTTACGAAGGTGATGTCAAAACCGCTTCTGATCAATTTGGCAAAAATTGCTACGATGCTGTCACCGTCAATCCGCCGTATATGAATCAGGGACATGGTCTCAAAAATCCCAATATGCCAATGGCGATTGCCAGACATGAGATACTATGCACCTTAGAGGATGTCATACGCGAAAGCGCAAATCTTCTTAAACCAAATGGGCGTTTTTACATGGTTCACCGCCCATTTCGGCTTGCAGAAATCTTTGCTATCATGAATAGCTATCGATTAGAACCAAAACGAATGCAGCTGGTGTACCCTTTTGCGGACAAGGAACCAAACATGGTGCTTATCGAAGGCGTGAAAGACGGAAATCCGATGTTAAAGATCACGCCGCCTTTGATCGTATACCGCCCTGATGGAACATATACCGACGAGCTGCTTGCATTATATGGCATGACAAGAAAATAATTATAAGAATAAAAGAGGTTCATTATGTCAGGTACTTTATATTTATGTGCTACTCCAATCGGCAATTTAGAAGACATCACCTTACGTGTTCTTCGCACCCTGCAGGAAGTAGATGTTATTGCGGCAGAAGATACACGCAATACGATCAAATTATTAAATCATTTTGAAATAAAAACTCCAATGACAAGCTATCATGAGTACAACAAAGTGGACAAAGCCGCCTATCTTGTTGAACAGCTTGCTGACGGCAAAAATATTGCCTTAGTTACCGATGCGGGTACTCCTGCCATTTCGGATCCCGGAGAAGAACTGGTCAAACAGGCTTATGCTGCGGGAATTCCCGTTACCTCTCTCCCCGGAGCCTGTGCGTGCGTTACTGCACTCACTCTGTCCGGTTTATCGACCAGACGTTTTGCATTTGAAGCCTTTCTGCCATCTGACAAAAAATTACGCCGTAAAATTTTGGATTCTTTGTGTACCGAAACACGGACAGTAATAATTTATGAAGCACCACATCACTTACGTGCAACTCTTCAGGAATTATTTGCCGCTCTCGGAGACCGCAGACTGACTATCTGTCGTGAATTGACAAAAATTCACGAAAGTGCAATGCAATTTACACTGTCAGAAGCGATTTATTATTATGAGCAAAACGTACCAAAAGGTGAATATGTTCTCGTCATCGAAGGACGCAATATGGCAGATCTCGAGCAGGAGTCACGTGATGCCTGGGCACAACTTTCCGTTGACGAACATATGCAGCACTATTTATCCGAGGGAATGGATCGCAAAGATGCCATGAAACAAGTAGCCAAAGACCGCGGTGTCCCAAAAAGGGAAATTTATCAACAATTATTAAATAAAGACATTTAAGTATATATTCTGTAAAAACGGGAAACATGATAAAGTAACAAATGTTATTTTAAAGGAGGTTACTTTATCATGTATGACAAAAAACATCGAATACGAAATTCATATATATTGATCAGCTTGCTTGCAGGTGTCTGTTGGATACTCGCTTTAACTGCCATCTTGTTTCAGTTATCTGATACTTCTGCAAACGCAGGATCTGCGGTCCCCGCCTATTCATCCCACTCCCCTGTATACTCTAATACCAATTTCCGCTTAAACGCTGTTTCAGAACACACCTATGAACTAACCCCGAAAGACTCTGTCAAAACAAATAATAAACTCAATAATTCTGACGCATTCCCAGAAGGTTCCCAGGTTAGATCCTATTTTGCTACTCTGCTTCATGATCCCTCACTTCTATTACTTTCCTCCCACATAGAAACCAATTATGCAGACTATTATCTGTATAGCACAAAGCTAAATAAACTTGGCTTCCCTGCGTCTTCTTTTGGTCAGAATCTGCATATTGCTGTCACAAAAAACGGACACATATACCTTGCATCACCACAGATCGATTACGACTTTTAATCTTAGTGCAGAATACGTTTTTTATGGCAATCACGACGATTTCTTCTGCATCTCATCTCCTTACACAACATGACCTGTACCAATGCATTGTAATATGGATCATTACACCGTTCTCCACAGATTTTTTGCACCATTCGCCCTATTATTATGCGATCAGGATAGCAGTCAAACATTGGACTTCCATCATATTCCATCTGATCACACATTTCCATTACTTCTAATTGTATCTTTTTGGCTTCCATCGGCATTAAGTACTGATCATCCCATTCTTTTTGCTCTTCTGTTACCTCCGTAAATTCCAGTGGAAATGTCATCATCGTTCCTTTTCCATATTTATGCAGCATAGATCGATTCTCCTAAATCATTCTTTGCTAGTTATCCTATGCACATTTTTCGTAAATCGTGATAAGTTATGCACATTTTTTGAGTGATCTACACACATTTTCACAATATTTACTTGTTTATGATCCCCAAAATTTAAGAATATGTTCATTGCCTTTTATGGACAAACATCTTATACTATTGTAGTGAATATTTTTTGAAAATGAATTTCAGTTAAGAAAATTGAGTGTGATAGGAACTTTTCCTTATAACATTCAATCTTGAGGAGGATACCATTGAAACATTTATATAAATTTATTGCTTTAGTATTTATTTTTATGATAGGGATTGCTTTTTTCAGCAAAAGTATTCCATCGATTTCCGTAAGTACAACGACTGCAAGCAGCATTCAGGATTCTACATTTCCTATGGTTTATCTGCAGGTAGGAGAATCGTTTATCAATCCACTGCACGGATACAGCAGCGAACTTAACAGCAGCACAGTTCGAGAATCCATCACACCACTGGACACCGGCAAAACTTTTGCCGTGAATATCGCCGAAAACGATTCTAAGATCAAGAAACTTTCTTATGAATTGCGCGATATTGCCAATAATAAATCCATTGAAACCGGAGATATTACTGCCTTTGACAAAAACAAAAAATATAAAGTTGCTACCGTCCACTTAAAAGAGGCAATGGACACGAGTACTGAGTATGGATTCTGCATGACACTTATAACCAATTATAGCAAAAAGATTCATTTTTATACTCGTATAAAATATTATGACAATGACTTTTTCCTGTCCAAAAAATTGGACTTTGTAGCGAAATTTCATGCAGCAACTTTTGACCAGGGTAGGTCTCTGGATCTTTCGCAGTATTTAGAGAGTGGCACAAACGATGATTCTTCTTATGAATCCGTTGATATTCATTCCAGCCGCAAGCTTATCACTTGGGGAAAATTAAAACCTAAAAGATTAACGGATGTCGTGCCTACTGTCAAAGAACTCAACATTGAAACTGCTGCCATCTCTCAGACATACTTTGTGTCTGCCACAACAGCATCCGGTTCTGAGACGTATCAGGTGAAGGAATTTTATCGTGTGCGCTATTCCGGCGGACGCATTTATTTGTTATATTTCAAGCGAACTATGGAAGCAATTTTTGATCCTTCCCTGATTTCAATCAACAAAAGTGAGGTCAAAATTGGTATTTCTTCTGCTGAAGATCTGGATATTACTTCCAGCGACTCCAATAAAAAATTCGCTTTTGTTCGCAATGGCTCTTTGTGGTATTACGATCTCAAAAAAAATGAGCTGAATAATGTATTTAGTTTTGAAACCGGCAACAATGATTATATCCGCGAATACTACGACCAGCATAATATTCGCATACTAAACTTAGACGATGATGGAAATATCAGCTTTGTCGTTTATGGCTATATGAACTGTGGTGATTATGAAGGCCGAGTTGGTATCCTCCTCTATGATTACAGCGTTGCTGATAACCAAATTACCGAGCGTGTATATCTGCCTCTCACCACGACTTACGAGCAGCTTAAAGAAGACTTTGGTGATTTTTGTTATATTAACAACAAAAACATCTTTTACTTCTCGTTACAGGACACGGTATATGCGTATAACATATCATCCAAGCGATATGATATCCTTACACAAAATGCCTCAGCTGATAATTTCTTAATGTTGGAACAGGCTCACTGCTTTATCTGGTCCAATGCATCGGCAAACGGTAACGCAAGCAAACTGACTATTCTTGACCTTAATTCCTCCAAAGAATTAACGTTAAAGGCTCCTTCCGGCCAAAGTTTGGTTGCCCTTGGAACTATAGACTCTAATGTCGTATATGGATTTGTACGCAACAAAGATATTCACGAATCAACGACCGGTGACATTATTCGTCCCGCTTACAAGCTTGTTATTTCCGACTGTACAGGAAACATTTTGCGCGAATATAATACCCGAAATACCTATGTAACAAATGCCGTAGTCGATGGAAATGTCATCCGACTAAAACGACTGAAACGTGTTTCCGGTGCCTGGAAAAAGGCATCTGATGATAGTATCATGAACCAGAAAAATACAGCTGCGCAGGCGATCAAGCTAACTACGCGTATTACCGATAAAGCATTGACCGAAAAATATATTTCCCTGCCAGCCGGTTATGTGATGCAGTCTCTTCCAAAAACTCACGCAACAAAGAGTGTAATGATCACGGAAGATACTACTTTTCATCTTAAAGAAGAAGATACAAACGCCACTAAGAAATACTATATTTACGCATATGGCGGAATTACCGGATCCTATGCCGATGCTTCTAAAGCGATCACTCTCGCTGATGAACAGATGGGCGTCGTTATGGATAGTGATTCTCATATCATCTGGGAACGTGGCGGTAAATTTTTAAGCAAAGAAATTGCCGGAATCACATATCCATCCGGTAATATTTCTACAATAAAAGCAAGCACGCAAATGTTATTGCAAGCCGCTCAAGTAACTACAACAGTTTCCGAGTTAAAAGGATCAACCATTATGAAAATGCTGCGATCCCATCTCGACACTCCGGTAAATCTCACCGGATGTACTGTCGATGAAATACTCTATTTTGTCAGCAGTGAAAAACCTGTCATTGCGATGGAAAGCAGCGGTCACGCCGTCCTTATCATCGGCTATGATTCTTCCTCCGTTACTTGGATGGATCCTGCCACACACAGAAAACGCAAAGTATCATTAAATCAGGCAGAGCACATGTTTAAGCAGGCAGGATATGTATTTGTCAGCTATGTCGATTGATATCGAAATCTAAATTGATCTATAATTTCCAAAAGCTCTACGCAGATTTTGCGTAGAGCTTTTTAACTCAAACCTTACTCATTAAAAACTGCTATCGGGTCACATATTACTTACTAATGCCTCCCATACCTAAAGTTACTGTTCTAACCACATATTGTGTATTAGGTCAAGAACAAAGAGTCGCTTGCGACTCTTTCGCGCTCGAGCGGTGCTGTTTGCAGCCACAGCATAGTGATTACTACGCTAATGCGGAAAAAATTTAATCTAATATTTTTTGTGTATTTAAACAAACATATGTTGTATTTTTTGTAATGTTTGTCAATAGACAACTTCGTATTATTTTATTACAATACTCATTACTCACAGATTTATATTAACTTGCATTACAAGAAAGGAGTCTCTATGCAGTATATACAACAACTATTGTCTCGAATCAACCTTCTATATCTTTGTCCCTTTGTTCAAAAGATATTGCACCTCTCGCTCATACTCTGCCTTGTGGCACTTACTCCGATGTCTGCCTATGCAGCCGGTGACTCTCTCACTTCTTCTATTTCTCTTTCATTCAATAGCACAAAGAAGTTTCAGTTAGAAGCCTATGAACATTTTTATGCCTATTACACCGTGCCGTCCTCTTACTCCCGCACCAAAAATACGCTTTCTGTTACAGTTAGTAATCTCTCTAATTTTTCCATCTCCGTCATGAATAGCGACGGATCCTCTATATCCACCACAAGAAAGAAAAATATCTTATATTTCAAGAACAATGCTTTTATTGCAGAAAACCGCTATTTTATAAAAATTCATAATCAGCGTAATATACGTTCTTCCGGCTCTATTAATATTCGATACACCACCGATACAACTGCTTCTCCCAAAACAAGCCACAAAGACGCCACCAATATTGCGTCCTCTCACAAGCGGCATCAGCAAAAAAGCACTAATAACTCTTCTTCCCGGAATGCCAGCCGACAGAAAACCACTAATAACTCTTATTCCCGAAATGCCAGCCGACAGAAAACCGCTAATAACTCTTCTTCCCGGAATTCTAACCGGCAGAAAGCCACTAATAACTCTTCTTCCCGGAATGCCAGCCGACAAAAAAGCACTAATAACTCTTCTTCCCGGAATGCCAGCCGGCAGAAAACCACTAATAACTCTTCTTCCCGGAAAGGAAAAACGGCTGCTACGAATAATGCGTCCACCTCTTCCAAAAAATATGTATCTTCCGGCACCACTCTTTCCCCTGTTACTCCAGCCATACACTATATTCGGCTCAAGAAAGGAACTTCTATCGCATTAGCAGAAAGAATATACACAACCGTCCCAAATCATCCCATTTCGTTTACACCCTCTTCCTCGTCTCTTCATATCACCGACGGTATCGTGTATGCAACCTCTGCCGGATTGTTTTATATTATTATTCAAGATGGATCTTATTCTTCTTCATGTACGGTAAAGGTTGATCCTTAAACTGTTATTAGCATAAAGTTATGTATTCCTCTTTCTAAGAAGTAATCATAGATGGGAATACGCTTTTCCATCATATGATAACTATGTGATCAAATAATATCTCAAAAAGGAGCACTTGATATGATACACTTCAAACTCGATTCCAACTGGAAAATATTATCTGTAATACGTTGTTCTAATAGTCATGCAACGCTGTCCGTGCAGCATATTTACTCTGGAGAAATTAAAGTTTTATCCATATATGCCAAAGAACACTTTCAACACAAACTTTATTTTGACATATCCCACATTAAGCACAGACATCTATTGCCAATATCACAAATACAGTTAAAGCATGGATGGCGTCTTGTCTATTTTCCAATGCTCACGCCTCTTAAAGACTATATCCATTCAAATGCACTTTCCTTGTCGGATATCCTATCATTAGCTCACCAACTATGCTCTGCATTGGAAATTCTCCACCAGCATAATATATTACACTTGGATGTGTCTCCGGATAATATCTTTGTGGATTATGATGGTTCTTTTGTATTAGGTGATTATTCCTCGTCCAGATATGTTTTTCAAAACAATTGGGATAATTATTTCACGCCACATTTTGCACCTCCTGAATATCAGCTTTTCAAGCCATCCATTCAATCGGATTTGTACAGCTTTGCCGTTCTCCTATTTGGTTTGCTTCACAATGGAATGATTCCGGATAATATTGCCTCTTTATCTCTCTCCGATTACGCTGATTATCAGAAAAAGATGGAAACTCATGGAATTTCGTATCCAATGGAATTATATTCTTGTTTTCAAAAGGCACTTCACACCGATGTTCATCAACGCTATCACGATGTTACTAGTTTTGTAGATAATTTAGAACAATTATTGCATCCTCTATTGGCACTTTCCTCCTATCATCTCCAATTAATTAAAGTTACGGAACCATTCTTCAATATTCGCACCACATCTCTAGCCAAATCGTCCTTAAAGGATACCAATTGTCCCAAAAACACAGCTAATTCGCCATTTCATTTTGCGAAGCCACACATAACTCTCCCGATAAGATTCGACTTTCATCGAAGGCAAAGACCGGTTCGATCACCTAAATCTCAATTTTTCAAATTTTCTTGTATTCACAAGATTCTAGGAATATCGATCTGTTGTGCTATTGTCCTATTATTTTTTGTCGGAAGCAGATTATTATATCCTTTTCGAAATCAAACCTCACAAAATACATATCCGGAATCCGAAACCGAACATAACTTTTCGGCAAAAACAGCATCCGGCCCTTCCATCGAAATTTTAGACATTAGTAATAAGCAAGCATCTACTATTGCTGAATTATGTAATGAACAGATGTTAGAGCAAAACTGGTCCATCCTCTACGGTGAAAATAACAGGTTTTCTTCAGTTGATGAACTCAGTGACTTTTCTAATACAAAACAATTATTTCTTAGTGGAAATAAAATTTCATCCTTAGAACCATTAGAAAACCTCACCACCCTGGAAACTTTAATTATATCCGATAATAGTTGCACCGATCTTCTTCCGATCAGTAACTTAAAGCAACTGAAAGTTTTAGATTTGTCAGGCAACCAACAATTAGCATCCATTGATTGCCTTGCCTCTCTGACAAAACTTCAAACACTTATCCTTTCGGATACATCTGTCGATCCCGCAAGTATCAAAAAGTTACAAGTTTCTCTCCCCACGTGTAACATTATTTACTGACAATATCAATACCAAGCATTGTGCATACGCAAGCTGCTATTGTCATTATTAGCACTTTGCACTTCATACGCAAGCTGCCATTATCATCATTAGCACTTTGCATTTCATACGCAAGCTGCTATTTACCGTTATTATTAACACTGCGCACACTGAAACAGATTTTTCTGTATATAGTGTGCAGAATTGGAGGATCTTATGAACACACTATTCAAAAAAACAGGACGACTTTTTCTATTATCATTGCTGCTATTTTCTATTGCATTTCATAATAATGCTTCTGCACAGGCAAAGCAAAAAAAACCGCAGATCAAGTCATTTTCTAAAAAATTATTTATTGGAAAATCTTATTATGTAAAAGTCAAAAATCGTCCCAAAAAATCGACACTATCTTATTCATTAAGTAAAACATCTCGTGCCAAGATTAACAAAAAAACAGGGAAATTAACTACTCGTAAATCTGGCAAAATCACCATACGTGTACGCATTAAAAGTAAAAACAGGAAATACAAATCACTCCATAAATCTGTCCAAATTTACGAACAGACTAATACATCAAAAATTTCTGGCAAATTCTTGCCAAACGCCACTATTAAAACTCGTACAGCGATTAACCCATGGAATCACTCTATTGTGTTATACAGCAGTCGTATATTGTTGCAAAAAGAAGTAAGCAGTTCCAAAATCACTTTAACCGGCAAATCAAATTCCACCACACCTAAACTACAGGCACACTTCGATTCATTATCTTCTGATGGCAAAAAAATAACATATCAACTTGACAAATATAGTGAAGAAAAATTATGTCCCGGAAATGGTTCAGCAAACGGTGTTTATAAAATTACCGCACCTTTTCTTTCTAAGCCTCTTTCCATAAGCTATAAAGAACGTCTAACTCCAAACAAAGTACAGGGATTTGTTTTTGATAGTGAACAACGTCCTATTTTGGGTACAACAGTATCTCTTTGCTCAATCAACGATCAAAATAAAATCATGAAAAATATATCCTCTGCAAAAACTGATAAAAATGGTCATTACTGTATTTCCGACATTCACTCCGGACAATACATCATCGTTTTTCAAAAGGACGAATATATTACTTCCTATTCTCAAAAATTTAATCTTTCACAAACTGTTTTATGTCAAAACATTACTCTAAAAAAGAAGCAACTTCGTCTTTCCTGCAAAATAGCTAATGCTAAACAAAATATGAAAGGTGTTTCTGTTTCTCTGAAAGATGAATCTAACACTGTCTTGACCTCTGGTCTGACAGACAGTAACGGCATGATCACTTTCTCTTATAACACGAATATTTCTCGTAAAAACTATACCAAAATCACGTATAAAGATACTATTAAAGAAAGTATTTATTGCAATAATACTTTGCCGGATGCCTACACATCATCGCAGATAAAACTTTCTTCTTACACCCATAATAAATTATATTATTTGGAAGTTTCACCTGCTTCTTCTCTCTCTGATGATCGACTGTCATATAGTAATTACCAAACAATTTCCATTTCTTTCTGTCCTAATAATAGTACATCTGAACAATTATTTATAGACTGCAATTTATCAGAGATCCCCACCACAAAGATTAAATCGTTGTATGCAAATACGGACACAATATCTTCTTATATAAACACTGATTCTACAATAAATAACTCACAGGGAAGCTTTCGAACCTGTTTATATCAAGAAGATGGCTGTCAGATCACATCAACAACTATCCCCTTCGTCAATCTATCATTTTCCTCTCATCAAGTACAATTGACCAATGCACTAAATTCCTTTTTTACTACCCATAATATCTGTCTGCCGGATGGAAAATACTATATTTCCATTCAGCCGCTTAATAAGGATCATTCTCCCATAGCGACAGCATTTCTATCAAAGATCTCTATTACCAATAATACTATTTGTCCTATCTCTGCCTTTTTTCAAAAGGGTGTTTCGAAAACAGCAATATTGTATGGTAATTTTACGAACAAAGTCTATTCCTCTCTTCCTTATACACTGTACCAAAAACAGGACAATAAATGGTTTGCACTTACCTCGCTCCAAAGTTCTTCATTTGAACATATTTCCGATCAAACTTATCGTTCCTCCATCTCACTTCCTGTCCTAGAAATCGGACAGCAATACAAATTGTGCTCTAGAAATCCCTACATCGATTTTGTTGATTCTGCCGAGATTAATACAACATGGAATTTCAATAATACTACTTCCAATCTGCAATTTAAGTGCCAAGAAGTATTAGCATCCTCCCATACTGCAACACTACACCACCACAATATAAAACAAATTATTATTGCAGAAAATGTATTGCTAAATGCGCAGAACAAGAAAGATTGTGTGTTTGTTGATTACGATAAGAATGGAACTATTATATCCGCCTGTTATGTCAATTCCAATGAAGGACATTCTTTTTATGCAAGTCCACATAATATCTTTTTCTTTGATAAAATGGAAACCGGCAAATCCATAAAAACCACTCAGGCCTCTTATAAAAATACCAAGTTTTATTAATTTGGTTCTTACTTCTCACTAGCAGAGGGCTTTTACCTCTTATATGCTTATGTTACTCAATATAACCAATAATTTCAGGTACTACTTGCGGTCTCTTGTCCACAATATCATAAATATCACTAATTTTTTGCACCCCCTGCTGCAGTTTTTCTTTCGAGGAACTATATGCTATTGCAACTATATCTCCTTGTTTCACAGCATCTCCTGTTTTTTTATTGAATTGAATGCCAGCCGTCATATCAATTGGATCATCCTTAACCTCTCTTCCTGCTCCAAGCAAAACTGCAGCTTTTCCGCATTCTTCCGTATTCATTTTTCCAATATATCCGCTATTATTTGCTATTATCTCATGCTGATATATTGCTTTTTCAAATTGATCCGGATTTTCAATATAACTGCCGTCTCCTCCCTGTCTTTCTACCATAAGTTTTAATTTTTCAAGTGCAGATCCATCTGCAATAACTCGTTTTACTTTCTTCATACATTCTTCTTTTGTACCTATCTGTGCCAAATAAAGCATCGTCGATGCTATTTCAACAACTACCGCTATCAAATCCTCCGGACCTCTTCCCTTAAGAGTTTCGATTGCTTCAACTACTTCTAAGTTATTTCCAACCATTTTTCCTAACGGTACATCCATATTTGTCAAAATTGCAACCGTCTTCTTCCCGGCCCCATTTCCAATCGCAACCATTTTTTCAGCCAATTGCACTGCATTTTCTTTATCCTTCATAAAAGCACCACTACCTACAGTAACATCTAAAACAATCTTATCGCTTCCGGCAGCCAGCTTCTTACTCATGATAGAAGATGCTATCAGCGGAATGCTGTCCACTGTAGCCGTCACATCCCTCAACGCATATAGCTTTTTGTCCGCTGGTGCAATATCTGCAGATTGCCCCATAACAGCCAATCCTATTTCATTCACCATATTAAAAAAATCTTCTTCCGCCAAAGCAGTTTTCAAGCCGGGAATTGCTTCTAACTTATCAATCGTTCCTCCCGTAAATCCTAACCCCCGACCACTCATTTTAGCAACTTTTCCACCACACGCTGCAACAATTGGAGCAACAACTAAAGTAACTTTATCACCAACTCCACCAGTACTATGCTTGTCCACTTTTACTCCCATAATACTTGATAAATCCACAATTTCACCGGATTTTGTCATACAATTTGTCAACGCCAAAAGTTCACGATCTGTCATCCCCTGAAAGTAAACTGCCATCAACCAAGCCGATATTTGATAATCAGGAATTTCATTATTTACATATCCATTGATCAAATACTCAATTTCTGTTTGGTTAAGCTCCAAACCCCTTTTTTTCTTATCAATAATTTCATACACATTCATATTTCTTCTCCTCTCTTTTCATCATCTCTCTGTGTTTCTGTAAAACCTGTTTTTTTATCTTGTCCTACTCTTGCGCAATATTATTTGTTTTACTTACACTATTTTATATTTTCTGGTCCAAATCCTTTTGGCAGCAAATCCCTTAATAAGTATGTGATATCATTTTCACCATCTCCTAAAATCACCTCAAAATGATCCGGATCACAAAATTCCATCATGACCTGCAGACAAATTCCACAAGGTGGACATATTTGAAGTGCTCCATTTTGTTGTCCTCCCGCAATAGCAATTCTTGAAAAATGAGTTATTCCATCACTTACTGCTTTGAAAAAAGCTGTTCTCTCTGCACAATTGGTTGCTCCATAACTGGAGTTTTCAATGTTACACCCGGTAATATATTTTCCATCCGTACATTCTAAACATGCACCTACACAAAAATTCGAATAAGGTGCATATGATTTTTTTCTCATTTCTATCGCTATCTCCAACATTTCTTTTGCTGTCTTTTTTACCATTGCTCTCCTCCTTATTTTTATCAACAAATAATAAATTTCTCCTTGCATCATTATTCTTCTTTTATTCTAATGTATCATATAATTTCGATTTTAACACTAATTTTATTATTTATAACTCAAACTTCGCTCATCCAATATAATTTCTTATTTTGTCAGAAAACTTTCAGAATTTTTTTCTTTAATAATGGGTATATTCATGTTATGATTTTACTATAGTATTGGAGAAAATTGTCGATTTTTGATAATTCTTTCTCATGTTTTGCATAAAGAAATGAGGTAACTATGAAATTATTAACCGTTACAATACCCTGCTACAATTCGCAGGATTACATGGCAAAGGCAATAGAGTCTGCCTTACAAGGTGGCGACGATGTTGAAATTTTAGTGGTAGATGATGGATCTAAAGACGATACTCTATCTATTGCTCAACAATATGAATCCAAATATCCACATATCGTTCGTGCAATTCATAAAGAAAATGGTGGACATGGTTCTGCAGTCAATACGGGAATTGCAAACGCTACCGGACTTTATTTTAAGGTATTAGACAGCGATGATTGGTTTGACAAAACTGCTATGCTGAAGTTAATCAAATTTTTACGTCAGTCAGTAGTAGAATCTATGTCTTTGGACATGATCATTGCCAACTATGTTTATGAAAAGCCAAGTGCCCACAAGCGAAAAGCCATCAATTATAATATGGCGATTCCTAAGAATAAGATCATCACCTGGAGCGACGTAAAACATTTTCGTATGAGCCAAAACTTATTGATGCACTCGATAATTTACAAAACTAAGTTACTACGTGATTGTAACTTGCACCTTCCAGAACACACGTTCTATGTAGACAATATTTATGCATATACGCCTCTTCCATATGTTAAGAAGATGTATTATCTAAATATTGATCTTTATCGTTATTATATAGGTCGAGAAGGTCAATCTGTTAATGAAGCAATTATGACCAAACGAATCGATCAACAAATTAAAGTTACTAAATTGATGATTGATTCACAGGATTTAATGTCGATCCATGACAAGAAATTACGTAATTATATGATGAAATACCTTGCAATGATGATGATCGTCAGCTCTGCTTTATTAGTAAAATCTGGATCCCCAGATAACCTTAATAAAAGAGATGAACTTTGGCATTATTTAAAGGTCAAAAACAAGACAGTCTATCGTATTATTACACATCGCAAACTTGGACTTCCTCTTCAGTCTAAGAATAGAGCCGGTCGCAAGATTATTGTTTGGGGATATTATTTTTTCAACCGCATTTATGGTTTCAACTAGATTTTGAAGAGTAAAGCATTAAATATTATAGTATTAAATATCACAGGGTCCCTCATATTTGAGGGACCCTGTGATATAATACAATATTCTATATTAATCTTCTATTTTATGTAATGGCTTATTTGCTTTTGCCGCCTCTAAAGCTTGCTGTTCTTCCTCTGACAAAATCACAAATGCCTCTCCATTTACAACTTCTTTTGCATACGTATAGCATCCATCTTTTGTACTGTGCATCGAGTTTATAATAAAACCATTATTGTCCTCTGTCAGCAGTACCAATACAAAGCTTAACTTTCCACCAATTTCCTTGAAAGCATCATACTTTACTAATCCAATTTTCTGGTATGCTGTAGTCAATTGTTTTGTAATTTTTATTATATGTCCATTAATATTTTTAACATCATCCTGCAATTGATCAATCGCTTCAAACTTATCGGAAAATGCCTTTTCCAATGATCTGCCATTTTCTCCTTCCATAAACTGTTTATATTTTTTCCGTAGCAAATGGTTTCTGACCATCATTACAATTATCATGATCAATAGTAATAATACTACACCTGCTAAACCAATTACAACATATCCTATATCAATACCATATTGTTCAAATAAGTACATTTATTTTTCCTCCATTACTTTTGTGTGATAGCCTCAATAATTCTGTCAAAATCATCAGCAGAATAGTACTCGATTTCTATCTTTCCTTTTCCATTATTCTTTTGATTGATTTTGACTTTCGTACCAAGTTTATTTTTCAATTTTTCTTCATACTGCTCATAAATAATCTGTAATTGTTTATTTATTTCTACATCTTCTTTCTTGCTTGGCTTAGGTTCCTCTAACAATTTTTTGACCAGTTTTTCAGTTTCTCGAACTGTTAAATTTCCATCAAAAATTTGCAAAGCTGTTTCATATTGCAATTCTCCGTCTTTAATAGATAGCAATGCTCTGGCATGTCCGCTTTTTATCTTATCTTCAACAACCATTCTTCTTACACGCTCATCTAATTTTAAAAGGCGTAATGCATTTGTAATTGCAACTCGACTTTTTGACACTTTATCAGCGACTTCATCTTGTTTTAGTTTATATTCACTTATTAATCTCTGATATGCTTCTGCTTCTTCAATGGGATTCAAATCCTCTCTCTGAATATTCTCAATCAGAGCAATTTCCATAATTTCTTGGTCGGTATAGTCCTTAACAATTGCAGGAACTTTTTTTAATCCTGCTAATCTCGCAGCTCTCCATCGTCTTTCACCAGCAATAATCTGATAAAAACCCTTTTTACCTTCTTGAACAATAATTGGTTCAATCAAACCATGCTGTTTTATAGAATCTGCTAACTCTTGTAATGCATCTTCATTAAATTCTTTTCTTGGCTGATTTTCATTTGGCTCGACCTTATTGATGTCAATTTCATTCGTTTCTTTCAAAACTTCTTTGACAACTTCTTTGACAACCTTCTTTTCGTCTTTACCTGTCGAATGTTTTACTTCCGGTATTAAAACATCAATTCCTTTTCCTAATCCTCTAGCCATTTTTTCTCCATTTCTGCACTCTCTAAAATTTCTTTTAATCTTCATGTCAAGAGTACTGTTCATAAAGATTTCTGCAAAATGTTTCACGTGAAACATTTACTCCTCTTCTTTTCCTCGATTTATAACCTCATCTGCCAGACTTCTGTACCCATCTGCCCCCGCAGATTTTGGCTCATAAAGATTTATTGGAAGTCCATGACTTGGTGCTTCCGCCAATCTTACATTTCTTGGTATTATAGTTTTATAAATATTTTGATGAAGATTCTGTTTTACATTTTCAACTACCTGCAATGAAAGACAGGTTCTAGCATCATACATTGTAAAAACAACACCTTCTATTTCCAATTTATTATTAAGACGTTCCTTAACAAGCTCAATGGTATAGATTAGTTCACTCAATCCTTCTAATGCATAATATTCACACTGGATTGGAACAAGAACTGTATCTGCTGTTGTCATTGCATTAACAGTAAGTGTATTTAAGGAAGGGGGACAATCAATAATCACAAAATCATAATTATCACGAACTTTATCAACTTCTTTTTTTAAAATAAATTCGCGATCTTCAACTCCAATTAATTCAATTTCAGCGCCTGCCAAACTACGTTCAGACGCAATTACAGAAAGACCAGGGACAATTGAAGGAGTCATAGCCTCCCAAATTGTAGTTTCATTCGTCAACAACTGATAACTTGTATGTTCCACTGTTGATTTATCAATACCCAATCCACTAGTAGTATTTCCCTGCGGATCCATGTCAATTGTTAATACTCTCTTTCCTTTCTCTGCTAGACAAGCAGACAAATTAATTGCTGTCGTTGTTTTACCAACGCCACCTTTTTGATTTGATATTGCGATTACCCTTCCCATATATTCCTCCATAGTTTTACAATTGTATTGATCAAAGTGAGCATATCTACACTACTCCTTATTTTTCATAAGGACATTATCATACTTTGCATCACCAAATAACTGAACTGCCTAAGCAGTTTTCTTCGGTCTTAGAAAATGTTTCACGTGAAACATTTCACCATTTAAGTATATCATATTTTTCAAAAAAGAACCACTATCAAAGTGGTTCTTTTCTTGGTTTTCCACCTTGCCGAGGATACTTTTTTGCGCATTTGTTAATTTTATCATAAATAACAAATTTTCTATCCATATCCGTATTTGGCAATTGAAAATCAATAGAAATATTCAATTTACATCCTAATATTTTCATAGCATTTTGTGCACCGGATAATTCTTCTTCCACCTTACCGGATTTATATGAAATAAATTGACCACCAACTTTTAGGAATGGCGTACAGTATTCTAACAGAGTAGACATGTTAGCCACAGCCCTTGAAACAACATAATCAAATTTTTCACGATATTCTTCTTTACGTGATATTTCTTCAGCTCGTCCATGTATGGTAATAACATTACTCAAGTTACATAGATTGCACACTTCATTTAAAAAGTTAATTCGCTTATTCAAAGAATCCAATAATACAAACGAAGTCTGCGGATTCATAATAGCAAGAGGAATTCCTGGAAATCCTGCCCCTGTTCCAATATCAATAACTTTTTTTTCATCGAAATCAGTATACTTCATGATATATATACTATCAATGAAATGTTTCAACACAACATCCTCTTTTTCTATGATTGTCGTTAAATTCATTACTTTGTTTTTTTCCACCAAAAAACGATAGTAATCATCAAACTGTTGTAACTGTGTATCTGTTATATCAAGCTCTATTTTTTTACAATAATCACTTAATAAGTCAATCATATCATTCCTCATTTCTACTACAATATATTTATGGTAAATATTTCTTACAGTCGGTAAAAAATAATAAATCTATACAAGTACTAATTAACCATTACAGTTTTTTCTGATTGTAATGTTCCAGATAAATCAGTAAAACAGAAATATCTGCGGGAGAAACACCGGATATTCTCGATGCTTGACCAACTGATGTCGGACGAAGATCGTCCAGCTTCTGAACAGCCTCCTTACGAAGACTGTTTACTTGTGTATAATCAATATCCTCTGGAATTTTACGATTTTCCAATTTTTGATACTGTGCCACCTGTTTCTGTTGTCTTGTTATATATCCCTCATATTTCAAGGAAATATTTACCTGTTCACAGACATCCTCAGGTAAATTCTGTCTGTCTTCATCAATTGGTGCCAAAATATCATATGATAATTCCGGTCGCTTTAATAAATCAGCTAATGTGGAACCCGACTGTAATAACGTACTACCATATTGTTCTAATAATTTTTGAACTTCCTTTTTACCACCAATTGTAGTATGCTGCAATCGTTGTATTTCTTTTTCAATCATTTTCTCCTTGATCAATAATTTTTCATAGCGGCTATCGTCAATCAATCCGACCTCGTGACCAATTTTTGTTAATCGAAGATCTGCATTATCCTGACGCAAAAGTAAACGATATTCTGCTCTTGATGTCATCATACGATATGGCTCATTCGTTCCTTTTGTAATGAGGTCGTCAATTAAAACTCCGATATATGCCTGTGAACGATTTAAGATCAAAGGATCTTTTCCTTGTAATTTTCTTGCGGCATTAATTCCTGCAATAATACCCTGTGCACCAGCTTCTTCATAGCCAGAACTACCATTTGCCTGTCCCGCACTAAAAAATCCACTGATCTTTTTATATTCCAAGGATGCCTTTAACTGCGTTGGATTTATACAATCATACTCAATAGCATATGCATTTCTCACAATTGTTGCATGTTCCAATCCCGGTACAGAATGATACATCGCATATTGTACATCCTCGGGAAGAGAACTTGACATTCCGCCAACATACATTTCGTTTGTATAATTACCCTCCGGCTCCAGAAAAACCTGATGGCGTTTTTTATCTGCAAAACGAACTACTTTATCCTCAATTGATGGACAATATCTTGGTCCTGTCCCCTCAATATCCCCAGAGTAAAGTGGTGAACGATTTATATTATTACGTATGATATTATGTGTATTTTCATTGGTATAGGTCAGCCAACAAGATACCTGTTCTCGCTCTAATTCTTCCGGTGTATTTGTAAATGAAAAAGGTACCACTCTTTCACTTCCCTTTTGCTCTTCCATCTTTGAAAAATCTATTGTTCTTCCATCTACTCGCGCAGGTGTTCCTGTCTTAAAACGGCGAACTTCAATTCCAAGATCAATCAGATTTTGTGTCAGATGATTTGCTGCAGTTAAACCGTTTGGCCCGGTATATTGACTAACATCCCCATAAATACAACGTGCTCTCAAATATGTTCCCGTACACATTATAACAGCCTTACATGGATAAATAGCATCTGATGTTGTTTTAACTCCAACAACACATTTGTTTTCCACCAATATTTCTGCAACTTCTCCTTGTTTAATAACCAAATTATCTGTATTCTCTAGAACATGTCTCATGGAATTACTATATTCTTTTTTGTCTGCTTGTGCACGCAGTGAATGTACTGCAGGTCCCTTGGACATATTGAGCATCTTAGATTGTATGAATGTTCGATCAATATTTTTTCCCATCTCACCACCAAGTGCATCAATTTCTCGAACAAGATGTCCTTTCGAACTTCCTCCAATATTTGGATTACACGGCATCATTGCAATACTATCAACACTAACTGTAAATACCAATGTTTGCATTCCTAATCTTGCGGAGGCAAGTGCTGCTTCACAACCTGCATGTCCTGCACCAATAACAACAACATCGTACTCCTCGTATGTATATGACATAGTCCACTCCATTCTGCTAATTTATTGCTTAGCTTTCCTATTCAACCAATTTAAACCCACTATTTTCCCATACAAAATTCTTCAAAGATCTTATTTACCAAATCTTCCGTTGCTGTATCTCCATTAATCAATCCTAATTGTTGATAAGCTTCCATCAAATCAATAGTAAAAAAATCTTCCGGCATTCCATCCTTAATACTTTGTTCTACACGATGCAATGCATTCACTGCCTGCATAACAGCATTTTTGTGTCGAATACTTGTAAGACATATTTGATCGTTGAATTGCAGATCTCCCCGTTCAAACTTGTCCGTAATATATTGTTCTAATTGCTGCAATCCCTGTTTTGTCTCATTGGAAAATGCTATCGTATCCCATGAAAGTTTATCTTTCAAAAAAAGTTCGGATACTTTTGCTTTTAGGTCTGCTTTATTCAAAAGAATAATTCCTTTTTTCTGTGCGATCAATGGAAGAATCTGTTCATCTTCATCAGACCATTCTTCACTTCCATCAACCACAAATAGAATAAAATCAGCCTGCTCAATATATTGTTTTGCTCGATCAACACCAATTTTTTCAACTGTATCTTCCGTATTATGAATACCTGCAGTATCTATTAAATTAAGCATCAGTCCACCAAGCCGAACTGACTCCTGTAAAGCATCTCTTGTTGTTCCTGCAATATCTGTTACGATTGCACGATCTTCATCCAGCAAAATATTCATCAAAGAAGATTTTCCGGCATTTGGTTTTCCAACAATGACTGTATTAATCCCCTCGGATTTCATTCTACCATTTTCAAAACGATCCAATAATCTTTGCAAAGAAACAATCTGCTGCTCTGTTTTATCAAATAATTCATCAGAATATCCCGTCAGATCATAGTGTTCCGGATCATCCAAAGCACTTTCAATACGTCCCATCTCATATAAAATCTGTTCTCTGATCTGCTGAATATATTTTGATACAGACCCCTCCAACTGTTTTACAGCACTTTGTAATGCAAATTCATTTTTAGATGAAATCATTTTCATTACTGCTTCTGCCTGTGAAAGATCAATACGTCCATTCAAAAAAGCCCGTTTTGTAAACTCTCCCGGCTCTGCCAAAAAAGCACCTTTTTCTAATAAAAGCTGCATAACTCTCTGTAATATATAATTGCCACCATGGCAATTAATTTCAACAACATCCTCTCGCGTATAAGTTGCAGGCGCTTTCATAACAGAAACCATAACTTCATCTACAACCTCATTATTACCATCTATAATAAATCCATAATGAATGGTATGCGATTTCTGTTGTTGGAGATATGATTTATCTATCAATGCTTCATTTTCTTCGTTATTAAATTTTCCCGGATGAAAAATCGAATCAACAATCTTCATTGATTCTGATCCACTTACACGAATAATGCCAATCCCGCCACCTGCAGCACTAGCAATTCCAACAATTGTTTTTTCTTCCATTGCTGTCTCCTATTTGTCTTATTACAAAATGTGTAAATCTAAATCCACCTTTACATTATTTAAAAACTATTTCAATTGAAAAAGAAAGGAGCCAAACCAGCCCCTTTCCTCGATTCCTAATGCTATTATTCATTATCCTGAACATCTTCAGAAGAATCTTTCTCATACTCATCATATTTCTTCTGATAAGAATTATTATATTTTTTATGGTATCCTCCGTTATTTCTTTTTCCATAACGAGAATTGCCATAAGAATATTTTCCACGACGCTCGTAACCTGTATCCACACCCGGCTTCAATGTAATTACCACTTTGCGATATGGCTCATCTCCCTCGCTATGTGTTTCAACATATTTATCCTTCTGCAAAGCAGAATGAATAACTCGACGCTCATAAGGATTCATTGGCTCTAAATATACCGGTCTGTGAATTCTCTTAACTTTATGTGCCAAGTTGTGTGCTAAATTTTCCAGTGTTTCTTTTCTTCTTTCACGATAATTTTCAGTATCAAGCTTTACCTTCATATAATCTTCTGTATTACGATTAATAACTAAACTAACCAAATACTGAAGAGAATCTAAGGTAATTCCGCGCTTACCAATCAAAATACCCATCTCTTCACCAGAAAGATCAATGTTCATCTGATTTTCAACTTCATCGATTGTAATTTCAATGTTTACCTGCATTCCCATTGATTGGAACACCTTTTCCAAAAAATTAGAAGCGATAGCATCCAAAGAAAGTTTTACGCGAGCACGAATCTTTGCAGGTTTGCTGATCAATCCTAACAATCTGCTTGATCCTTCCTCAATTACTTCATATTCCAACTGATCACTTGATGTCTGCATAGATACAACTGCATTTGTTAATGCCTCATCAACTGTTTTTGCTGTAAACTCCTGCCACTCTGACATAATAAACCTCATTTCTGCACACTCTTTCACGTATCTTTTACTTCATGCCAAGTGTACGTAGACATAAAGTAAATTACTATTTGTTATCATTATTGTCTCTTGCAAGCATATTTGCATAAGAAGCAATACTTTCCTCTTTATATTTTTTATTTGTTTCCGGCCTTTTATAATCCTTATCTGCTAAAGATTTCTTCGGTCGGTTTACTTTCTTACGCTGCTGCGTTGTCTTTGTTGTAGTATTAATGTTGCTTGTACGCTGTTTTGTCACATCTGAGAAAGCAGTATTGGGATCAATCCCAAGTCTTTCATACTTTTTCTTTGCCTTTTCTGTATTTTTTGCAATAATTGCGTCCATATCAGTATGCTTAAAATATGCATCAATAGCCAATGTCTGCAATATACGAAATACATTGCCGGCAACCAAATAAATACCAACACCAATTGGGAACATAAAGCACATTACACCAGATACATATGGCATAACTTTATTCATCATATTCATGGATGCCATCGCAGTATTATCGGAATTCTGCGTCTGTGGTGTCGATGCCATACTAAGCTTCATGCTTATAATCTGAGTAATTACAGATAATATCGGGATCAATACACTGGCAGATAATGCTGCACCTCCGATAAATGGAACAACCGGCAGATCTGAGATATTAAGACCCAAAAAGGAATTAATATGAAATGCCTGACTTCCTACATCAGATACCATGTCAGCAATTGATGAAAATCCCTTGCTATTGCATGTATTCGCCAAACTATCCCATGCATCCTGATTAAACTGTCCTAACACATCTATATAATAGTTAAGTGCAGAACTCTTTGCACTAACTGCATTCTGAATAACATACGTCTTACTGTTTGTCATCTGACTCAGATCAGAAACGCTAATTCCTAACTTACGAACAGATTCAGCCACGTTTGTGTACATATTATATATTGGTGTTACATATGCCGGTATATTATATATAACGCGATACAAAGCAAAAAGAATAGGCATTGTGATCAACATTGGCAAGCATCCGCTTGCCGGGCTTACCCCATATTTTTGATATACAGCCTGTGTCTCCATTGACATCTTTTGCTGAGATGCCTGATCTTTTTTATTTTTATACTTTTGTTGAATTGCCATGATCTCCGGATTCATAATACTGGACATCTTAGCAAATTTCTGTTGTTTTAATACTAAAGGAAACATTAATAAGTTTACAATAAAAGTAAACAATATCATGCAAATTCCTACATTCTCAATTCCAAGTTTTGACATGAACAGATACAGCCATTCCAAAATCTGTCCAAGCATCCTAGCAATCGGTCCCAAAATGGATCCTTGATAGGTCGTCAATATAACATCAACCATTCTAATTAATCCTCCTGATTTAACAGGGCAAGCTACGGTACCGGATCATATCCACCTTTCGCAAACGGGTGGCATCTCAATATACGTTTTATACTCAAAAAACTCCCCTTCATAAAACCATACTTCTCTAATGCCTCTATTGCATATTGTGAACATGTTGGCGTATAGATACATGTAGGTCTTCCTTTCAAGGGAGATATTATCTTCCGGTATACCTTTATTAAAAAAATCAACGATTTTTTCATTCTAACATCATCTCACTACTATATTGTGCAGCTTCCCCAAATGTAATACAGCACTCTCAATTTCCTGGCATTTTCTGCCCTTTGCCGTATTTCTAGCTATTATAACAATATCATATCCATTCTCAAACTTCTCCACATTCAAACGGATACTTTCTCTTATCAACCTGGTAACCCTATGCCTTACAACACTGTTTCCAACTTTTTTACTGACTGTAATTCCGTATCTGTTTCTGTCCAGGTCATTCTTACGAACATACATAACTAAATACCTGTTGGCATAGGATTTTCCATGGCGATATGCTTTCAAAAAATCACTATTATTCTTAATTGATTCAAACACAATAATCCCTCTGCAAAAGCAAACTTAAAGTAAGGCTACTTTATAAGAAGAAAAGGTCACATAAATGCGACCTATGCAGATAACTTATGTCTTCCTTTTGCTCTTCTGCTTGCTAAAACCTTACGTCCGTTAGCTGTCTGCATTCTCTTTCTGAATCCATGAACTCTACTTCTGGATTTCTTCTTAGGCTGAAATGTCATCTTCATACTCAAAACACCTCCTTCTTCAAAATTAACACATCATGACTCAACAGGACTGTCCCTGAAAAATCACATACAAATAAAATGCATAAAACGCATACAGCCCATATTATAACGGTAAATGCCCATTTCGTCAAGCATATTCTAGCTATAACTCTAATTTTTCCTACAAACTGAAGTAAAAAGTTTGTTTGCTTGTTAATGAGCCTCAGATAAGAACAAATGAATCAAATTGTAAAATGTGAATTATTCCACTCATTATCCACAATATAATGCACATGTTAATAATGTGAATTTAAAATTCACATCACAATAAATTAAATTTTAATCTTATATAATAGGAAGAAACTCATTTCCATTTATTTTATTCTACACACGAAGTATCATTAATATACACATTATACAGCAATAGTATTTAAACGAAAAAATCCTTGAATTTTCATAGTTCTACATCAGTAGACAGAATGCATGTTCTGTATAAAGTTATAAACACACTATACACATTTTGTGAATAACTTTTTGTTTTGTCCTAATTCAATTCACAGTTATTAACAAAGTTATTCACATTATCCACTTTTTAATATAAAAATAACGTAAAATAGGGGCTTTTAACAGTTTTACACAGTTATTAACAAATTTTGTGGATAACACACTAATAACTGTGGATATTATACTTTTTCATTTTATCCACAATTATTCACAAAAGGCTATTCTTATTATTGACATCAAATTACGATGAAATTGTCTTCAATGATAATTTATTTATGTGCGAAGTTTGCTTTATAACCCATCTTAGAACTTGTAATTTTCCCTTATTTGATATAAAATAATGTTATATGGTGCAAAATAGGCTTTTTCTCCGAAAAATGGCTGTATAAGCCTTATAATGCATTTATATAAGTAATGATTATTGTTGGAAAAGAGGGAAGTTACTGTGAAAAACGAACTTTACGAAAAATGGGATGATATTTTAGAAAATATGAAGACGGAATTTGAGATATCTGCTCCTATCTATCGCACTTTCGTTAAAACCTTAAGCATTTACCATGTGGAGGGTAATAAGCTTACTGTTTTGATCGATGACGTAAAGATTGGAAACAGTAAATCCTTCGTTGAACAGAGATATTCGCTGTTTTTAGCAATCTCGATTGAAGAGTTTACTGGGATTCAATATGATATTTCTTTCGTATCACGTTCAGAATTAGGTCAGCAAAAAGCTGATGATTCTGAACAGAAAGAAAAGAAGCATAATAATCCAACGATCAATTCCAAATATACGTTTGACACCTTTGTCGTTGGTGATAACAACGATTATGCACACGCAGCAGCATTAAAAGTTGCTGAAGAGCCTGGTGACACATACAATCCGCTTTACATTTATGGTGGACCGGGACTTGGCAAAACGCATCTTATGCATGCAATTGCTAATTATATTCAAGAACACGATGCAAGTAAAAAGGTTATATACGTAACCAGTGAAACCTTTACAAATGACATTGTCGATGCTGTCCGTGACAGCCATCATAATGAACATACAATGACAAAGCAGGAATTTCGCAATAAATACCGCAACGTTGATGTTCTATTGATCGACGATATTCAATTTATTATAGGTAAGGAATCTACTCAGTTGGAATTTTTCCATACCTTTAATCATTTATATGAATCGCAGAAGCAGATCATTATCTCCTCAGATAAACATCCTTCTACGATGACAACATTAGAAGAGAGACTTCGTTCCCGTTTCGAAATGGGGCTGACTGTAGATATTAAGGCTCCTACCTACGAAACGAGGATGGCTATTTTAAGAAAAAAAGTTGCTGAAGAAAATATAAATATTGATGATTCTATTCTCGATTATATTGCCAGCAACATTATTTCCAATATTCGAGAGCTACAGGGAGCAATTAATAAAGTGCTATCCTTCTCAGATTTTTGTAATACAGAAATCACCTTGGAATCTGCTAAAAAAGCATTGGTAGACATTATCAACCCTAATATGAAGCGGCAGATTACCATTGATTATATTATGGAGACTGTAGCAGATCATTTTCATATTACAATGAAAGATCTCCTCTCCTCCAAAAGAAACTCCAATATTGTTTATCCAAGACATATTTGTATGTATCTGTGCCGGCAATTGACAAATAGCACATACGAAGAGATTGGAAGCAAAATTGGTAATCGTCATCACTCAACTATTCTTCATGGGGAAGAAATCATCAAAAAGAAATTAGATGAGGGTGATGAAGAGTCTATCAAGACGATTGATGTTTTGACCAAAAAGATCGATCCTCAATAACAAGTAACATTATAATAGGTAGAAACACCGTTTTCTTTCCTATCGTTTTGTTCCGATAATAGCTTATTCTCTGTGAATATGTGGATATATTATTGACATATCGACATTTTTTGTGAATAAAGCATAAGCTCGATTTAGCAGCAAATTTTCGGATTGTGTATAAAAGAATGGTTTTTCACAGAAATCAGAAACTTATTTATGAACTTGTCCTAAAGCTTCGATTCAATGATTTCTAAGGCTAAAACCACTTTTCCTCAAATCCACAACCCCTACTACTGCTACTACTGAAAAATATTTAAATATTATTTATTTATTTTTCTCTGATTTTTGAAAGGAGTTATAAACATGCATATCATATGTGACAAATCCAAACTCATTGAGGGAATGAATATTGTTATGAAAGCAATTCCCGGTAAAACTACAATGATGATTTTGGAATGTGTAGTTATAGAAGTAAAAGATAATCAGATCAAATTGATTGCTAATGATCTTCAACTGGGAATTGAAACTTTGATTGATGGTGAGATTAAGCAGGAAGGATCTGTTGCAGTTGGAGCTAAGGTATTTTTTGAAATTATACGTAAACTCCCATCCGACAATGTATCCATCACGGTAGATGAAGACTATCATATGAATATTAGTTGTGGTAAGGCAAAATTCAATATTATGGCAAAAGCAACGGACGAATTTCCGTATCTGCCTAATATTGTCAAAGATAAAAACGTAAATATCTCTCAATTTACACTCAAAGATATTATCCGTCAGACTGTGTTTTCTATTTCTGATAATGAAAATGCGAAAGTCATGACTGGTGAGTTATTTGAGATTCACGACTCTGAGTTGAAAGTTGTATCCTTAGATGGACATCGTATTTCTATTCGTAAAGTAAAATTGAATCAGTCCTATGATGATGTTAGTGTTATCATTCCGGGTAAGACGTTGATCGAAATCAGTAAGATCATCAACGGTGGAATGGACGATGAGGTTTCTATTTTCTTTACAGATAAACATGTATTGTTTGAATTTGAAGATACGATCGTTTTGTCTCGTCTTATCGAAGGAGAATATTATAAAATTGACAAGATGCTCTCCACGGACTACGAGACGAAAGTAACCGTAAATAAGAGGGAAATGTTAGAATGCATTGATAGATCTACGCTTCTTTTGAAAGAATCCGACAAAAAACCGGTTATTATTGATGTTCAGGATGATTATATGAAATTTGCCATGAATTCAGCAATCGGTTCGATGGATGAGGATATTGATGCTTCAAAAGAAGGAAAAGATATTTTGATTGGTTTCAATCCTCGCTTTCTCATGGATGCACTGCGTGTTATTGATGAAGACGAGATTACAATGTATATGATCAATCCAAAAGCACCATGTTTCATTAGAGACCAGGAGGAAACCTATATTTACTTAATCCTTCCTGTCAACTTTAATGTGTGATAATAAGGAGGAATGCTTAAATGGAGGCAATTGAGATCAGTGATGAATTTATTAAACTTGGTCAGGCTTTGAAGCTGGCTGGATTAGTATCCTCTGGTGTAGAAGCTAAAATTGTGATTCAAAATGGTGAAGTTACTGTAAATGGGGAGGTTGATACAAGACGCGGACGTAAATTGTATCCGCAGGATAATTTTTGCTATCAAGGGCAGGAAGTTACAGTAATAGGTGAATCATAATGAAATTAGAATCCATTGAGGTGGGTAATTTTAGAAATTATGAAAATGCCAAGTTGGAATTTCATCCAAAGACCAATATTCTTTATGGGGATAATGCGCAAGGAAAGACAAATATATTAGAGTCTATCTATGTTTGTGCAACGACTAATTCTCACAAAGGAAGCAAAGATAAGGAATTAATAAGGTTTGGTGAAGATGAAGCGCACATACGTATGTTTCTCACTAAACGAGAAATGACTCATAAGATTGATATGCATTTGAGAAAGAGCAAAGGAAAAGGAATTGCTATTGATGGTGTTCCGATCAAACGCTCTAGTGAATTAATGGGTCTTGCACATGTTATATTTTTTTCTCCGGAGGATTTAAAGATTATAAAAAATGGTCCGTCCGAGAGAAGAAGATTTGTAAATATGGAATTGTGTCAGTTAGATCCTTTGTATTTGTATGATCTGGCTGAATACAATAAGGTGCTTATGCAGCGTAATAAACTGCTAAAGCAGATATCCTTTTCGCCATCTTTGGAAAGTACTTTGTCCATATGGGATGAGAAATTGATCGAGTATGGAGAAAAAATCATTGTAAGACGGCAGCAATTTGTGGATGAATTAGATAAAATTGTTCTTCAAGTTGCAAAAAATCTTACTGGAGAGAAGGAAATTATAAAAACATTGTATGAACCGGATGTCTCTGCAGGAAACTTTGAGAAAGCTCTAGCTGAATCAAAGGAAAGAGACATGAAGTTTTGTTCTACAAATGTCGGACCACATCGTGATGATCTGTGTTTTATGAATGGAGAATTGGACCTGCGCAAGTTTGGTTCTCAGGGACAACAGAGAACTTGTGCATTGGCATTAAAACTTGCAGAAATTGAAATTGTAAAAAAATCATCACAAGATTGTCCAATATTATTATTAGACGATGTTTTGTCTGAACTCGATAGAAATAGGCAAAACTATTTGTTAGATAGTATTCATGACATACAAACCATAATCACCTGCACCGGTTTGGAAGAGTTTATTGATAGCCGTTTAACGCTTGACAGGGTTTTCCGAGTGAAAGAGGGAACAGTGACATTGGAAACAAGGTAAAGAAATGGAGAAAACTATGGGAACAGAAGTGAAAAATGAATATGGAGCGGATCAAATTCAGATTTTGGAAGGTCTGGAAGCAGTACGTAAAAGACCGGGAATGTATATTGGAAGTACGTCTACCCGTGGTTTGCATCATCTCGTTTATGAGATCGTTGATAATGCGGTCGATGAGGCTTTAGCCGGATATTGTACAGAAATTGAAGTGACGATCAATAAGGATAATTCCATTAAAGTTATTGATAATGGACGTGGTATCCCGGTAGGTATCAATCACAAAGCAGGTCTGCCTGCGGTTGAGGTCGTATTTACGATCCTTCATGCCGGTGGTAAATTCGGTGGTGGGGGATACAAGGTATCCGGTGGATTGCATGGTGTTGGTGCTTCGGTTGTAAATGCGCTTTCGGAGTGGCTGGAAGTTACTATTCATCAAAATGGCAAGATGTATCGTCAAAGATATGAACGCGGAAAAGTAATGTATCCACTGAAAGAAATTGGAGAGACAGATCATACCGGTACAGAAGTTGTATTTTTGCCGGATAAAGAAATTTTTGAAGAAACAGTATTTGATTATGATACACTACGTCAAAGACTTAGAGAAATGGCATTTTTGACAAAAGGATTAAAGATTATTTTGATTGACCGTCGTTTGGAAGAACCAAAGATTCGTTCGTTCCACTATGAGGGTGGTATCAAAGAATATGTGTCTTATTTGAATAAACAAAAAGATGCTTTGTATGAAGATGTTATTTATTGTGAGGGACAGAGAAATGATATTTATGTTGAAGTTGCAATGCAGCACAACAGCTCTTATCAAGAAGGAACTTACAGCTTTGTAAATAATATAACGACGCCGGAAGGTGGAACACATTTAACAGGTTTTAGAAATGCATTAACTAAGACGTTTAATGATTATGCAAAGAAAAATAAAATTCTGAAAGATAGCGATGCAAACTTAGCGGGTGAAGATATTCGTGAAGGATTATCAGCTATTATCAGTATTAAAATATCAGAACCGCAGTTTGAGGGACAGACAAAGCAGAAATTAGGTAATAGTGAGGCAAGAGGTGCCGTTGAATCGGTGGTAACCGAGCAGCTTACTTATTTCTTAGAGCAGAATCCTGCAATCGCTAAGATTATTTGTGAAAAAGCTGTCGTTGCACAGCGTGCCAGAGATGCAGCACGTAAAGCCAGAGATCTCACAAGAAGAAAAACTGCCCTTGAGGGAAGTGCTCTTCCCGGTAAATTGGCAGATTGCAGTGATAAAGATCCGAAAAACTGTGAGATTTACATCGTAGAGGGTGATTCTGCAGGTGGAAGTGCCAAAACTGCAAGAAATAGAGCAACTCAGGCGATTCTTCCGTTGCGTGGTAAAATTTTGAATGTAGAAAAATCACGCTTGGATAAAATTTTGGTCAATAATGAGATTAAAGCAATGATAACTGCATTTGGTACAGGAATCGGCGATGATTTTGATATTAGTAAGCTTCGTTACGATAAGATTGTCATTATGACAGATGCCGATGTAGATGGTGCACATATTGCAACATTGATGCTGACATTTTTATATCGATTTATGCCGGAGCTGATCAGACAAGGACATGTTTATCTGGCGCAGCCGCCATTGTATAAAGTCGAAAAAAATAAAATGATTCGTTATGCTTATGATGATAATGAATTGAATGAAATTTTGACAGAGATTGGACGAGACGGCAACAACAAGATTCAACGTTACAAAGGTCTTGGTGAGATGGATGCAGAACAGCTTTGGGATACTACGATGGATCCGGAAAAACGTATTTTGCTCCGTGTTAATATTGGAGATAATTCGGAAGCGGAAATTGATCTGACGTTCAATACACTTATGGGAGATAAAGTGGAACCGCGTCGTGAATTTATTGAAGCAAATGCAAAATATGTGAAGAATTTAGATATTTAATGGTTGAGTAAGTATTGGAGGACAAGATGGACGAAAATATTTTTGATAAGATTCATGAAGTGGATCTAAAAGAGAAAATGGAAACGTCATACATTGATTATGCCATGTCTGTTATTGCTGCAAGAGCTTTGCCAGATGTAAGAGATGGTCTAAAACCTGTACAAAGACGTATTCTGTATGCAATGGATGAGTTGAATAATGGACCGGATAAGCCTCACCGTAAATGTGCACGTATCGTTGGTGATACAATGGGTAAATATCATCCACATGGTGATAGCTCTATTTATGGTGCATTGGTAAATATGGCACAGGATTGGTCAACCAGATATCCTTTGGTAGACGGCCATGGTAACTTTGGATCTGTCGATGGCGACGGAGCAGCCGCAATGCGTTATACAGAGGCAAGATTAAGCAGAATTTCTGTTGAAATGCTTGCAGATATTGGCAAGGATACAGTTGACTTTATTCCAAACTTTGATGAAACGGAAAAAGAGCCGACAGTATTACCATCCAGATATCCAAATCTATTGGTGAATGGTACTTCCGGAATTGCCGTAGGTATGGCAACTAACATTCCACCACACAATTTGCGTGAAGTGATCAATGCCGTTGTACAGATTATTGATGATATCAAGGAAGATAAAGAAACAACCATTGAAGAGATTATGCAGATCATTAAGGGACCGGATTTTCCAACAGGTGCACAGATTCTTGGTACACGTGGTATTGAGGAGGCATATCGTACCGGTCGTGGTAAAATTCGTGTCCGTGCCGTGACAGAAATTGAGCCTATGGATAACGGCAAAAATAGGATCGTAGTAACGGAATTGCCGTATTTGGTCAATAAAGCACGTTTGATCGAGAAAATTTCAGAATTACATAGAGATAAAAAAGTAGATGGTATTACGGATCTTCGTGACGAGACAAGTCGTGAGGGAATGCGTGTATGTATAGAACTTCGCCGCGATGTTAATCCAAATATTGTATTGAACCAATTGTATAAACATACGCAATTGCAGGACACATTCGGTGTCATAATGTTAGCTCTTGTTAACAATGAGCCGGTTGTTATGAATATTATGCAGATGCTTCAGTATTATCTGAAACATCAGGAAGAAGTAGTTACTCGTCGTACAAAATATGATCTGAATAAAGCAGAAGAAAGAGCACACATTTTAGAAGGTTTGCTGATCGCTTTAGATCATATTGATGAAGTAATTAAAATCATTCGTGCATCCAAGAATACTGCGGAAGCTAAAAATTCATTGATAGAACGCTTTGAACTTACTGATGCGCAGGCACAGGCAATCGTTGATATGCGTTTGCGTGCTCTGACCGGTTTGGAAAGAGAAAAGATTGAAAATGAATATGCAGAATTGCAAAAGAAGATTGAAGAATATAAAGCAATCCTTGCAGATCGAAAGGTATTATTGGGAGTGATCAAAGAAGAGATTATTTTGATCCGCGATAAATATGGTGACGAGCGTAGAACATCAATCGGTTATGATGAGTATGACATTTCCATGGAAGACATGATTCCACATGAAAATACGATCATAACAATGACAAAGCTTGGATACATCAAGCGCATGACCGTTGATAATTTTAAGAGTCAGCATCGTGGTGGCAAAGGAATTAAGGGAATGCAGACGATTGAAGATGATTATATCGATGATATGATCATGACAACGACGCATCATTATATCATGTTCTTTACCAATACGGGACGCGTTTATCGAATTAAGGCTTATGAAATACCAGAGTCAAGTCGTACAGCAAGAGGAACTGCTATTATCAATCTGCTGCAGCTTATGCCTGGAGAGAAGATCACAGCGGTCATTCCTTTCAAAGAATACGAAGAAGATAAATATTTGTTCATGGTTACGAAGCGCGGTATTGCTAAAAAGACACCGATATTAGAATATTTTAATATCCGTAAATCAGGACTGCAGGCAATCAATCTTCGTGATGATGACGAGTTGATTGAAGTTAAGATCACAGATAACAAGAAGGATATTATCATGGTAACAAAGCATGGACAGTGTATTCGTTTCCATGAAAAAGATGTCAGAACTACCGGCAGAAATTCTATGGGCGTTATTGGTATGAACTTGTCTTACGATGATGAAGTTGTAGCAATGCAGTTAAATACACAGGGAACACAGTTGTTACTGGTATCTGAGTATGGAATGGGCAAATGTACCAACATTGAAGAATTTACACCTCAGCATCGTGGCGGTAAAGGAATTAAGTGTTATAAGATTACCGAAAAAACCGGTAATGTTGTTGCTGCAAAGGCAGTAAATAGTGATAACGAAGTAATGCTTATTACAACAGAGGGAATCATTATTCAGATCATGGTGGATGAGATTTCTATCTTGGGACGAATCACATCAGGAGTCAAACTGATCGATCTGGATCCGAATAAGGAAATTGTTGTAGCAAGTATTACAAAGGTTAGAGATGTTATCCCAGAGGATATAAATTAATACCGAAGCAACGATAATAGTTGGTCCGGCAGTAATGTCGGACCAAAAGTGTTTAGAAATGAGGAGAGTTATGAGAACAATTACAACAGACACTATTATTCAAAACATCAAGGAAATGTGTATTGAAGCAAATTATTCTTTAACGTCGGATGTAAAAGATAAATTATATCAGGCAGCAGAAGAAGAAAATTCTCCCTTGGGCAGACAGATCCTTTCGCAGTTGAAAGAAAATTTACAGATTGCGAAAGATGATGAAATACCGATTTGTCAGGACACAGGTATGGCAGTTGTATTTTTAAGAATAGGACAGGATGTTCATATTGAAGGTCAAAATCTTGAGGATGCTGTAAACGAAGGAATCCGGCAAGGTTATATAGAAGGATATTTAAGAAAGTCAGTTGTATCGGATCCTATTTTGCGTGAAAATACCAAAGACAATACGCCGGGTGTTATTCATTATGAGATCATAGCAGGTGAAAATATCGAAATCACGGTAGCTCCGAAAGGATTTGGCAGTGAAAACATGAGTCGTGTGTGTATGCTTAAACCGGCAGATGGAATTGAAGGTGTTAAAAATGCTGTTATTGAGACAGTTAAAATAGCAGGTCCAAACGCATGTCCACCGGTAGTAGTTGGTGTCGGAGTAGGCGGTACATTTGAAAAATGTGCTATTTTAGCCAAAAAAGCATTAACAAGAGATTTAAATACACATAATGAAATTTCATATGTTGCAGATTTAGAAAAAGAATTATTAGAAAAAATTAATAAACTTGAAATTGGACCGGGTGGTTTAGGTGGAAAAATGACAGCGTTGGGTGTTAATGTTGAAGTATATCCAACACACATTGCCGGTCTTCCGGTTGCGATTAATATGTGTTGTCATGTTAACAGACATGTTCATCGCATCATATGATGAGTCAAAAGTTATGAGAGAGATAAAGTTTGCAGGCTGAGAAAGGAATGTAGGATTATTATGGAAAAATATATCAATACACCAATTGATGATAAAATTGTTTCCGAGTTAAAAGCCGGAGATTATGTATATTTAACAGGAACCGTATATACTGCTCGAGATGCTGCACACAAGAGACTTTATGAAGCATTGCAGCGTGGAGAAGATATTCCGTTAGAGCTTCAGAATAATATTATATATTATTTAGGGCCATCTCCTGCCAGAGAAGGTCAGGTTATTGGATCTGCCGGTCCGACAACGAGCAGCCGCATGGATAAATACACACCATTATTGCTTGAAAAAGGACTTAAAGGTATGATCGGTAAAGGAAAAAGATCCGATGAAGTAATTGAGTCCATGCACAAAAATCACGCAGTATATTTTGCGGCAATTGGAGGAGCAGGAGCTCTATTATCCAAATGCATAAAAAAATCAGAAGTAATAGCTTACGAAGATCTTGGAACGGAGGCAATTCGTAAATTGGAGGTAGAAAATTTACCAATCATTGTAGTAATTGATGATGAAAAAACTAACTTGTATAATAGATAGTAACCATGTATAATAAAAACAAGTTGAGATTCTAAATTTAACATCTGTTGATATAATAAAAAGGGAAGGTTTTACTGTGGAGTGCATGCTGCAGTTGCTTTCGCTTTTTGGTTATATACAATTTTTTAGCATACTTTTATGGGGAGGAAAGTTGCTTAATACAAATAGAAAGGGGGACGTAGCAAAAACAGTGGTTCTTTAGTATACAGGGTGCGAAAAATGTTTATTAAAGAAAGGGGATCAACAAGATGAAGAGAAACAAAAGAATAATGGCAATCATTATGACCATTGCTATGGTTCTGACATCGGCAAATCTGCCTCAGATCAGTATCAAAGCAAAGGCAGCAGTGACACCACCGGCAGAAAATATGAAGGATACAAGCATATTGACGGTAAAGGGAGATGATTTATCATCCAATTTAGGAAATCATGTATCAGGAGAGGCTTATAATGGATATCTCCAGTCTATGACAAAAGATTCAGCGAATGCGGATTATTACAAAATTACATTTAAGGTAGCAGAGGGAACAGCAGAGGATACAAAGATTGTGACATTCCAGCCATATGATACTTCATATCAAGGCTGGCAGGATAACATTATCAAATTATCCGATGCACAGTATGATGAAGAGAACGCGCAGTATGTTGCTTATATCAGTGGTGACAAGATTCGTGATTCTTATACGACAGGCGGCAAATTTAATGGTATTAATGTCAGCTTTTGTCAGGCAGAGCCGGCAATTACATTAACCGGTCTTTATACCAGCAAAGTGGTAGATCCGAATGCGACACCTTCTCCTGAAGAAGTAAGATGGGAAGAAGAGCAGAAAGTTGTTGTATGGGGTGATGATTCTAAGACAACATACGGACACGAGATTATGCAGGATGTCAGTGTACAGGATATTGTTGCAGGTCTTGGCGATGCAGGAAGCAAATTTGCATTCAGAAAAGTAAAAGGACAGAAAGTAACAGTATATATTAAAGTGACAAAATGTTCCAGATACTCACGTATTAAGATCAGTGGTGGTAATCTTGCAGCCAACAGTGTTACTTCCAACAAAGAATTGATCGGTGTTGACAATACGACCAATATGAAAGAAAACGGTGGCAGCGGTTACAAAAATAGTGCACATTTTCTTCATGCCGGATGGGGAACTACAGGTGGTTATGGTTCCGGTATGGGACAAAAAGAAAGTGCTATTTACAAATTTGCAGATTCTAGTGTAAAAACAGGAACGGAAGAATCTGCAGGTGTTCGTCTGAGAAGAATGACTACAGATGTAGAAGCATATATTTGTGGAATTAAGTTTGGTTCTGTAGGATCCGTTACAGTATCTCAGCCGGATGCAGATGGAAAAGTAACATTCAAAGAAGGATTTGATGCTTCTAATGTTGAATCTTGGAACAAAGATGATACTGACGTAGAGCCAAAGCCGGAACCGGAACTTCGCGCTGATGAAGCAAAGGCAATCCAGACCATCATTGATACCTTCAAAGGTTACAAACAGTCTGAAATCTTAGATGAAACAGTTTGGAATACAATTAAGAGTGATATCAAAGATGCAGAAGCATTAGTAGCAGATGAGACATCTCTTTCTAAAGATATCAAGGCTTTAAGAAAACAGATGGAATCTTATAATGCGACGGTAACTGAGGAAATTGACCGTACCGCTACAAGAAATGGTTTGAAAGAGTCTATTGACTATTGCAAGTCATTGAAAGAAGGAGATTATTCTAACAAAGATACATTTGCGAAACTTGCAGATGCTATTACGACAGCAGAAAAAGCATATACTAATGTTTCAGACACAAGATTAAATTATAAAGCAGCAAGAGATACTTTGGAAAAAGTACGTGTTGCTTTGACAAAGAATGTTTCCACGGAAAGTAGTAATCCGAAAACCTTCCGTATTCTTGATAAGAAAACGGTAATCAAAGAAATGGGTGCCGGTATCAACTTAGGTAATACAATGGATGGAGGATTATATGATTCTTCAGAAACAGGATGGCAGGCATATAAGACAACCAAGGATTATATCAAAGCACTTCATGATGCAGGATACAATACAGTTCGTATTCCGGTAACTTGGGGATCACATATTAACGATGATTATACAATTGACGAAGCATGGATCAATCGTGTACAGGAGATTGTAGATTATTGTGTAGATCAGGATATGTACGCAATTGTTAATATCCATCATGATGGTGCAGCTAACCATGATGATCGTGGTAACAATACTCCAGCATGCTGGTTGGACACATATTCTCAAAATATTGAAAAGGTATATCAGAAATATGAGGGAGTATGGAATACTATTGCAAACCGCTTTAAGGATTACGATGAGCATGTAATCTTTGAGAGCATGAACGAGGTTACAGATGCACATGGAACAGCAACAAACGAAGACGATGCAGTGTTAAACGCATTGAATCAGTTGTTCATTAACACAGTACGTGCAACAGGATCTAATAATACAAAGCGCTGGTTAGCAATTACCGGACGTTTTGCAACAACAGCTGCTATTACAACAATGCCGGAGGACACATTGGCAGATAGCGGTGATCTTGGAACAACAAGATTAATGTTTGCAGTTCATATTTACAAATCTAATAACAATGTTAGATGGAGTTATGATGATTTGAAACAGTGGCAGAGTTCTATGAGTTCCAGCTACAAAAATGTTGGAAATCTTGATTCAAATATGCCGATTTATGTTGGTGAATATGGTGTTAGAACCAAAGCACAGAACGGATCTGCTACAGGCTATAACAATGCAGAGAGAGCGCTGAATTATGAAATGTGTGCAGCAATCGCAGACTTTTATAATGCAGTTCCGGTTGTATGGGATCAGGGAACAGGTAACTATTTAGGCGTTGAGACAGAGCAGGGTCTATTCACGGACTGGAACAGACCGGAGTTAAAACCGGTATATGACGATGTTGTACACGGAACGATCCGTGGAACATTGGAAGCAGGAAAGAGCACTGATCTTTCCGAAAGAATGTCTGCGATTTATACAAGTTATGGTCATGCAACGACATCAGACAATAGCGTTTCTAAAGATCCTGAGATCGAGAAAGCTACAGATATTGCGTTGAGTGATACAAAGGTAGAAATCAAAGCAGGCGAGAGAAAAACAATTACTGCAACACCAGACTCTTCTAGAGACATTGTTCTTTGGAGCACAGCCGATGATACAGTAGCAACAGTTTATGATGGAGTGATCCATGCAAAAGCAGGCGGTGTAACAACAGTATATGCTAAGTCACAGTCTGGATCTGTAGAAAAGGCAATTCAGGTAATTGTACAGTCTACAGGTGAAGAAACAGCAACAGCGATCAAAACAGAAAAAGCTTACTATGAGATGACAGAGGGTGACACATTAACATTAAATGCGTCATTAACACCAGCTGACAGCAAAGATGCTATTACATACACATCTTCTAATACATCTATCGCAACAGTAAGCAGCTCTGGTAAAGTAACCGCAGAAAATGCAGGAAAGACATACATTATTGTTAAAGCAGCAAGTGGTGTAAGTACAATTGTTGCTATCAAAGTTAATAAGAAGTCTTCCAGCGGTACAGTAAATGTAACATTAAATGCACTATTTGCTAACGGATTAACAGAAAAGAGTGAGCCGGTAACAATGAATGGTGATGGACAGTATACTTTAACATTTGATTTGGATAAAGATCTGTCAGACGATGGCGTAAAAGCCGGAATTACCAAGTTAGAAGATCTCACTGCAATCTATATCCGTGATACAAACACATTGAAACCGGTCGTTTCAGCAGCATCGATTCGTTATGATAAGATCACTGTAAATGACAAAGAACTTACCTTAAAGAAACTGGATTCTATGGATGCAGACGGATTCAAGAATTTGCTGAAAGACAACGGACAGCTTGATTCTAATGATCCGATCAATGGATGGGATGGTTGCGCAGTAGAAGAAGTATCCATCAATTCCAGCAAGCACAGTGTAAGTTTTACAGGTGTAGATAACCCAACAAAGATCTCTGTAACATTTACCATTAAGGGAATGAAATTCTTCCCAGGTAAAGAAAAAGAGAAAGAGGCTACAAAGATGGAATCTGTTACGGCAAATAAGATTGTTATGCCGGAAATTGGATCAAGTACAGAAATCGAATTAAATATGACTCCGGTTACAACAGATTCAGAAGTGACGTTCTATTCAACAGATAGTGCTGTAGCGGTAGTTGATAATGCAGCACATACGGTAGATGCAGACGGAAAGATAAAAGTTAATGTAACAGCCGTAGGCAAAGGAACAACTACAATTGTCGGCATCACTGAAAATGGACTTAAGGTATTCTATACGGTAGGTGTAGGCGATATGTCTGCTGATGATTTAGCAGAGCCACAGGATCCAACACCAAGTGGATTAGATGGCAGTGAACCAGAACCAACGCCGACAGTAGAGCCAACGCCAACGCCGACAGTAGAGCCAACAGCAACGCCGACAGTAGAGCCAACAGTAACGCCGACAGTAGAGCCAACAGCAACTCCAACCAACAAACCTGCAGAACCGACATCACCTGCAAATGGAGCTAAAGACCAGAAGATTACAGCACCGGCTAAACTGACGAAAGCAATCGGCAGCAAAGCATTTGCAATTAAAGCAAAGACGGATGGAAATGGTAAATTGACATATAAGTCATCCAATACTAAAGTAGCAGCGATTAACGCTAAAGGTGTTATCAAAGTAAAAGCATATGGAACAACAAATATTGTAATCAATGCAGCAGCAACGAATAATTACAAAGCTGCGCAGAAAGTATGCAAATTAACAGTAACACCAAAGGCTGTTAAAGTTACTAAAGTGACAAGAGCAAAATCCGGCAAGAAGATTTCTTTGAAATGGAAGAAAGACAAGACAGTCAAAGGATATCAGGTTACATACTCTACAGATAAGAAGTTCAAGAAGGGAGTAAAGAAAGTAACTGTTAAAAAGGCTAAGACTGTAAAGAAGACTATATCAAAGGGAATCAAGGCAAAGAAGAAATGCTATGTAAAAGTACGTTCTTATGTCAAAGCTGGCGGAAAGACAATCTATGGACCATATTCAAAGGTTCGCAAGGTATCTGCAAAATAATTAGTCATATCATGATGATAAAATTGCAGATATAATAAGAAGAGGCATGGTTTTATGTAAACATAGAATTATGCCTCTTTTGTTATCCTAAAATTAGAGGGCTAACAATCTAAAACCATTTATAGCATTTATCAGAAAATATAGTTCTATAAAAATAGTGTTTCAACATTTTATTTACGAAAACTACCCATACCGGAAGTAACTGTAAAAACCATATATTGCATATTTGTGCGTGCACAAGCGCACTTTACCCTTATTTACACTTACATCATAATATAAAATGAAAAAGAAAAACATCTATATATTGTAGTAGAGAATGAAAATTATAAATAGATATAGAATAAAGAATAAATTTGTAAAAAAATGCAATAAAATTCAAAAATATTGTTGACATAATGGCAACAAATTGATATACTAATTCTTGCTGACGGTAAAGAAAACGTCGTGAGGAGAAATACTCAAGAGGCTGAAGAGGCGCCCCTGCTAAGGGTGTAGGTCGGGCAACCGGCGCGAGGGTTCAAATCCCTCCTGCTCCGTTGACAGAAAGAAAAAGACAGTCAGAATGTTCTGGCTGTCTTTTTCTTTTTGTTATTATTATATGAAGATAACAATCAGTACAAGTTATTCACAATATTTGCAAAGTTATAAAGGAAATGTGGAATATGACAGAGAGACAGAAAATGATTAGTGGACAATTATATCAGTCAGGAGTAAAGGAACTTGCTAATGACAGAATGTTATGTAAAGAACAGTGCTATGACTTTAATGCATTAAGACCATCACAGACAGAACAACAGACTGCTATGATAAAAAAGATATTTGGTAAGGTAGGAGCTAATTGTTTTATAACAGCTCCATTCTGGTGCGATTACGGATATAATATAGAAGCAGGTGATAATTTCTACGCAAATCACAATCTTGTAATACTTGACTGTGCCAAAGTAACATTTGGTAATAATGTGTTCATAGCACCAGATTGTGGTTTCTATACAGCAGGACACCCTGTTGACGCTGCAAGCCGTAATGAAGGATGGGAATATGCTTATCCTATTAATGTAGGTAATGATGTATGGATAGGTGGTGGGGTAAAAGTAATGCCTGGAGTAACTATAGGTAATAATGTTGTAATAGGTGGTGGAAGCGTAGTTGTAAAAGATATACCAGACAACAGTATTGCAGTAGGTAATCCATGTAAGGTAATAAAAAAGATAGAATCAGACAAAGCAAGGGAATATAATATAGAAGAAAAGCATATATAACTTGTATATAAATGTAGTGGAAACCCCTATATATAGTGTGATTAAAATAAATTACAATTTTTTTAAAAAAAATTGAAAAAAGTTGTTGACAATGTGTGAACCTGATGATATTATATACAAGTCGCCGCGGTAAGCGGTAACAAATAAGACTTAA